>Ga0307514_10000202_pt1 | contig 166992 bp, 174 predicted proteins | sample 16_EM_MG_FD_203088 | JGI IMG/M metagenome (GOLD analysis project Ga0307514, IMG submission 203088) | Populus trichocarpa ectomycorrhiza microbial communities from riparian zone in the Pacific Northwest, United States - 16_EM | ecosystem: Host-associated > Plants > Roots > Unclassified...
CCCTCCCCCCCCCCCCGCCCCCGCCGCGCCCCCCCCGCCCCCCCCCCCCCCCCCCCCCCCCCGATCCGGAGTGTGTTGGAAATAGGTAACTGGAACTAGAGAAATCCTGAAGCGACACAGTTTCTTACTATCTACCGGACACAAAAACACGACTCATTTGGCCGTTATCTCTCTCACTCTTTGGTCACCGGCTACCGGGCTACCGGGCGTGGGGTTGAGCAGATTTCCAACTCCATGTCTTCCACCAACGTCGATAAGCGCATGCGTCTGCCCCAAGCAATCGAGAACTTTCGGAGGCTTGGGACCGGTATCGGGGACGTCCATCACCAAGCTCACACATGTAAGCACATCAAAGCTTGTTTTCTCGTACCATCTAACGGCGCATTAACAGGGTGGCTTACAGGGGAAATGGTGGTCGAGTTGAAGCAAGAGAACACTGGTAGGAAGGGAGGAGTGTATACACGGATTTTGGGGGGGCACTTGGTGTGCTCTGGATTCATCCGCACCAGATTGGAGGCTACTGCTGCTGAAGCAGTGTCGCACACGAGACGAGCGTATCTGGGTGCTCCCGGGGTTTGGGAGATATAATGATTGTATATCTGACGAGACGAAATGTCTGCGGCGTAATTAAATACTCGCGAGTGATGATCTATGAAGCGTGTGAGGTCCAAGCAGTTCATTCTTTTGTATTTAGCTTTCTGAACTTAATAAGAGATTGAAGCATGGAATCTGGAGGTGGGTGGTAACATTGGCTGACTTGATCTTATTGAGCTATGCTTATGGTGGGATGTTATAGTGGTGATATAAGAAGAGTTTTGGAGGTACACTAGTAATTAATCATTAACCAACTCTTCTTTTGGCCTCGTACCCCGGCCCTTGATCTCACATGATTTTACACTAACCGAAATGGTGAGTCTGATCCAAATTGAGACTGAAAAAAAGTGAGGTGAAAGGGCCGGAGACATCACTCCACCAAAAATTAAAATTACCTCCAGAGAGCTGAGCTTTTGGGGGGTATTAGTTAACACCTACTTGAGTTAATGCCGATAATTTTTTAGAGAATTCCACTGCATGGGTACTCACTGCAGCCTTAACCCAAAGCTGATCTAGACTGTTGCCAGCTTGACCCAGTCACTTTACACCACAAAGTTTGCCTGACTTGCTTAGTACCCCATACAAACTGTATTTCCTTCACCCTAAACTCTTCTTTCCATGCAAACCCAGCTCAAACCGGTGGTGTTGAAATTTTCACCAGGTTGACCTATGAACTTTGTGTGGAGTGATGTCTCCAGGCTCTCCCTCACAACTTCATTCCCTTGTAACACTGTTCCCTTTTTGTCACTTCCATATTCATCTTAGTGCAATTGAGAGCCTGGTTCGAGGCCACTCCTCTTTAAAGTCTGGGTACCCGGGTGATCTGGTGGCGTGGTCTCTGGTGGGTGAGATTGAATGGCTACCGAGACTAGTTAGCCCGAGCCTCGTTTGCAAAACTACAAGTTCGGTTTAATTCATGCCCCCGAAGCAGACCCACGGACTGTTGGTCGAAAAACTTCTGAAGTTTATTTGCACCAGTACCGAGCAAGAACGCTCAACTGTCCTCTAGAGTACTGAGGATTGTGGCTTAGTGACTTCTACTCTAGTCTACTTACTGGCCGTTTTGTGGTTGAAATCCCTGTCTTCAACTGATAGGTGGCGAATTTTTTGGATGTTTGTATATAAACAACGCCTCCCAATTGGCAACATTTCATCATGCAGTCAGAACCCCGCACGTGCTGACACCTGGAGGGATGCTGTTATTTCGCACCTCGCCTCTCTCAAGTCAACCGAGATTTACACCCGAGAATTCCTTCCCGAGAGATTTGCAAAAAAATGTTTAAATTCTTTCGCCCCAGTTCAGCACCCGATGTACAAGCCCAGCATGACAACTACGCTTCGATACCAAAATCAAAGCCCGATCTGAAGAAGCCTTACACGTTTCGTTTATCTGTTATTCCCAGTTCTGTCGATGAAAAAAAGCTTCGCCAGTGTCTCGATAGCCTATCTTACACTAAACAATCCTACAAGAACATATTGGCTCTCTCCCTCGTAAAAAGAAGCTCATGGCAAGTTGCAACTGCAACATTTCATGAGGTACCGTCGGAGTTCCGGGAATGCTCGCGTAACAGCCCCATCGAAGTTGAACTAGATATTGAAGGGATCAAAAACGAGATAACAGTTGACGTCGATTTCTACGGTGTATCCCCACTCTATTCTCCTCCGCAAGAGCAGGCTACCATCGAGTAGGTTTCTTCACTGTCTTGTACCTTGTGTTTCGGACATTTGAAGGGCTCATTCTAACGCTCAACGTTTTGCAGCGTCTTCGGTGTCTGTGGGCTCGGCGCCCATGCCTTCGGCTCCTGGACTGCCGCGTCCGGTTATCCCATGTGGTTGCGTGACTGCCTACCGCGAGATTTACCTCGAGTAACGACGTTGATCTTCGGCTACAACACTTCTCTTAGAAACAGCACCTCTACAAGCTCCTTGATCGACTTCGCCAGGCAACTTTTGGTCGCAGTGCATGCTGCGCGACACCCCCGCTGCAATGGAAACCTAAACAGGCCAATTATTTTTGTGGCGCACAGTATGGGAGGATTAGTGGTTAAACAGGTGCGTTACAACGTCTCTAGTGGCTCTCTGCACCTGGCTGACTCCACTCAGGCGTTGATAGCGGCGGCCCAGGGAAATTCTAAAGAAGATCGGATGATTATGGAATCCTGTATTGGCCTTTTACTATTTGGAGTGCCAAATCGGGGCCTCAACACCGAGAATCTAGAGACTTTAGTCAAAGGCCAGAAGAATGAAACCCTGGTCCGAGATTTGACTGAAGGCTCGCCACTCTTACGTCACATTCACGAAAGCTTTCAAACGACCTTCAACCACAAAGATTGCCTAATTACGTCGTTCTTTGAAACCAGAGACTCTAAGACTTTGAAGGTATGAGTGGGAGGCCATCAGGATAACCAGGCTGACGTTCCATCTCCAAGATTGGGCCAACGGGTGAATGGTTGAAGACTGGGCAGCTCGTGCGCCTAGTTAGCCGCGACTCTGCCACTTCTTTTTACCCTAACGAAGCCCTACATGACCAGGTACCAATGGATACGGATCATTCAGACCTTGTCAAGTTTACGGGCAGGGCTGATCACCACTATGAGATGGTGCTCGCGAAGCTGGCGGACTTGGAAGAGAGGATCTGTATGTAAATTGGAATAAAAGTGGACTACTTTAGGCGTGAAGTTACTGATCATTCTCCTTCCTACAGTAGATTCCTTTGTCCCCGGGATTTCTATGTTCGATAGTTTAGAACTACAGCAAATCATGAAGCTGCTAGCTACGGTTGACCAAGACGAGTACAAAACAGCAATGCCAAAGTTTGACTGCAGCGATCCAAAGTCATACTGGGTATTCAAAAACGAGGATTTCTTGCCATGGGACTCGGCTGCCTCCTCTCGGCTGCTCTGGTTATTAGGGCCACCGGAATGCGGCCTCTCTCGAATCGCATCAACTGTCGTGGATCGTGAAATCAATGCGACTGACAAATCCGGCAGGGCATGTGTACAGCATTTGGTCTTGCACTTTTGTTGTGTAGAGAGCAACGTTAGCCCAAAGCTCATTGCTAGGTCGCTTCTTTACCAAATTTTTTGTTCTCTACCACCTCTCGAGCTTCGCGCCGCCCTAACAGTATTCCTCCGCCCACTTCTCGAAGAAATTCAGCGTAAAGCAATAAAACACAGGTGCACAAAAAAGACGGACAGGGACTCGACCGAAACTGGCGCATGTAAATGGCCGTTCCAAGAAGCTGACCCTCCTTGCGAAACACTAAAGACAGTATTTGACTGGTCATCCAGCAGGGGCTATTGGCAGGCTTTAAAGGCTGTTTTTGACAGTGGATGCAGACAAATATCAATCATACTTGATATGGTTAACAGAATCAAATTCCTCGAGAATGACCCATTACCAAATAATGCGCCTGAGGTTCCAGAGCCTATTAGCTCCGTAGAAGCATTTCTCGGGTGTCTGCAAATGGAAACTTGTAAAGTAAAAGTTTTGCTTACAAGCGATTTAAATGTGGGCCCTAGTTTGGAGGGTGTGCGGCAGGCCCAGGGGGTTACTTTCATTGAGTATGATGCAGAGAGAAAAGGTTTCTAGTACTCATCTTCAACTTTCTGGGGGTGCATAGAGCTAACTTGAGGCGATACAATATCAAGAATGCCTTTCAACTCTCCGCTTCAACAATACACGATACAGCAAAATATTAGAAGAGCATAAGGGTACCCTAGGGTGGTTATGGGAAAATGACCAGTACCAAAAATGGGCCGCATCAGACAGGTCACAGCTTCTATACATCGAGGGAAAGCCAGGAAGTGGTAAAAGTACACTCACAAAATATTTCAAGGACAACCTCCCGGTACGAGAGCCCACTCAGCGGGCAATCATTGCTAGCTTCTTCTACAGTTTCAGGGAGGGGGAGAACCAGCGGAGCCATTATAGCATGCTTCGATCAATACTCTACGATATCCTAAATCAGAACGAGTGTTTCTTCTTCTATTTTCAACGCGAGTTCCGGAAGATGCGAGCGCAAGGAATCCGCAATTGGCAGTATGAATCATTGAAGAGAATTCTTTTGTCACTTGGGAGCGGATACCCCACAATCGAGCGGATTTATCTTATTATTGACGGCCTAGACGAATCAAGTGATAAAGACAGATATGACATTATACGGTTGTTGTTGAAACTTTGTTCGATGAACCACCTCGTCGCAAAAGTATTCGTTGCAAGCCGACCAGTAGTGGACCTACAGCACTGTATCAAGCAGTCACATGGGCTGATAAGAATGCAAAATATGAATAAGCCCGATATTCAGAGCTTCGTTCAAGCTTTCATTAGGCAGTCAGGATTTCCTGAATTCCTCGGTCATGAATCTGAAGAGTATATTTTGGAGAACGCTCAAGGAGTGTTCTTGTGGGTGCGCTTAGTCAAGGAAGAATTGTTCAGATACATCATAAACGGTTGCACAAAAAAGGAAATCTTTGGTTACCTTAAAAGCCTTCCCAAGGAGCTAGAGGGTATGTACAACCTTATCATCGAGAGCTTAAGTCAAGGCAAGGAACAAGATATCAGGGATGGAATAAAAATGCTCCAATTAGTCTTTGCTTCCCGGAGACCACTTACAGTCGCGGAGCTCCAACACGCTCTGTCTATATCCATCCCGGACGATGCCGAATTCAGTCCTTCGCCCAAGTTCTTCGAAGAAAACAAAGTGATTGGGATAGAGAATCGCATTGTTCATTGTGCGCGAAACTTTTTAGAAATTAAGGGTCATGGTACGTTCATTTCCAATAAAACACTTTTCTGTTCTCCATCTAACATGCTAGCAGTAGAACCGGTTGTTCAAGCAATGCATCAGACGGTTGTTGAGTTCTTTGTTAACCCAGACAACGTTGTCCAAGGGTCCAAATTTCGGATGATCTGGGAGGAGTGCTACAAAACAATCTTGACTGCTTGCATACGATCACTCACGTATTACGCTGTAACTGAGCTGCATGATATCGCGTATTGGAAACAAAACCACCTAGAGTCGTATGTTCAGTATCTCAACGAGCGACCATTCATCAAATATGTTTTGGAGCATCTCGATTACCACATTGAGATGTGCCCTGTAGCCTTGGCAATCTCTATGCGCAAACTTCTCAAAAGCCTAACCCTCTAAAATCCCACCTCACACCTACTTAGTGCTGGCGAGTGGAATCAAACCAGCTTAACCAGAGCATTCCTAGGAGACAATCTATAGCATGCCTCTAGAAGTAGATGTCATCACGCAGCTAGAATATTGCTAAGAGCGGGCGCCGAGGTCAAAACCTACCGACAGGGTTGTACCGTATTGCATCTGGCCTCAGAATTCGGCCATGAATTGGTACTGAAACTTCTCATCGACTGTGGAGCTGAGATTAATGCGAAGATGTATTTGAAGCGCACAGCATTGCACCTGGCCTCGGAAAATGGCCATGAATCGGTAGTGAATCTTCTCATCGACTGTAGAGCTAGGATTGGTGCGGTGACGAATTCAATCGCCACCGCATTGCATCTAGCCTCGGAGAAAGGCCATGTATCAGTAGTTAACCTTCTCCTCGGCCGTGGAGCTGAGATTGATGCGAAGATGGATTTGAACCGCACAGCATTGCACCTGGCCTCGGAAAATGGCCATGAATCGGTAGTGAATCTTCTCATCGACTGTAGAGCTAGGATTGGCGCGGTGACGAATTCAAACGCCACCGCATTGCATCTAGCCTCGGAGAAAGGCCATGTATCAGTAGTTAACCTTCTTCTCGGCCGTGGGGCTGAGATTGATGCGAAGATGGATTTTAACCGCACAGCATTGCACCTGGCCTCGAAAAATGGCCATGAATCGGTAGTGAATCTTCTCATCGACTGTAGAGCTAGGATTGGTGTGGTGACGAATTCAAACGCCACCGCGTTGCATCTAGCCTCGGAGAAAGGCCATGTATCAGTAGTTAAGCTTCTCCTCGGCCGTGGAGCTGAGATTGATGCGAAGATGGATTTTAACCGCACAGCATTGCACCTGGCCTCGGAAAATGGCCATGAATCGGTAGTGAATCTTCTCATCGACTGTGGAGCTAGGATTGGTGCGGTGACGAATTCAAACGCCACCGCATTGCATCTAGCCTCGGAGAAAGGCCATGTATCAGTAGTTAACCTTCTTCTCGGCCGTGGAGCTGAGATTGATGCGAAGATGGATTTGAACCGCACAGCATTGCACCTAGCCTCGGAAAATGGCCATGAATCGGTAGTGAGGCTTCTCGTTGACCATGGAGCTATCATTGATGCAACGACGATATACGGTGAGGCTGCCCTGCATATGGCCTCTATGAACGGACACGTGTCGATAGTGAACTTTCTACTCGACCGTGGAGTTACGGTTGATGCGGTGACTATTTTACGCCACACTGCATTGCACTTGGCTTCGAGAAATGGCCATGAATCGGTAGCGAGGCTTCTTGTTGACCGTGGAGCTACCATTGATGCAATGACGTCCGTCGCTGGGACTTCGCTGCATATGGCCTCTATGAGCGGACACGCGTTGATAGTGAACTTTCTCCTTGATAGTGGAGCTGCGATACAGGGACGGAACTGCGCCAGTTACACAGCGCTGCATTTGGCATCTCTGAATGGTCATGAGTCCGTAGTGCATCTTCTCCTTTACCGCGGGGCTGCAGATCACATAAACGACATAACGCGGTGTCAAAAGACTGCATTACAATTGGCTTGGAGACATCCCGCCATCGCCCAATTGCTACAGAGCCGAGGAGCCAAATAATAAATTTAATCCACCACCACGTCCTGCATATCGTACGCACTAGTAAGCAACCACTCGGCTATGAGGATTTTAAGCATGTACGACTGAATGTCATTTCCAAGGCTACCACTAGGAGTGGTAGCCTCGGAACTAGCAGAAACAGTACTCTCGCCGCAGTTCGTTGTGCGGAACCAGACAGCGTAGGAACTAGTGAGGGAGAGTTGTTGGAGGGAGCAGACCTAATTAGTGATGACACTCAAGAGAGCACCAACGAGGGAGGTAGCGAAGTCATGGACGTGCGGGAGGAGGGAGGAGGTTGGGGTTGAAGAAGGTGGTGGTGGTTGTAGAGAAGGTGGTTGGAGAACTATCAGCTACTCGAAGTCTGGTGGGTACTGAGTCAGAGTTAACGGGCCTCGAAATACTTAGAGATCGGCTGGATAACCAGAAAAATTGCGCTAGAAGCAGAGGTATATTTTATCATTTACTGACTTAATCATCTATCTCGTCAGTTCACGAGATAGCACCCGGCCGTAGCCGATGTTACGATTGCAAGTGGCTACGTGCTACTCAATCCTCTTGATTACAATAGCTAAAGGAGATCGTTCATACCATGTGATTCTTATACATGGAGCATAAAATGTTGCATGTGTACCTGCATCGTGAGCCTCACTGCTCAAGTCCGTTTGATATACAGTTAGTGTATGAAGATATGCCTTAAGAGAGCAGCTCATATCAGTGCAGAGCGGCTTATATCAGTGCAAACGGATATGCAAACGGATAAGAGATATGGATACGAATATGGCTGTGGATATGGAAACAAGTCTGTATATATACGGGCCTTCAGGCCTCGAGAAGATCAGTCAATCAACAAGTCTTAGAAGCATCCAAAGTAACATAAAATTCTAGTACGTACAGTATTCCCTAAAGCCCGCTCGATCGAATCTACTTTTATCGCAGTCAGCCTCAGCAGTCCAACGAAGCGCAGACCGGAGGGCACAGGGCCGGAACAAGTGGCACCACGCGGGTGAGACCTTTGAGCTTGGTCAGTGATCATAGGCTAATGAATGCAGTAGTGCACTAATGGCCAGTAAGCATGCGAGTAGGTTGGCAGCTGCCTTGGGTGGGCGTTCTGGATGGGCCGCGTTTGTGAATTTGGACAGAGCACTCTATATACCCCCAGACCACTACATAAGAGGTAGTCACCCCTACTCTAAACTCTGAGAAACAAACTGCCTTGGCGGATCGCTTCCAACAATTTAAAAATCTCGTTTCTCACCACACCTAACCACACCACGCCACTTCCCTCCGCCCTTTTCTCGTCCTCGCCTTTCAGAAAGACCAACTGGTCTTGTCTATTCTTCTGTCTTCCGTTGTGATAATAGCAGGGAAGCACTACCGCAACTTGGGAGTTTAGGGCAGGGCGGGTGGTTGGGCAACGGTACGGTTGTTCGGCATCGAATCTGCTACGGCTTCTTGCTACTAGAACACTGCAACAATGACACTGTGTACTTCACCGCGAACCCTTCCTACAGCCATTACTGACCAGCCCAGGGAAGGAATCTATCGGTCTTTAGAGCCTCCCGCAAGTGAAGTTTCACCGCGGGAATTTCGTTTATGGATGAGGGTTTTACGGTGACAGAATCCGGCAGTCTTTTCACCTGTGCGGTAACGATGAGCCCACCAATCACTTGTGGGATGATGGTGCACTTTCCCTGCTGTTCCGATGGAAGGGAGGGGGTAGCTGTAGGGCAGACTTTGAGTGCGGTCATCACGTGGTGTTAGGTTAGGGTTGAGCGGCGGAGCCGCATTCACTTTACTTCTTGTGTACGTGTCAAATAGATGAATAGACAAGTCAATATACGCATCACCAATTTGGCAGCTGCACCATAAGTCGACGTACGCTTCCCTCTGCGCCAGGATTGGTCCAACAGTAGCGTAGTAATCAACACGCGCCCCTAACATGCGCAGGTGACTGTTGATTCTAATAAAGGGCGACGCTAGGGGCTGGCGATCGCGATTGCGGAAGTCGAGTAATTACTGGGAGCCCCGACATGAAGTAACTGCTGTGTAGTGTTATATGCCTCACCACTAACCACCGGTGCAACTTGCATCAACCTCAACCATTCTGCACTAAGAATCGGAGACGAGAGGAGGGTGGGGTGCGATCCCTCCGTTAACGCCTGGCGGTAATGTCCTCGTCACCATTACCAGCCTAGCCGCAGTAGGCTGGCCTCGTCGCGACCTCCACTGAGCCAGCACTTTGAACCAAGATCTTCTAATCAAAAGTGATTTCGTTGTATGTAATTCGATCATCATTAGTACCCACTGCTATAATCAAACACCCCAACTCCTGCATCACCAAAACCACCCCTACTCCCCCACAACAACATCCACCCAAACCGGCCTATGATCACTCGCCATCGCATCCGCATCCCACAAATTCTCCCCCACCCGATACCTCTCCACCTCCCACCCCTCTCCACCCGCCATCACAAAATCAATCCGTTTCAAATCCATCTCCTTATGTTCCTTAAACCCGGTAAACGTCGCATGATGCCCGCTCCTTCCAATCGCTGCCGTCTCCACCGCCAAGTCCCGAAAAACCCACCCTTCCTTCCCACCGTCATACCTCTCCGCAAACTCATCGTTAATCGGAACCGCAGCCCGCGCCCCAATCATTATCTCATACCCCCCGCTATCCTCCCCCGTCGACGGCGAGTTGAAATCGCCGAGGATAAATACGGGCGCACCCGTTACTGCCGCCTCGTGTGCGCCCCGCCGTAGCAGCAGGGAGGCTGCAAGCCGTCGCTGCGCATCCAATTTCTCGTCCCAGTGAGTGCACAGCACTGTAAACACCCCATTTTTTGCGCGGAACCGAGCCCGGGTAGCGCTACGGAAGCTTCCCGCGCCGGGGAACCTCGAGGGCACGAACGGTGTCGGGGAAAGCCTACTTCGTCAGCTGCAGCCGGCGCGACATAGCCGTAGATGGGGGAATACCAGAACGTATCCCACTCCACCAACTCCACCTCGCTGGTACGATAGTATATCGCCTCAAACTCGCCTTTTTCCTTCCCGTCCTCGCGACCAACACCGATGCGTGCGAACTCTGGTCCAAATAAGATGGATAGATCGGATACCTGCCGGGCTAGCGCCTCCTGCACGCTAATGATAGCAGGTTTATTGAATGCGACTTCGCGCGCGATGGTGATGCGCCGGGTGGACCAGGGAGCTTCGCGGAAGCCCATGTAGTATGGGATTGAGTCGTCGGGGGGGATGCAGGTGGGGAGGGAGGAGAGGGTTTCGGAGACGGGGATGGTGTCGGGGCGCAAGTCGTAGCGGAGGTTCCAGGTTAGGAGGCGGAGGGGGGTGGAGGTGACGGTGGGGGCTAGAAGGAGGAGGGTTAGTAGTAACATTGCGACGGAGGGGGAGAGGTACTGGAGGGTGATACGACGGGACCGGGAAGGCCGTCGGCTTTTTGGGTTTAGCTTTGAAGGGAGAGGGGAATTGGGGTGAGAATGCCTTCGAGGATGTAGCGCTTCATGGTGTTGAGTTTGAGCTTGAATTGGGGTCGAGGTTGAGGTTGAGAGCTTGAGCTTGAGCTTGAGCTTGAGGCTGAGGTTGTGGGAGGGTTGACGGTGACGTCGCAGCACGTGGAGAGAAATAAGGTTGGCCCGGGAAGAGCCGGTAGAAACCGATTGGCTGATATTATTAGATCCCGGCGTCAGGTCGGGCCCAAGCAACAAGATACTTATATACACGAGACAAGATAATGGTATTGCTGTGGTACCGGTTCATTCAAAATCTGTCAAGCGACTCAAAAGTGATAACTACAGGTTTCAAGCCTGCGACCTTTCTTGGATTTCAAACACTGCAGGTTTCGAACCTGATGCGCACTGGTGTTTGTAGCAGCCAGCTAACTCCTGGGGGCTTCTTGCCAACGCAGTGATTTTAGCCACCATGTATCTTCTCAGGCACAAGAATGAAGCTGCGGCAGTTCCCCTACCGTTAGGTTCATGATAGGGTGTTTGTGCTCTCGATCCCAGATTTTCTCCTCGCAGATTAAAGAACGAAAAAAGTCTAGGCACGGGAGCAAGATGTTATGTACAACCTTACACCCGCGGCCTTAGTAACACAGCGCTCCAATAGCTAAGAAAAGGAGTGGTAAAAGAGCTACTGCTGCAGGCCTTGAACCTGAGAAACTGGCGTTTGTAGTACCATTGGGAGCTGTAGGTTTCGAACCTGCAGCATGGTGTTTCTAGCACCATGTTCAGCTATCAAAGCCAAACGTTCATTCCATATTAGCTTGGTACTTCGTGAGAAATCACTCAGGAAATATAAAACGACTGTCTATATCTGGCAAATAGGTCGGGTGTACATAAGAGAGAGCAAAAAAAGCGATTATAGCAGGTTTTAAGCCTGGCACTGCTTGAACATTGCAGATTTCAAACCTGCGCCTGATGTTTTGAACACTGTAGATTTCGAACCGCAAGTCGGTGTTTCTGGCCCATGTTCAACCAGTTAATCTAAGAGATGGCTTCTTAATTCCATGATTTTAACCATTAGCTATACCCAGTGTTGCCAGCGGTCCAGGTGCGGACCAGTCCAGACTGGAACCGCCCAAGTTCAGTCTGGTCCAGTCTACTCAAATTTCGCACTGGGATCGGACCAGTGCACAATTTTTGCGCACTGGTCCGGAATCAGTCTGGACTGGTCCGGGCTGCCTAAGCTGGCAGCGTGATTATTAGACCATTTCCAAGCCCATCCGGAAGCGTATGTCGACTAATAGGTGCTGCTGCGAAATCTGTGATGAGTCTCTTAACTCACACTCTCTCAATTGTCTAAGATAACACGTAGTCATCCAAGATTTACAGGCTCTTGCGCCAATTCAAACCCTAGCCCAACGTCACATGATATCGGTACTCTACATAAATCAGCCCAACAGTGATGATTTGACTGGAATGATATCCAAGGAGAATGATTTCCATAGAGGATACTATCCGAGGAGCCTGAGTTCCGAGGAGAAGCCACTCTAATACCGTTGGTCAAGTACTACGTATATTGTTAGCACTGGACTGGTCCGCACTGCATCAGTCCAGTGCAACACCCTAAATTCCCAGTCCAGTCCAGTGCAACTATTCTTCGCACTGGACTGCACTGATCCCTACAATGGACTGGGACCGTCTGGACTACTGGCAACGCTGGCTATACCATTTGCTGACAGAAATGCCAACTATCCCTACGGTCCGCAATTCGGCTTATGATATTCGTCGCGAAGGAGCAATGTCGTCAAATACGGGAGAGCCAAAAAACATCCCACCTCATTCTAAAGTTCCATGGCATCCTTCCTCTTCGCTCTCCTCCCCATCTAACTCTACAGAATCCAGAGCCGTATAGTGTTCATAAGCGGCTCGGTCAGCCGGGAGGCTTTTTAGATATTTGCAGGCCAGCCGCCCTTAGCAGAGGCCAGGCCAAGCCGTTTAGGATCACTGGAGCCATACAACATGTACTGGGCAACCGCAAAGCGCCATGGTTACTATGGCCTTTGCATATCTTTACAATTGATCGTACATCCTCTCGCTACCGTTCCGTACCAAACTCAACAGGTTATGAGCTCTTAACAGGTCGCCTCTCTATCATCTGCAGAAATTGACACTGCAAGTGCTAAACGCCACATCTTCCGCCTGTTTTCCGCCTCTTCTCGACCTCTTCTCCGCTCTCCGATCGCCGACATCGAAATGGCTACCCCTACCTTCTGTGCCATTAAACTAAATAGTCACAACTACCGAATGTAAATACAAAGATGTTTTGAAATAACTCAATCTTTGGCGCATATTCACCGGCGAAGAGCAAATACCTAGGCTGTAAGTACTGCAACTATAACTCCCACTGCACTGGATCCCAGCTCGCTAGATTACGATTTCAAGTCTAAATCTACCGATTCGGCATATATGGCCTAGTTTGATCGATTTCTGACCGGGAGGGAGCGGTATTAGAACAACTACGTCAAAGTTTACGCACCATCAGCATGATGCTAGAGCCCTCTATTCGCAGTCAATATAGAGACAACAAGCATAAAGATCCGAAGGCCCTCTTGGAGAGCACCAAAGCAGATCAGGCCGGTCTAGCTGCTAAAGCCTAGTTAGACGTGAAGCGGGTACGAGAAGCCGTTTGCCTCGATTCGTACGAGGGCACCGTGACGAAAGACTTTTCCGGACTCTGCGCGCTACTTAAATATGGTAGCATAGCGATGGAAGTATGTGAAGCGCTGCAGTGTTCCTAAGCGGCCAGGCCGGGCCTGCAGGCTTTCCGGCCGGCCTGCGGGCTTTTCCGGTTGCAGGCTTTTATTGGCGGAACAAAGCATAAACAGCATATATTGTTCGAAAGATACTCTACAGCCTACACTAAGAAAGCCTCCAAAGTACGGAACATGCACCATATCCAACTCAATCATCGTAGCCCTGCCATTACCGCATTCCATCCATCAACCAGACCAAGGCTTATGCAGGCCGATGGAGGCTTTTTAAATCACGTGCAGGCCGCTTAGGAACACTGAAGCGCTGTGTGATGCCCTCTAGCTTTTTATAGCTAGATACGGGCTGGGAAATACTCTTCTCGAATATGGGGCTCGGAATTGGGCCGTGTCGTCTTAGAGGACGGTGAAGAACGAGTCCATAAACTCAAGCACGGCTTTAGGGATTACTTTGGGACCGATTTTATGGACGCTCCAGGTGAAAAGAGTGGCGAGGGGCATGGCTACTTAGGACTCTGGAAGCCACACGACCAAAATATCCACTTAAGATTCAGTGCTTTATTGTCTTGACTAAAACTATTGCATGATAGGTCTCTGCCTTCTTATGGCCGGAGATGACTCTCGTATGGCCGGAGGTGAGCCTCGTATGGCCGGAGATTGCTGTCGGGCTGATGGCATTCAGCCCGATCTATACATAGATACGTACGCACGCATCACTTGTATGCCATATATATATGGCCTTGTGGCCCTCTTAGATAGTATAATTAAGCTTCTCTAGCATCACTATTTGAACAAAAATCTCTAGATCGGAATACTCATAATGTCCGCTCTTCAAAAGTGTTCACCAAACTTACATGTAATCTACCACAGCTATAGGTCGACTCACTTAGTACGGTATTGGTAATGATTAGAGACGTCGCGGGAGTTTCGAGCACAGCAATGAGAGTGCAATAGAATGGACTATTTATCCGGAGGCTGTCCGGAAATTTACAAAGCCTTGATGACAGTGAATATGATCAATTCAACCGATTGCACCTTCACATTTCCAATGACCATTCCGGAACAAGCCAATATGAAATTAAGGACAGTGGTGAAGGCCATAAGATAACCGTTGGTGGCATAACCACCAAAGGTCGTTCTGCTATTCAATCCCCAGTTGATTTCCTCGCTGGCCTTGATTCAAAGACCTACACATCCGACGAAGTCGTAATTTTGCATTGACCCTCGAGTAGAAAAGACCCAACTTTTTAACGAGGTTCTGAAGCTCCTCGCAGTGGAGGGAATGCCAGTGCCGGTACTGACAGAATGTTCATACTCTGGAACGAAGACCAACCGTCTACAGTCAGGCCTCACTCAGCTCACCCCAGAGATTATCAACACGATTCCTTGGGACTGCAAGGTTGCCGATGTATCTGCTACTGCGAATAGCAAACCATCTAGGTTTATCCTAGTAGTTGACCTTGTCTTCAATCCAACGGGCGGAAAGTTAACGGTCATTGACGGATTCGGCGCTGAAGACATGACGAACTGTGTAACCAACCTAACTCTAACCCTATGTACCGATCGATTTGTTCGCCATTATGTCTTGGAATGAATTTCTTCCACCCTGACAGCAGTAATGTCTCTCCCGGCGGTGATAAAGCCTTCGTGGTCCAAAGTCCAAGCCACGGCAGGCCTTCCTCCTTCCTCAGACTACCAGCCCATCGCCAACCCAAGGATCTCGGTTACCTATCCAATCGAGCGAGGTTTGGCCGGTACCAAAAAATTCTTATGTATTTTAAGGTATCTAGACAGTGTCTTGATTACTGGGTTCGCTTGGCACTCTGCATGCACTCTCCGCATGGTAAGAAATCTGGCCGTAAAGATTATCACAGCAAGGTCGTGGGAAAATCCAGACGGTTTTCTGAAGCTGAATGTGCTCAAGTCAATGGACTGCACAGCTGCCGCATGAACGGGTAGGCTGTCGAAATCACTAACACCATCCAGATCCTGCTCAATGAGTGTATCTGTCAGCATGGCAACTGTAGTCGTGATTGCAGCTTGATCTCCATCCTCAAATACATTGGCTAACTCAGTGGCTGCTGTTATTTGGGCAGCACTGAGGACCACCATATTGGGATTGGGGTGATCTTCGGAGGTACGATATCTCTGACAAGGTAACAAGGATTTTTTTCCAGATGTCCTTGTATTTCGCCACCGTTTCTGTTCTGAGTATCGAAAAGGCGATTTGGCATATATTAATAACGTTGAGTCTGTACTGGAAAGGTTTTCTGGAAAAAGACTTTCATGGGCAAGCCACCTGGGTTTACAAAGTAGTCGTGCAATCTTATGCCATCTAATCCCAATGATGTTGGATGATTTTATTCCAGGTGCGGAGGGGAAGCTGTCGAGGTATTCTTGTTGCGCCGTGGTTAGCGTGATAGGTAGGTCAGCGTGGCGCGCACATTTAAGGTAGATATAGTGGCATGAGGGACGAAAGACAACTGTGCGGGTTTGATACATATAATTCACCCACAACTTTAGGGCTAGTCTCGTTTTAGCACAGCGAAATTGAAAGGAAGGAGAGAATGGAAGGCGAAGTGGCAGAGGGTGACCGGTTGGTCTTTTTCGAAAGGCAAAGGTGGAGGATGACCAAGTGGTCTTTCCTTGCCGTGATATGGTATGGTTAAGAAGCGTGGCGAGAAACAAGAGAGGTTATAAAACGTCGAAGGGTCCGCTAGGGTTTAGGGTACACGTGGGGTTGTCACCGCACTGTCATGAAGAAATGACGAGCTCTCTCCCTGTTCCAGTTACTGTTCTAGATGGCTCTTCGCATGCCTTCGCAACTCGCCTCGTCTGAACTTCCAAGATTGCCTCGCACCCAGCCGGCCACGCTTTCACCGTGCTAGCCTGTGTGTTTGATGGATTTACTCGACCCTGAGCACGTGATTCCATTTCGTCTGGGGTCGACTACGTCTGAACACACCTTGCTTCCCTAACGGCATATACGCTTACTCCCGACCCTCTTTTATTACTGAACCCCTTTTTTTTCTACCTTGGCCGTAGGAGAAGTCTCTCTATTCATCCATACCACCGCCCCCATACATTCACCATCTCCCACACCGCCGCCGCGAATCCTCGACCCCCTCCTATCAATACTCGGACTTCTCTTCTGCTGTCGCGATTCCATTCAACGTCTTGAGTGGGATTGTGATGTTCCCATTAGTGTTGCATATGAGTCGTCTCGTCTCGTTTGCCATCTCAGTTTGCAGTCTTGGGATATGAGATAGATCTTGCAGCAGTTGCCCAGGTGCTTAATACTATGTGGAAAAAGAGGTGAAGGAAGGTGAAGGTGCTGGTAGAACACCGTCGGGATTGCCGGCTACATTGGCCATCACTCATTCATACTCGTCAAAAAGGACGTCGCAGGCATGTGTCGTTGGGATTATCTCCACTCACATCACCTACAGTCAGTACTTTCTGTCGCCGCGACATTCTTAGCAACGAAAACCGCATCCTACTCTTTCGGTCCTTGCGTCATTTGGCGCAGCTCATCTGACGGTCGTACCACATAGATTGCGAAGGGATTTCTTTCGAGTATTGGGGTGATTGGCTGCTTGGGCAGCCTCCGGTCAACCCACAGATTCGCGGGCCATTAGATACAGCTCACACTACGGTACATGAAGCCGCCTTAGGCATGGGTCAGCCGCTACGAGGCAGCTCACGCGCCAATCGTGCAGAAGTCGATCCAGAAGCGAGAGCAGTTGCCCTTTGCGGCAACTTCGTGGATGATGCAGATGTTACAGGACTTGACGTAATGCCCAAATCCCAAATGCAAAAAGGCATGATTCTACACAAAAACAAAGCATTGCGATCCTTCGATTATATACCTGTTATCCACCAACTGAAGTTGCATTAAACAAGTCTTAAGCGTGCCGATGACTTCAAACGTTATCGTGTGGCTTTGAGAAGTAGCTGGGACGCATTAGTAGAGTATTTCGCGTTCATTCCCCCTGCCGACCAACCAACAACACCAACACCAACACCACCATGGCTTTCAACTTTAACCAAACTTTTAATCACTCTACACACACCTCTGAATAGGCAGCTTATTCAGCAGCCCTCAATGACAAGTCAGACATCTTTGTTTACCCGCGTCTGATATGCTATATCAACAAGGAGCCAAGAAATATTCTTTTGGAGGATGTCAAGGCTCAGGAGTATGACTCTCCTGAGAACTTGGACGTTGAGCTCAACAATTACAGTATCTCTGACAATCCTCACCTCAACCCCTTGCCTCCAGTCAAGGCCAGGCACCATCTTCCCGATCAGCAACATTATCGGCAACCACCCCAGCGGCTCAAAAAGTGACGGGATGAAGAGCTACAAGAATAGCATACATTGGTTATTCGTATCAAGCAAGGTGTGGTGAGTCTATATGACCTAAACTATGAGGAGGATGACAGTCACTCGCATCAGTGAGCAGACAAGGCAACTTGATGATCTTCGTGAAACAGTACTTCCGTATTTGAATTCATAATTATTGCAGCTTTCTTCGTTATAGTTTACTTGATTACAGTCGAACTAGCACGGTTAACCCTACGTAAGTAGTATTCATCATTGCTATTCATGTACTGAAGACTTTAGGGGGTTTGGGACCGAATTATTATGTTTATATTATTGATCAAAAAGATTCTTATTACAAGGTAGTTAATGCATCTATCGTGAGAAGCTCTCGAGCGATGTTGAATTAATATTTTTATTCACATAATTGCTACATAGGATCAAAAACAAGTTCGTAAAAAGGGGATAGATTTCCAACCTTGGGGCCTTGGTATTTACAGCGCTGCAAGTTTCGAACCTACATTCTGGTCACATGGTGTTTCTAGCACCATTTTCAGCTAGCTAAACTAAAAGATCACTTCTTGTGAAGTCAATGATTTTAGCCATAGCATTCATCCGCAAGTTGAGTCATGGTTTATCACTTACAGATCACTCAGACTCAGATGTTGCATAAATAGATCTCAGCTCTCATACAGGCTGACGGAGATGGCTCTGATACGGGCTGACGGAGTTCAGCCGTCTCTACATTTAGATGAGTACGTACATATTCGTACCGTATATATATGGCCTTGTGGCCCTCTTAGAAAGTACAATTAAGCTTCTCTAGCAATTAGTATTTCAACATCAGAGACTGGATTCCAGACAGAAAGCCTCCAGCCGTGGCCATCTCCAGCCTTGACAGCCCCAAGCCGACACGTCTCTAAGTACTACTAAAGCCGATAGCGGCTACCCTACCATAACAAGATTTTGAGCTAGTGTAATAACATGGCGCTTGTTGGAAGGTCCCGCTGGGATACCCTGAGCGGGCCAAACCGACCAGCTAGTCCGTCGCGGGCGGGCATGTAAATCCCTCATGAGCACATCAATCAAAATCTCCATAGTGAAGTCGGACAATTCCGCACCCATCACCGCGAACCCATAACCCCATGTTATAGAGTGTTCGGAATATATTTCCCTTACCCCGAGTCCCTCCATCAATGGAAACCAACTTGACTTCCTAAACACTCTGTATGACACAATTTTGGCCGCGCTTGGTGAAGGGTACGAGGGTTAAGGAGTTCTATAGTACTACGGACATAGTCGGCTCTATATGCTACAGACGAGAAATTGTCGATACAAGGCTACGAAACGTTTAACCACATAACCTATATCCCGTATAGTAGTATGCCCGATCACAGGTTCCTGGGAAGTAAGCGAGTGATATTTGCACTTCTCTATGGCCAGCTTCCCTCTTTTCTGAGTCGCAGAGTAGCACTCACTCCTTAGAGAAGATCGCGGTGCGGGTAATAGTTAAATAAGGGCCTCTTTTCACACCTTCGCTTGCTTGGCATTTACTTTGCACTAAACATCCTGCACCCACCACCTCTGAAGGCTGTCGGCACTGTACATCACGCGGTCTGAGCTGAGGCGAACGTGTTGGATGTGGTAATTGATTGTATCTACATAGGAGCTTGTATACTCATATATACAGTATTCTGTGTATGCTTATACGCATGCATGTACAATCAGCTGCCTATATCCAGCTGACTCCTGAATGACCATCAGCACTGCTCATCCCTATCAGCCCAGCTAAAGCCCATAAGCCTTACAAAGGTTAACGATCGATATCCATATCTGCAACAGGACGAGATAAGTGACCTATAGCCCCTCCGCTGTGCAGTGTTAGTGGTTGGAGAAGCCACAACTTGAACTCGGGGCTCTGCTCGGGGCAGTCACCGGTTATGTGCATATGCCAGGGCCGAACCCAATGATTATAGCAACATCACTCGATCTGTGGTATGACTCTTAAGTCGTGGGAAATGCATCTTGCTTTATAGAACATCACTTATAGAATTCTCTATTGTTTCTTGATTCATCTGCAGAGTAGCATTGAAAAGAGATATACATCTACTAAAAATACACTCTCCATCCCTCCCCACCCTTCCCCTCCGCTCGCTAATTCACAAACCAAACTGCCCATCCCAACTAAACCAATCAAACTCGAGTGGCCCCCTGACCGCCGCCGCTTGCGCCATCTGCATCTGAAAACCCCCCGGCTCCGCCATCAGCGCCTCAAGGTCAATATTAAACGCCTCTTCCTCCATTGTTGCTGCGGTAGTGGGTGGTGGTTCTGGCACCGTCGGAGGCCATCTCAAAAACGACGCTGGTTGCAGATCCACAATACCCTGGTCTGTATCTGTATCCGTCGAAGGTGTGGACACAAATACCTGTGGTGGCGGCGGAGGAGTGGGGGTGAAATATGCCGCAGCGGGGGTGGGGGGGCGGATCCACACGTCTTCCACTAGAGGGGGTGGTGGTGGTTCCTCGCGGCGGCGTTTCTGGAGGGCGGAGCGCGGGTGCTGCTGTTTCGTCATTTTCAAGTAGTTCTTTAAGAAAGTTCCTGCGACGTGGGTGAATGCGGATGCGATTGAGACGAGTTTTGCGGCGCCTTCGTTTTGCGCCTTCATTTGGCTTAGGTATGAGACGAGGCCTTTCATGAGTGGGTAGTCTACGCTGTTGCTTGTGGGGGCGCTGGGATTGCGGATGATGGCAGAGAAGAGGACGAAGAAGGAGGTGAAGGGATAGTATTGGAATAACCTGAGATGTTAGTGCGGGTGTCGGGGGGAGAGGGAGAAATACCATAATAGCATTCCGCTCGATGCTACCTCCGAGCCCTCAGCCACAACGCCGTTGATCATACGGATTGCAGCGCGCGAGTTCTCGAGGCATTGTTCGTCGCTCCAGCCGTACGAGGGCATTCCCGGGCGTGCCATGCGGTGAACAAGCGTCATTGAGTTGTGGTAGCTGAAGCGCAACTCAATGTGCTCGAATGAGTCGGCGACGCTGTTGCGTGGTTCCGAAAAGATCTGTGACCACTCGCTCCACCAGACGCGGAGGCCAGCGTCTAGGTCTTTGATGGCGCGTTCACGCTCTTCTTCGGTTTGCCGTGAGGCGGATGCAGAGTATAGGCGCATGTAGATTTCAGATTGGACCTTAGAGAGGGCGAGGAGAGCGAGAAAGCTCCGGTAGAATGGACGAGTACCGTCTGGCTCTGGCATCTCAACATCGCAGTCTGGTTCAAAATTAGTAATGTGCAGCGAAATCCGGTTAGCGACGCTCACCATAGTCGGGGAGGCAAGGGGACCGTCCGAATGACAGGCTAAGACATTTATCCAGTATATATACATTCCAGAACACATACTTGCGTTCTTCCAGTTGTGCTGTGGTTATGTATTTCGAGGGACTGCTCTTGCGGTGGAGTCCGATTGCCTGCGCAGTACTCGCGGCTTGGGACAAGAGAGACCAGCAGAGACCTGCGCGCCCGTTAATGGAGCTTTCTTACAGAGCTTCCACGGCATTCATACCTGGTCTTGAAACTTCAATAGCGCAAACAGACTCGTAGGATTTTAGTACCAGAATTCCAAAATATCAAAGACCAGTACTCACTGCACTCATCAAAGCTTGGACGTTCCTCAACCTCGGAGCGATAAACACTTCGAGATCATCGATAGCTGACCACGCATTAAAAAAGAACGTGCTAACTCTCTTATCATTGTCATCAATATTCTTCCTCTTTTTTTCCTCTGCCCTCATTGTCGCGAGTTGATTGTGAAGCCCAAATAACAACACATTATTGAAGCACGCCTGCCATGCCCGGTCCTTTCCCAGAACTTCGGGGTTCTTATAGAAGCTGTCTACATCAAGCCGGAACTGTTTTTCGTCGAATATTGGGAACCAACGGTGGATCTTACTGAAGAACTCTACCCCACGTCCCACAGATCAGCCCGATTGTTTCTCCGCCAGATTAAAGAAGTAACCGAACCATTCACCAACACATCCGCCTCCTCTCTCGGCGGCATCCCCATTCCCGCGTTCTCTGCCCCCGTCCGCAACTCCTTGTGTCCATAGTGCAGAAAGAAATTCGCCGACTTCGACGAGATATTGCTGAGCTTCCTTAGCGCACCTATAGCCTCGCTCTGCTCCGCCCTTCCAGCCGCGCTGCCGCCGCCCGCCGCCTCGCTAGCCTTCAACCGCTCTTCCAGTAGCGTCTCTGCCTCACTAGTAATTGACAGCAAGGACGATGGTCCAAGAAACTGCAGATCCCCCTGCTTATTCGCCACGAGCAAGTTCTTCGACTCCGATTCTGGCGGCGCGCGAAGTCTATTCTGTGGGCGTGCCGGTGGTGGAGCGGGGCTTGTGGGCGTCGATCGTAGCTGCGCGGACTCCAGCGCTGTCACCAGACGCGCCATAGTACTCTCAATGCGATCGAGACGTTCATTGACTTCTTCAAAGCGCTGCACACTGTTTTTTTTAGCCTACTGGTTCGCATCATCACCCCCACGTCGGGAAAAAAGCATACTTTCGCGACGCCTCATTGTCTCGTTTCTGCCGCTCGGAATAGGTGCAGCTAGATTTCCAGACCACACAGTTCTGGCATTTCGGTTTTTCGCGTCCGCATCGTACCTGCGTTCGGTCAGTTCCTGTGCGACTCCGGCGGTGCTGGCTGGGGCGGCAAGCCTTTTTCTCCCGACACAGGTCGCAGGCAGGGATCCGTGCGCTGTGCTTTTCATTCTACTTGTGCGGAAAGAAGCGGTTTGCTGTCAGCTATAGATAGATACTAGTAGTATGCGGGGCGGGGCGGAGATGCGACGTCGGGAAGGGGGAGGGGGAGGGGAACTAACCCCCGAAGCACCGTCGTCGAAAGTCTCGTCGCTGGGTGAGGGCATCTTGGCTGGATGGTGGGACTATGCTATGTTTGATGTTGGAGGCAACGTTGTGCGTCTGAGAGGTGGTCGTTCCGTGGGGAATATTAATCGGGCGCACAAGAAGGTGTCCGTGTCGCAGAATGACGCGGACAAGTGATGAGGCTTGGGAGGCTGTGTTCGCGTATGTCATCACTTGACACGCTGCTATTTTGATCGAGGCGATGGTGATCTGCCGGGAAGTCTTCCGTGCACTTCCACGATGGGTATAAAAGTCCACTGTTACTCCTATAGATACACACACTATTGTCTCAGCTGTATCTCGACGAATGGGCTGAAGTAACAGTTCCAGCGGTGGTACAATCGAAGCTGTGGGGAACCTGCTGTAACATACCCTAGCCACATGGGTTGCGAGGGTAGGATGATTAAATATAATCACGACGGAGAAACTCGGCCCGAGCCCAGCGTTTTTCGAATAAGCGGTGCTGTACAACTCTACTCTACAGTTGCATGTTATGCACATCCTCATCTCAGCACCGGAGCGGTTGGTCGAATACGCAGCTCATGAAACGTCGGCGACTCACTGCTCGGTTTGGAACAACTTTGCGTCTAAAAAAACCTCCCGTAGTTGCATCGCGCCGAACCAGAAGCGTCGGCGATCTCGGGCGGCCGCAAGTGCACTTTGTCGGGGACGTTTCACCCACCGGAGTTCGCGACCGCCATATTGATACGATATAAACCTCTATTATCTATTTACCAACTCACACCCTTGTAGCTAACACCGAAAGAAAACCCAAACCTCTAAACCCCTATCATACAAACCGCATTACCGCTTCCTCAAGCGAGGCCAACGAACAAACGCCGTACCCTCTAAATAACCACCACCATATGCAAACAACGCCTCAAAACCAAGCCAGAATTAAGTATGCCCTGGCACCCCCCAAAACAAAAAAATGAACAAACCAGTTGCCCGACTGCCCAAAAAAACAAAAAACTCCGGCCATCCCCTTTCATATATCCGAACCTCGATGCCGTTCCAAGACATATCCTTAAATTATGCCGCAACCCGAAAGCCCCAAAAAATAAAAATAATAATAAAAGATAGCTCCGTTTAATGCTGCCGGGGCTCTAGCCCTCGAGCATTCGTTTTCCCAATTTCAAATCCGCCAAATTTGTTACTACCGGTAAAAAGACCCCACCGATGAGTTCGTGCCCAGTGAATCCGGGAGTATCCCAATCCGGGGGGAAGGAGAAGTCATCGTTCGAGAAGATGGATGATCGGATGGCGTGTGTCGTGTGCAGGCGTATCCAACAAGAACCTTTTTATTTTGAACGTGATGCCCGTGCTGTCCCACGCTTTGGCAGGGGTCGACCCCGTGGACGTAGTAGGTGCACTTGCAGACGGCGTATATTTCGGTGATTCGGATGCACATTGTGGTAGATAGTGTTTGTTTGTTTCGCAGCCGTGGTTTTTGCTGATTGTGGCTGGATATTCGACAGAGGCGCAATGTGATGTATTAATACTGATAGCGGTGTGTAGATGTTTATTAATGATAGTATTTCCGTTTGGTTGATCGAGATTATTTATCGGAGGATGGAGTACGTATGTTGTATTAGAAACGGTCGTAAGAAACTGAACGTATTGAAGCGAATGTGTTGGTATTGCAGTGATTGCGTGTTGTTCGTCAGGCCCTGGGTTGCTGGGGAGTTGGTCATTTTATATCTCCAGCTTCACATTAAGGGCGCGCGCGGAGATGAAACGAGGTACCAGAGTGCCGCAAGCCCCGTTCCATTCCTTACTCCTCTAGGGGGGCGCCCTCACATCTTGTTGGACGTTGGTGTTTCCTTGTGAGCGAAGCGGGTGGATCAATGGCATGCCCAGGTGTGCGCCAAACATAGAACAACAACCTAAAGCCGCACACACCGTGCGTTGCTGAGTTACTTTCCCTTCTATCGCCCGCCGGAACGGTACTTTTGTGCCTTTCTCACTCATATCCTGACCACAGCATGACACCCCCCCACCTCCCATGCGAACCACGCGAGCTCAATGTTACATCATCCTCATAATCACATCTTCACCGCACAAAATGTGAGTCGGCCCGTTCTACGAAACAAGCGAACGAACGAGATGCTATCTGCCTTGCAATTATTCATTCGACTGGCGGTTAACGATTTGGTGCCTGAGCAACATGATGTGTTCGGGCGGTGCCTGTCATCAACGCAATGCATCTCAATTGACCCGTTGCCAACGCGACGCCAAGAAATGTACAACTCTTGAAATGCACTTCGCGAGAAAAAAAAGAATGAATGAACCACTCGAATGCCAATTGTGCCCCTGCGCGTGTTGGGTCTTGGCGGTTTCCGCTCTTCTCTGCACTCAGCTCCTAATGGTTCACAACCACATCACGCCCTCACACGCCTCAGTACGTCCCAACAACTCGAATCAGAAACCAGAAACACATACGGCCCGGGTAGTATCCTCGGGCGTTGCCTCGCTGTCACCCGCCCGGCCAACGCATCTTCCATACCTCAAAATCGACACGGTATCTCTTCCTTGCTAGGTTACGTATTTGTCGATTCCCGTCCCGCCACCTTGGCAGGTCAAAATGGAGGTGACAGGCGTAGAAGACAGTGGAGGACTTCCCATTGTCTAAAGAGCCGAGTGGATATGTACGACGATATAGGAAGTGGGGTGAGTTCTATAACAAAGTGTTATAGAACTAGGATTCGGTAGAAAGCTTGGGGCCATTAGAAAAGATATCGCCGGAAGCTAGAGTAGTTTCCACATCCCAGCTAGTCCCGGCTCTCCCAAGGAATCAACGGCACAGCATGATGTGGAAAACAGTTCTATTGGGTCTTCTATTTGCGTTCTAAAACTGCTATACTGATAGGAAGTCTTTAGTAACTAGGAAGCAGTCGGGAGAGTCATGGCGTGGCGGAAATGGATGAACGCCTCAACAGTTCATTACCAGACGTCCCACCGGTTTTATTGGCTGTGTGCTTTTCTACAGACTGTCGAGTTTTAGATTAGTTACCAGCGGCTCGAGGGTTAATCAGGCTCCAATCACGTAGAGATGATTGAGTCCGAGCTGTGGTGTAAGGTCGCTGGGGCCTCTAGGACCAATTTGTTAAGATGTTGATGGACGCTGTCCCATATTGCCTCCTCTAGATGACATCCCATCAAGCAGGAAATGTGCACAAATGGTGTCTTAGGCTGCTTTCTTGGTATTCTGCACATCATTACTTCTCGACATTCCAGAATGCTAACAAGTGCACAATAGTCGTTTATGCAGGTACCGTCCCACATTTTCGCCTCCTCTTGACATTCCTTGGAGCTTACTGCGTCCCGACGTGACGGGTCGAAGTGGAAAGCATAAGAAACTACAGCGCGGAGTTACCACGAAACTGGTGGCTTCCATTGACGAAAAACTTAGGATCATCCATAACATCTTCCTAGGGGGTTTTCGGCAGTTGTGAAAGTTGTGAATGGTTATTCACCGTGCTCTTCCTATTGGATTTGTAACTAATGATGGTATCCACAGTTTGTCTTCCCTGTTATCCGCCGTTTCCTCAACTAGAAGAACTCTAATGTTAGGTTTTCCGACGTTTCCCTGGGTAGCTCCCGGGCGTGTCTCGGACATGTGTTTTTGCCACACCCCGAGCGTCTCTGGCATAAAGCAATCGCGGCGACAATCCCAATATAAAATCCAAAGCCACAAATAGGTACCTTGCATAGCAAATGAGCTCACTCAAGTCATGGACGAATGCATCTTGCGGTGCTTACGAAGCCGCTGACCTTGGCATGTCTCGGAAGTCGGCGCTTTGAGGAATATGGGAAAGAGTGCCAAGTACCGTTAATAACGGGTGCGGAATCGCTATTCACAGCCTTATAGAGTCAAAGAGTACTAGATTAATTAAGGACTAGCCAATCTAAATCCATGACGCGTATCGCATCTTAACTTATCCAAAAGTCTGGAACATTAAAAATTCCAATGTAGAGTAATTATTTACTCTCGAAAATGAACGCTCACTATCCTCCGTGATCATCAATTCAATTCAGCACAGACGCGCGATATTGCATGAACATTTAGAGCATCTCTGCTCGCAAGTGAATGCATCCACCTCAGAGACGGGCGCCAAAGCTGGACTAATAGTAATCGTGAGGCGCTCCTTCCAGAGGAGCTGACTCTTTAACGTATAGAAGCACAAGCCCGACAAAACCAAAGGTATTCCTATAATTTGTTTTTTTACGCCCGATGCAACTCTTGTAGGGGTGATGTGAGACGTCAAAGTAGTTTGATTGGCTGGAGGCCTATAACGTGGCTTACTCCAGCGTGTTGCAACCCTTGCCAGATTCTGGAACGCATCTCGATGAGGGATGTTTCTGGAAGTGTGGAGCACGATGCACCCACCGGAGTTTCATACACTTCCGAAACTCCGTTAAAAGTGGTTGGCCTTGATTCACCGATGTTCGGCATTCGCAATTGCATAACTGCACTGGTGCCTTGGAGTCAAACGTACAATGCGCCCGGGCGGGGCGTTCAAAGTTGAAGACGAGAGTTGGTAGCCACCACCGATGCTAGCATCCAGGATTGTGGAGTCGGATGACAGATGCACATTGCAACCGTTCTCCAGATCGAGCCTAATACTCATGCATAAGCACCCCGAACGCGAAGCCTCCCACTTGCAGCGATGAGGCTTTGTACTGCCGAAATCATCTGCTGAAATATAACTGGAGCACATCCGGGGTGAGTACCAAGTATACGTATCGTCAAGGAAGCGACACTCGTGTATCAGTGGGGGCGCTCGGTAAGAGCTCAAAACAGGGTTTAAACTTCGTTTCATAAGACGCTTGTTTGGCGGAGGACTGTTCGGCAGCTAAACTGACAGACTATTTGGCACTCTACCTTGCCTTTCATCTCGCGGTGCGACGTTGGAGTCTGACTGACAGAGAGTGGCATGGTACCTCTCCGCCCGTATTCCCACCATATGATATAATGATATAATCGGTGAGGTGATACCTGTATTGTTTCTCAAACGCTGGGGCTGATTGAAGAGGCTAACACTTCCCCTCCGATTGTGAGTTTGAGCTGTTGTTCCGGGTCGGCATGCCGAATAGACTTTCATTGGCGAGAAACCCGCCAAACTTTCCGCGGGGGCGCTAAATTTGTCAAAAGCCGCGTATGCGCCCCGAAGATTCTCGCCTCCGGCCCTGCTGAACATATATAATTAACATGATTCTCGGATCAGCCATACCTTCTGTGTTTCCGCATTCGGGAAGTGGGCGGTACTGGTAGTTCTGCATGATTGGGGGGTAACGAAGATTTCAGCCACCGTAGGCGCTTCTGTTCGCGGCTGTCCGGTGCGTTCCGCGCCGTGTCACTCGTGATGCTCCGATAGCCAAAATATGCATACGGCTTTCGACAACGCCAGCATTGGAGAGGGTCCCCTGAGCGAGCGGCCCAATCAAATCCACAGATCAACCTGTATATTACTCTCTGGATAGAGGTACAGACTCAGCGCAAAAACTCTCACATCACTTCTCAAGATTATCGTATTGTTCCGAGCCACCGATATTCTGCCGTTTCCCAGTGCCGGACCGCCTTTTGGGGGTGATGAATTGTCCCCCTGGGATTCTATCCTGGTAATGTCTCAAAAGGTCTTCATCCATAGTTCCCAGTCAAGTGAGGATATTCCCAAAGAACTGGCTCTTCACGCCTCGCCCTCGCTTGTGGTGGCGAATTCTGTGGGGACAGGCTGTTAACTCCGTGTTACGTTTTAGATATCGGTGAGCATTTCGACAGACCGTCCCTCGGATAACCAGCGACAAGGGAGCAGAAGCACACAGAGAGGATAATAGTCCTCGCAGTGGCTCATGTTCCAATTTCCTCCAATATTTCCAGCTTCGTATGGATCCACCCAGCAGGGCTTCCCAGGAGATAGAGATTTCTTGTTTTAGGTCTGGGGTTCCTCAAACTGCAGCCGTAATTGATAGGCAATTTATCCTTGAGCAGTTGACAAAAAGTGTCTGAACGCACCGAAAGAGGTCCGAATCGGTAGGTATATGCGGCGCAAAGTAAAGATTTTTGCCACATGCGCCAATAAGAGAAGTTGAGGGAAATATTGGTTCTAAAGCCCTGTGAGGTCTGTCTCTAAGTTCCCGTGTCGCACTCACTGAGCCTGAAAATGTCTTGCCACAGTGAATTGTGATGCTAGAACGAATTGGTGATTGGTGGTAGTGTTTAGAGAGCCTGGTTGGACCTAGATCCAGAGTTGCTGTTGCTGTTGCTGTTGACGTCGTGGTGTTGTGGGAGGTCAAGTGTTGTGAGCATTGAGTAATGTGTCTCGATGTATGGTTACTTTGTGTCTTTTTCGACCACAGTAACCTATCTCCCAAAAATTACGACACCACTACTATGACAACAACAAAGACGCCAACGACCAATACCACAACATCCCCCAGTTCATTTCCCTCCAGCTTCACCATCCGTTGCGGAGAACACAGGATAATAGTTCGTCTATTTGGGATTGCTAAAAGTCCGAGGGGTGGATATATCGGGGACAAACATCCGCTTCGATGATACTTTGTGTATGTCCGTAGGATACCTTGACCGTTCGTCCTTCGTGGCTTTGTCGAGGAGTTCCATATGCCTCTTCTCGTTGACGATACGTACAGCTATGAGAAGTCGGAAGAGTTTTCAGACGCGTCTGGTAAAATCTAATGCTGCTCTACTCGGACGAGGGCCAGGGCTAGATATCCGGCTTAGCCTATTATCTATCTTCAATCGCACGACATCGTATGGATGGCTTTTCTGGCCATGGCAGGCAGGAGAGTGGTACAGGGTTCGAACCTTGGTTGTTTGCTGCACCGGCTAAACTACGCATCAGCTCTTGTTTACTGGGAGACTATGGAAGACACGGCGTCCAACAATCCGTCCGGCTATAGGCTTTGCCGGTGGAAGGAGGGAGCACCCGAGAGTGGAATGGCCATGTCCGGGTACTGCCGTTCGGCCGGCGTTTGGCAAGTAACGGCCGTTTCTCAGCCAGTTCGTTGCCGCACCGCTGCTGTGGGGTTTTCCTCCGCGCCGCTGTCATGCACGTCTGCATACCTCGGCTTTACAAACCGGCCCCCGTACTGCCTGTCTACTGTACCAAAACAGCCCCGTTTATTGATGCTGAGTTAATGCTGTATTAATGTTGAATTCTTTATAAATGTATACATTGGCTGAACTTGTGGGGTATTTCAGAATTTGCAGCAATATCAATTGTTTTGAATGTGGGATCAGTTTCACAATAATATAGCACAGAAGACCACATCAGATGGTCATTGATGCCACATTGGTGCTGGATTGCTGTCATATTCAAAATGATATGGATTGAGTTAAATAGTAGAGTTATACTACATTACTTCCACATGTGTATATTTCGCACATGCCTGCGCATGCCCAATAGCTTGCTTCCAGGCCCAATGCTGCCAGCTGACTGACACATGGTAAAAATATATCTCTGGCATGATTCGAACCTGTTTCAGTAGGTATTGTACACACCCACTACTACACTATGTATGTAGTTTGCTGAACATAACATCATGTTAGGACTATTTGTAGGTATACTGGTTTATTACTGTCACATCATTGTGACAAGAATGTGGAATGCCTGCCACATCTATGCAAATGCTCAATGCTGCTCAATTGACCAATATTACCCCATTCAACTAAATACTCAATCATTTACAATGTCATATTTGCTGGTATCTTGTATTACTTTGGTATTTTGAGCTATTCCCCAGTAATTGGAATCTTAAATTTAGTAATATGCTACAATCACTGGACCCTGGGAGTCATGCTGCACTTGGGTAGATGTGGCACTGCAGTCATATCAATAAATGGGGGTTTTTTGGCATAGTACTTAAGAACTTAAGGTACATGTTAGCAAAACTCCACTTCAAGCACTAGTGATACGCACGAGATGAGATCACACCAGCCCAGACTAAGCTTCGTCTTATCTTATCTCATGGTCGTTATAGGTAGGTCTCGCCTGCCCTCATGTGCCTGCAAGACCTGAGACTTGGTGGGACAACACGATTGAATGCAACGTACAAGAATATGTAGTTCTAGCTGTGCTTACATTCCCAGTCCCTCTCTATCGACCCACAATTACCGTTGCACTGGAGGCAGCATGAAACTTCACAGCGAATGGTAGTGTGGATCTGAACGACCCCTGATCTCTACAAGTGCAGCTTTACACTTACAAAGGTACTCTGTACTCGGTAGCCTTGAAGACCTGCATGACATTCGAAGCACAGAAGTTTCCCAGTTAACATTCAAAAACGCAGGCCTATCTTGAGTCCAACCCAATCCAGTCTTTCATGGGACGTCTTTTCTCATGTAGCTAACACTCTGAACGGAGGCTAGCGGAGGCTTGGACGATGCAATAAATGGCTGCAGTTGTTTATCCAATCATCCGCCCCCAGGAAGCCGGGGACGGTATGCTCAAAGCAACGGCAGTTTTGACGACCTTCCTACTCAAACGCGCGGCCGGCCTTAGACTGCCCAACTTTCACCCAATCAGTCAAAAATCGGACGTTATGCTGGAAAACTTATTTCCGGGTATGGCACAAAATGCAGTCTTTTTTGTTAACGTGAAAAGTTTGCAAGGGGCGCAGTTTCCAAAGCGGAATGGAACGCGTGCGGCGTAGGAAAGGTACAGGCTATCAAACGGCGCCCTTAACCTAAAATCTACTCCACCTGCTTCAGGTTTCAAGAGGGATACCAGGCACTGATATATTGTAGTTTCATAATACACTACAACTTCCAGAAGCTAGGTTCCCGAGACTCCGCACGCACCGGATTTTAGGTTTTAAGGCGTCGCCCGCTGTCGGCGGACGAGGAGCCGTTGACCGTCTACTGTATAACTCAACTTTTTTGAAACAAAGAATCTATAGCCAATAAGCAAAACTCTGTAGGGGTATGAAACAAAACAAATAGGGCTCTATATTGGATATCTTAATTCGAGAGCATGGAAGTAAAGAATTGATTGCTTTTCATAGCGAGTCCAGACCACAACATTTGAGATCGCACGGGCAGGGAGTTTTTGGGTGATGCGGAGACGTCGTTCAACCTGCGCCATATGATACTGTGGAGGTGTAAGTCTTAGTGCTTCGTTAGTGCGACGGCAGCTAGGCAAGACTAAATACAAAAATAACTACCCATGGAGTAGAGTTGTATAAAATGGGACGATACAGAGATATTGGAAATCACTCAATTGATCGATGATCAGACTGTAATATGGAGGTATTAATATAACGCGTATCCATATCCATATCCCCACTACTGCACCGTGCAACGACAGTCCCCCAATGCGAGGATGTGCATAGATAAACCTGCAGAGTAAGTACATCTTTGATATATATTTCTCCACTTTCATCTTAACACCTTGCGCTAGCGCTGCACTCACCATCCCAATTCTCCTTCATTATAGAAACACTCTCAAAAACTCGACCAATGCAAGCATAGCCATACTCTGTCCGTACGGCGTCGCGGTAATCCTGACCTTAAAATACTCCTCCTTTGTCGCAAACACCGGGGTTCCAAACGAGACGTTGCCTAGTTCCCCAGTGTTCGGGTCGATATTATCTAGCAATGCCTGTATCGCGTGAACAGCGGTTGCCGTAAATTCATCCCCCTCTCCGCCAGCTGCAATGGGGAGGTAGCGCTTCCGCGCGGCTTTGAGCATGCCGAACGCGAAGCCGGCACTCGCAGACGCTTCTAGGTACGATTGTGCCGACGAGTCTGTGAGGATTGTGTGCCAGAGCCCTGAGGAGTGTTGGAGCTTGCGCAAGGAGCGGCATTGCGAGAGGAGGGTACACTCCAAATGCAGCCGCAGCGGGTCGGAGGGGGGAAGGTTGAGGAGGTCGAGGAATTCGGGGATCGCTATCGTAATCCAGCTGTTACACATATACATATCGTATCAGTTATCGACAACCCCCCCGCCGCCGAGACTCGCACCTATTCCCGCGGCCCCAAGCGGCATTCGCGAAGTTGTGCCCGCCCTCTTCAAACGTCCATCCGTGATGAAACAAACCCGTTTTGGCGTCAAACAAGTACTGGATGTGCAGCAAGAACTGGCGCTTTGCCTCCTCCACATAATGCGGGCGGTCCAGAACTTTCCCAATCTTGGCGAGCGGAAGCACCGTCATCATTAATGTGTCGTCCCAAAGCTGCTGTGTGTTCGGGGTGAGATATCTACACCCCGATCAGCGGAGGCGGGGGCGACGGGAAGTGGAGGGGAGGGGAGGGGGACATACGTGATGTGCTGCATCCCGCCGTACTCGGTGCGCTCTAGGTCATACATTGCCCACTCACCCCACGCATCGAGCCAGGGGAGATACGTCTGATTCTTTGTCTTTTCGTAGAGACAGGCGAGAGTGAGGAACACGGCCATGGTGTTGATGTTCTTTGTAGTCCCACCAGCTGCAAAGCGCTCGCGGAGCCAATCCTCGATAATCTGCAGCGATTCCGGGTCGTTGGTGAGGATGTGGTATTGCCAGATCCCATACAGCCCGATACCGTGGGTCCATTCCCAATTATTCTCACCCCAACCCTTGGTATCAATTATACGGCCGTCTTCAAGCTTAAGTAGGAACTCGCCGGTGGTGTCATTGAGGTACACCAGGTTGTGGATCAGGAGCTTGATCGCTTTGTGGATGGTGGATTGGTGGAAGCCGTGAGCGGTAGCTGGCATGATTAGTGAGTGGGGTATTGGAGGTGAATAGGTATTGCGGACTTTCTTAGCATTATCTGATATATGTACAACATCTTGTGAAGCAGCTCCCACGATCGTCTTTTGCCGAAGCAGTAATGGGTGGAGGCGGGGTAGCAGGCGGAGATTATTAATCTAGGAATGCGGAGGCTAGCTAAAAAAAGTCGGAGAGAACTGCGTAACTATCGGGCGATACACCCATGTATGAAACTCTGGGATTGGGAAGGCATCCACCTCTCATTCCGGTTAAGACTCGGATTGAATACTTGACGATTTAACTGCCGCTGTCGTCGTCTACTAAACTCTAATAAGAATCATTTATCCGCGCTAGAAGCGCATAAACTTACTAATCGTGAAGATTAGATTGTGGGGCCCGGGGTGCGAGTTCATAAACACCTAGGGCTGCCCTTCCTGTAGAATTTTTTGCTTCCTTTTCTGTGGCCACCTATCTTGCAAACATGACCGTTAAGATCGACTACGACATCTACCTCGATGGTGATATCCCTGGCGAAGATGAGCAGAAGAACCAGACCAACTTCAGCCGTGTCGACTCTGAAGTCGCAAAATACTCATCCGAATCCCGTGTCGACATCTCGGCAGAGGACAATAAGCGACTAAAGCGATTGATTGACAAGCGCGTGTTGACAATCATGATATTCACGTATTTTCTGCAGACGCTGGATAAGGGAACGATGTCGTTCGCATCCATCATGGGAATCAGGGAGGATACCCATCTAGTGGCTCAAGAAGTACGTAGGGATGCAATCATATGTCTCTTTTGCGCTGCTGACATGGCAACTGGCAGTACTCCTGGTTGACAACCTGTATATACCTCGCCGTGCTGACGGTCGAATATCCCACAAATTGGATAATCCAACGTGTGCCGATTGCAAAATACCTGTCAATAAACATCATGCTCTGGGGCTCTGTTCTGGCTCTCCATGCAGCTGCCAAAGATTTTGGAAGCCTTGTGGTCTTGAGAACGCTGCTTGGTACTTTCGAGGCTTGCTGTCAACCAAGTTTCATCATGCTATCCAGCATGTGGTATAGGCGAGAAGAGCAAGCTCAAACTGTTGCATACTGGTACATGATGAATGGAGGACAACAGATCGTGGGTAAGTCGTGTGGTATCCCAGCATCTCGTGTGATGGATTCTGATCCGTTACAGGTGGGCTTCTGGCGTACTCATTCTCCAACATCCCTGATTCTGCGAAGCTCCTTTCGTGGCAAGCGCTCTTCATTTCATACGGCATTGGCTCAGTATTCTGGGGGGTCTTTGTGTTCTTCTATATGCCAGACTCTCCGATGAGGGCGAAATGCTTTTCGGAGGAGGACAAGAGGTTGATGGTTGAGCGTGTCCGCGATAACCAAACTGGAATTCAGAATAAGACGTTTCGGAAGGAGCAGGTTATCGAAGCGCTCTGCGACCCTCAAAGTCAGTAGCAAGCCATAATTCCGGCACTGGGTTGCATAAACTAATCTCCAACTACCAGCCTGGTGCTTTGCCCTCGTTCAACTCCTAACGACCCTTCCCACCTCCGGTCTTGGAGCATTTGCAAACATCGTCATCAAGAGCTTCAAATTCTCGCTTCTTCAAACGCAGCTATTGGCCATGGTGCTTGGTGTTTATATCATCATCGTTCTCATGGGGTCGGCATATTTGGTAAAGAAGACCGAGCAGAATACGATCGTCATGTTTTGCTCTGTTGTTCCGTTAGTCGTCCTATATTCTAGCAATGGAAGCTGCCACTAACTGTAGGGACTAGGGCAATTGGGGGCAGCGTTATTCTCATGACAGTTAGGGATACCAGCAGGGGCCGCAGCGTCATTTTGCTCATCTCTTACTACGTTTGCCTTTCGTTCTGGGTTCGTTGCTTTCTCATCTTCGCTTTTTCTGGCCGCTAACTTCAGCTCAGGCTTGTGCAACTATCGGGCTAGCTCTCGTGTCCCGGAATGTTGCAGGACAGACCAAAAAGACATGTGTAGTAGCGATAAACTTTGTGTCTTGGGCTGTCGGGAATTCCAGTGCGCATGCAAATTCCTCCGCCCAGCTTGAATGTGTAACTAAGCAATTTCCCGATAAGTCGGTCCGCAGGTGTTCTTGGCCTGGGATGCCCCCCGATACTTTATCGCCTTCTCGACGCATCTGGGATGTTATGCACTTCTGCTCTCGACACTGGTATTCTTGCGTTGGTGGTATATTAAGGAGAATGCCAGGAAGGATAAGTTTATCGCTGAAGGGCTTGCGAAGAAGGATGATGATTTGAAACATTCGTTTGAGGATTTGACAGATCGGGAGAATTACAACTTCAGATACGTGTACTAGAGACGGTGATACTTCTCGGTTGTGGGGTGGGAGTTTCGTACTAAGGCTGGGTTTGGACGAGAATGTATTTAATTGGTATAATCTCGTGACGCTTTTGGTCGTACTGAGCCAAAAAGGGGCGTTTTACAACTGGTTTTAGGACCTATATAGCGGTATCAGGTTGTCATATTACCGTTTATCCCCCCATGTGTGTGCGAGTGAATGCAAATTCTCTAAGTTCTAATTAATTGTGTTGACGGTTAAGATACCTTATGCATTACCTAATATATATAACTCTATTGACGATGCTGGAAAACGAGTATGGTGGCGATGGAGCTCCGCTCTGTGGCGCCCGCTCCACCTGCCCTACCCACATGCTCTCCGCCCCCTCTACGGCCGTTTAAACGGTCCCGCCAGAACGCGAGTCTGTTTACAATGACAATATCTTCCAGTCACTATCGTAGATTGCTATTAGTCTATTGAAACATTGACAGTACATACTACACTATTCCATAATAATGCAACAGCACGGATTTGCAATTTGAAGTCTTCCAATAGTCTCGAAATATCACCCTTTCACACTCATCACTCAATAGCTTTGTGCCTAGCGCGGCACGTGGCACGATCGCAACTTTGCATTCATCTTAGTATTAGTGAATCTATGCTTCCCTTGTTTCTAGCTTTTAAGTCCAGCCATTGCTGAGATGAATCGAAAAATTCGTAGATCTTGCCTTCCACGGTTTAAATACTGCTTAACATGGGAAAGACAAATCTCAGAGGTGCCATCAAGGGTAATTTATTGGCTGCACAATCAGAGACTTAGTCTCGTGCCCAGACTCTCTCTTAGCGTCTCAGCCACTTTCTGACGAAAGAGCTCTGACTTAGTGAGAGTCTGGAACTAATCGGTTTAGCCAAGTCCGATCGAGCGCTACTTTTAGTTATCGGAGCTTCCTAATATGGCAGCCCTGCTTCCGATGTAACACTAAGTTTATCGGGAGTCTCCCGATATTAGGAACTGTCTCCGGGTCCAAATACCACTGTCCGATGACGAATCTGAGCATCTATTCTGGTATCTGAGCTATATATATCGGAATGCAAATGCCAAGCCCATAAGTGAATAGAATCCAATCCGTTGATATCCTGCCAACCCGGAGCCACCAAAAGATACCCTATAGCCTTAAACCGTTATGAGTTCCCATCCCAAAGCAAAGAAAAACAAACCCCGAACCATAATCCCCGAACCATAATCCCAGTAACAGACCCAAAGAAACAATACAAACACAAAGGAAACTGCACACATGAATTTCAAAGGAAACAGAGTTAAGGACGTATACTCATAATTGTAAAATGAAGGGGAGTGGCCTATTGCCATGTTTGGCCTTCATCAGCAGGGAAGACCTTAAGCGTAGGCCGCGGAGGCGTAACCAAGTCCGGATTATGGAGGGGAAGGTCGTCGAACACCGAATCGCGCTTAACACTTTCGCGTATCTGCCTTTGAATGACATCGTGCCATTCACTAAGATTAATCGGCATCTCAGCGCGAGGATTGTACGATTCGTCGGGAAGGAGGTCAAGATCAGCAGGGAGGTCGTCACCCAACCAGTCCCCAGCGCATAGAAGAATCTCAGCGTAAGAATAGTGTTCCTCAACTGGCTTTTCATCGTGGATCCACTACCCGCAGTCTGATTAGTATGCTAGGTGTAATATGATGGATCGATTAACTGACATAAATGGGCCCTTCTCGATATCCCAAGGAAATCTGGTTGGCACCGGCTGCCATCACCATGTCCCTGCAGTATTCATCCACATCCTTGTAGGTCATGCTGGGAGGGGGTTCCGGGAACTGCCACTCGCCGCCTGGGTGAGCTCTGTGAGCGGTCTCCCATACCTCAAGAATGCATGTTTAGTTATGCAAAACGTCTTCGTGTTGGTAAGTCATCAGAATGATGGTTTTGACCCCACCAAGCGATCCGTGTTGCCAATAGCTCCACTTAGTCTGGAGGTCCCCGTATTTCTGAGTATTCGCAACCTCAACCATAAACGGTGCCCAAGTCCTGACACCACAAGAGATTCCAGCGTCCGGTGTACATGCGGTGTACCAGGTTCCATACTTTTCCGTAGGGATTCTAACTGGGTAGCCTGCGAGCTCATTAGTCCATGGCCTTCACCGACTGAGGAAGAATAGACATACTCTGTACATTGACATTTGCTTTCTTGTAAAGCGTAAAAGGTATACGGTGTTCGATGTACCAAACCTTGAGTAGATGCTCACGGAGTGTAGTTGGAGCCACGTCGTGATAAGCTCGGGCCCCACCCATTCTGGTCGAAGCAATCTGTACTTGGTGGTCGTAGTACTCAACCATGTGGAGCCAATGACGATCAGGGACATTTTGATAGTTCCGAATGAACTTAAACGTGGTATCGGAGTCTACCTCGATGGTGAGGAGGAGGTTGCTCTGGCAGAACCTTGCCAAATCAATGTTAAGGAGCATTGTGCGGTTATGTTCTTCGATTTGCGTGTAAATTCTCGTGAAGGGGTCGTTTGGCAGAAGTGATTGAGAGCCGGAATGCGGGGAAGACGTTGCTGAGAACGTGGACGCTGTTGAGGGGGGAGGCGATGGAAACGTGCTCGAAGGGGTTGGTGGCTGTAGTGTGAGTCGATTGTTGTTAGCATCCGATTCGCTGAATTCAGCCGCAGCAGATTCGATAGTTGAAGTCGCAACGGTTCAAAATACACTGCACTCATCGCCGTCATCTGAAGAGACTGGAGAAAGGCGATCAAAGTGTGAATAGTTAGGCATCGCAGGCAGGCGTATTGGTGGTGAAAAAGAGCTGAGAGGTTTAGCAGGAAGTAATGGTGCTTGAGGAAAGCAGGGTTTGGTTTCTTGGTGAATGTTTGGCACTTTACCCCAGCACAAAGAAGCGCCACGTGGGAACGCGACGATCTCAGAAGCATAATCTATTCCCCGAGAACTCGTTGAGAGGGCAAATACGAAGTGAAGCCATCGCATTGCTGGTCCCCACTAGGCTGGTCGTTTTCGGACAGTCGAAAGGTCTGAATTGCATTGTCCGCTTGGGTGTGATGATCTAAGGGGTGCTAACACCTCAAACATTGCTGCTGGGAAGTGGTGGAAGTGATGGTAGTGGAATCAACGCAGGTCCCGAAGACGCAAGTCGGAAGTGATGTTAAGTGAATTGCGAGGGTAGACATAGCTTTTCTTTGAGGTCAGGATGGTATATCAGTCATCCGTTCGCGCTACTCCCCATCATTCTTAATGTCAGATCCAACAACGCGCCGCCGCGGGGGGCCGGATACCACAACAATGCGAGGAAGCATCAACAAAAGGATTTGGGAAGTTCTGCAGTTTATGAAGACGCATGGTTTCACATCGGTTTCAAGCTTTTTGGTGGCTATGTGTGATTTCCAGGCGCCTGATATCAAACACCTAACTGGAATAATGCTTGGCTCTCAGAGTGTGTTCACCGAGCTGGTGGAATCGCTCTTTGCGGCGGACAACGCAACAGCATTATTTAAGTTGACGTACGACTCTCATATCTGTATATTGGCCCTGAAAGTGACGTTTGACAAGCTCCGGACTGAACTCAATTGCATCGGTAAACACCGCGAACTCTGGCACCCGGCATCAGATTTTGCGAAGGTCGATTGGGAGAGCCTGGAGTTTGGAAGCATCGGGGAAGCATTCCGGTGAGCAGCTCCTGCTACAACCGAGCTGGTGGAACAATTGTGTGGGGTTACAGCTGTAACTGCAGATTGCCCTGCCCATTCCAGAGAGCATTATACAGGCAGCAGTGCAGTTGGGGACGCAGAAGACCACTGGGGGTTAGACAGTCCTGCACTGTTGGAACAGAGGAAGATGATATCGGTTATAGCAATGAGCCTGCTCGGTTATGCCAATTCACAGCGTGCCAACATTCTACAGGTAATAGTTGTCTGAATTTGCGGGCCGGGGGCAGAGTTGATTGATTATAGACTACTGTGGGTTTTTACCTGTTTGCTTCCCAGGTTCCTAAATGCGTGATAGTTGTATTTCAACGTTTAGGCGTATCAAGCTTCTAAAGTCCTATTCTCCATAGCCTGGAGATGGCGGCACAGGGTGAATTGGCGAAGACTAGAATCCGAGTACAGAACCAGCCGTTTATGTTGCTATACGATAACTTCAACATATATAGCAAAGTGCAGGACGAGCAAATTAATAATAAGAACATTCAACACAACAATACCGTGGACACTGTGGTCTTTCTAAAGACACAGCAAGGTGATCCCTGGCCAAAGCGATTGCCACAGGATAAACAAACAGTATCCTGGGCTGAGCAACTTCCTAATCTGCTTGACGTCCACTCGGGGGATCAATCGCGCCCATATACTCTGGCCCTGGAACAGTGGTGGATTCGATTGGAGAAAATTGGGGATTTCACAACTCATGATGTATTGGCACCACTGTTTGAATCAGTCCGCACATATATGCCCCGAATTTCCGAGGCCATGATTTGGGATACATTTTGGAGCTTTGCAGGCACCGAAATGGGTTTGAAGGATGGCCGGAGTGGCTAGGAATTACTCCGGTTCGAACCACCTGAGGTGTATAAACTTTTTCCGACCAGGATAGATGCTGCGCAAATGAAGGCATTTGACCTGGACGAAATATTGATATCAGGGAACTCTCAAATTCTTGATGCCATTCTACACGAATTAGACTTGGATACAGATAAACTTGGAGACAATTTCCTTGTGCCAATATCAGGCGATCAGTTAACTGTTCAGTGGCTGCGGTCTTTAAAATGCTGTAGGTCCTTCGATGATGCGAAAGATGTCCATAAATTGCAATGGGTTATGCCGATATCTGGTCGGTAACTTGCAGGCTTCTAGCAGAGTAGAAGGGTGTATTGAGATAGATGTGCGAGCAGGGCTTTTTCACCTGCGCATGGCAGCGTGCAGAATGATATACGATGCTCATGGCAGATCGGATGGTTGTCGAAATCCTTTATCACTAAAGAGACTTGGAGTAATCTTGGGAAGAACAAAGGTCTTTAGTGCAACTGGTCATATGGATTTTTACGCTGCGGACGCCCTACTCAGGCATGCAACAGATACATTAATCATTGTTGCAGTTATGGCACACATCAAAGTCGGGTCGGTTGAAGAGATGCGGATCCGAATGATGTCTTTAGACTGGTGCGCAACTATCACTGAAGTTGTAAAGAAGTGGATCCCTCCTACTAGTGTTCATTTTAACCGTAAAGAAAAGACTATCGAAGAATGGGATGCCTTACTGGAGAATGTGGGATTGCTACTACAGCACGGTTTGATTTATAGGGCGCATGGGGAAGCTGTCGCTCAAGGAAATTCAGGGAGGATAGTCAAGCAGCTTTAGATGCTTACGATAATGTTTCATGGCGGATGACAAAGCAACTACGCGATCGAGTGTTTGGAATGGTCTGCAGAAATGCTAAAGACATGGTCGGACGACCTTAAACCAGTTTGGTTGAATCATTGCGTGGTGAATCGTAGTGGGCGGGAGGGATAGTGGATTCAGATGGATCGATTCAACGAACAGTTAGTCTGTTATATAAAAGAAGTTTACAACCCACGGGGAACTCCTGCATCGGATCGATTTCAGTGTGAGGTTATTGCACGGTTAATGATGATCTTTGGGTGAGCGAAACTGGCGATGGCGTGAGCAACCGGAGCCCCAGACTATGGGACCCACCATGGGGAAATGTCAGCCCAGGTGGACATCAGGCGTCTAATTGAATGCCTCCACAGTGAGAATGTATATTACTCTTAACCCACTCACTTGGCTATATAGAAATAGGCTAATGGCAGTAGGTCTTTTTGTTCACCCCGGGCTGTCGTACCGTAGGGTCTTCCGCGAACCATTTTCACATCACTCCGGCAACGGATTTATGGGTGCAGGGTTGGGTTGCCCTCAACACGAAGAAAAGTATATCAGACCTCAAATGCAAAATCCTTAATTCGAATGTTGGTACACCTCAATTTTCGGCAGCCACAATGGAATCAGCCAAAAGGCGCCAGGAGAACGACCTGGACTTAGATGAAATCGAAGGCTCAGACCCTAGCCCACCCAGAGGATTTTACGATGGTGATCTTATGGACTTTTTCATGGTAGTAGAGAAAGATATGGATCCGTTTTTTTAAATCTATCTTGATGCTTTGATTATGTATCTGATATAGGTTAAGCGATTGCTTGTGGGCTAAAATATATCTATAAGAGTATATGCAATCACTCTAATAATAATAGTAATATCCGCCGACTAAAGCCTTCATTGCTTCGGGCCATCTGTTCAGCACCGGGTTCTAAGCCCAGCCAATCCGGATTGAGGTGGACGACACTTGTTAACCCAGTAATACTCTCTAGCCTTGAGAGACAGATACTCCTTTTCTGCCCAGTTCTTCGACTGAGGTGACGAATGGGAGAAGCGACCCCGCCCGCGCCTTGTTGAACTGTGGCTCCTAACGGAGCGTGACCTCTCTTCTATCTCCCGAATCCGTGCCCTAACCTCTTCCAATTTGCCATAGCAGTCCAGTACCCCTGTAGTCCTCTGTCCGCTGATGGTGGCGCCACTCCGGGCTCTACCCGTACATGACGTCATTATGGGAGTAAACTGGTGCTCAGGAAGCCATCGTAGAGATGGAGTTCCTGTGCTGTTTGTGGTGCCGTTTGTGCTGGTCACTTCAGGAGGTGTAGGGGGGCGTTTGACAGACTCCGAAATCGCGAAGTCGACAATCTCCTCCACGAATTGCTCTATGACTGTGCTTCCAAGGTGACACGTTTTACCCAATGCCTCAAAGAGCGACTGCCTGTCTTTAATTTCATTGATAAACTCCACTATCTTACTCCGCTGGAGTTCAGTACCTGGCCACTCATCCGCAAGTCTGGCGAAATAACGTTGTTCACCATCGCCCATCACCAAAGTCTTCCAACGCTGAAGACACCAATATTGTAACTTCTTATCGAAATATTCTCTCTGCTTCAAGGTGGATTTAGCGATGTTCCCAGTTTGACGGGATCGATTCTGAGGCACCCTGAACGGCTCAGTTAGGGAGATATCAACTCCGAGTAATTTCCCTGGTCCACCGCAATCCACCAGCCTTGAAACACACACATCGCAATTATCACAGAATTGAGTCCCAGTAGAAAATGGTTTCGATCTCTCATCCGTGTCGAGCAATTATGAAGTGGTCCTCCTACGGCAGCCCCTCGAAGAAACCCACCAAAGAAGCGAATGGTCTTGCTTCCTAACTTTCCTCTGCGCCTCGTTCATCACATCAGGTTTCTCTCCAGTATATAAGTCGTCACAGAATGCTTGAGTATCCGTACCGGATGCCTTGTTGAATGTCCGGAAACCTTCGAGCACATGGCCGTCGCCGACGCCCCAATCAACAATCTTCGATGGTTCATAAAACAACATAGCCAGTCCAGAGAGCTTTGGATCCCGAGTACATTGACCGAACCGTTGCCAGAGATCGTCAAAAGTAGCGAGAAGGGGAAACCGCCACTGCGCAACCCGTTCCACATTATTGACATCAACACCCATCCCTGCATCCGATATGCACACCAACAGCCTCATATTACCTTCTCGAAATAGTTGTTGCGTTTTCGCATTTCCAGAAGCTGATGCTTCACCGTGATAAGGCCGAACAACATCTGCATCCTGAAGACGGGCTGGTAGTAACCACCTTAGTTGGTGAACTATACGCATAACCGCAGACACATTGTCTACAAAGACCATCGTTTTTGGTATGTCCCCCGGGATGATGGTAGTTTCGGAGTGTTCATTTATTTCCGGAACGAGCATATTGAAGTCCGCATGATCGTCTAATATGCCGTGTATCAGAATCGCACAGAGGAAAATGTTCGGCCGGTCGAGGCGTAACTTTATGAGAACTGTATTCTTCGATAAACCCAAGCTGTTGTGAATATATCGCAAAGACCTCTGTGGCAGTGTCGCCGACATCGCAAGGAACGGCACACTGGCTGGCAAGATAGCTCGTAAACCGCCAATATTTGCATATTTCTTCCGAAAAGGAGGCTTACCATTCTTAGTAGGCGCACCACACGCAAGCATGCAATGCGCTTCATCCACAACCACCACTTTCAGGCTACGCCGGAAGGCACTCTTCTCATCATCTAACACTTGCCAAATCGCATTATTGTTGGGCGACGTCATCTCCCGGCCAGCATAGACAATCTGGTAGACTCCCCGGGCCACTTCTTTAACAAGACCTGGATTATCCTTCAGAGAATCGCTGTTGATATAGCAAGCTTTAACGCCTTTTCGACCCAGATTGTCAACCTATAAAAGTGTCAACTTTCTCCCTCGCCCGCAGGTGTCCCTTTTGGGTAATCAATTACCAACCTGATCGGTCATGAGAGCATTAATAGGTCGAATAACAAATACAATGTTTCTATCATCCTTGCACGCAAGACCCTGGAACACCATACTCTTTCCCCTGCCTGTTGGTGCAATGATCACCATGTCCCATCCGCAATCGATTTGACTTATGGCCATCCGTTGTCAGTTCCATAATTCGAGCTGTGGGTTACTCAATCATCTCCCGATAGCCTTGGAGGCATCGTTTATATATTTAGCCTCGTTAATTCACTTTAAGAAAGCTGCCAATTCACTCCGTCCAACATACCTTCTCGTGGCTAAACAAGTAATCGTCTCCCAGGGTGCACGCACAAAGTTGACGTCAATGCGTGCTATAACTGACCCTTCGTCATATATCGGTACCGCAGTCACTGCACTACATTTCCTGGCTTCCTGGCTCAATACCTGCCGCCTTCGGACGACGTGACCTGTTGGAGAGTCCGCACAGCTCCGAACCATTATGGAATCGATTGCGCGGAATCTGAGCGGGCGACCCAGTGTGCTTTATGTTCTACCTGTATTTGCTTGTTTGTGCTCGGGCCACTTATGATCCCCCCTAATGGGGGACTTATCAGTTCCGTGAAACCCAGACTGCAGCTCCGACCCAGTAGGAATCCACAATGTGTTTCACAACAGTCCGCATTGCTATATAATGACTATGGCTCGAAGACTAACGATATAACTTACAGTCGACCCCCCCCCCCCCCAGATGACTCAATCCTAAGCCCAAAAGAAACCCTCACGAAGTAAATATATATGAATAAGAAATATCCACCCAAACTAAGCATACGGGTAAGAAATATTAATGCGAGGACGAAACCAATCCGGAACTCTGATTATCATGATACAACCCCCGAAGAAAGAAACCCCAGAACAAAACAAACTCCACAAGATAACTCACAATTCACAGCCCTTCAGCAACCCAAACTCCGTCTACACTCTGCATAAAATTAACCGAAGGACAAGTCTACGAGGGGGATCACATTCTGGGTAGCAGATGACTGTGAACTGATGTATTTGCTCACCATATCTTTTCGTTCCCCACCATGCTCATCCCACCTCCCACTAGTAAGTCCACAACTTCCATCAATCAACTCAATCTCACTCTCGTTCCCCGACCCAAAAGATGTATTACCACCGCCACCACCAAGTATGCCCAAAGCATCTGATACCAAACTGGGCGAGCTTGACCTTTCCCTGTTCGTCGCCCCCATTTCTTCCTCGGTGCCATCGTTTTCAATACCACCCGCGCAAGGTCCCTGCGCGTAGCCCTGGTCGGGGGTCACTGAATGGCAGGATGGAACAGGTTCGTCTTTCTCGGGCTTGCGCAAATCACTCCGAGCAACCGGTGTTTCAGCCGTACCAATTGGAGAGATCTTTTGGTAACTCCCCGGAGTCCTTTGCGGAGCATCAAAAGCGGGGCCTAGATTGTTGCGCGGACTCAAAACACCCAACCCGGCAGCATCGCTACTAGCTTTGAAGCTGCCATGATCCAAACGGGGCGAGTCGTTAATGTCCGCGAAGAAACGACAACCACAGGGAGCCTGTGCCAGAATCCTAACTGGCAATGCGTCGAAACCAAACATTGATCCTGGGCGCAAAGAATCAACCACTCCCAGATGGACTCTGTTGAAGCTGCTTTTGTTCTCCTGCTGGTTGCGCGCAAGTAACTGCGTGCGTTCAGCTTTGGCCTTACGCCTGAGAGCAACACGTTCCTCGATCGCCTTAACTCCATCCTTCCACACTTTTGCCTCCTCTTCCATCGACTCTAAAAGTGTCAATTCGGCTTCAAGCTCCTTCTCCCATTTTTGGAGGGCAGCTCCTAAGACTTGATATGATTTCTTGTCGATCTCCAACAATTCTAAAGCATACCGAACGTGCCCGGAAGTATTTATCAGGGCTAAACGACTTGATTCCGCAGTACTGTATTCAACACTGTACTGTGGGCGCAACTCGACCTCACCTATGCATGCATAATTCAGTTAATCATTAAGCACTGTGCGCAGCGAATGTACCCATACCATCATCCCCAACCACTGGAGTTAACTCCCTTGTGCCCAACAGCCGCTTCACTAAGTTGACCGTCTCCATGTCCTCCGCGGTGCTAGCCTTTTCCATCTCTTCTATCGCCTTCATACTTATTCCCTGGCCACCAGTTTCCTGGTGCTCCGAAATACTGTAGTCCGTAATACCAGGTACAGTCATGGAAACTCCAGGGCTATCCTGTGGCGAGTTGGCAGCTTCTCTGGGCCTAGGCCAACCTTCTTCTACAACATCAGCTTCAAGCGGGATATCCGACCAACAATCAATTGTGCGCATCGGCGGCCACGGAAGGTCTTCATGTGCGCAACTTGTCTCACGCAGATCAATCGCACGAGGATGCTCGCCATAATCGGGACCCGGAATCACCATTAATGCGCCCGACGCGAATCGCGCGATGATCGTATACGACTGCTCTTCTCAACGATCTAACCAGTGAAGTCCTCCGTCCATAGCCCTGTCATGCATACCGAGGTACTCTGGCGTTACGTCGCGCAGTATCGGAGCCCACAAAAAGATGATATCCTTTGTGTCTAAATGGAAATACTCGTAAACATCATCGTTACTCTGGAAAGGCGCCACTTCGTGTATTGAGAGATGCTGCTTTCAATTATTGGCCACTATTTGAGCAACCTGTAAGGGCACGTATGCCTGCCTCCGGCTGCGTAGGGATCAGAGTGGTAATATAAGAGATACGGTTGCACACGTGGCCTCGGGTGATCTTAGGTGTAGAAGTGTAGTAAGATTATCGGTGAGGATCTAAGTCCTTACGAGCAGTCGAGATGAGGTTGCACTTACCCGGCCGCATTACGTGCTCGCCGTTGCAACTCTAACCTCTAGTACACGACCTCGCCATTACATTATCCCCCTCTCTATGCCCAGGTCTCCTGGACTGCATATCTTCATACAGGGATGGAAACAAAATATAAAACAAATCTCACGATAATTCTGCAGATCCAGCGTACGGGAAAACTCCACCTCCACTTGACTGTGATCTGAAGGTGGTAAAACCCGTGCCACGGCCATTTGTACTGGGCCGGACCAATAAGAAAAGAAGTGAAGCAAAGAGAAGCAAAAGAGATCGTCCAATTGCTGCTTGTCCTCTGCCCCCGAGTCCCAAAACTCAACCCATTTCCTCCGCTTCTGAGTCCCAAAACTCAATTCATTTCCTCCACGGCTTCTCAGGATGTGTTCGGTGAAAATTGTCGACCAGCTTCTGGGCATTCTCGAGGTTTTCCGCTGGTTCCCAGCTTGTACGTACGTGACTCTATCCCGCCCATTGAAGAAGGTAGTGAAGCTTCCGATAACGCAGCTTAGCATCAAAAATCCGTTCGACCTCCCATTCTTGCTCTCCGGTGTCATCCACAATCGTCAGTTGTGGTTCTGATGGAGGTTGGCCTGCAACCAGCGGTGCATATCGATCGAGTAATGATACATGGAAAACGTTGTGGTTGCGCATAGTATTCGGCAAGTCTAATTTGTAAGCATTCTTATTGATGATCTTATTTACCGTGTATGGTCCAGTGCGCTTGTAATCGAGCTTCTTCGATGGCCTAGTAGTCCGGAGGTGCTTGGTTGAGAGCCACACTTTAACCCCGACTTTGAAGGTGATTTCTTTGCTGCCAGTGTACTTAGATTGCCGCTTTTGAGCTTCCAGTAGGTTTTCGCGGAGGACTCAATGAGTCTCTTCTAGTCCTTTCAGCACAGCATCCGCTTGGATCTTCGACTTCGGGTGTGATGCTGGTGGCTTCGGTGCTTTAAACTGCATCTGGGGATTGCGATGGTAAAGGGCCCAGAATGGGGTCATTCTCGTTGAAGTGTGCATGGAGTTGTTGTACGCGAATTCCGCCAATGGTAGGAGCTCGATCCAATTATCCTGTTCGTAGTTGCAAAAGACTCGGAGGTACTGTTCCATGATCTGATTTTGGCGTTCCGTTTGGCCGTCGGTCTGTGGATGGAATGCGGTGGAGAGTCGGTGATTGATGCTCAGATGAGAGCAGACTCGAGTCCAAAATCGGCTGGTGAATTGCGTGCCGCGGTCGGTGATGATATTATCTGGTACACCATGTTTGCAGATCACGTGCTCGAAAAACATACGTGCCAACTCCGGTGAGTCGGTATCCTTTCGGCAGGGTAGGTAGATCGCCATCTTTGTCAGTTGATCGACGATTACTGCGATGCCAGTGAAGCCCGAGTTTGTTGATTCCGGGAGGTCCGTGACGAAGTCCATGGTGATTCCTTCCCAAGGGTGGAGAGGTGGCGGTAGGGGCATGTTGACTCCGTGGCGAGCATGGCGCGGTGCCTTGATTCTGTGGCATACTTCGCAACCGGCAATGAACTTTCGGATTGCAGCATCTAGCACGGGCCAGTAGAAGTCTCTAGATACGAGTTCAGCAGTTCTAAGAGCTCCGAAATGACCGGATTCGGGGTTATCATGAAAAAGACTTATCACTTTGTTGCGGAGCGAAGCGTCCGCCAGTACGTATATTCTCCCTTCGTAGGTCAGAGCTCCCGAGATGACTTTCCATTGCTCCTCGGTAGGTCCATCAGGCCCACCAGCTTTCGACGGGTCAGGGTATCCGACCATTGAAGTGTCGACGATTCTGCGTTTCACGTCGGCGGCCAACGAGTCGGAGGCCTGAGCTGCCTTAATTGCCGGTAGGAGGTCATCGTACGGTTCAACGGTAGTTACTGCCAAAGTTGCCAAGAGTCGTGCGGTGGGCCTTTCGTAGCCTTCTTCGTAATCAGGTCGTCTGGATGGTCCGTCGGCAGGGTTCTTCTTTCCCTCCAGGTGTTCGATAGTAAAGTCGTAGGAAGAGAGGATTTCCGCCCAGCGAGCCTGTCTCCGGGAGAGCACTTTTGACGTTTGAAAGTATTCGAGATTCTTGTGGTCGCACCGTATCAAGACCTTATGATTTGCTCCCTCGAGATAGTGTCGCCATTGCTTCATAGTCTCCACGATGGCTAAGAGCTCCCGATCGTACGTGTCGTAATTCTGTTCGGCAGGGGAGCATTTTCGAGAGTAGAAGTTGACCGGTCTGAGGGTTCCGAATCCGTCATATTGATTAAGGATGCCGGCGATCGCAAAGCCACTTGCATCGGTCTGGAGAATGATCGGCTTTGCCGGGTCGAAATGCTGGAGGATCGGTGCTCCGGTGAAGGCCCTCTTCAGCTTCCGAAATGCGAGTTCGGCCTCACGAGTCCATTCCCATTTGTAAGTAGGCTTATTTGACTTCTGGCTGGTTTTCGGTGCGTTTGATGTTTCTGTCTTCTTTAGTAGCTCCGTCAGGGGTAACGTAACCTTTGCATATTTCCTGATGAACCGTCGGTAGAAGTTCGCGAATCCCAACAGCACCTGTACATCCCGTACCGATTTCGGAGTAGGCCAGTCTTCGATGGTGGATATGCGGTCTGATTCCATGCCGACCCCGTCGGAGTTGATGATAAATCCGAGGAAACCGACTTCTGAGACACCGAATTGGCACTTCTCGGCCTTGCAATAGAGACCGAATTCCTGTAGCCTTTGTAGCACTTTCCGTACGTGATCTTCGTGCTCCTTCTCGTTGGTCGAGTAGATGAGTATGTCGTCCAGGTAACACACGGCGAAGTCGTCGATATAGGGCCGTAGGCAGTCATCGATGTAGGCCTGAAAGGTCGCCGGTGCATTTGTCAAGCCGAAGGGCATAACTCGGTATTCGAATTGGCCGTACCGGGTTCGAAATGTGGTTTTATACTCGTCGCCTTCCTTGATTCAGATGAGATGATAGGCGTTCCGGAGGTCCAGTTTAGTGAAAATCCGAGCTCCGCGTAGTCTGTCGAGCATTTCCGAGATCAAAGGTAGGTGGTACCGGTTCTTGATTGTCCCCGTGTTGAGGGCCCGGTAATCCACACAAAGCCGTAGTCCTCCATCCTTTTTTTTTGGCGAATAGGATCGGTGCTGCCGCCGAGGATGATGACCGCTGGATGAAGCCATTGGCTAGGTTCGTCTCGATATAGGCTTTGAGCGTTCTAAGTTCGAATTCTGAGAGATTGTAGATTCGTCCATATGGTAGTTTGAAGCCTGGTTCCAGGTCGATCGCATGGTCAATGGAACGGTGCGGCGCGAGTGTTTCCGCCTTGGCTTTACTAAAAACGTCCACGAATTCCGAGTACACCGCGGGAATGAAGCCCCCATCGTCTGTGGATATCCTTTCCATATTCGCTCCATCTAGCAATGTTAGTCCATGCCGTATTTACAGGGATGGGATATAGAGAAGCGAAGAAAGGGTAATCCAGGAGCCCTTGTCGTTAGCGGTTCGCTCGCAAGGAGCCAAGCCCCGCCGTCCAGTCACTCCCTTCGTGTCTCGGCGAGCCGGTAGCAGTCATTCAGGATTCCCATGTGGACCCCCTTCTGCCGCAACTACCGCCGCTGCTCCCTGCTCGTCGCGTCCAGCGCCTGGGCTTCTCACCTGACAACGTGGTGATCTCCATAGTCGCTCCCAGCAGACCGGTGCATTCCCCTATCCGTAGGGCAAATGCCTCAACGACCTCCTCGCCAGCTAAGAGATCGTCGAATGCGGTAGCTCCAAGAAGTTCAATATCTGGAGCAGGCGTGTCCTCGTCACGTTCCGGTAGCTTCTCGTGTGCTTCCGGAGGAGGCTTGTCCTCACCACTCAATATATCCGCAGCCTGAGGACCGTTAGGTGACCGTAAGGCAGTCAATCGGCGGAGGTTCCAATCAATTTCCGGGTTCCGGGCCCTGAACCACGGTAGTCCAAGTACTAGATCGTAGGCTCGCATCGGTACGACTAGCACTTCCGGTTCTGTAACTGGGGCGAGATGCTCCATATACTGAACGGTTATTGACGTCTTTCGGCTATCCTTCGCATGTTGCATAATCTGTCCGCCCAAGCCGAGTGTAGTAATATGTGCCACTTCATGTGATATCCCGAGTTTCTTAAGTAATCTTGGAGCCATAAAGATGCTTGTAGCTCCGCAGTCGATAAGAGCCCGTACGCGTTGCATCTCGCCGTGTTTATCTCGTATCTGAATCTCGTGGATTATGTGAGCAGAATCAGGTGTTTCTGTACCGCATAGATATTGACTTAACATTTGTGCTCTCGGGCTCTCCAGGATAACCCTCGATTTTAGTGCGATCCGATGAGGTCGTATCTCGTCCAAAGTTGCCATCAACGCCTGCGACCCCACTTTTCCCAACTCAAGCTCACTCTCGTCCAACCTCCCCCGCCGAGCTAAGTACCGCGAGAGGTACGTTAGTTTTTTGCTTGCTGGGTATCGAAAGATCGCTGCCTTTTGATCTGTCGGTTTCCGCTATCTTTGCCATCTCCTGGGGTGAGTTCATCGGGGAAAGTCGCACGGGAGTATCTCGGGCACTTAAATGACATGTGATTGCCGGCGCAACGTGAGCATTTCCCGCTAGCCTTTCGCTTCTCATAGACCTCTGATGATACCCACGGTGCTGGTGGTAAATCGGATCGTTTTCCGCCGCCGCTCGGCTTCAGCATATCGGGCTTTGGTGCTTCTTTCGGTGCATCCTTCGATTCTGAAATGGATGGTCGGTATCCGCATTTTCTGCCACCTTTGTAGGATGTTTCTCCGTATTGCCTTTGTTGTTGTGATTTGTCGTATTTCTGAGGTTTGGTTTCGACATCCGCTGCTCGATCGAAAAGCTCATCGATACTGTCAAACATCCCATCCTCATTGGAAAAGGGCCTGATTTTTCAATGTAGTTCGGGTTTGAGGCCCGCCCAGATCATATGGTAGCACGATAGCTTCTGTTGCTCTTGATCCCAGCCAGCTTCTCTCCAGTTTCGTCGTAGTCGGTTAGCATATGCTCGTACGCTCTCACTGGGGTCGTGGTGACCTTGGCAAAACTCATGGTAGAGTCGAGTGCCGGCGTTGAGTTTGCGGTCCTTCTCGCCGTACATCTTCTGGATTTCGTTAACGAAAAGGTCGAAATCGTGAATGCATGGGGAATCGTTGGTAAGTAGGTCCTGGCCCCAGGTGATTGGGTCGATCATGCTCGTCTTATGTAGGGTATAATCGTGGTGGTTGCTCCAGCTTCCGAGGTGATCGAGCGCATACTGAACCTTCTCGGTATCACCATCGGAGAAGAGGTGGCTGTGAGTGCGGAAGTTCGAGCGAAGAGAGCCGAGAAAGGTGTCTAATTCGCGTGCACCTCCACAGTATCGTCTCGGATGAGTCATGTCAAATTTGTCGTTTTTGCTTGTCGATTCTCGTTGGGATAGTAGTTCGGTTTTCTGTTGGAAGAGAAATTCGATCATTCTCTCCTGTCGTTCCACCGTAGCTCGCTGCTGCTCCACTACATCTGCCAAAATGATATTCGGTCGTAAGGGGGCGCGTGGATCAACATCTTCATTGTCGTCATTCTCCTCATCGTCGGTTTCGCGATCATCAGTCTCGTCGTCAATTACGTGTTCTTGATCGGAATTATTGTCAATTTCAGCCTCTGGGAGAAAGCCGTTCAATAGGGGTAATTCGACCCGCAAGACTCGGAGTGCCATGACCGATCGATGCCCAAATGGTCTCTGCGCTTCCACGCTCATTAGCAGTGCGAAGTGGGAATCTATTCGTCTTCTTAGGAGGCATTGTAGTGGTGGAATTGCTTCGTTCTTATACATGTGGTGACGCGTCGAAAAAGGGGTAAAATCGCAATTCTCGAAATCCCGTGAGCGAAACGTATCTAATTACTGAAAGATCGATAATAGTGTAAGGGCACGTACGCCTGCCTCCAGCTGCGTAGGGATCAGGGTGGCAATATAAGAGATACGGTTGCACATGTGGCCTCGAGTGATCTTAGATGTAGAAGTGTAGTAAGATTATCGGTGAGAATCTAAGTCCTCACGAGCAGTCGAGATAAGGTTGCACTTACCCAGCCACATTACGTGCTCGCCATTGCAATCCTAACCTCTAGTACACAACCTCGCCATTACACAACCTCTCTTCGCTTGTCGTCCGGATACTGCTCGAGCAACCTCTGAGCCGTCGCCCTGTGCGATTCAATAAGTTTTCATCTGAGTAGGCCATTCGCGTAGCTAATCCAGTTCCGAAGGTCTGTGATGCGCGAGTATAAGGATTGCGGGATAACTGTGGTTTGGAAGGCTTTCATATTTGCTAAGGTCAAACCTCTGACCTTAAAGAATACAAGCATCATTAAGCACATAATGCCGTGCTTCCAGTCGTCAGGGGTCTAGCAGGTTATACGCATTAGCCAGTCGACACGATACTCCTCATCTTGCGCGTTTTAGACCCGCTCACCTTCACAGCCAATACAGCCTCCAAGATCTTCTTCGGGAGGAATCCCTTCCAATTGTCAACCATGTAGTGATTGGGGAGGCTTCCACAATCATGTTTGTTCCTTTTGACCTTCGGGCCTGGCGCCTCCAACACGGCGCATTTATTTCCCTTAGGGGGCATAGCTATTGTCGCAAAGTGCCCTAGAAGGTAGATGCTAGAATGACATAGGGTGTCTCGGCTTTCGATATGTGTTGTGGATTGGAAGGCAGGTGCAGTCCGAAGAGGATGGGTGGAGTTGACTGTGTGTCGATGGCGATGAGGAGGAATCAGGGCTGCTGAGCCGCAGAGCGCACAATTCCCGGAGCCCTCACGCCAAAAGCTTCGAATGATAAGTTTATACACGATTCCATATTAGGAAGCTCGGAATGCTATTCCCTCGTTCCGAGAAGCGAACCCCATTTTCGGAGCTCGAAAGGTTCCAGCCCCTCTCTGGGTACGAGCGAGTTTCGTCAGAAAGTGGCGCTCGTGCCAAGACTGGGGCTGGGAACGAGCCTATCAGAGACTATGAAGGAAGCGAAATCTGGCAGTTATGAGTAAGATCAGAGGTTTAAATCGGGGTCGACACCCCTGTTCCACACCCCTGTTTTTCGATTCATCTCAGCAATGGCTGTACTCGTCAGATGCGCCACATATGGGGAAACAGTTAAACGTATGAAATTAGAAACCAGAACATTCGACAGCGCTGATAGAATCGGGCAAAATAATCACTATGTATAGATAACTCCTCCTCAAACGTGCGGCTAGTATTGACTCTATCTAATCATCTCATATGCCTTTTCCGGAAGGCTACGAATGCTAATGAAAGGCTCCATAACCAAGAAAACCCGAGCAGGAAAGAATGCACATAGTATATGTAGCAAGGGGGGATAAACCTAACCACACGTTGTGCGATGTAAGTAAACTTCGCGCGGTACCCCCCGAATCAAAATTTTTGCAACAAAAAATAGCGGGTAAGACTAACGCAAAACAAGAGTACTTCTAGATAGATTGTTTGATGAAGGTAGGGAAATGTGTATTCTATATGATCGCGTAACTACTATAGTACAGCAAATTGAGAAATGATAGCAAGATATAAGGCTATGGATCTCAGAACACGCTATATCCGCGAGAAACAACAAATTTATGGCACGGCTCCCTCATAATCTAGCTTCCATAGATGTCTGTCACCCTTGTCATAATCCCGATTGACTTGTCGGTATTCCTTCTTGGCAAGTAACTTAGCCGCGGTAAAAACCATCTCAATCTCTCGTTATGTAAGGGCGACAGTTCTAAGTTTCCCAATCAAAGCCCGAGGTTTCCAATCCATATAAGTATTCCCCACGTCATCGCTCCCAGACTCTTTGATCGACTGCATGGGAACCAACACTATAATGTCGTCGCAGTTATATATCGCCTTCCAATCTTTAGGTGGGGTGCCAGTGATTCCCAGGAATACGCCAGTTCGATGAAAGATGTTAGGAGGACGAAGTAGTGCCGGTAGAGTGCCTCTGATTCTCTTCTCAGCTCTCGGTTCGAAATCTGGTAGGACCTCCTTGTCATTATTCATCAGCCGGACTATGATACTTAGCAAGCATCGCATCTCTGCTGCGATGAGGATGTGCTCCAGAACTGAGTTTACATGTATTTGTATGGTTTGGCCAATATTTAACGGCGTCTTCCACCCTAACCCTCTTCGTTAGCTTACCTCTTTGTGAATGCTTTATATTTCGCTGGGAACAAGGAATAATTGGCTGACTTACAGCAAAAGTACATCGCTAATGTATAAAATACATGAATTTGTATATTGAATTCCGTTAGGGTAATGTGTAAGTCGTTCAACTGCTGTAAAATGCATTGCAGAGCCATCTATGCAGCTTGGACGCAAGCTTGCAAGAGATTCCGTCTCGCCTTTGTCCAAAATTGTTGGTGTATCCAAGGGTTGCTCCAGTGATCCCAAGTACATAAGATATTCGAATCCGCCAAGTGTCAGAACATGTCCATAATCTTTCGCGATGGCTTCACTAACCATTAACCATCACAAATAATCAGCCAATTGTTATCTTTCTATCAACTATGAGATTATATGCTACAATCAGTGTACACCTAGGGTTATGTCGGCTGTGGAGTTTGGGACGACGTCTTTTGAATGTCGGACTTCTCGCACCATACTTGTGGACTGTTTGGTCTGAGTATTAGTTTCTCGCTCTCAGTTAAAGTCGCCAAGTCGTCTGAACCTACGATCATTGTATGGACCGCCAAGTTGCTATCATCTTGCAGCAGTGAAAGCTCCGCATTACGTTGAATTCGCTTGTGAAATGGTGAAATGGACGGGCATAGGTCCATTGTTGATAGGCGCTAAGTAAGACAATTTAGTGAAACGAGTGAAACGAATAACCACAACACCCTCCACTTAAACATTCGTCTCTTTGTAGCTGTCAGATCCACCTTAGGTGCACAGCTAATCGTTAGGAATCAACAACTTGTTGTATCATAATCTTCCAACAGACCAATATAGCCGCATAGAGAAAGAGTAAGAACACATGAGCGAAGTAGCTCAAATGTACCACACCCGTCTGGTTCCAGAACCCATGGTTTGACAGTAGTATTATTCGAACGTCGTGCAAGAGTAGGGTCGAGCGTTAAAGAGAATAGAACATACAGAGAGGAGCGAAAACCCATTTACAAAAGTTGCTATGAGTTAAGCAGAGAAGACCAGGAATCAACTGATGGCCGAAGTAACGTTACATGAGAAGTACTCACAGAAGTGCATGAACAATACAATCACCCAGACTCATTAAACTAGTTGAAGTGCCAACACACAGTGCGCATCTCTGTGGTTGTATGCGGGCAAAGTTTCAGCTGTGTCTTTACTTGCGGTCCAAGATTTCGTTCTGCGGATACGATGGGTGCAGGTTTCCCAGCGATCATTCGCTTTGGGAGCGATTTCGGACGTTGAAAAGAGTGTGGTGTTATCAGCGCATCTAATTGGGTCTTCTCGAGATGGAAATTTCCCCCTATAATTTCGGAACGTGGAACGCGCGTAGCCTGCGACAATGTCCTCCAACAGGATGAGCTCACGCCAGTTTACAAAGATATAATGGTACCAATATTTTGCCTCTCCAGCTGTGACATGCATTGCTATTCCAACGATATCCGGGACATTTCTCAACCCCTGAGGGTTTGCTATCAATTGGGCGACTCATGGGATGACGAGAGTATTTAAACACGCTTCTATTGTGAAAAAAGGCTGCATCAGGGGCGAGGAATTAAGTTGTTTGCAATGTGTAAAGCCTCCTTGCGTAATCTATGGACTGGTGATTTATTGCTTTCCATTAGCCCTTCAAAGTTCTAACATGTAGTAGTGACGATCCCCGAGGTCCCTCACCTTAGAAACTGTCTTCTTATATGCACCCACTCAGCTAATGATTTCACCTGTACTGGGTTCCCGACATGATTGCACCTTTAGCTCCAATAGAGTCGTTCGAACAAAATACCAGACGGAAAAGCAAGCTAGACATCCGCAGTAGAATCTGAAGCCTCTCTCCCGTCCGACCTGAAACCTCCTTATTAATGTCTAGTGAGCATACTGCGGAACAGGTCAAGGAAACACTGGATGTGCACACTGTGAATGACGTGAAGTGAGGCAGGGGGAGTCCAGGTGTACTAGTTCCAACGTAGAAGTATAAGGAATCAACTAGCACGGCGTTGGTGACAACGATCGCCGCTATTCATGTTTTCTAGATGTGCATGTGGTGGATAGTGGTTGGAACATGGAATAACAGAGAAGCCCTAACGATTAAGTATATAGCTTCTAATTTAGAGTCGAACCAACGGGATTGTTTACAAGCAAAATTGAAGATATGGTGGGCTCGCGATTCGGACGAGAAACTGAGCCCAGCAGCTCATGAGAGGCAGCGGCATGTTTGCAAGGGATTTGGCAGTGCGTTGTTCTCAACGATTGTTTCGGTGAGAGATCTCGAATAATCTGCGTTTCTATAATGCTGGGATAAGTTCGGTGTGCTGGCGGTGCTGGCTGTGTTGGCGTTGATGGAGCGAGGATGCGGTGGAAACCCCAACGTCGTTGTGGTGGTGGTGGTGGTGGTGGTGGTGGTGGTGGTGGGGTGGTGTAGGGGGAATAAATGAGTGCACCCATCCCACTTCACCCATCCGCCCTAGTACCCATAAAACTACAAATTTATGAATGTGTCGCTTTGAAGAATGTATGATTGAGTTGCCAGCTTCATAGGCACCATGTTTATACCTCACGTTTTCTCGTTGTTACTATGGTCTGGAAGGAAGTCGCCGATACACTGAAAGTCAGCGAATTGACTCACAAGCTGCGGACTCATACACGAGTTTTCACTCGCCACTAGCATTTCCAATCATGAACTTCCATAAACTTCCACAGAGCTCCTGGCTCTCTTGTATATAAAGACAGAGATTCTCCCTTAGATAGTTCAACAGACTTCTTCCGCTTCACATTTGCAACACTCGTTGAGTATTGCCGCTGTCATTGCTCTACTTGCTGAACCAAAAAAACGACTGCATCGAATTGATTATGCTCAAGCGTACATAAATATATACAATCAAAAAGGTGAATGGAAAGCGATGGCGTACAGAAGCGTATAGCCCTCCATATAGTACGAGTACAGATAATCCCCTACCCCCTCTATTCCAGAAGATATGTGTAAAATGTAGTACAGTGGAATACAAAACACCTTATCGTCAGTAGTAGACCCACGCAGTGAAGTAGACGTTGACGAAAAACAGAAAAAACACCCAGAGATGAAACATTCAAACAGATCGCGTCATCAATGTTCGTTAGAAGTAATCGATATCTCCATATTAGCACATCCCATAGGGTCTAAACCATAGAATTACACATGTAACAGACATCCAGAAGGCTACAACAACTCTTTGATCTGCTAGTTTTTGTCAGACATTGCGCATTTAGATCGCCAATAGGACATCCAAAAAGAAGTGGTAAATGAGACGAGGGAGAAACTTATAGATCACCCGTACAAACAAAGTTTTTGATCTTGCTAGTCCTAAGTCTCACACCTAAAGGCAAGCAGCAAGCCATCAGTCGTTACCCCGGGGAGGAGGAGGAGGAAAGGAGAACCTACGGATCATCGCCATAGGTAATATTGCATCCCTCGGTCGCGACTAGCTGCCGGATAGCATTATAAACCCTCAAAGCAGTATCAATCTTTCCAAATACTACTCGACCTTCCTTGTATCCTGCCGCGTTCTTTCGAACCGCCGCCAACTGTACATCAAACGCGCCAAAGCTAACGGCCATCTCGTGCAACACCTGATCCTCACTCTTATTTTGTAGCAAATCCAGATCGGTAGAAGGTACGAGTTCCTTGAGTGCTATCTTGAGCTGCTTCACGTCTTCAATGCCAACGATGCGAATAATACGACGGGCTCCACGCTCGACAGCCTCACGAACCCTTCCTGGGAGAACATCGACATGATTGGATGGATCGACAAGGACGACGTTTTTCTTGTACTCGAGACCGTTTGTAGTGCGTGCAAGGAATTGATCTGCCTGTTGCTGGTCAATAAAGTGCACGAGCGCTTTTCCATTGTCCTTGAACTCGAAACGCTCGATGGCCCCGGTCTTTGCGCAGATTGCAGAAAGATCGGCAAGTGTAGCAGAAGGCGGAAGGCCGCTGAGAATGACGGTGCGCTTTTGGCTGGGCGCGCGAGCTCGGGTCTCGGCAATAGGCCAGGCTGAAAACTTCAATCCGGAGGTATTGACATTGGCTTCCAAATATGGAACAGACCGGGTTGCAGGAACAGTAGAAACAGCAGTAGGGAGGGTAGTTTTGGTACTGTTTTCGGGAGAACTAGTGGGTAGGGTAGGATGGGCTATATGAACTGCAGAAACGGCAGGAGGGGTATCTTCGGCACTGTTCTCAATAGGATGTGAAAATGGAAGAGAGGTTGAGACGTCAGGATGGATCGATAGTGGAGAAATAGAAGTAGAGACAACAGGACGGGGACCGGAAGAGACACGAGAAGGTTGGCTGGTGGGTCTTCCATATTTGGTCGGATCGAAAACGCTCTTGGGGATGGGAACCGGCTTGGAAAAGGGATTTTCGCCAGCTCGAGTCGTGTTGTTATTCATCGTAAAAGTTGGTTTGATTATGATGGAGAGCTATTAGTGTTTTTAGTTATTTATCCACTCGGCGTATCGAGGAATGAGTCGAAAGAAAATACCTTTAGCTCGTTTAATTGTCTGGTAAACTTAAGAGGTGTTAGTGAGGAGAGTAGCAGAAAGAGCGTGATGGATGAAGTTGAAGTTGCATTGTTGATTGGTGTCTTGGCAGGGTTCTTCCCCTTCTAACCCAGGCGGAGTTCCGATATATGTGACGGTACCAATCGCCAGTATCCATCTTCGCTGCAGGACTTTTGAAGCCGTATAATATCAGGTCTCCAGCCCCTCGGCCAAACATTTGGTGCACCCTCTTGCAGTACCTCACCTCTTCCTCAACAGTAGGCCTGATTCTAATCCCAAGTGAACTGCCCACTCTCGTCCGGGTGGAAGAGCCACTTTTCCTCTAGCGTGTGATGTTAGGGTTGGAGCAAAATCTGCTATCTATCCGTTAGTAAATTTCAACGAATATATCATATTCATGAGATCAGTTAGCCCTGCATTCAACAATGATACCCAAGGTTACCGTGACGTTCCACTTGCCCTCATATCTCTCACCCTCTCTTTCTCCTTCTCTTCCTTCTTGCAACCCAAGGCAGCGGTAGAATGGCCAAACACAGAACTGGTTTACTAATAACATTATGAACAAACAACAAAAGCATTCTCAAGTATTGAAGCAACTTGCCCTCCTTTCTACTCGGCCGCTCCAACAACTATCCCTTTTTCATCCACAGCAAGTCCTTAGCAAGTCCAGACTCCATTGTACGGTGGAACAAGACCGGAAGATGGAGGAAGACATCTGAGGTTTTTTTACGGAGATTGCAAGGAATATATGCCCAAGGAGAAGAAAAGCAAAAGGTCCTGGTCATGCTTCCTGTTCAGAAAGGGAATGTATCCTTAATCATGAACTGTACAGACTAGCCACGACCTCAAGTGGGGCTCTTAGAGGTTGGTTCAGGGAAGTTTCTGCTTGCGATAGGTACCATGATAAGAGAGCATATCGAACGTGGCCAGGGAGACTCTGGAAAGCGAGTGCCGTCATATGAGTGTATCTATGCGATCGCAGAAGAGGGTGGACATTTTATTCCAAGGAAGTATTAACCGTTGTCTTTCGTCTTTTATAGTTTTCGACACGTAATCCTAGATTTCAGAGCCATATATTTACTGTGTAGTTACGGGTACTCAAGATGCATCGATAGCGGGGTACTCCTAGTCCCTAGATACCGAAAAACAGCATGTCTGCACTGGTTAGGGGTCCGTGTGACTACCTATTCATTGTCCCTTCTACCCTCATTCCCGATCACGGTTGCCAGACCTCGGCGTCTTCATTATAGCGCCCCGCGCAATCGATTGCAATCAGGAACCCCAGAATACGTTTACTCTTCCTTAACCAGGAATTCGACTTCTCCCTTCGCCTTCATTGCGGCAATGACAGAGGTATACCACCTCTATCTCTCTCAAATCCCGCTTACACGAAGCGTTGCTGACATAGCTTCACTAGCCTAATCTAGATATCTTCGAATCCCAGCATCGCAAAATAAGCTACGTCTAACCACGAGCATCTACTACATATCTACCGCACTAGCAGAATCTATGTTAAAAAAAAAGACGACAATCACAACACGAACGGGTGGCCTACGCGTAGCCCATCACGTGACCGTGGATACTTACAGTCTCGGGAAGTGGCTGCGTGCAACTGGCGGGAACGAGGAAAGAGAAACGGCCTCGTAATCTCAGCAAGATTGCTTATTGACTGGTGTAAGCCACTCGAATGGGTGCCGTAGGTTTCAAAACCACTAGTGGAGGCACTGGTGTGTGGATAAGAATGTAAATACATCCCGCACAAAAGTTTCTGAGGCGTAGGGGGGGTTTTGCCGAGTAGGGGTTATGAGGTTTGTATGCACTGTAAGAGGTGCTAATTTGCCAGTCTCATCGCCAAACCTAACGTTGCTGGTCATGGCGCGTTGGATGGTATTAGAGTGTCAAATGAAGTGACATGTGAAGCTCTAATGGAGATCTGTGAAATGATACGTGGCTCTGAGGTTTGCGAGTTTAAAGCATCCATTCGTGTCTGTATCTGAGGGAAAGGTTATGAAGGCTTCCAGATAGAATCTGTTACTTCATAGGGCTCTTACTGCAGAACAAGCTAGCTGCATCATAACGATATTCTACCACCCAACCCAATCCAATCTGCTCTCGTATACCAGACTTTCCCTTGCGAGCGAGGCGAAAAAGTCTGGGCACGAGAACAATCCAATCACCAGTACCTACAAGTGACAGATTTTCAAAGTCCAATAAACACCAAAGACGTACCTTGCCGTTTCATGTTTTTAGAGAGTTCATCTCAAGTTCTTTTCGCTAGAATCCTCGCTCTCTCCATGCATGAATACCGTATTTATTCGATAAGCACTGTACTAAAACCATAGCGAGGCGACTGGGTCGAGGATCCTCGTGCATTCCCGGATAGCTTATGCGAGTTGGGGTATAGTATCTTGTTGCTGGTATAAATCTAGAAGCCAAACCTCTGGTCTCCATTCTGTTCGTTCGGCTCGCTCTTCTGTCATTACCTACTTAGTACTTACTAAGTACATTAAAGTTGCAATCAGGTTTGTCGTTGTGGAGGATCGGGATTCAGCCCTACTCGTTATGAGATGTCTCACTCTGACCACCATACTGTCCCGCGGCATTTTTCTTCTCATGCATCTGCACATTTATTCCGTTTGCTAGATGTCTTGTACAACATACTGTATCTCGCTACAGATCTTCAACGAGGTGACGGATCTTGAAACAATCTTAATTTCTCGCTCTACTCGTTTCATTGAGAATTAGGACCAAGGCTGTCTCACTAGAGTAGAGAAATTTAAAGTACTGGAGCCAGCACAGAATACCTATTCCTACAAAGTTGCAAAACCAGCTGTTGTCGCTCCAGATTTGTACAAGCGCGATCGTCATATATCCACGTCGATAACAAGGAAAAAGAAATATTGACACCCAGAAAAGCTGATCAGTACTAGTCGCGCTGTCTGCAAGTTCGTTGGTGAATGCATCTGTAACTCTTATTGGACACAGTTCAACATCAACACACTTGTGGTTACCGTCAATTTTGACAGATTCAACGAGGCAACTAGAACTCGGAAACTTCTAAATACTCAATACCGCGCCCAGAGTCAGGCCTTACAGTTTACATCACAAATGCGAGTGATTCCTCATGGATTGTTATTTCAATTATCTTCTATTCTTTTTAGTAGTCTGTCCCACATCTGGGCTACCATCTGTCGTAGCCCCCTTGAACAATAGCAAAATCGATGCTGAACCTTCTTGGGTCCGGGGCCCGAATGGTAGAGGGACTGCTGGTCTTATGCTCTCTTGTGTCTTGACCCTTGGTCTTTGCGTTTGGACCGGTGGGTATTGATCTGGTTTGGAGCTTTAGACAAATTCGACTGATAATGTGCCCTACAGCCGTGCACCTAAATGTCGATCCGAACGCCAATGCCACACAAAAGTTTCGGCGCAAACTCCTATGGGTTTTCATCGGGCTCTTTTGTCCCGAGATTGTTTTAGCCTCATCATTCGAACAATGGCAGAAAAGCCATGACCTGCACCAGCGAGTTAAATTTCGAGAACCTGATGCTCCCCTGGGTCTAGAGCAGGAGACGCTACCTTTAAGGCAAAGGATTGTATGTTTTCCACTTGAACAGATACGGAAACCAAGAACTGACAGGAAGCGAACAGTCCAAGTCCCTCGTTAAAAGATGGCGAAAATTGCGACATCGGCAGGAACGTGCGTTCTCAATGACTGTACGTATATGTCCCATTAATCCCACAAAAATCTATATAGCACTAGCTAACAAGGCATGAGAAATAGTGTAGCTTTTTCATCGTCATGGGCGGTGTAACGATTGCCAAAAAAGACCCTACCAAAGAAGACCGTGAGTAGAAATGTTCCCCCACGTTCTGCCCAGCTTGCTAACTTTCATTTCCAAGATATCCGTCAGTGTACCTTGACACCCGAGGGGTTTGAATACCTTCTAGACTTGAACATATTGAAGTCCGACTGCGTGGATACTGCGACGATATTGGACAAAGGCAAAGCGGACTTTCTGGCTAAATTCTTAGTGTGTGTTCAAGCCGCATGGATGGTCATACAATGTATCCTACGGAAGTTGAAGGGCTTGCCAATCACCCTGATCGAGCTCAATACATTGCTTCATGTGATCATTGCGCTTATAATGTACTGGTTCTGTAAATGAACCCAACTTTCCACTTGGCTAGAACTGAAGCTAACTTGCGGTTAGGGTGGAAGAAACCATTAAACATCGGAGAACCAATACAAGTATACGACGACCCGGATTTGGCATGCATCTTTGTTGCGGCAGAGATGAGATGCTCACAAGGCATTACGGTGCGTCTGATGGGTGACGAGGAGGTCCTACCAGACTTCGAACCGGGAGAACTCAAAAGAGAATCGGAGACGTTGTACATACGCTACACCGCCCTCACCCCTTTTGCAAATCTGGCAAATCTGGCAAATCGCTGGAAAATCGCCGGTGCACCACCTGAAGACTGGAAGGCGCAAGATAACCGCAAGTGGGCACTTTGGGACTTGATGCGAGCACGGCGGCGAACTAAACACCGCAAAGAAAATGCTATAATGCTTCTTCCAACGCAATCAATCAAAGAGCCTGAGGACGGTGGCGAGAAGACCTCGATGGAAGATCAGTCCTTAGGCGATGAGAAGGGTAAAATTAATGTCAAGCAGAACGAGAAGACACCCCGGGCTCTGATTGAAGGGCACAAAACTAAAACCGTCACCCTCACAGAATCAGAGATCCAGATATTGTTTATCGCGGCGAAAGCACTCGCTAAGCCAAAAAATGAGGCACTGAAGAAAGATTATGATGCTTTTAGCAACAAAAATGGCTTCCTTTGGAAGGATCATCAGGACGACGAACTCCAGACGAATCGAATCAGGAATTTGCACTTCGACATGGACATTGTGCTGAACGATATCGATGGCCGTAGTGATCCCCACATCCTTCTGTCGTTACTCAATATCATGTACGGATGTTTACACGCCAGCGCGTGGAATGGCCACTTTCCCAGCCTGTTGGAGATGTTGTTATGGCGAATCTCTTGTTTAACCCTATCACTTCCTGCCATCGTCACCACCGCTAAGATTATCACCCAAAAGTTACCAAAAAAGTGGCATGTGGATTACTACGTGCACATCGTGGTGCATGTGCTGCTGCACCCTGTGCTGTTGGTCTACTTCAGTGCGCGGATATACGTGGTCCTTGAGAGTTTTATTAGTATCAGAAATCTTCCCGATGGAGCTTATGAGACTGTGGACATTTCGGAGTATTGGCCGCATTTCTGATATTGGGAGAAACTAAATACACGACATTGGGGGGGAGGGGTGGCAATGTTGGATTTTCTGTATATAGGGGAGGGGTGGGCAGGAGTTGTGAGGGGACTCGGGGTTGGGAGTGAGTCAAGGGATTCGATGGTCGAGAGGAGTATGGTGGAGGTTCGCCGATGTATATAAAATGTTTACAGTCCAGTCTTTCTTTCATATCTACGAGCTATAATAAGTTCTTTGTTGAGTCGGGCGGTGGGCCTGGGGCCGATATTTTTTATTACTCATTTCGTTTGTTTTCTTTAAGGATCTAGGGCTTTTTCATTTTTCAAATCCCCTTTGCTCTCTTCGTCGTGTATATAATCCAGGATCCGGGCTCTAGAGTTCATGATCAGTCGATCGCATTTTTATCACACTCCGGATCCAGTGCACCACATTCGATTTCGAGACTTCGCTTCACTAGTATTAATACTGACGGGCATAAGGGACTTGGAGTCCATTCAGTGACGATTCTCCCACATCAAACAAAACGCAAGTGAATGGCAGAGCCAGCAATATTGAATCCATTGGATCATTTAATTAATACGTGCTCTTATGCTTACTTGCCAGAATCCAGACCTGCCTGCACAACATGTATTAAGTAGTATATTATGTATGCCAAATTGCGATGAAAATAGAGGTCGAGTAATGGTTAGTGCGCGTGCTACGTACGGCCTTACTAACAGTCTCACATACTGATGCTAACATAAGCTAAGTCCAGCAATAACATGCTATGACCAAATCCCCTTAGAAAGATATCTTAGCTGGAAAGTAATGTACTTTGCAGGTGCACCGGTATGATGGTGGTATCTCTTGCCCAGCAAGTACAGGCGTTGAAGCTGTGTATATAACTCTGCAATACCTGGGCCATTGTCAACTCGTTCTGCTAGAAACACTTGGGCAACAGAAGATTCCAACCAGCTTGAGGCCTAACTAGAATGGTAGATGAATTGTTTGGATGCCCAAAAGCAGTCTATTAGTCAAGAACCCTTTTTTGGACATAGGAAAGTGGAAATTGGATGACGAAATGCAGGCATAAAATTTATTCTAAGGATAGGTGGTTGATCTTTCAAGGTGGTTGTTAATTTTTTCACAGGCCGGTGGCATCAGACTCCACCACTGTCGCCACTTTGCCGCCAGGAAGCATCCAAATCCCCAAATATATCACTTGCCAGGCAAGAAAAATCCCACCCACCAGACAAGACTTGGTCGACAGGACGTCCTCTTAGCCAAGTGAGAAACTTAGCCGGTGGGGTAGAACATCTCCCTACCCCGCCATGCCGCAGGTTCAGGAATTGCACACCCCGTATATTTATCACCAAGGCCACATGATCCATCAAGTGCGAAATGCCATTGTGCTTCGTAAATTCTTTGGCGCTGATGAGAGCGGTGATAGGAAAAGGGCGGGTTGGTCCAGTATTGGCCGCAGCCTAGGCATCTTTACTCTACATTGTAGTTGAGAGTCCAGTCGGTAGCCGGGAAAACCTACACACCGAGCTGCTGCCGGGCACGGAAATCCATATTTGCCCAGTACTTGCTATGAAATCCCTGGTAGTGAGGCCTCGGTGCAATCTGGTGTATCGCTCACTACTTCTGTGGTTTGATCGCCCGGGTCAGCCGCTAACCCCGGAGTGTTATACTCAACTGCCATGGCAGGCCGAGGTTGTGTAGGCTGTCGAAATGGCCTAAATAAGTAATTTTAGCTCAGAGCCCACTGCCCGGTGGTGCTCGGTTGTACGAGTGATCTCTCAATGCCCTCTTTGTCATACGTAAGGAAAGAATTAACATTTCACACTCTCTGTAACTGAATGTAAATGGCTATTAAGGTTTCGGCAGGCCCGACGCCAGTGTAGGGCTAATGCGGAATGTCTCTATTTAGGTACATCCCCCTTGGCTCAACCTTTTCGGGGAGAAGATCAGCGTTAAGGTCCAATACTCAAAATCGTTGGTGCATTACATGTGCAGTTTCGGCATAATTTTCCACCGGCAGGAGGTTTAGGTCACATCATTATCGTCAACAAATACTCTTGGGCTATATATGTGGAATCCAGTTCTAGACCTTGCTCTATTCGGTGTAACGGGAGCAACCAAAGCATAAGTTTTCCAGAAAGGGCCAAGAAAATATAGCTATAGAATTTCCGCAAGCCGGCACCGTAGATTAAGGTCTGTTATAACTACGTAGTTTTATCAATCTGGACAAACCTTCGATACTGCGCAAGAATATATGCAACCAGTTAGTTCCTTGAAGGGCCTAGGATAATATATTGCCAGTTGCCTAGACAGGTCTGGAACCACACATCATGTCCTGTCGTCCTTCTACACTCCCTTGAGCCAGAAACCCACCCTTACACGTGGTACGAAGAATCGCCCCATCAGCAGGCTTCCGTTTTATGGGATGCATCATGACGCCCCATCTATGGATGGGACATCGCCATGTGGAACCCGTGCATGGGCATTCCATATACGGAGTCCCCCGGATGGGTTGAATATCTATACTACCACCAACCGTACTGTATCGAGCCGGGCCGGGCCGTGTAGGTGGCGTATTGTGGGTAAATGTGACATTCCAGCGAACAACATTTTTGGTTCTATTTAGATCAGGAGGAAAGAATTGAGACATTTCGAATCGGGTACCGCGGGATAGCAAGCTTAGCAAAGCACGCCCATTTTTTGGTAATAGAGTGTTTCAAAGAAAACCCATTCTTAGGCGGGTGAGCGTCTAGAATGCCATCACGATCACTCCACTCGCGGGACTCCGCAGGTAGAACACCAATCTGTGGAATTGACCTGCCCGCCGATGGGGCGTCTTATCCGGGGGCGGTTCCTTGTATGCGGTGCAACCCCGAAATGACACTGAGAAACTCGCCGTGAAGTGAATGGATATTAATAGGGAGTTTTTTGCATTATATGTATCCTTTACACGAATGAATTCTAGTCGGTTAAAATAAAGCTGGAAACTGCAACTGAGAGTAGCATTGATTGGTCAAGTGGGATGTCAGACAGTTAGCTGTGACGAGGCAGATCATGTTTCATTGGTCACTTCAGCTGATATACATGTGAAATTGCCTGAATCGAATATGACATCTAATCTGAAAAACCGAGTGTGTAGGGGATACATGTAAGTATGTACAAAATACCCCGGCGTCTAGAAGTCTGCCCACCCAAGCTCGGCTACCTATCACTTCTCAACTCACCTGGAATACTCACTCCTAGGTAGTATCAACAATATATTTGCCGTACCTAGCTTAGTAGTAATGCCATTATTTGAGATTGTGGATAGCCTCGGTATAATCACGACCAGTGATCTCAAGATCGGCCGAAGGATCTCTAGCAGAAGAATGCCTTACGACGGTGTCTATGTAGACTACGTTCATATCGTTCAACATGGCACCAGCGGGAACGGAGTGAGAGGTTTATGGTAGTAATAGTTGTATGGCAGGCTACTGTACGTCCCAGTATGTTGCCGCTACATAGAATGGCAGCCCGTATATATTGCATTACCTACAACTACGTGGCAGGGTTCGTTTACGGCTACTTTGAATTCGAACCGGTCATCTGGAAAATTGTGGGGCGATCTTATTCGGTTGACCCGTATAAGTCTGATCATCGTTCAAACACCTTAGTGTGTTGCATAATAAGATCTAAGATGTTACAGACCTCATACAAGCTATAACCAAGGCTAATAGTACACAAGTCTCCTATATATCTCAAATCTTCCTCTCTGTACCTTAAGTCTATTTACACAGTTTTCCCCATATCGCAACATAGTGTTCCGTAACACATACGAGTGATGGGGTGTGAACGGCAGGCCAGACACGGATTATAATGTAGTCTTCTCTGTGTCAAACATTTTCTAAGGAAGTGGGACCAGGCCTACTAGGCCTGTGGTGGAGCATCATTGACACCCGCAGACCACAATGGACTACCTGATTCACCCAGCCGCATCGCCCAAGACACCGCCCACTCGGCGCGCTTGGAATATCTCCTAAAGTTCATCCGCGATTATATTCCTACCGCACCTGATTTCGACCTCATAGCCCCTACAAGCATGTAGGTAATTTCAATCCATCGGTTTTCTCGGAAACATTCACATGGCGGTATTATAGCTTGTCAGACACATGATCTTCACGCCCTCAGTTATTGCAGGGGCTCACGGAAAGCCAATAATACCAGCCGACAGCTCAAGTCGCCTTGTGGATGTTACACTCTAGCACTAGAATTGAGCGCCTCTAGCAACTCAGCGCTAGGTACATAAAACAAAACATTAAACCCAATATACAGCTGCGAAAGACGGTATTGGGCATAGGTATTCCCTGGATGCATAGAGGGAGGGGAAGCTGATGAATATAATGGGAGCAATGCACGCATCAGCAGATATGTCCTGCTTGTCTTTGCGGCATCATCTGAACTTTTTTTTCCACCACCCGGTTTTCCAAAATCCTAAGTTGTCCAGAGCCCTAACTAACTTCACAACTCTCAATCCGCGAGGGCCAATTCCTGTGACACGGCAAAGGGTACTCCGAAGCGTTCCTCCCTGGGGGCGCGTTGATAATTCCGGCGGGTGAAGTCAAGTCTTGAAATCTAAGACGTCTTGCTGCATCTCTGTTGACTCCGGGGTAAGTGGTCTCGGACGTCGTGTCCGATGGCATCTTGAGCTATGCCTAACCTGATCGTCACTCGATCATCACAACTGTACCCCGCACCCGCCGCCGTCATAATTTTGTTGACTTTCTGCCGTTGCACTTGCAAGGAAGTTAAAAAAAAAGGCGTACCTGCATCCAATAGCCGCAAGATTCCAGACTCTTCTCCAACTCCAACCAGACCAAGCATGCATATTTAACCCAGGTCGCATACGCGTACCACCCAAAACAGCAGCAGAAGATGGGATCTGCAGAATTTATCTATCTATTAGCAAGCAGGCGCACGCTATGTGCTGAGTCTGAAATTTGCGAGCACCAGAATCCGGTTAACGGAAGGAAACCAATTCCAGAGTCCCGGGTAACTGTGGTAAGAATTTGCCCATCGCGATATCGTTCTTGTCATTTGGATGCATCTGGCTTAAACAGGGACCCAGATGCGACTGTTTTACCATTAGACAGGCTTCTGGGACACCCTAATAAACTTGCAGCTATTGACCTGGCTTTGGTCTGAATTTCTTACTGATTAGGCCGTCCGGACGCGTCGACGTCCCGGTGGCCCCGTTTGACCCTCTCTATCTATAACCCAGATTCATAGTTCTGTGACTCTACCTCTGTTCCATCTAGCTAGCTTGTAGTGCTGCAGATTGACTAGGTGTCAGAATCTTATCACCGCCGAGACAGATCGGCATCATCAACGTCACACCGAGATTTTGCCAAATTTAAGACTCTAGAAACCCCTCCAGCAACCCTAACGATATGATATATTTTCCCTCATATTCCGTTTTAGCTCGTATATCGCTTGATGGTAGACAGTCGGCTCCGAACATATGGCTTGGTGACATCGGCTTAGGATACTCCTTGTGATTCGTCAGAATTTGGTGCGTTATGACATCGGAAATGTCAGAAACCCCCAAAACTGAACTGTATTGCCTGCCTATTACGCCTAGACGTTTTGGGGATACCCATGACAGCACGACGTTGACACTGGCACACCACACCGACCGCCACTACCAACTCCGAATTCAAGCGTAGTGGAGGGTGTTGAAGGACCCCGATCTATGTGCTTCTGTGACCACAATATTACAAACAACGACATTGGATCCCCGAGCTCGGGGATTATACGGTAATTTCCGCGTTCATTCGATACCGATCGCGTGCGCAGTACAAGAGACCGTGTGCTTCCCAGCGAAGATCAGAGATGACGACTAGCTAAAACGGTGATGATATCAGTGAAAGGACTCGCCATTCCGCAAGTTCCCGAGAAACTAAATACGAGTGTGCTGCAATTGTGCGGTATATCAAACCTGGGCTGGCTCAACTATTCCACCAAGTCAAAACGCATGAACCTTCTTACGGACAAAACGCGGCATTGCAGCAGGCGCAGAATGGATGGATATATTGTCTATTTACGAATTGTGTGGATAGGAAATTGAACCACGGATCCTTCGGCTTCTCAACGTCCGCCCTATCACTGGGTAGGATGAAAGCATCCGCTGTATCAGTGTATCATGACATCTGAGATGTGGGGGGGTGTCCGAATTTCAATACACCGAACTATTCTTGCAGCACTAGTATTTGGGGCCGTGATATATCGACCTGGTCCGATACCGTATAATTGCTGCTATAGAAGCATCCTCTGTCATGATCGTCGTTTCCATATTACATCTTAGAGATGCGAAGTTTTAGCCATGAGACCGATCTGCTTCCACTCCTTCCTGCTTGCGCATCTGGTTCCGGCGTCAAATTTTCAATTCCTCTATTGCAGTTTCGTTTTAACCACGTTATCTTGGCAGCTCCGGTCATTCTTCACCACCATTAGTATTTGCAAAACTTTCCCACCAACCGATTACCAAGAAAAACTGGGTTATTTCAGCCAGCTGGCGATGCATTGATGATCAGTACACTGTTGGGAGTGCTGGCGTTGAGGTTGGGGAGGTCCGGGGGTCGGTATGTGTATACAAACGTCCGACGTCGGCATCCGGTATTAGTCTTTTCACGGCTTCACCAGCTAGTCTCTGCCGGTTAGCTAGCATCCGAGCCTAAAGTGGTATGTCGTTGTCATTCTTGATGAGCTAGGTGTGAGACGTAATGAAACGACGTGGTTCGACTTCCCACTAATCACTTGGCGTGAGATGAGCATCTTGGGTCTCTCGTCATTGCAATCATTGTATACGAAGGGCATCACTGGCAGCTAGGCATCACTGGCAGCTAGACATCACTGGCAACTGGCATATCCGCTATCCGAAGATTAATCGAGACCAAATATGAAATTGACATTCTTTTCCTTGCACAACTAACCAGGCAAAAACATGAGGAAACGCCGTGTCCCAAACTGCACCAGACGATGCGTCCTCCTCAAAAGGAAAACGTAACCGGAATTCGAACAGGAAAGAGAAACCATACCAACGCCCTGGAGCACCCACACCTAAACAAACATAAACCAAAAAACTCCACAAAAATTCCGGACCGCAAAGTAATCTGGGTATCTTACTTGACGAATGCAGGGAAAGAATGATGAAGATTGATCATTAGTAAGTCCAAAAGTGGGGAGCGCAACAAACATCGCTAGGAAGGCTGCGAAGACAAAATTTAGAGTAGCTTATTCAGCGCTATCATGTATCATGCCGAAACATAGGAAGAAAAGTGACATAAAGGAAGCCATTACAGAGAAAAGGAACAGAACTGCTAATTATCCAGTATTATTAAATGAGAATCGTTAAAGTTGTATGCATACGAACGTACTCCGGTGTTGGGTGGACTTAAGAGTGGACTAAGTCGCTCTCCTGAAGAAAGCTTCATACTCTTCTCTGCTTCGAAGCGGGTACTTGGGCGGAGAAACCTGATGATCCAGAGGAGTATTCCCTATTCTGACTTCCCGGGACATTGTTGGCGAAACTGGTACAGGATGTTGGTTCGCATAATGAGGATAATGCACGGACTGCTGCAGCTGTATTCCATTCAATGTGTTATTGAACCTGGCATTGGCCGGTGGAGTATAAAGGAATCGATAGTGCTCAGAGAAGTTGGCGGCGCCTCCTGCCGAGAAAAAATCCTGGTCAATGATAGTAGACTCACCGCCATACGGCGCCTTCAAAAGCTCCAAAATGTGATCCAGCATGACCTCGTTCGCAGGGTAGGTTTCGGAAACAGGGTCCCCGAATGGACTTGTGAAGGGGTCTCTGTAGAGACGAGCGCGCTTGGCGGCGACACTTGGCTCTGGGGTCAATAGGGTTCGGTATATACGCAGAAGAATGTTCAGGTAGCCCTGCGACACGGCATCGAAAGTTGCACAGTGCTGCAGGGTGGTTATGCATTTCGAGATGAGGTCGAGGCTTTCGTTAAAGGCGGATTCAAGCATGGGCCGGCCACGACGGCGCGAGACGTCGAGACAGATAATGATGGCCGCGGTGTAGGCGGATTGGCTAGAGCAATACAAGAGACGGTAAGCACCTCAAATATATCTCTGACACGACACTTCACAGCCACCAGCGGTACAAGAAGATACAAGAACCGGCGATACAAGAGCTGATAAAATTCATGGATTGGTGGTGGAGGCTTACATTATGAGCCAGCATCTTCTAGTTAGTCTATTTTCAGCACGGAGCATCCCAACAACCTAAGGTAGGTGATCATCAGCATCATTAATCACTTCATGTAAATATCAGGCCACTTTTCTAGTTTGGGCAAACAGAGCCAATGGGAGGTGGCTGCATACCGTCGCTAGTTGCCTAGCAGCCGACACACACATCTTAGAGAATTCTTCGGCTGTCGCATTGGCTTCGGCTAACGGTCCACCTCCATTTCGAGAACTGCAGCCTCCTACTCCATTATTACCACCAACACCATGGCTTATCGAGGCATCTGCGAGCTGAGCTGTGACAGTCTCCACAAACAGTCGCCGGGTGAGCTGGGCGATGGACCCAAGGTAGGCACAGTGGATCAGCAGTGTCGAGTTCTTGCGCGGACTCTCGTACTGGTCGCGCACAGCGGTCGAGAGGGTCAGGCCCTCGGGCAGATTGGCGTGCCAGGCCTTGAGGCGCTCGGAGTAGACCCGCACGGTGTTCAATTGAACTGTTTCAGGGGAAATAATGTCCTTGGTGATGGCTCCCATCAACACACCCAGGGATGCCAGCTCGGCGTGAAGGTCAAATTCCAGGTCGCTGTTGCTACCGCCACCAGTGTGGCTTCCTTCTTCTGCCGGTTGCAGGCGCCCACAGTCCTGTAGCGAACAATTCGTTAGCCAGGCGATCGAGATCGGGTGTGGTGTGCACGATCGATGCGTTTGCAAAAAGTCGATGCTCGATCAAGTCAAAGTTGGGGGTTCCGGTCTGTCCTACCTCGGAGATCGGTTCGAACGTCTTGAACATCTGCGGCACACTGCCCACTGAAGTGGATAGCCACCTGTTTGCCTCCATAGTGTTAGATCCTGAGCTCACTTCGCCGTTGAGGAAAATGATCCCATGAAATGTTCAAAGAACGCAAAAAACCAGTGAACGAGTAATCGCAGAATTACGGGAGGCCAGCACTGTCCATAAATTCGGGCCAGGGGGTTGCTGAAACCCAAGAAAACAGGAAATCGACGAAAACCGCCAACTTCCTAAAGCCAGTGGTTGCATTGGCTTGCGTCATGCTTAGATAAACAAACAGGGACAAGAAGACGCACCCGTCTATAAAAACCAAAGATCGCCATGTACGCTTCCAGTACGCCCAATGGTCGCTGACTTCGACGTCGACATCGGCCACGACGGCGCTCCGGTTTGGGCCTGTTGCAGGCCCTGGCTGGGCGTTCGTCGTCGAAGTCGTCGAGGGCGTCCGCGACGGGGGACCATGTCGGTGAAGTCCTCGCGCCAGTCCGATCGCAATTGCCCGGTCTGTAGAGATGCCCCAACAAATGCGGGCCGTGACGTTAGGAGAGAGTCCAAGTTGAGAAACGGAAAAAAAAAGCATGACCTGGGTTAGGGTTACTTACTCAGGTACTCCGTAGTCATGATTCTCTTTTCGAAAATCAAGTGAAGCCCGACGAGTATGTTCGCTCGAAACCGCTGTAGGTCGTTCGCATCCTTCCCGAAGGCCATGTCCAGATACCACTTTCCGCTTATAAACAGTGCCGTTTGGGCGTCACTTGTCACTGAGTCCAGATACTGTGACCCCAGGGCTGCCATCAGCAGCACCTGGCACAGGCGATAATTCATGTTCGTCGTTCGTGAAACGCGAGTCGCTGGACTGTTATTAATAGTGTTGTAAATACTCTGAAACATTTCCAAGGCCTCGCTTTCCGGTATGGGACACAGCAGGTTCGATATGCCGCGGTCCCCATAGAATGCATCTATGCAGACTTGCACAAGATTTTGAGGTGGTAGGTTCTCCCACGTGTAAAACTCGGTAGGAGGCTTTTTAGTTTTGTGTGCTGCTGCAGACTCGGAATTGATATCGACTATAGGCGCCATCGTGAGCAATAGCGTCCGCATTGGTGAGGCCAAGGCCGTCGGATCCAAATGTGCTGATGCAGGTGCCCCTGAGCCCTGCACTCTGTTCGGCGCCGAAGAAGAAGAAGGTGGATATTGCGGTGCCGAAGACGAATCAAAATTCGATAATCCTCGCTCTATACTCGAGGGTCTTCCAGTACCAGAGGATTGGGTTGACACAGAACTTCTCGAAGGCGGTCCTGAAGCATCGGAATCCATTCGCGTCGCAACAGGTCGTGATCGGTTGTGGTTGCTGAACTGCGGTGAAACAGAGGACATATCGATGACAATCCTATCTGATGCGTGTGCTCGCGGTCGTTCCTCTGACCAACAAGAAGCGGAACCTCCGCGGGCATGCCGGCCTTTTATACGACGAGGTGTCGCATAAGATTTGTTGACTCTGCTAGCTTTTTTCTCGACAGAATGGCACGAAGCCCGATTACTCCCAGTCCAGTGGCGCGGATGCATCCTATCTACTACCAACTGTTCCATGTTTCCCCCAGAACTACGACTCGTTGTTCACCTCCAAGTTGACAGTGCTGTGCTGCCAACGATCCAGACTCCTCCGGCAAGTGGGGAGGGTGTTTGTCAAATTTTAATGGATATCTGAAGGGATAATTTTTGGATTGCCGTGCAGGCGAATAGGCACAAAAGTTCAATGTAGTTGTAATCTGTCAGTTGGTATCGTCAGTGAAGTAATAATAACACATCACAAACGGAACGCTGGTTGAAATAAATTCCAAAAACAAATGTGCAGGAAACGTAGTCAATCCTTACTGAGTCTAAAGCTTCTTTTTAGCCCATGTCGCAGCTGTGACGCATGTCACAGTCCCCAATTCCGCAGCATAGTTATCCCAGAAGACATATACTCGGAACCAGAAGGAGGGCGATGATCTAGACCGCAAGGGTCGCAGATCGTTGGAGATTTCCAAATGGGTCGGGCAAACATCCCGCGATGCAACGTTAAAACTAGGGCGCCAGCTAGATCACCACGCATATTACGCCAAAGTCTTGCAAGGCCGCCGCCGGCGCCTTTTTGCTTCCTGCTTCCGCGGTTAACGACACGTCCCAACAGCTCGCGGGGAGCCCATCCGGTCCGGACGGTTGATCTGTATTTTATATTCATAGCTTGCATTTCGATTAATTCCCACTGGATGTATCAACCGATTATCTCAAAAAATCACACCACGGGGGTAATATCGCGAAGCTATAGTTTTCTCAGCTCGTGCACTACTAGTAGGGCTGAACAACCTACTGGCTTCGGAATTCCATCGCTTCTAGAGTTTGTTGCCATGCGCTCAACTGAGGCGCAGGGATATGAGATCAAATCCCTTGACGAATCGATCTCACAATTGCACTGATGGCGCTGGAGTTTCCTTCCAAATCTCAAGCCAATCGCCACTCTGACGAATCGGGAGGTGCTATTAAGCTGTATCTCGTGGTCCGTGTGGGATATCGTTCCCGAAGCGTGAGAGTGCATGGGCTGCATGCATCGTTGCGGACAACTGGTCCGGGAATCCAGGGCTAGGGTTCTGAAATAAAGTGGCGTGAGCTGGAAAAATAATATGAAGGTGTTAATAGAGTGGAACTGATTTGCCGTCTGCTGTCAATATTGTAACCATGCGTAGTGGATCCCAAACTGAAGTTGTAATGCGGCAGATGTCTCAGGAAGAGATCCCCCAGGTTCTCCATCAAACGTCCGGGTTAACTATTGATGTTGAACGTAGTCTCAAAATCCATTTGCTATTCGTAGTAGCATGTGGCCTAGATCTGAATGCTCTCCTGATGTCTGAACCCTTCTTCCGTGAACAGACGTCGAATTAGCTTCCGCCCGTCGAGGCTTCTGAAAGCATTGGTTTGGATCTTGCGATATATTGTTCAAAGTACTAGACGCATCGGCAGGTTCCGGCCTACGTGGACGCGGTTCACCCGGCGTGGTCCAAGTCCATGCTGTGTTATGTGTATAGCTGTTTTGCTCGCCGCAAGAATTGACTGCTATTCCGCACCTACCAAATGGAGCAAGCAGTGTAGAACCATCAGCAAATGAATCCAGTGAATACTCTTTATGGATTGTACATACCATCGCTGGTACTCAGGCGGGAATAGGCCTGAATTCGATCAACACTTTCAACATCTCGTTCAAAGTGTATTCTAAGTTCAAAACAACTCAAAAAGCGATGCCATGATGGTATTGATATCCGAATTGCGGCCAGGATAAGTCCAATACTACAATATTTATTCTTCAAGTGTATATATATGTCGTTCCGTAGCGGGTAGCGGGTAGGTGCGAGTCCAGACGGTCGTGATGTTGCCTGCTGTCTCTTATTGATATCATGATGTTTCAAAGTTTGTTGCAGGAGGCGATTACTCGACACTATAAAAAGTACAGCTGTTCAGATTCTAGACTGCATATCCTGAGCAAGGTTCTGACTTTTGGTCTATACCGGTTTTCATCGAAATTTTGTTGATGACAGTCGCTAATCAGTTTTGTGAGATAGTGAGGCTGAAACCGATGGGTGACGAAATGGCAATGGTGATCAGTTTTCAGTCTCGGAGTCTCAAAGTCTCACTCGATGCAGATTACTTCCATCACATAATCGGCAGTTTGGTTCTCGTAGTTGCTTGTACTAAAAACTTCTCTCAGGAATATTAGACTGTTCGAAACCCTTCAAAAAAAAACGGACATGACAAGCTCGAATGGTAATATGGGACTCACTGAATAATTTACCACGCCTTATGGAAATACTCTATTGTACTATGAGTAACTCACTCGATTCCATGAGAAAACAGAGCCGGGATGAATCAAGGGTCACGCTACAACTCCCTGTGCTTAATCCAATCACAGCGTATGCGTGAGATTATCTTTTAACTTTGAACGATAGAAAATAGTGGGAATCCGGAACCAAAGCAAAGTGAGTCATATATCAGACATTGACAACTGTGAATTCGAAGCGAAGTAGCGATGGCTAAATCGAGCTCATCACCAACATTCTGCAGCCGACGGTCCAAGAGAAATCCGATATTGTGTGCGGCTGAAAGGTCTCAAAGCGGAGTGATACCTCAGGAGGTTGTTAGAGTTTGTATGTAGCGCATGCGGAACTAGCTACAATAAATCGCATCAGACTAGATCCAATCAAGTCCCAATGAGCGCTAGTCGAGAAATTCAAGGTTTGCTGTTTTATACAGTAGCGTCACAAAATTAAGCAGGTCTAGCTACTTCAGTAGATCTACAACTCCGTCAAAGTTGTCTTACACCAGTAACACGTTAACCCCCAAGTTGGTACAGCAAGCCACTTTCAACTCAGAATTCGTGATTGCATTGGTAACATTGAGGCACTCCCGAAATTGATGGCTGTCTGTGTTCCTCTCATCCGATCTAGCTTACTCGTTAATCTTAAGGGATATCCGTTGGCCAGGCGTTACACCAAAAACTCGTAGCAAAGGTTTGACTCTCATTTCTCCTTTCAAGAAAGGCATTTATTATAGGAGGCTCTCGGTGGTAAGGTAGATATAGTTGAGAGGTATTGGATAGGAGCTTATGTTGGTTCTGGAATCGGTAGTATTCTAGCACACACTCAATGCCGCTCTACAGCCACGGATCTGTTCCGTTACTTACGATGGATGCCTTCCACGGTTTAAATACTGCTTGACATGGGAAAGACAATCTCAGAGGTGCTATCAAGGGTAATCTATTGGGTGCACCATCAGAGACTATGAGGGAAGCGAAATCTAGCAATTAAGAAAGGAAGATACAACTGCCTCTAGAGGTTTAAATTGGGGTCAAAACTCCCTGCTCCACACCCCTGTTTTTCGATTCATCTCAGCAATGGCTGTAGTGATGCACACGGGTCGGGCCGTGGAAGATTGAGCCAACCCCGCAGCTTCGTTGTTCCGGTCTACAAATAGCCACCGTTCAAGGATCCTCGAATGGACTACCTGCACATGCAGCTACTAATTTTTTAGTGTGGCGGCCATAAAAAGCCACTCATACACAACGTGAGAGCAGCATGAGTAGAGGGAAAGAGGAACAAGAAGATTGTTGCGCACAGGCAATTGCTCGAACGCTTGTCGAGGAACTTGAGGGGTTGTCCATAACCAGTTTGTCAATAATAATCAGGCCACACTGCCCTACTCTCATGCAACCAACCATTATCACAGATGACAAGTCAACCAACCGAACCTGCAGAAAAGTGGATGGTACTCTGGGTTAGCAGTTCATACCATTTTCCTTGTAACAGTACTAGCGGTACCCACTTGCGTCGACACAAGCCAGGGGGGGCTGTTTATCGCACAATCTACAAACATCTATAGATCTATGAATCGATCAGATTATGCTTTTCAAAGCCGCTGCCAGTACACTAGCTAGGAATAGTGACAGTCCCAGGCCCCCGGGAAGCCAGGGCCTGTCGTTGTTTGCAGGCTGTCCCTGCATCTGCCAAAGGAACCGAACAGTGCCTTAAACCATGGACTCTTTTAAGGTTCTTGGTAGCTCTTCTGACTGGGTAGGGTATAAGTTATCATCTTAGTCTTTGTATCTGTGAGTGAGATTCTATACTGTCCGATTGTCAGGCTTATCGCCACATGATGCATAGGTCCTTTCAGTTCCCAGTTCACAGACCATCCATCTTATGCTATCCGCATACCTTCATAATCTGCGTCTTCATCATAATCAAAGCTTACGTTAAGAAAATAGCTCAGACTACCCCTCCGGGCCCTCGAACTATATAAACTATTGTCACGGGCAGGGCGGAGACAACGTCAGAGGTCAGGCCGGGTGTTTGTATCTTCAAATACAACACAAGTGTCAGAGTCAGAGCAGTTATGTATCACCAGAATTATATGTCATAGGGAGTGGTTTGAGGCATAAAATCTACCAGATCTAGCTTTGAATTACAACACTCACGTACAAAATGCATAGGGCACGAATATTCTGCGTAGGGATTGCTCACCTTTCTTTACAACGCAACTTCCCTTGGTCAGTTCAAACCTGTGCCTATAGCACTACATGTCATCGCTCCTCTATATCACGAAAAAAATAGGTTATTTACAGCGTGTATCTTCAATATTTTCTGTCAGGTCCTCGGACCGTTGTCTCCGCCCTGCCCGTGACAGTACCCTTGTTTTCAAATTATTATACAGACTACCCTCCGTGCACAGACCATGATTTTCAATCAGGTAGTCTACCCCTTTCTTATCGTGATATTGAAGTTCTTTCTCTAACTCCGAATCCACTGTCAAAATCATCACCACCACCCTCGCTTCTACCAAATTCACTGCCATGAATGCCCTAGGTCCATGTGGTGCCATTGATGCAATTGTACCAATTTCAGTTGGGCAGGAGTTTGACTGTTTCCAGGATTTCAAGGCTACAGTATACGAATGGGCCATGAACAGTGATTTTCCTCTATGGCTAGAAAAGTCAGACCGGTTGCGCAATGTCTTTTGTTGCAAAACTGCAGCAGATTGTGAATTCAAAGTGCAGGCGATTTGGAAGGCCAATGAAGAAAGGTAGCTAGAAGATGCAAATCAAACCTGGTTGGCCTACTGACAGCAGACATTGGAATATTTCATTTTGGAGATATTAATAATAGCAGCTTTAATTTTTGGCAGAGGTAGTATTTTGTCACGGAGGGTAGTCGTATAATAATTTAAAAACGAGGGTAGTTTGTATCCCCTACGCGCTCGGTTTTTGTAGATTGGTTTACAGAAGTCAGGTGGCGGATAAGAGTATCGCTGATTGGTTCAGACGCCGATCTATGGCAAACCAGCGCTCTTTCATTGGTCACTTCAGCTAATTGACAAGTCCAATTGCCAGAAAGAAGTTTACAACCAATCTACAAAAACCGAGCGTGTAGGGGATAATATCAGAGTCCGGAGGAGTAGTCTGTATAATCGTTTATTTAAGCCTCAGTTCCTCAAAACCTACTGGCTAAGCGTCGGAAGCCTATCCCGATGAGAAGTAAGAAATCACTGGCGGTCAGGTACTATCGACTGAAGTGTGGACATGCACCGACGGTTACGTATCTTAAACGCTATTGACACCGAGATGACGAGCGGGAGGGTGGCCCAGACGCAGGAACACCTCTTTCACCATTGTAGGCGGTGGAAAAATGAGCAGCAGGAGCTTTGGAAAGCTGTCGGGCGGGCGACGGGCTGGAAAACGGGCAAATATCGACACATGCAGATATCTGAGCTGTTTTCTATGGAGATATGCGATCAAGCGGCGATGGACTTCCTCGCAGCCACGTAGGTGGGGAAGTTCCCACGCCACTAAGCAGCGTATATTTAGCAGTTGTCTTTCTTTTTCCGTTCTTTCTTTTGTGTGCGGCTGTTCACGATCTTTCACTTTGCTTTCGTTTGTTAAAGGGGAAGGAGGGTAGAAGGAGGGGATCTCCCCTACCTAGCGGGCTCTACTATACTCTAGATAGAGTAAACGCACTATGATTAAAACAAACAAACAAACCTATTGGCTGAGGGACAATCCCGTAGGCAAACATCGCTGCGCACTTTCGCCAAGGATCTGCAAACTCACACCTCTCATGTGCATCTCTTACTCTTAGGTTTAGGTTTAGGCGCTCCCTCGCCACCAAAATCAAGGCTGAAATGTGGTACAAATCCGCGGAGACCTCAGCACTTGCTATATCACGTGGTTGTGGAATGGGATTGGTACGTCAGTGGGGATCTCGAGCAGGTACATACCGTTTGTTTACCAGATGCCGCCCTCTGAGGAAACTAGAGCAGCTCTATGAAGTTGGTTTGGTGAAGGGTAGGAGAGGCGCTCTGGCTGCTAAGAGCTATAGGATTACTGGGTATGCGGGGTATGCGGGGCTTGGTTCATACTTTGGCAAAGTGAATTAGGTGGAAGGCTGACAGTTGGGGATCGGGGAGATGTACTATTACGGGTTATATGATCGAGATAATTGGACTGGGAATGAGTCTATACCTACAATAGAGTAGTAAATTTATAGTTCTGCAGGGCTGAATAACTCAGCCTTAACGAATTCGTTCAGGCGCCTTATTTTCGACATTGTTAGCCTTTATCGCCCAAGGGTTGACGAAGAGAGAATCCTTTCCTACCAGATTCCCTCTCGTTAAACACACGGATATACATGATGGAGAAGTCTTTTTGAGAGGGAGTCGAATATCTATATTGGTACTCCGTTGACTGGGAACTCGAGATAGCCCGAGGAATCTGGAATCACCCTTGGACAAGCTGTGATACCTATATCCTTGCGTACGAACTACCACCGTTTCCAGCCACTGCCGGGCAGCATCGCCAACGTGGATGTTTAGTATATTCATACTGTACTGGGCAATGAGGATTGATATGTCAGGTGTCAGACGGGGTGCTCATATCTGCAAATAAAACACAAGTATCGGTGACAGAATGGATCTGTATGAAGAAAAAAAATGACAGGTCACGATTTAGCGATGCTCAGAGGGGGTTCCTACCATACACATATCAACTTCTGGTATAAATCATATTAACTGGCTATGGAATTTTGGGGATTTCTCACAGCAACAGGTTAAAGATACTGGTCAGAGTATATGTTCCATAATTTGGATCTGTCAGATCAGATTCGTATTGTCGAAATTTGCTGTCAGGTCAAACAGGGTATCATCCTCACTATCCAGTACAGTGGAGCAAAGATGAATTGAGATAAGACTGAGTGTAATCTCTGTAGTTCGAATGACTACGTAGTGGACATAGTGAACGTTTTTTTTATTTCCTTTACGAACACGCGCAAATGCAGCTTACTTGATCCAGGAGGTTATAATCCCTAATTCAATCCTTACCGATCACTAATTCGCACTCATCAACCACCCCACACACTAACCCTGAGCCCTAGTCTAGGTGCCGGTAATCAGCATCGAAACCCGCCAGTCTTTGTTATGTATCCTCATTCCTTGCCCCGATGCCATGATACACAAGAAGCCGGCATGCAGAATGGCTGGAAATTGCTCACAGCATCGCAATATCGCAGGGCACTTAGTACAGGGATATTTCTCACGGAATACTGTGAGGATTGGATCAACTAGGCTGTGAGCGTGTTAATGGAATATCGACCGGGGGCGGAGGAGGGCGAGGTTGTGAAGGATCATCGCCGGGGGGAGGGGGTGCGTGCGGCGGGTCAGTCGTGTATGCCGGTGCTTTCTGCTGAAGTTATGAGTTCCCACCCGTCGTGGTTGCGGTCAAAGTTTTGATCTTCTCACACAAGCTTGCAAGCCAGTCCCCGTCTCCTGGCGCCACCCATCCAAGTTCGTCATTTCTGTTCCGAGTGACCTTCCCATGTCCACGTCATCGGGGTTGGGTTTTGTTTCATTCACTGAAACATCGAATATCGTTCGTTGATAGAAGCAGAGGGATGTTGTGTAGAGAGAAAGACCCAGGGCACATCCGCAAGTCCATGTCTAACCACAGCACGCAAAGGAAAAGCTATAAATTTATATTGTCCCCTCTCACAGCTCCCTTTCCTACTAAAGTAGAAAATAATGGTATCCTTTGAACACACATGAACCCAGTAATAAAAGCCAAAACCAAACACCCCAGATCATCCACCACATAAAGCCCTTTCCCCAAATCCAAATTGATATAACAGAAAACAAAATCGCGATTTAGTATATGTACGCTACCCCCAATGCAAGCAAAGTTACAGAAACAAAAAGGTATCAAAACACTAATAAATCTCCAACCCTTCAAACTCAACGACCAACTCCTCCAACGGGCCACCGCTTACAAAGTTCGCCGGTCTGGACGCATACACACCAATCCTCACATTCTTCTCGTCCACGCCATAAAAGAACCAAGTAACCTCTCGAAGTTTTTTCCACTCGCACCCATCATCGAACCAAACCCACAGCGCCTGATCCACGCGCTCAAACCTCACCTTCAACTCGTTCACCCCCATCGGCAGCTCCATCAAACTCCAGTCTGCACCGTCTGAGCTCGCTGATACAGACGATGCCGTCGTTCGCCCGTCGTAGTATTCAATCCCCGCCTTCACCCATTTCCCTGCGGGGGGCTGGTCATATACCGGGAGCGCAGTGGCGGAAGTGGTGACGGGTGGTGGGCCAGCAAAGATCACGAGCCCGCCTTGGTCCCATTCGAATGCGGAGGTGAGCCGGATGTGGACGGTGACTTCGGCGCGGAAGAAGTGGTTAGGCGAGGAGGTGTAGAGGACAGGGGCTGTGAAGGTGTCGCGCGCAGGTTTTCGCCAGAGATCAGTCCCGCAACTAAAATCCCGAGTTAGTGGTGAGCGGAAGTCATAGCGAGATGATCAATAGGGTATGGTACGTACTGTGCTTTCAAGACAAAGTTGCCTAACCAAGGGGGTATCGGCGTGTTGGCCGGAGTGTTGAAATAACGAAAGTTGGTGCTGTCTGGAGGCATATTTCTTGACGAAGGTTGGGAGGAGAGGGTTGCAGTTTCAACTCAATGTAGGCAAGTGGGATAGATGTAGGTTCAAGGGCAATGGCTGCAGCCAATTACTTTTGGGCCGGTATCTTGAATATTTAGTGGCTGGATGCTGTCTTAGCTGAAACAATATCTAAGACGGCGATCTTCGTCCTAACTTCTGCACAGGTAAATGCGTTGACAGAAAGTGAAAAATCGCGGACGGCGACAGATACGAGAAAGCCTACCCTGCAAGTCAACAAAGGTTCAGAAAATGAGAGTAAGGAGGTTTTGGACGGCGTGACCGACAAGATCTGCTCATAATCCGGCCCGCGGTGAAGTGGGTGCGAGAAATTTGTGGAAACGACAGAATGTCTGCTTTGTAGCTGTTCCGAAGAACAAGTTTGAGCTGACCGAGGGCTCGGGATATTTGTGTCCAAACTTGGGAAATTCGTTAGTTGATGCAATTTCCAGAATATTGGAGGTATTCAAAGGGAGAAAAAAATAACAAAACATATCTGTCGGGAATCTGGCTGCTCCCACGCCTGGACCTCTGCTTTGTTGGCAGACGGATTCGGTATCAAATCAAGATACTGCTCGTTAGGAGGCGAGAACCCCACACCATAAATCCGGGGAATTCAACATAAGCTGTCTTCCCGCCTTGTCCTGGGTTCTCTTCAAGTGGATTTCATTTAATTCATCAGAGCGAGATACCACCCCGATCGAGACGACGGAGAAACGCACACGACAGGTTTCCGTCGTGGTACAACACCGGACCCAAAAATAATAGATTGAATTCTGCAGTTGATATGTAAAGGGAGCTGCACACACCTTTTCGTGCAGCAAAATCATGCACAAGATACTCTGGCAATTGTCGACCTCGTTTTTATTCTTGATTTACCTCCGTTCTTTCCTTCTCCCAAAACTCAAAACAATCTCTACCAGCGTCCTCAGACAGAGTGCCGCACTAGCGAGGGAGCCGACACCAGCAACTTCAAAGCTGAGTACGAGCTGGGTAATCTACAGATGCGTTGTTGTCTCTTCCGAAGTGGGAGAAGATGCAGACGCTGTGTAGTTGAAGAGATGTAAGTCGCCTGCACTGACGTGGCACTATCCGGAAGCCGGAGTTGTGCAGCGAGGACGATACTCACTGGCTGGAGTCTAAGTAGAAGCTCTGGGGGAGTGGAGTGCAGACGAGGACAAGTAAGGAGGCGAGAGGTATTGTGGGGAAGATAGTATTGGGAGGATTCAGGGAGCAAGATGAGGAGTGGCAAATACTAAGTTAAGTAGTAAGTACCTCATTCTATGTGGCTTGGCGTCAGCTGCAGCTAGGGGTCAACATCAACCTAACACAACCTCAGCTGAGCTAAACACTATTCAGTCTCAACGGCAGCTCTGCCTTCCTCATCAAAGGGCCTTCAGAGTACAACCATCGATCCGCACGTCTGTCTGCCTATCTACCGCACGTCTTCAAACTCGCAGCACCACCACCAGTACACCCAATTGGCCAATCAATTACTAAGAAGTATCACAGCAACTGCACATGCAAGACACCATCCACGAGGACACGGCGAAACTCGCGCCTCCGAAAACCCGAAGTTCAAGGGAGCCTACTTGTATTCAATACTTCGCTACACAGTCAGGCAAGGATGAGGGATGCGAAACGAACCCCAGATTGTTCCGGGATCATCCGCCAGCATTTGCAGCCTTCTTCGCACCACACATGCATTTCGCGTATCTAACGCATGTACATGGCACTCGATATCGATACGATACCTCCAAGATGGTGAAACCGCGTTCACGCCGCTCATATTTGCCGCCTCAATCGCAGCTTACTTTACTCATGTTGCCCGCTCCACAGAGATCTCCATGATTCACGCGGAAAAAGGTTCCAGCGCTTCGCCCTTGATAGATATGCCGTTCATCGGAAATATAAATACTTAGGATGCAGAAGGGTTACACCGCAGCATATGCAAGCTCTGTTTCGGCGTGGTCGTTGGCTGACAGGCCGGCCGCATGGAGGGATGGATATATTTCATTTTGCAGGTTAATTGGGAGTTGTTACAGAAGAGTCCCCAGGTAGAATATACAGTCCGATATTCTACTACTTTTCACAGAGACACTCGCAACAAAGTTGTTTTAGGCTCGAAGTTTGAGGCATTCACCATGCCCCTGGATAGTTACTACATGCTCGAAATGCATTATAGATTTCCGGTTAACGGCAAGTATATGCCAGCTCTGGTAGCTCAGGGGTTAGAGCGGTCGATTGCAGATCGACAGGTCCCTCGTTCAAATCGGGGTCAGAGCTCATTTTTTTTGCCAGCCACACATCCATCCGTGCATCTCCATTTGCCCGGGTCCGTCACCGCCACTGCCACCCCATCCTCAACGTAAGTCTACCTTGTCGGCATCGCGGGAGCTAACAGATACGCAGAACCCTTGATAAACTCGACAGACTGACGGCACTCAGCAGCTTCGGATCAAGTGGTGTGTATACTAGACCCGTACTCGCACTATCGTCGACCAGCGCATGAACACAGCACGCTGTGCAGTTAGTTGTTCAAGTGCAATATTAAAACGAGATGCCGCTCCTCGTCTCCGTGGCCTACCTCGCTCCTCGTCTCAGCAGAGACACTCCCATGCCTTCGGTCCTACTCTTCGCCGCTGCCGCACCACGACGATCGCTTCGTGTCCAGAGTGTCGGTAAGAGATAAGTTAGACACTGAGTGAGGAGGGAGGAGGGAGGAGGAGGGAGGAGCCTGCTATTCCTGACGCGGGGCCACGGTCATAAGCAGCAGCAAGCAGCAGCAATGTGGGGTAGTTTCTATTCTTAGCGCAGGCGCTTGGAGGGGTGTGGACCGTGCTCAGTGGTTGGGTAAACTTCACACTCTACACATTTCTAAACACGTTTCTGCCATCGAGACGACAATGTTTACTCCTCTGGTCTCCCCTTTGTTCTTGCGTGAGCGGGGGGATCGACAACTTTAAAGACAAACAGCATCCTCAATTGTTGCTGTCGCACAATTCGACCCATCCAACCTATTGAAATATGCGACCACCACCTCCTCCTCCGCCGCAGCAACCGATCCCGCTGCTGCTCCTCCCCGCCGATCTCCTCCTCTCCATTACCACCCACCTCTCACCGAGCTCCATCCTCTCTCTGATCCTAACTAGCCGCCACCTCCACCGCTTCCTCCTCCCGACCTACCACCGCATCTCAGCTGCCTACCCCTCCGCACTCCTCCACGCCGCCTCCTGTCCATCGCCACAACTCCTCGCCACCCTCCTAGCCCACGGTGCAAACCCCAATACTTCCGACGCCCACGGGCTCTCCCCACTAGACCACGCCTCGCGCCTCGGCCACAGCGGAATCATCACCCAGCTCCTCTCCGCCCGCGCAACACTCGACATCCAAAAAGGCGGGCGACAGCCCTACCCCCTCTTCTCGCCTCTCGACCTCGCTGCAAAAGCCGGAAACGTCGAAACCCTCGCCCTACTCCTCGCCGAACTCCGCAAGCGCTACACCCCCGACAAAGTCTCCGACGCGATTGGCCGTGCGCTTCTCCACGCTGTGCAAGAGCGCCGCGGATCCGCCGTGCAATGGATCCTGGAGCATACCACGCCGCCGCGGGAACGGCTCCAAGAAGCGCTTGCAAAAGCCGTCACCCTCAACTCCCCACCAATAGCCCGCATCCTCCTTGACCACGGCGGCGCAGACCCAAACTCCCTCACCCCCGACCAGCCGACAACTCTCCTCCACCGCGCCGCAGAACGTAATCGCGTCGCGCTCGTTGAGCTGCTACTGGAATACGGCGCTGCGGTGGATGTACGCGATGGCGTCGGGCTGATGCCGCTACACTACGCGGTGAAGGGGTGTGCGGGGGATGCGCTCGAGGCGCTGCTGGAGGCTGGTGCGGACTTAGATCAAGGAAGCGGGCTTGGCACGCCATTTTCTGGGGCGTTAAGGCGCGGGTGGGTCGGTGGTGTTGAGATCATGGTTGCATGGGGACTACAGATTGGCTGGGACGTGCGCGAGAAGTGGAGTCTAGTTAAGCAGCGGAGGATGAAGGCGGTTGAGGAAGGGTTTTTGAGAGCCGTTACGGAGGTGATGGGGGAACAGGCTGCGATGGAACTGACCCAACAACAGTCGGAGAGGTATGGTTGATCGTTCACCCCTTGTGTTGTGGAATGGCGCGCTGATGACAAGAAGCGCGGGGGTCGATAATGGTGCGAAGAGAGATATTGCGTACCCAAGTAACGTGGCGACGCCCGCGTATGTTCCGAGTTTACACAGGGATGCGAAATCACCAGTCAATCCGAGCAGGCTGTGTCGGATATTTACGGGCGACGGATGAGCTGGAGGACGCGCGTTGTAAATAGCCGAGAGGCGTACGTGCACATACTATTTCTACATATTTGTCTGGGGAAACGGTACACCAACAAAAAGTTGGAGATGACCATATGAGCAAGAAGGATCCAGCCCAATATAGAACTGTGCAAAGAGGCAAGCTCTATGCCGGATATTTTAAAGATTGGGTACTCCAAGTGGGTATACATGATCCTCACGTGACTTGAACCTCAGCAAACAATATCACAACCTCCTGACTCAACCCATCCCACCCGAGATTTCTCACAACTCCAAAAATGGTAGCAGATCCCCGGACCGCCATTTCTGTTCTCAATTGGTCCGTTAAATTTGTTCAGGGCACCCACCAACCAGCACCCCGATATCCAATAGTTCCTTCCGGACCCCAACTCCGGCGGTGGGTGTTTGTATTCAAGATCCCCATGTATCTTACGCAAGCGTCAAGAAAACGAGAAGTACTCAGTATAAGTCTTTGGAGTGGTAATAATCAAGTATCTTTTGGTGGTTGTTACTGTAAAAGGCACATGCTGTTATCACCCCAAAGGCCTATGAGCACCAGGTAAACCAAGTCAACTTCTACGAGCTCGTAGATCTAACTTGGTACGTCTTTCCCTCTCGGTGCTGCTGAGACTGGAACCTCAATTGCTCCGTTCCCATTGCATGGGAATATCCTAAGCTTCTTGGCTCTTTACCGCCGCAGATTTACAGCATGCACTGCTATCTGGGTTGGCTGGGGCGTTTGTGGGCGTTGGGGTGGCTCTTGAAAAAACAAGTTGTTGCTTGACGCATGCAATAGTACCCAGAAAAACGAGTTGATGTTGTTTAGAGGGGGGTTGAGATGAAAATCGGGGGAGAAGGCGGTCCGATAAGCGCTGGTCTGTGCCGTGAAGGCGCAGGATTTGGAATTGGCAAAGTTGTATAGAGTACTTCACTATATCGTTCACCACGGGCCAAGTTTCTGTGCCCCATCTCTACTCGAGTGAATTATTCTTGCAGGCTTGAGCTGAAATTGGTTTCAGGCCAGAGGTGAGATCCCGCCGCCGGGAGGGTTTTATCTGTCCGGGTTGCATCTTCAAAGTTGTTAGTAGCATCGGCTTAGAGATATGCAATTACGCTGCCTAATACTATGCATATCTTCTATATCGGTATCTCTTGGTTAAATGCTCCCTGGGTAAGAGTTGAAGACTACAGGGAAGTGCTACCAAAAACGATTCCGCTAGAAGCAAAAACACGAGCTCTGACCCCGATTTGAACGAGGGACCTGTCGATCTGCAATCGACCGCTCTAACCCCTGAGCTACCAGAGCTGGTTGATGGTGGCAAATAACATTAAGTCATTATACCAAGGCTATAATGTATGAATTTAGTCCTACCGTAGTCGGTTGCCAAAGCTTTGGAATACATCTAGCTTAGAGTAAGTAGTGCGAAGAGGTAGAAGGCAGATGGAAGTCAGCGATTACTTGTGTACGAGTCTGTACGAGCGTCGCTGGAAGCTCTGCCAAGCCCTCCCCCCCAAAACATCTTCATTCCTAGCCAGATAAGAGAGGGCAATCGTGACCACTGTTAACACCGTCTCCGCCTGCGCACTCGACGCCTCGTGCACCTCATGACGAGTATCCACTGGAATGTATCGCCATTCAGATCTACGCTATACTGCTACCGTTCAATGGACAACTTGATTTCAGATCGCCAGGGACTTCAACGTTGTATGCACTATAGTCGGACCTTGCTGACGGATCCTTGATATAAGTCGATCAATCAACCAATGTTCCAAAGCAGCCAGTTCAGCTGCCGGGGACCGGTCAAATATATCGTAAAATCTGGATGTATCCGGTTTATTGGTAGCGCCGCACGTGGAATATCTAACCCTAATGGCGGCCTTTTATTCGTCCTGAGAGTTGGGGAGCTATATGGAAGCCACCCAGCTCAGAAATGGATAAATGAGGGCGATGAGTCTGGCGTCCTGCGGCGCTACAAATTGATTAGATATATCCAGATTTTACAGTAGACCACCACCATGTATGAATTCCGATACCTGAGCGAAAGGATATGGAGAAAGTGCAAGCTCGAGCGACTGGACGATTTCAAAGAGTAGGTCTGGATCGATTCAGGAAATGAAGGACTGCGGATACGTCCCGACCAGCTTATGGCAAGCCTACCTCTATCCTACAGGTCTACCTTAGCATAGACTGGCCTCGGATAGGGTCAGATGCTTTAAAACACTGTCAACAACACTGCTAGTGCTTTACGAGTGTTGTGGTGAATACGCTATGGAAGGAATGTTGGCTGTAGGTTTAATAGCTTCTGTTTGCGTTTACCGGGTTTAGTGGGGAGTCTTTGCATTGTAGCGTTGAGATGCTCAGCATATGGACCTTTCTTTTGCACAAGGTTGTTTGTGATTGAGTTTGTATTGAAGATGTTGCTTGCGGTGTTACTTTTACGGGTTTTATATGCTTAGTATGCCTAGTTAGAATCAAATTTCGCCAAGTGGTACGACTGGATGATGTTTATAACTGAATAAGTCTGGAATTGACGCATTAAGAGATCACTACTTCTCGCTCCGGGACGTACCAACGGAGGCAAGCTTCTTCCACTGTAATGTCACTATAAAACTGAGATAGGAGCTTTAATATATGCAAGCATCTGGTAGCACGAGGCCACGAGATATATATAGTACGGTGTCGGTGCAGTAGCAATATACCGGTATATATACATGTATGTACATACGGTAGAGCTGTTGACGACTCAGCCACACGACTAAATATTCGAAGGTCCTGATAGCGAGTTAGAAGTACTTTTCGATAGTTACAAAATTTCCTGGTCATAAACACGACCCGTCCTCAGCACCAAATGAAGTGCGGGAGGACTAACAGGTTGATCGTGGGTAAAGTCACAGATGCTCACTCGAGGTATCTTCCACCGCTGGGAACTGCTTCAGCTAGCTGGGAGGTCTTCCGCATATTTCTACAATTCACTTCTGTCCTTTCCCGCGTTTTCAGCTTGCTACCCTTCTCTCTTCTCGTCAGATTTTCTCAACACCATCTATATCCCAGTATATTCCGCTGTTCACCGACTAGCTGACCTAGAGAAATATCATATGCTCCCCTTAAAGATCTGTATCCTTTCATTCAACTTCAATATGTACTAACTTCTAGAAGGGTTGGGCAGGGGAGCTTGTTAAGTGAGCCCCTAATCACCATGGTAATCGCTCACTACTGGGGTGCTAGCTGCTGGAGGAGCACTTCCAAAGTCCCGCCGAATTCCCTCGACTGATATTTGTTGTTGAATACGGCTAAACTCCGACTAAGTAATCGTGTGATTGGCGGGATGCTCCGTGGCGAGCTGGAATTTTGGTTATTCCAATCGAGATCGCCAGTCCTGGTTCCCAGCCCGGGAGAACTTGAGTATACCAACACATGTTGTAGTGTTAGACATGATCGAGGTATATATGCACACTAGCTCTAGGTACATATGGTCAGCCTATAGTCTCTTGCCTAACGTCCACGGGCGTTCATGTACCTATGACAACCTTAGAAGTTACATACCCCGAAGTTCCGCGGTGTATTTTGGGCGATGCGGAAGTTGCTGCCGTGAAGATTCTCCGTTACCGGCCGCCACTAGGAATTATCCCGTTGATAAGAAAAACTCATCCGTTGGCTTCCTTAGAGCAACCTAGTATTTTATGCGTTGAATTTTTATTGTTGAGAACTTCGGATGAGGGATCCAATTGCGTGAATATCGGCAGGAGATACCCTATAGAGAGTAATAAAGGTTTGAAGTGCATTGGTGGACTGACAACTCATAGGGGAGTAGCACCAGATCTGATGCGATAGAGGCTCAGAATTTCATGCGAGATCCGATGAGGAGACAACTGTCTCGGTGATACGATTTATTGCTGCATTTCCAGTTTCCACGGCAACAGTTAAACGGAGGTTGGTGATTCGATGGAGTTGAGGATTTGTTTAGCCGGTTTGCCCTTTCCTAAAGGTGCATTTAAATTACCGTTTTTTTCTCGCGTGAGTGGTTGGCAAGGTCTGCACGGACCCTTGGCTTTAGCTCGTCTTGGCATTTCAGGGTTCGTGGTTCATTCGCGCATGCAAGTTGGATGAGAGCACAAGAGAGAAGGGATGCTTAATCTTAGTATTAAGACCGGCTATATTATGCGTCACGAAAGGAACATACAAGTACGACCTGTGGACTTTGGGTGAGGAGGAGGAGGGGTGATAAGAAGAAACGAAACGGGGCAGCTCCCCGACAAAAGATGATTTACGATTCCGAGATTGGCGCTGTCGTCCACGTCAGTGGTCTGAGTTTCGAGCTCGACCAAGGCAGGTGATGCTCTACTATCGGACTGTCGTTGAAACACTACTGAGCAATTTGGTGTTGACGTTCATGATGGCGACGAAGTCAATTGAGTTCTAGGCGTTCAACCTCGTTTATTGGTGGCCGTATCTCTCTTTATGAGGCAAGTGGAAGCAAGAAAATTTCCATGGAGAGGCGTAAATGGCATCGCGAGTAAAGGCACACCTGGAGTTTCCCGGCGTCAAGAAGTGGCTCGGTTCCTGTCGCGAGAGTTGCTTGCTTGTTTTGTTTCACCCTCCCACCTCCACTCCGGTCACGCACACTTCGCTGCAGAATACATAGCACACCGACTCCACCTCCACCGCCTCTCCTCCACCCGCCGATTAATTCTTCACTCTGTAGCAATTTGCAGCTCATCCCTCGCATGGCCCCGTACATAAGTCTGTAATATCGCAGACCCTGCCTTCCTACTCAGCTTGCTTGCGTAAGGTATGTCTGTCTTATTTCTTTCTGAGTAGGCGACGAACGACGGGGGTGTGCTGCTACTTGCTTGCTGTTCGACCTGCCGCTCGGCTCTGCTCGTCTTTTTCCTCTCCCCACCTCTCGCATTTCCCCATCTGAATCCGCCGGACGGGAAATATTTATCTTGTCTGAGGATTGCTGCCGATTGACTGATTGAAGCAAGCATCATCCATCGTCGGCTGTCTCTGGGTGGTGGGTTGCATTTTGCATTACCTGCTGCTCCACTAGAGCACTGCGTTCGTCCTTCTCACGAACAGCACTTATCCGCTAACCGTCATTTGATCTAGTCACTTTGATTTTTACAACTTCCTCCGTCCCCACCTTTTACGACTGTACGAACAACCACCAACCAACTCCAACTCGGAGCGGTGGAAAAAGTGAGACTCTGGCATCGTTCCTCCTCTCCAAACTACCACCAGCCACCTCACTCCATTCATCACTCCGCCTAAACCTCACCTCTCGATAGCTACCCTCGATCACACCCTACACCCCCTAGGACCAATTGTTAATATACTCTACTGCAACATGTCGTCTGTTACCGACTCTGTCCCCGTCTCTTCTCCCGAAAAGGTATGATCTTATTTCCTGCTGCTGTGGATTCCCGTAACTTGACTCACTGGGATGCAGCCCGTTCCATTACCGATCGATACCTCAAGCCTACCCACTCCAGATCCTTCTGCCACGTCGACTTCTGCAAAGAAGCAGAAAAAGAAAAAGAAGAAGAAGAAGAAGGCTAGTAGCGATGGTACCGCATCACCCACATCGTCTACAGCACCTGGTACACCCACTTCTCCTGCTACATCTATCCTTGACACCCTAGAGGAAGACGATGATGCGTCCGCACCCCTAACACCAGACGGAGAAAAATCCCACAACAACCTACCACCTACACCGTTGTCTGGCAGTGGTATCCTCCCTTTGACAGAAGAGCCGCCAGCATCTCCTCCTGTCGAAGAAGATCCAATTGTACCTGCTATCGAAGAGTCGAATCTGGAAGCCGAGCCGGATAAAATGGGTGCGGCTCCTCCGATGGAAGAAACAGAGAAGGAAGACTACGCCGATAAGCTTACTACGGAACCAATAACGGTGGTCGAAGAAAAGGTTTTAAAGGCTGAGGAAACACCGGCTGTTGTTGAAGACGAGAAAGCAGAGATTGCTACGGACACTCACGAACCCATTAAGTCAGAAGAATCTCACGCTGATACTGCTCTAACCGACATTTCTGTACTAGCTGCTGAGGAGTCGACAACCGAGAACGTCCTACAGGTAAACGATGAAGAGTCGACGGAACCGGAAATAACACAGGAGCCAATCAAAGTAGAGCCTCCGATCGAAGACGTTGCAGCAGTGGCTGAACCAGTGGCTGAAACCGAGGCTGTTGCCGAGGCTGTTGCCGAGGTAGCCAAGACCGAGAACGAGTCCGAGCCCGAGTCAACCATCCAACCTTTGGTGCTCACCGACTCGCCCGAGTCTCAGCAGCCTGAACCAGAAAAGGACGACACTAGAGAACACCCTCCTACGGCGGATCCCGCAGTTGAGGACATTGCTGCTGTTGTCGAAGAAACAAAGGCCGATGAAGTGGCTGGGGAGGTGGCTGAGGCTATCCCGGAGGCAGCAAAGGAAGAAACACCAGCTCCCACCGAGCCCGAGAAGGTCGAGGTCGAGGAGACTTCCACAACTATGGAACCTGAATTGGCGCTTGTAGAAACGACGGAATCTAAGCTCGAGCCTGAGGTCGTAGACGATGCACCCGTAGTAGAGGATGTACAAGCTGCCCCTGTTGAGACAAAGGAGGAGGACATCTCACCGACAAAAGACGAACCCGAAACGCCTGTCCCCGTCATCGACGATAATGAGGTTGCTGCGGTTGTCGAGGAGACTGTCAAACTCACGGAAGAAGAGGAGAGGTCTAAGGCTGAAGAGGTCGAGCCATCGGTAGAAGAGGTTAAGGAGGCCAATGCGGGAGAGACATCCGCCGCAGAGGCTGTTCACGAATCACCCAAGACAGAGGAGGAGGAGCCTATACCAGAACAGACAGCAGGGCCCGTTGAAGAGCCCGAAGCCGAGGAATCGACTTCAGACGCTGCTGCTGAACCCACCATTATCGCCGAGGAAGTTCCCGAAGTCGTGGAACAAGGGGCCGAGAACTTGGCTCCAGACGCCATTGTTGAACCCACTCCGGCCGCGGAGGAGGAAGCCCCCAAGGTTGAGGAAACTCCGGAGGTCAAGGAGGATGAGGCTCCGACGGTTGTTGAAGAAATCGCTTCCTCTGAGGTTGACAATGCCAAGGCTGCGGAAGAAACCCCTGCTCCTAAGGCTGAGGGAGAAAGTCCAATCGTTCAGGAGACTCCCAAGGCTGAAGACGACACCCCGAAAGCCGAAGAAGCAGTTGTACCAACTGAGTCCGAACAAACCACTCTAGAGCCAACAGATGCCGCCGCCGAAGTCCCAGAATCAGTGAAAGAGGAGAAAAAGATCGAGGCTGCTCAGGATTCCGAGGTAATCTCTGAGTCGGTCGTCGTGGAGGAAAGTCTGCCAACGAAGGAGGTCGAGGTTGAGGACAGACCTAAAGAAGACGATAAGCCAGAGGCCGTTGTGGAGGAGGAAACTACCCCCGCACCTGAGGAAACTTCCCAAGGTATATCTAATAAGGCTATGCAAAAGTTTATAAATTAACAGTGAGCAGATCCCGAGGCTCCAGCACCAGCTACCAAAGAGTTGAAGGAAGCCACTTCAGAAATTGCACCAGCAGAGAAATTGGAGACACCTACTTCGAAAGATGAGCAGGAAGCCATTCCATCGGAAGAGTCTCCAGCGCCCGCCGAAACTTCCGAACATGCTGAGGAAGAGGCTACTCAGGTAGCTGTTGAAGAAGAAGAGATGCCAGTTACGCCTGTTGAAGAACCTCTTGCGCCCACAGAGGAAACTACGGTGCCTGTGGAGGAAACCGCTGCATCTGCCGAACAATCTCCAGAACCTGCGGAAGAGAAGGCTGAGGATACTCCCGCAGCTATCGAGACACCCGCGGCTGCTGAAGAGGAGAAGGATTCCGTGACTTTTGAAGAAACACCAGGATCCGTCGAGACATCTGAGCCAGTTGAAGAAACACCGATACCTGTTGAAGAAGCTGCAGCATCTGTCGAGGATCAGATCCCTGCACATGTGGAAGAGAAGCCTGAAAATACGCCTGAAGCTGAAGTTGTCGAGATGTCTACGCCTGCCGAGACACCCGCCCCCATAGAAGCTGAACCCGAGGCTTCAGAAGAAAAAGTGGAGGAACCAGTACTGGCAGAGCCCGTAAAGGAAGAAGACGATATTGTTCTTGTCAACCACGACGAGGCAAAGCCCGAAGACGTCGTGGCGGCGGAAGCAGCTGCTATACCCGAGCTAGAGGAAGCTGTTCCCGAAAAGGTTGAAGACGCACTAGTTTCTGCCGAGGAGAAGGAGACAGAGAAGGTGGCTGATCTTTCGACCGAGGACGAACAACCCCTAGAGGAGTCTGAGGCTCAGAAAGCCGAATCTTCGGATGCTGTTGCAATTGAGTCGGCGCAAGACCTCTCGGAGGAAGTGAATGTGGATCCTATTCCAGTAGTTGATGCAGAATCAATTCACGATCACGTCAAACTTGACCAGGAAGCATACGAAAGCACTGAACCAACGGTGCCACTGGAGTTACTGGAAGAAGAGAGAGAATCGGATACACCAATTGAGCAAGTTGCTGACACTGCCGCTGAAGTTGCAGACGTGGCACAGGAGCTGGATCAAGCTATTCCTACCGAGGAGGCCAAGGCTCCCGAAGCTCCAGAACCTACAGAAGATCTCTCTCAAGAGGTTAAGATTGTCCCACTTCCCGCCTCCGAATACGCTGAAAACCCGATCTACCTTGAGCCAGGCGAGCCGGTCCCCGTAGACCTTCGCACTGCCTCCATCGATAAAAATGTTAGACTCGACAAAGAGTCTTATGAGGGTGCCGAGCTAACGATACCGGCTATTCCTACGGAGCCCGCAGAGGATACGGAAGTATCTTCTAAACTTCCGGCCGAGGGTTTGTCGGAGGCAGTTGGGGTTTCACCGCTTCCCGCATCCGAAGGTTCTGAAAATCCAATCCATCTTGAACCTGGTGAGCCCATTCCAAAAGATATCAACACTGCCTCCATCGATGAACACGTCAAACTTGATAAGGAGTCTTACGAGAGCACCGAGCCAAATGTCCCAATTACATCTAAGGAGCCAACGGAGGAGGCACTTCTAGGTGAGGATTTGTCGGAGGAGGCTGGGATTTCACCTCTTCCCGCATCTGAAAATGCCGAAAACCCGATTCACCTCGAACCCGGTGAGTCCATTCCTGAAGATATCCGCGCTGCCTCCATCGACAAAGATGTCAAACTTGACAAAGAGTCATACGAGAGCACTGAGCCAACTGTTCCCATTGCACCGAAGGAACTCGCGGAGAGGACACCTCCAGAGACCGTCAAGAGGGATATAGACGAAGAATTTGAGGTCTCCCCTCTTCCCGCTTATGAGAATGCCGAAAACCCAATTCAGCTTCAACCTGGCGAGCCAATTCCCGACAACGTCACCACTGCCTCAATTCACGATAATGTTACTCTTGATCAAGAGTCTTATGAGAGCGCCACGCCGATTGTGCCTTTGAAAGTTGTCGAACTGGAGAGGAAGTCGGATACTCCAATTCAGGAAGTTGCGGAGACAGCGGCAGAGGTTGCAGATGTTGCTCAGAAATTGGACGAACCAGAGGAGGTTGCAACCAAGGGTATAATACTCACCCTTCCAGTTATTGCTTTTCTCTGGGTGGAAACTGATATCTAGGAAAGACGCTACCGAATCGATTCAGGAAGTTGCGGAGCGGCCAGTCACCGTGGGCGAGGTTGAGCCAGTTGCCGCGGAGAAAACGCCTGGTAGGCTCTACATAAATTTCTGATAATATTGTACTGATAGTCCTTTAGATGCCCCCGTGGAAGACAAATCTGTCAAGGACGTTCTCAGCAGCTCCGACAAGACTGATTTCATTGTACCCGCTGCTGTCCTGGCTGCTGGTGCTGCTGGTGCTGCGGTTGTAGTTGTGGGACATGTAACACACTCTGAGACACCTGTTACCGCAAAATCGGAAGGCGCTGCGTTGATCGATGAGACTGGTACTCATAGCACTCTAGACAGAACCAAGGTCACGGAGTTCGTTGATGAGTCCACCGCTCATCGCAAGTCCGACGAGGAGATGATCACTGAACCTGCCCCTCAGACCACGCCCTCTCCTATTCACGGCGAGATTGTCGCCGAGGCAGAGGTTCCCAAGCTTGTGGAATTCAACGTTTCGGAAGAGGCACCCACTGTCATTGTCTCTTCCCCTACTGAGGAACCCATTGGGCAACCGGGCCGTACGGTAGAGATCGTCAAGCCTACCCCTCCAGGTGAGATCTTCTCACATTCGGTGTGGAATGAGTCTGTAAGTCCTCTCTTACAGTATTCTCTAGAAAACTCGCCCGAGGGCATCAGAAAGAGAAGGGCTCCTGGCGACTTGTCACCTCAGCATCGGCCTACCAGTTCGGGTAGCGATATTGTGTCTGCCAGGACCCATCGCAACATCATGCACACCTTCTGGCAGGTGTTTTTCTTTGGCTGGCTTGGAGGTGTGGGACGATTCTTTGGGGGTATGTTTAACAGGAAGAAGAGGGGTGGTGCTGCGACAGGGTCTTCATAACTGGGGATGGCAGCAGACGCGAGTAAATAAATTGTACGTTAGTGATTATGATGAACATGATGATGATGATGGCGGTCACAGTGGAAACGGGAACATAATGACACAGTAGGCATGGCGGCTGCTTTTCTTCCTTTACTTTCCCTTTGGCCTTTGCATGGTTTCACGATGTTATGGCTTTCTTCTTTTTCCTTTTGTGGTTGCTATGCAAATTAATTCCCTTGCGTTTATGAGATGAGATTTCCATGATTGGTTTTTCTTCATTTCATGCATTGGCTACAGCTGTGCATATGCTAGTTAGCAGTGGGAGGGTGGCTCATGTCTTTTCAGCAACGAACTCGGTCGCGGGTGGGGGTGATGGTGCTAAATCAAAGGGTTAGGGTTGGAATGGCGGCTAATCAAGGCTTCAAATTTGCTTTTGTGTCAAGGAGAACCACCGACGTGATGTTTCATGGCGTTGTAAGTTCAATCGATGTGTTGGAAATGTTTCATGGCTATCGCCTCACGAAGAGTGCAGCGCGGATTTAAGAAGGGGAAATGGAACGGCATTCTCGAATCGAGATGGAAATGTACTTCCGTGGCGCCAAGGATCACCGGCTTCGGACCCTTCTTCCACGCACCCCAGAGGGAAGGACAGCGAAGAAGCATATCACCCAACTGCCGACAGTCTGGAATTCGGGGATTAGATTCCGGCGATGTTATCGATTGTTGCTCTATCACTGTGTTTCTTTTGTCATCGACGTTGAGGAGAGAGGGATGGAGGGCCAATCAGCGGGTTGCTTGGGCGGGGGCTATCCAATTGATTGATAGCAATGTCCCAGCGTCCCAGCGTCCCCTTTTCTCGGTCGTCATCCATTCTCTCTCGCTTTCTTCCCTCTCTCGCTCAACCTCGTCCGTCTAGACGTTGCGATATTTCTAAAAGGCTTGACAAACTAGAGCTCTTTGTTATTGCTGTTGCCAGGGAGGTGGGATCTTTGCATCTTCGTAGCTCTGTCAGTCAGATATCGTGGAGACGGGGTAGGCGGCTGCTCAATCAAGTCTTGTGTTCCCTCGACCTGTCATCACCGTCCAGCCAGCATTCAGCACCACACCAGCAGAGACCGCCTTCCCAAACGGAGCCCCTTTAACCGTTGACACTTCCTCCTCTACACCTTCAAACGGATTCACTAAGTGTCGCGGTCGTCGTCGTCGTCGTCTTCGCCTTTGTTGCCCGAGCGCCTCACCTCACCTCACCTAACTCACTCGCGACATATCACCAAGCTTCCTACTACACCTATTCCCTGCAACAGCAGTAACCGACCATCCATCACCGTCCCTCCCACCACCTCCACAACTTTCACCTTCACCTCCACCACCTCTGCCACCTCTGCGTCATCATTTTCAGCACCATTTAGTCCGCCGGCACTATCACGTACCGCATTACCACCATCATTACAACTTGCGCGTTAGACGATAGAGCTCGTTGAACACACGCATATACCCTCGCTCAATCGACAGCCGGAAATAGAACAAAGGTACCGCCTATTCTCCCTCGTGTTCGGTTATTTCCTATTCCCCGGCGCGCGACCTGGAAGTAACCTTAATTCTTTTTTAAAAGTCGCCTCCCTCCACCTTTGAGGCTCTTCTTGTACGTAACGTCCGAGGAGCAACAACATACATACCCACCACCATCCCTTGCTGCCGCTGCTGCCTTGAACATGATAGTCCCCCATCAGCTCTTCCCCCCATCTCTCTCGAGCTCTGCTGCTTTGACACGTCACTTGTCCTCCTTGTCCTCGCATTATAGCGTCGCGTGTGTAATCCAACAGCTGGCTGACTTCTCTACTCTACGTGCAGATAACGAACGCCCTGACAACACACAGACGCATACTGTCTATCCGACGCTTTACGACAAGTCAACGAGAATCTACCGACGAGTAAAATGGTCGTTGCAACTATCAAGTACGTCCCTCTGTGTCTGCAGGAGGGAACCCGTGATCTGCTGTGTGGACGTGGAAACAGAGTCTAGGACTGGCAGCTAACTAGTTGTGCTTCTTGTGTGTAGGTGTGTCGTAGTCGGTGACGGAGCCGTGGGGAAGACATGTCTCCTAATCAGTTACACGACCAACAAGTTCCCGAGCGAATATGTCCCGACTGTTTTTGACAACTATGCCGTAACCGTCATGTAAGGCTCTCAATTCCTTCCCGCGTTTTATTACAGCCTACGCCGTAGGGTGTTGTTCAATACTGGGGAACCTTGGCTGGGATCTGTGCATTTGGACGTGCGGAGCTGGCGTTCAATGGATTTGTTTGGGATGGAAAATCCAGCAACCGATTGGCTCGTCTATCTGCTTGCAGGTGCCAAGCAGCGCACAACTCTTCAAATTGATTCGGCCGTGTTTCACGTTGTGGGCGGTCTCTGCAGAGAGGGATTGCGCCCGGTTATCAGATCCTTAGCTGATTGTCAATCTCACAGGATTGGAGACGAGCCGTATACTTTGGGCCTTTTTGATACTGCCGGTCAGGAGGATTACGACCGTCTTCGACCCCTGAGTTACCCGCAAACCGACGTCTTTTTGATTTGTTTCAGCGTCAACTCGCCTGCAAGCTTTGAGAACGTCAAGGTAAATTTTCGCCTTGTAGGGATGGATGGTGTTTCGTTACCCGTACTGACTGAGCGTCTGTGCAGGAAAAATGGCTACCCGAAGTCCGCCACCACTGTCCCGGTGTTCCGTGCTTGATCGTTGGTCAGTCTTACTATTGATGAATTCATGTCCTTTGTAGTCCTAACAGTCGACAGGTACGCAGATTGATTTGCGCGATGACCCGGCGGTAATAGAGAAGCTTGCGAAGCAGCGTCAGTCGCCCATCACGGCCAAACAGGGAGAACAACTGGCAAAAGATCTTAATGCGGTCAAGTAGGTGGCAGCATTCCCCCCTTGTGGATTGTGATGCTAATTGGGAGTGGCTAGATACGTCGAGTGCTCAGCACTTACCCAAAGAGGCCTTAAGAATGTCTTTGATGAGGTTTGCAATAACGCTCCTACCTATCCACGTACCACGCTGATAGGGGAAATGTATAGGCGATCGTCGCAGCGCTGGAGCCACCTCAGGACAAAAAGAAGAAGCGGTGTGTCTTGTTGTAAAGGTATGGAATATTTGATGGGTCTAAGAGATGTTGGATCATTTGTATGGAGACTGATCAAACATGTCACATAGTGAAAGCCAATATGTCCCAGAGTTCGTTTGTCCGATGTCTAGATCAATGTTGAAGGGGAATATTTGTCTGCCGATGCGATTTAATGTTGCGAGTCGTCATACCAACATTTGGTGTAGTGGTGTCTAGTAGTGGTAGTACTGTGGTGGGGTAAGGCAGAGTGGGAGGGTCAGGAAGCTGGGAGGAAGGGAGGGGGAAGGGGAGGAAAGCGGTGTGGTTATTTGTACTTTTTTCCTTTCTTGGAGATTTTAATGTTTTCGTCGGTGATTGAATTGTAGTTAGGCAGCAGCTTTTTGTGCGTTTGGGGATGGGGGAGGGGTTTTTTTTACCTTTCTTTCTACCCTTTTCATGATCTTACTTTACCCACTTACCTACTCTAAGTACGCTTTTGTCCATGGTGTTTTTGGGGTTGAGGCTTGTGTATGTGAGGTACGGGGGATTGCAGATATTTGGTTATATATATCAGCGTTTTTTTGGTTTTTCTTCCTGTGAGGGATAGAAGGGAGATTATGTGGACATAGGGCACGGGAGGGAGGAAAGAGAGGAAAGTTATGACGTAACAATCGATCTATTGGTGTGGAAACATCTTTTTTACGGTGTTCCTGAGTGAGTACCCATGATTTCCTAGTCTGCCACATTGAACTAACCTGTGGGAGCCACCGACGAAGGTTCGCCACGGTTTTAGTACTATACCATATCATCAAAGATACAAGTATCCTTCAAATAAGCACTAACTTTGACGTCTCACGGTCTAGAGTTACCAACGACGGAGGAAGTGGGGGAGGGAATATTGTACCATATGTAGTTACTCGCACGACAGAGCTGGGGAGGACGGGGGGGATGGTAATCTTCCGCTTGTACTTATGGTAATCTCGTGCTTGGTCGAATAGGTTAATTTGATGGCCGAAGGGCTGGATAATCAGAGTGCGTATGCGGATGGTGGCAATAGGTAGGGAGATGAGATATTCTAAGCTTGTGTTAGAGAGTTGAGTATAAGGAGATAAGGCGCCTTGTTAGAGGGTATTCACACGGATCGACTAGGTAGACTCCACAACTGCGGCGGGCGACTGCACCAACCTTCATCATACGGAACAGCTAACACTAAACGCAGCACCGCCAAGCTTGCGATGTCTTTCAAGGCATAGGTGGTCAGAGACATCCATTCACTCCCAATTATACCAGAGGTAGACGTTTAGCTGGTGTAAATTTATCCTCTGGTTTGTGTACGAACTACTCCTCGTCATCATTTAACAGGAGAGGGGCTATACATATATTACACAACTCCCCAAACAATATATTCATATCATACATTCCATCCACTGCAGCACGCCTAGCGTTATTGATGACAATGATATATTACTAGACATATCTCGCATGACTAGACATCAAACAATACATAAGATTTTTCCAGGTATCAGCAGCACAACTCCAACATACTCGCATCATGAACTATAACAGCTATAACAGATATAGGTGGCAAACGAGGTAGGTAGGGTAGGTATCACAAGAATCGAAAAGAAAAAGAGACAAAAAACACCAGCCAACGTCGTCAGAACGCAAGAAATAAAGAAAAAATGATACAAAAGCACTCAACTCCCTGGCAACACGGGCACAGGTATATTTTTCCAGCTCCCCTCCCCCTTCTTCCGATCCTCATTCATAACCAGCAACTTCTGACCACCACACCACCCGCCTCTCCCCGCAATCCTAACGGCATCAACCCACTTCCCCCCATCCCACCGTACCTCCTTCACCTCTTTCCCCTTCTCCTCCATCCGCCTGAGCCCACCCCACGGCATCCCCAGAGCCCAATCCACGATCCTGTGCGGGATCGCAAATGTTCTCTCAATCCGCTTCACGAACGGCAGCCAGTCGAATGTACCGCGATCATACGCGCACCGGACGAACGGGTTCACGAATGTTTTTTGCGGCTCGTTGATGTCTGCGTTGACGAGGCAGCACTCGGAGGCATCCCAGAATGGCTCTTTCTCGGAGCGGAAACGGATGGGGTTTTTTTCGCGGGTGAAGAAGGTTGCGTTTAGGGCGATGGCCCCTCCCCAGCATGAGCGAACGTTTATTGTTGGGGAGGTGGAGAGGATTTGGGAGAGGGGGCCTGCAGTGGCAAAGTACGGGAAGAAGGGGACGCCGAGGGGGTACCCGTCTGGATCTCGCGTTGCGAAGGTGTCGTAGTATTTAAACGGATTGATGTAGTCGATTGCGCAGGCTGCTGCGTAGTCGCCATTGTTGGTTGAGAAGATGAGGTGTAGGAGCTCCAGGGGGGAGAAGATGACGTCGTTGAGGAAGACGACGCGGGAGACTTTTTCGGGGTCGGGAACCCAGCTGGTGGGCATAGCGGGCGCTTTGTCGGTGTCCTCTGCCGGTAGTGGCGGTAGCGTCTCCCATTCACCGATGTCTTCGTGTTCTGGCGTCTTGGAAGGCGGGTGTGCAGTTTGGTTCCAGCGTGCGAGAGAGGGGATGCTTCCGAGGAGAGGGAGGAGCGCTCGGTTCCTTACCTCGGCGAGGTAGGTAATGCGTTTGACGTACGTCTCCCCTCCTGGGACCTTGACTCTGGGTACCCCCGAGAACGGCAGTGTGGTGGAAACGATGCTCTGGCCAGCCTTTGGCATGTGCGCCTTGATCCTGTTGCTCAGCGTCCCTAAAGCCTTCCTGGTCTCGGGACCAGAGTCGTTCTCAAAGATACTAAGGAACACGTTCTCTTCGCCAAGAAGGTCTATAAGCTCCATCACTCTCGAGCCCCACTCCTTCTCGATTAGCTCGGCGTCGACGATATTCGCTGCAATAAATATCCGCTCGTTGTTGGGATTACCTCGCCCTGTAGCGGTGGTTTTCTTCCTCCCTCCCTCGCCCGGTAGGTGCACCCAGTAACCAGGTGGATTAAGTCCACCGCCCTTCCTGACGCTCTCGTCCAGCTTTCTCCAAGGTCCTGGGTATTGCGCGTGTGTATACGACCCTCCAAAGATGGCAGTGAATACCAGTAGCACCCCGATAGCCATCATAAGAAATCCAAGAATCTGACAACACCCCCGGCGTACCCGTCCTAGCAACGACCGACGGATTGGTCTCTGCTTCGGTGGAGAAGTCCGCGGATAGCTGAATAGCCAGCGCGCCCACCACGGCGGAGTATGTGGTGTCTGTAGCTTTCTTTTCCGTTTTGCCCTGAGACGACGACTGTGGTCGAGGAGGCGCGCGGTGGCAGAGGGATCTTCGTCGGCTGAAGACTGGGCATCGGAGGAGTATTCGTCGTCGTCGCCGGAGGAGAGGTCGAAGGCATCGGGCGGAGGGGGGTGCGGTTGTGAGGCGGAGGAGGAATGCCGCGGGCGAGGGTGAAGCTCGAATTCGTCGGGTTGTGGAGCTGAAGACAGCATTTTTGTGTAGGGAACTGGAGCTGGAGCTGGAGCTGGAGACGGAGGTTGGTGGTGTTTGTGGAAAGAGGTTTAGGGAGCGTACGTGGGTCGCCAAACGGTTGGCTAGGAGTCCCAATGCGCCGTGTTTGGAGTACATTTCCACCATCTTATGATTACTCAGTTACTCCGAAGCTTTTAAGAACAGTGTGAAATAACGCTGCGCAAAGACTCGTCGTTGTTAAATTTTGGGTTGGATTCAGGGTCCCTTGAATTAAGCTTAAAGTACCCACTCTATCTTTCGGCACCGTGGCCAGAAGGAGGCCATTCATCAGACCACAGCATCAGCCAACGTCAAGCGATAACCTCCAAGCGCAATCCCCACAAAACGTCGTGCATTGCCATCAATGACAGCCACCAACCTTGTGCTACCTGAAGCAAAATGGCATTGGTCAGCTTTGTACTACTACACTCTCCTTAGTACTGGCGTTTTGTTCCTTATAGCTGGTCGGACTTCATCCCTTTGAATTGATATTTGTGACTGCAGTTGTCCGCACTTGCCAGAATGACCTTTCCCATCTACATTTTTCATTACTATTCCTTTACCAATAAACCAACCTTTCCCAGCTTGCTAAAACTCCAATACCTATAAATACCAACTTAATACATTACTTCACCAAAGCAATACCATCCATGTCTTCAGCATCCCTTCCCTCCCTCAGCTCCAGTTCCATTGATCCCTCTTCCTCCTCATCTGCTTGTCTCTTCTCCTCCTCTTCCTTCTTCGATGACCCCCCAATGATAACCCCCTTATCCTCCGTCTCGACCAAATCCAGCTTCAATGGCTTCATCGTCATCGCCGTCGGGAGCAACGGGATACATGCACAAAGTGCAATAATGAGGAGCATCCGCATAGTTTCATCGTAGCTCCTACGAACTGCCTCCCTGGTATCACTCCCAAGCTCATAACTCGCCGCCTTCTTAAAATCTCCAAAGATCTCCTCGAGAGCCGGAAGTGACTCGGCAGGGAGATATGCACCGAGTTTCTGCTTTACTAGCGTACTCCATATCGCACCCGAAACCGCCGACCCCACTGCGCCGCCTAACGACAGTGTAGTTAGAAACACGGCCGTCGCACACCCCACGTCCTGCTGTGACACTGACGCCTGGATCCCAAGCTGCGTTGGCACATTGATGAATCCCCCGCCAATGCCGACGATCAGCTGTGTAACCACTATCACGGCTACAGGCGTGTCGAGGTTGCGGTAGAACAGCATCAGGAGGATCCCGAGCGTGTACAGCACCACCCCGATCAACATGTAGGTCTTGTAGATCTTGGTGCACTTTATCAACCCCCCGACGCAGAGCACGGTTACGGTGCACGCGAAAGAGAAGATCTGGACGATATGTCCTGCGGCAGTGGCAGAGAGGTTCCGTGCCACTATGAGGTAGGAGAAGAAGTATGGCTGTACGGAGAGGAAGAAGGCCATGAAGTAGAAGAAGGCCAGTATGCACCCAGAAACCACGGTGCGGTTTTTGAATAGTGCGAAGGAGACGATGGGGATGGGCGTGTATCGGGAGGTCTCCCACAGTGGAAACAGGACAAGACAGACCCCGCCAATTACTGTATACCCGTATCAACACCCCGCTCAAGCCGCCGGGAAAAAACTTACTGAAGCAAGAGATAAGCCCAGAACTCCCCCATCCACCCGCCACATGATTCCCCAGCGTTAGCGGCGCCAGCAACAACGCGAACCCCGCGGTGAGCAGCACCATCCCCACTGCATCCAGCTCAACACACAGACTCCTCGCCGTGGCTACAACGCCCGTCCCCTTCCACGGATACGCAGGGAACAACCCCAGCCTCTTCGCCTTCCAGGAATTACTCCACAGACTCCAAAACAGCGGGATCGAAAACACCGGCGTGATAATCGCCCTATCCCTCATTAGCCCTGTTCCTACAACAACCACAGAGGGTGATACATACCACATCCCAAACCCCCACCTCCACTTCCCCATCATCCCCAATGGACCCCCAATAAAGGGCCCGATCCACACCGTTGCCAGAAAGGGCACATCAGGCACAGAACTCATCAAAGCCCGGTTCATCAAATCACTCGTATCAGCGATAAACACCTGCTGCAGCATCCGCAGACTTGTGTTCCCTGCAGCATCAAAAATCTTTGCACACGCATACATCCCGATATTTTGCGCCCCCGCCGTCATCACTAGTCCGATGACATAGAAACATAATGCGGCGGTAAAGGCCTCGGTGCGGCCAAACACATCGGCGAATTTGGCAATGGGTGGTTGCATTACTGCGTTTAGGATGTTACTTATTACAGCCACAGTGGAGAGGAGTGAGTGAGCAGCGAAGGAGGAGGTCGCGAAGGAGGAGAGGTTGTTGGTTGTTTGCTGGTCCAGAGAGGTTGCACAGCACATTAGGAACATTCTGTATCTTGCTGTTAGAGATGCTGGAGGTGGGGGGGGGGCACATACCCGCCATACGCAATCCAGAGTGAGTGGCGGGTCCAGGTTTTGGAAACGGCTTTGGCTCTGGCTACGCCAGTTTGGAGGATTGGAGCTGGGGGGTTGGATTCTACGTCACGGTCGCTGGAGGTATCCATGGTTGCTATGGTGGTGGAGGGTGGCATGGAGATGGAGAGGAAAGGAGATGTGGGGTTTGGTTATATATGGAGAGGTTTGTTGAGAGTTTTATGGTTTGAATGAGGGAAATGTGGGGAAAAAGTGTACTTGTGGAGGGAAAGTTTATTCATCGTGTCATCTGAGCATACAAGAGGCGGAGGTAGGCAGCGGGCAAGTAAGTGTTGGGAGAATCTACCGAAAGTACAACTGGTGAGGAAACGGTGAAGTCGTAGGGGTTCATTCATGATCACTCGAACCCTGCGTTACTGGGGAAATCTAGTGAGCTTGTTCTCACATCTTGGTGGGACTATGAACATACTCTAGATACTTGCAATGGCCCATTTTAAACCCTCTGGATACATCGAAAAGCACCCTGCTAGACAAACAATCCTCAGCCAGGTTAAGGGTTCCATCACCAAAACCAGCTCGGTATCCCCTCCGACACATCCCTCGGCATCTGCACATGCAACAGAAACCAGGCATCCTATCCAAGTCCCTTGCATAGATACAATTCTAATCGGCTGACCCACATATCGGCCTTCTCCCTCACGCAAGGGGCGGGGGGGTATATAAAACACTGATGTGAAAATATTTTTTTCTTCTAAAAACAGAAAACGCCCGACGGAAAGAGGTGGGGGTATAGAGTACCTAGAGAACGGATCATCCCAAACGGAAACAAAAGAAAATGAAAAAGCATCAAGCTATTGTACATATTCCATCGCTCATAAAAAACAAAAAACTCCAACCCTCAGAAAAAAAAAAGAAAAGAAAAACGCCGAAAACTCCCCCTTCATGCCGCATCAAGAAAAATGGAAATGGAAATCCTTCCTCCACACCACACAACTACTGCCAGAACTTGTCGCTTACAACACTATTCAGACGTGGGGATACTAATCCCCAACCCACGATTCTCTTGATTCTGTCGACTACTCCTCCGCTGCCGGCGCTTCTCCATAGCCGCCCAGTTCCCTCCACTGCTCCGCGGCATGCTCTGCGATAGTCCCATTGCCAAGTTCTCGGCCACGGGACTGGGAACTTTAGGAAGAGGCATACTCGGTGGGGAGCCCGGCGAGTTCCGTGCAAGCTGCGACTCTGAGATGCTGAGGGCACTGAGACTTCTTCGCCGAAGTGACCGTGTGCGGACTGGGGATGCGCCTGGGAACGGCGGTAGGGGTGGGGCGGTTCGGCGTGGAGTGGCAGGGTCGGGAGCGGAGTAGCATAGGTGCTCGTTTGAGGACTTGGGTGTGCGGTGCATAGTGTAGTAGTCGGCCATGGAGAGAGGTCGGGATTTAGTTGACGAGGTGTGGGGTGAGGCGGCGGGTGAGGTCTGTGTTGAGACTGGGCGAGGCCGTCGTGGCGTTTCAAGTTCCTCGGAGGAATTGACGGTGGTTAGACCGGCGTAGTTTGCGCGCAAATCTGCGGGCGGGAGAGGTGGCATGGAGGATAGTCGGCGGGGAACGGGGAAGTTGTTGATTGGAGGTGAAGGCGTCCGACTCGAGGGGATCCAGTAGAGGTTTCCGTCTTTGCCAATCGCACTTAGTGCTTGTGTGTGCGGTCGCAAATCCACCGAAGACCGAGAGCGTGGTGATATTTGAAGCGATGATCGTTTGTAGGTTGTATTCTTTGTCGAGTAGCGCTCGGGTGACGTGTCTGGCGAGACGGTGACGATCCGGGTCTTGTCTCCTCCTGAATGCAGTGACAAACGGGATGGCTCGCGCAGTCCATCAAGAACGATCTGGTCGTTAGAAATAATGGATCTATCGCCATCGGTAGAATTGCGGTATTGGGTGGAGGCGCGTTTGGAGGCGTTCTCGTCCGAAGACGACCATTCATTTTTGGAGTTATCGTCGCGGTTAATGACAATACGTCTCGAGAATCGAGAGTTGAGATCTGATTCGGCCTCCTTGTCTAACTCCTTTCTCTCGTCGCCGTAGACATCTTTCTTCCAATCCCCTCCGCTATCCCCAGGATCATTGTCCTCCAATTCCCCTCTGTTTGCTGGCTTCGGTGACGTTGTCCGTTTCACCCCACCGCCCAATCTTGTAGCCTCTGCCCGCAGAATCACCATCCAACTATCCATCTCCTCCGCACATTCAAAGACCAATAGGAGTGCTGAAGCGCTGTTCCTCATCCCCCCCCTAAAAGTAACTTTAGCGATAAAGGCGTTTTTCCGTTCCGGAAGAAACCCTCCATCGGCTCCTGCGCTCCTGTAAACCTGCAATACCCAGGGCCTACCTGGTATTGCGTCACTCGCAAATGCCAGTGATGTAGCTGTCAGCTCCAAAACCTTCTCAGGGAGCCGATCATCCGTGCCGTCGCCCGAGTATTGTAACAGGATGCCAGGTACCAACACGAACAGCTTTTTCGTCCAGTCCAGATCCGCCGATTTCGTAGAGACATGGTGACGGTGCAGAGCGCGCCCGCGTTTCGATGCCGCCCCAAGTGCTTTCCCTCTTGCTACCTCTTGGCGTAGGATTTTCTCGGATGAGAGCGTGCATGCGGGAAGCGACGAAGTTTTGATGGCCTGCACGTATGCGACGCATAACGGGAACTGCTCTAATGTCTTGAACGCGCTCGGCGACGGCAACGGATCCACGATCGGTATCGACAAGTTCTGTTTCCCTGGAGTCAAAGGCGAATTTGGTACCGAATCATTGCGACTGTAAGACGGCTTCGGCGGCGATTCGACATTGACGGTCAGTTTGGACCTGTTTTTCGATCCGAACCGTGAGAAGAAGGACGTCATGATGTTTCTGGATTGCTTAGGACTGCTGCCGTTGCTGCTGCTGATACCGCCCCCGCAGTGTAGACGGGGTTCTGCGCTTTTTGAAGGTGAGAGCGGTGCAAGGGTTGCTGCGACGGAAGTGCGTTTTCGGGGAGAGAGCGCTGCAGCGTAGCCGTCTATTGAAGCGCGGATGCCTGTGTTTCTGGAGGAACCATGGTGGCGCTCGCTCGAAAGGACCATGACCGAAAATCCGGGGTGGCCTGCAATAAAGAGGGCGTTATGGAGGGGTGCGAGTGGTTGCTGTTGTTGTTCGGTATCAGAGCCAGCCAGCGGCGCAGGTTGTAAACAAGGTGCTGCAGAGTCGCTGGACTCAATCGTAACCGCCAGCAAACAACAAAACGGAATGGACCAATGTTGGTGATGGAGTAGCCTGTGTATTATGTGATGGAATTTGTTGGATAGTGAATGACACCCATTCGGCGCGGGGGAAAACTAAATAAAGAGATGTGGAGAAGGACCGACAGTAAGACAAGGACAAAAGTGAGATTTGCGTCAGATGTGCATTATATTGAATTGAAGGTATACTCCACCTTGAAGAATGCAAGGCTATCGGCTAGGGTTGATGGAGTGAAGGTGATGGGGTGGGCTTGCGGACTTCTTTCACGAAGTTTCGATCCCGCCCAAACAATTACATATACTCACTATCCCTTTCCTTCCGTCCCCTAAGTGCCTCACTCAGCCCTCCTGTCAACGCTTCATCCCACCTCAAAGCCTGTGCACAACGCCCTGCAGTACCCATTCCCAGAACGCTCCTTTTCGCTTCCAACCTTTCAAGTGTTCGCTAGTTTACTTCGGGGGTTGGACAGTTTCAGCCTGTCGGAGGTGATGCCACACCAATTGTCCAACATGCATATGCATGCTTGGATCCTTCGGCCCGATCGAACCCGCGACTGCAGCTTTGGCGCAACTCGATTCTCCAGTCCCACGATGTTCACCCACAGGTATTGTCAATATAATAGGGTGGTGTGTGGCTTTTGCCTTCACTCCATTTTTATTTTCACGGCCCTTGAAAAGCTCTAAGACACAGCTGCATCATGATATACGCATCCGTATAAGTCTGACGCCCAGACTGAGAAAGCTGGGATCACCACTCGCTCTTTGCCGCTGTTGTGGTGGCGGGGCTAAGCCCACCACACCCGATAAATGTCGCCGAAAGCCCTTTTGGGCGGGCAAGCGCGGGGCTGTCGATGACTTCATTGATGACTGCTTTCAGTACTTTGGTGTGACACCGCTTGGCTCTCCCAATGTTGGGGTTCAATGTTTGTCCGTTGAACCGTTGACTGGTGTGGTGATAATCACAAACAATCACTCTTACCTCTCACGAAACATCAATATCCAGCATACTGATGGACGTTCGGCCGTTTGTCAATGGCGTGTAGCCCGACCATTGCGCAAAAATAATCTCTGAGCCAGATTACTCGGAGTGCGGGCAGGGTGGCCACGTTCGCCACTACCTAGGGGCAATCAGAGCTACATAGATCCCACGAGAACAATCCGCCGTGTGAGAAGAGCTCGATGGGTCCACGATTCGGTTGTTCTGCGCACTAAAAAAACCATGGCGGCCAATCAATAGTCACCTCAAAGCTACGGCTTCATTACAAGAATAGTACACTATAGAAACCCTAGCGTGCCATCATAACGCCGCGCCTGCTTCTAGACTCTAGAGAGATACATATGTAACCAGACAATGTTCAGCTGAAGAACAACTGGGCAGCTATGTATCAGTTGGTAGCCGATCTTCTCCTCTGCTCGATAGAGACGGCCCAGATGCCCTACATAGCGAGGCTATGTGCGAGCCGTGTTTGTACTGTTGGTTGAGCTCGGCGCTACGATTGGGTCGTAACCGCTGTTGGTGAATTAGAGGAGAGGGCCTTGTCTTCAGACTCATGATTCTCCGAGAAGAGATAGTATTTCCGATGAGTGCTGTGAGCGATGGATGCGCCTTGAAAGTTGACGTCGATTAGGTTAGGGTTGACAGCTGTTGATGATAACGGAGTTGGGTGATATGTGGTGAAGGGAGCTAACTAGCTGGGGTCTGGTTAGGGTTGTAACTTGGCAGTCACGCCACAATCCCACAAATCTTGCTTCAACGCAACACATTGTCGAAATCTCCAATCGCTAACCGAACGAATTTCACGACAAATCCTTCCCGACCAACGAATCGTCCGCCAATCCGACCTGCACCTCTCCCGCCAGGTAAGTCGACAAATGCTCGAGCTTTTTGAATCCCCCTTACCTTTTCTCTGCTGGAGACCCTTCTCTTGAGAAAAGAAAGGCGGACACTCAAAATGGCTCCCGGAAACTAACCGTCGTCGCTGCGCCCGATAGACCCTTTCTTAAAACCGCAAAAATGGTCAAGACATCCGTCCTCAACGATTGCCTCAACGCTATCAACAACGCCGAAAAGGCCGGGAAGAGACAGGTCCTCATCAGGCCTTCGTCCAAGGTCATCGTCAAGTTCCTCCATGTCATGCAAACCAATGGTGAGTTTTGGGCTATAATTCTACGGTTTCGCGGAGTTTGGGAAAGGGGAGACGAAACTTGAGATTTGGAGAGATACCGCGTGAATCCGATTTGCGATCATGCTCCAGTCGAGCACCCGGGTTGATAACTAGACTTTCCGCTACGTCTCTCCACGGCGATGGCCCTTTAAGTGTCCGGGATATCGCAACAGTCGTGGTTTTTACCAATCTCAGTCTCATCTCTCTTTTCCGGGACTTTTAATTGAAACCGAGTTGAATGGAGCCACGCTGACATTTCTTCCTTTCTAGGATATATTGGTGAGTTCGAGGAGGTTGACGACCACCGCTCCGGCAAGATCGTGATCCAGCTCAACGGCCGTATCAACAAGACTGGCTGCATCTCCCCGCGCTACAATGTCAAGCTGAACGAGCTCGAGAAGTGGGTCACCAAGTTGCTTCCTTCCCGTCAGTTCGGCCACATCGTCCTTACCACCTCTGCTGGTATCATGGACCACGATGAGGCTCGCAGAAAACACGTTGCCGGAAAGATCATTGGCTTGTAAGTTGCCTCGAAGTCTGCTCAGCTGCTGCAAACTCTTGCTGATTGATGTGTAGCTTCTACTAAAACGCGTTCTCGGGAGTTCGGTTGGATCACGGAAAAGTTTGGTCTTGGATATTAAGGGAGAAGGTTATGACTGTACATTTTAGATAATGGAAGCTACAAACCTTTATTCCCAAGCGTGTATCATGGGACGGCGTTTAGGCATTGGCATCATGGCGTTTTTTGTATACATTTATGGATGCAATTGTGTTCTACTTCACAAAACAGCTAACCATACGTTCCTGTGGTAGCCGTGCAAACGAGTGGTAGTGAAGCAATCCCGTTAGTATAAATGGATACGAGAATGTTTGTGGCGGTGCACGCACAATTACGATCTTGACCGAAACTTTCCCAACCGCTCTCCGGAGGCCGGTACGACGATTTCTCTCTAGTCCGGACTTTACGGATCTGAACTCGCCGTCGACAAGGCTCCATATCATTGAGCCGCGATCTTACGAATACTGAGCCACGATTCCATCAGGAATATGAAGGCAACATCTCGAAATAAGCCCACCTCACAGCTTCACCAGTCAGACAGTTGCCATATAAACCCCATCCTTCTTACTATGACTGAGATCTTAACTCACCACGACCTCAATGAAGCTCCTCTTCCCCCTCCCCCTCCTCCTCCTCGTGGGTATCCAAGCCCACCCACTCACGATGCTACCGCAGAACTAATAGACCCCTCCATCCTCGTCGCCCTCCAGCAAAATGGGACTTCAACGTATACACCCCCTTCCCCCCTCCTCCTCCTCACCTGCTAACAACCCCCAGCTACCCTTCGTAGGCATCAACACCTTCGCCCTCCTACCGCACTCCAAATGCCTCCTCTCCCCTACGACCCCCTATGACATCGCCATCATTGGCGCCCCCTTCGACACAGCCGTCTCCTACCGTCCCGGCGCCCGCTTCGGCCCTCGTGCCATCCGCGCCGCCTCCCAGCGCCAACTCCCAATCCAAAGCTTTAACCCCACAGTCGGCATAAACCCATACCGCTCCTGGGCGACCCTCGTAGACTGGCGATATTCCCATCACACCCTTCTCCAACACCCTGGCGCTAAGTCAGATGCAGGATGCGTTTACAGAGCTGCTGCAACACCCCGCACCCACAGGCGGGAGACCATTACTCGTTACCCTCGGCGGGGACCACTCAATTGCCCTTGCTGCATTACGCGCAGTCAACACCGTCCTCGGTGAGCCCGCTGGGGGGATGGACGGTGAGGGAGGTTACGAAAGTGCTGAGGGGGGTTTTGAGAGAGGTTGAGGTTGTAGGCGTGGATTTGGTCGAGGTCGCGCCGGCGTATGATAGTGCGGAGATTACGGCGATGGCGGCGGCAGAGGTGGTTTTTGAGGTGCTTAGCGGGGTGGTCAAGAGGGGGCTGGGATGGGGAAGAGAGGATAGATGTTTGGGTCGAGTGAGAGCAATGCATGGACGTTGTACGAGACGATTGGCCGCTAGCAGCCCCAATCCGGCGACTGCCCCGCGCTTGCGTGATAGCTAGTTGATACACGTAAACTGCCGGTTCTTCACGGCCGTGGATATGTTTCTGCTGCATGCGGAGACTCTCGTGAGCTATCAGCAGACAATGGTGGCAGGTGGCAGTGTCTTCTGTGCTGTGATGATGGGATGCGATGTCGATGTCGGCAAATAAAGATGGCAGCCACAAGTGTGATATCGCCGATTTTAGTGCGCACTTTATCTGACAGCGCTGCACAGCAGGGCGTCAATCAACGTTCCTATCACACAGCTGCATCGGCACTGACACCAAGAAGCACAGCAAAACAACCACCTCCACTCCTCTCTACTCTTCTCTATTTCTCTCTTATATACTGCATCTCCGCGACTGGAACTATTTCTAGATGCTGTGCCCCTAACGCATTTGCCTTCCCCCTATTCAGCTCCTACTACCTTCATTACTATCACAATGTCGGTGTCTCGAGAACGGAAGCTGCAGATCGCACGCGTGGTGAGCTTGGTGGCGTCTGCGGCGATAGCTCTCGCCGCGGGAACAAATGTGCGCTTTCTATCTCCATCATCCTCATCATGCGGGCGGAGATACTGATGCGGGGACGGGGGGCAGTATCTTTACTCGGCGTATGCGCCGCAGTTGTCGGAACGCTTGAATCTGTCTGCTACCGAGACAAATCTGATTGTGAGCCCTTCCCCCCACGAGTGCTACAGAGAGAGATGGGGCTGATACGGCGTAGGGGACTTTTGGAAACCTTGGTACGCGCGAGAGGAACCCAGTGTTGTGTGCAGCATGCTGATGAGATGTAGGGATGTATCTTAGCGGTGCGTGGAATTGGTAGTTTTTGTGTGCGGAGGGGAGTTCTGATATGAGTGATAGGAATCCCGAGCGGATTGTTGGTTGATCATAAAGGACCCAGACCACCGCTGTTGATTGGCGCTATGTGCTTGTTTGTGGGATACTACCCGATTCATTTAGGTAAGATTGCTTCTGTGGGAGAGGAGGGGAGCAGGAGGTGCTGATAAGGAGCAGCAATGGTGAATGGGCAGGGATATCTGAGTGTCGGGGCGCTCTGTTTCTTTTCCACGTTGACGGGAATTGGGAGTTGCTGCTCGTTCGGATGTGCGCTGAAGATGGGTGAGTTAGATTTGTGTTTCTCGATGGCTCGAGCTGATGGGGAATGACAGCGGCCCTCAACTGGCCCACGCACCGCGGCACGGCTACAGCGATCCCACTCGCCTTGTTCGGGCTGAGTGCGTTCTTCTTCTCCTGCCTGTCGTCCTGGCTGTTTCCCGGCAACACCGAGTCGTTCTTGTTGATGCTCGCCGTGGTAACCAGCAGCATCGTCTTCGTCGCTTTCTTCTTCTGCCGCGCCGTCCCAGTTCCTGGATCGTACGGTGCCGTCCCCACCTGCGATCCAGACAGCAACAGACTCCACCGCACAAAGTCGGGGGAAAGCCGCCATTCGGCGGGCCGCTATGATGTTGGCGATGAATTAGGTACGAGCACTACTGCTGCAGCCAGAGGGCGAAGCCACAACCCATCACCACCATTCTCCCCAGTCGTCCCCACTCAGGAATCCAACCCGGATGAGAATTCCTCGCTGTTTTCGAGGTCGAGTGATGAGGAGGAAGGACGGGATGTGGGGGATTCAAAACAACTCCTCTCCTCTGGGGCAGTGCTTGACGGCTGTAGTGACCCGGTTCATCATGTAGATATCCGAGGATGGGCGCTGGTCCGTAGTATCGACTTTTGGCTGATATTCACCATGCTCGGGTCGTTAACTGGAGTCGGGCTGATGACGATTAAGTATGTCTCCCCTCCCCCACTGTGGATCTGACTAACACCCCACAGCAATATCGGCCACAACGCCCAAGTCCTCTGGGCCTCCTTTGACCCCGAAAAATCCCCCGAATTCGTCCAAAAAAATCAAAGCCTCCACGTCTCAATTCTATCCATCGGCTCCTTCTCCGCTCGGCTCCTCTCCGGTCTGTCCCCCCTCCTCCCCTCCTCCTCCCACTAACCCCTCCCCCCAGGCATCTCCTCCGATATCCTCCTGAAACGCCACGGTACCCAACGTCTATGGCTCGTCATCGCTTCGACAATCACATTCTTCCTCGGCCAGCTCGCGGCACTGGCAATCACAAACCCCTATAACCTATGGCTCGTTTCAACGCTCCACGGGCTGGGGTACGGCATGCTCTTTGGCGTCTGCCCTACCATCGTCAGTGAAGTATTCGGCGTCCATGGGCTATCGACAAATTGGGGAACTACGACGATTGCGGCAGTGATTAGTGGGAATACACTCAATTTGATATATGGAAGGATTTTCGATGATCACTCACTTATTGTTGATGGGAGAAGAGTGTGTGGGTTGGGAAGAGAGTGCTATAGGAATGCGTATTTTGTGAGTTTGGCAGTGGTGGTGTTGGGCGGAGGCGTGACGGTCGTGGCGATGATGAGGAATCGCATGCTAGCGGGACGGGGGAGGGTGTAGATATTTGAGGTTTTGGGAGAGGGGTATAGAATTTGTGCGTTTTTGCAGTTTTTGGTTTTGCATCTTTGTTTCTATGATATACCAGTACTGCTAGATTACTTGTCAATTTGCGTTTCTTGAATTCGGGTTGCTAAGTGTCTTCGTGACATTGGAGCGCAAGAGGGAGTATTATCTCCTCCGATCAAAGGTGATTTCCGTATGACATCTCTCCGGTATATTCATGCATTTCAATCCATATATATTCCTTTTTTCCCACCAAAAAGTACCCCAAACTCGTTGTCTATAGTACGCCCCATCCCTAATACTCAAAATCATCATCCACCCCCGTCGATTTCTTCGCATTACTAGCAACCACATCCTGCTTCCTATACATCTCCGCGACCTGCTGCGCACTCGTAGCATCTTCAGGCTTTTTATCATCCCGTTCCCTCACAAACCGCGGGAACCTCAAACTTACACCCCTCCCCTTCCCATCCGTATCCGCGAGGCCTTTGGCAGCCATATAAGTCGGGCTCAAACTTAAATCTGCTGTCTTAACCTCCCACACAATCTTGGGCTCGAACCAGACATCGGGTTGCTGCATGTTTCCCTGGGCATGGAGGTAGTATGGTTTTGGTTTCTCGATTTCGAACGGCTCCAACTGGGCATGGAGTTTTGCAAGGTTTTCTTCCGAGAAGCCAGTGCCAATGTTGCAGATTGTTTCGAAGTTCTGGGAGGAGGGGTTATAGCATGCCAACAGGAAAGCACCATAGACAGAGGTACGTTTTCCTTTCCCGTGGTAGGCTCCGATGACGACGAGGTCTAGCGAGTCACCGGCACCGGCGAGGTAGTCTTTTTTTACTTTTAGCCAGTTACGGGAGCGTTTTGAGGGTTCGTAGAAAGATTCGGTGGTGTCGAGCATTTTTACCATTAACCCCTCGCACGAGGCTTTGATGGATTCTTCGAGGAAGGACTGGATTGTGGAGAGTTCCTGCCCGTCTGTGGAGGTGGCGAAGGAGAATTCACCTGGAAGGGAGAGGAAAGAGGTGTACATTTTGTCGCGGCGGGAGGAGAGGGTTTCTTGGACGAGAGACTAAAGGGTTAGCGGGGGATATAGGGAAAAGGGGAGGGAAGGTACTTTGCCATTGAGGAAGAGGAGGTCGAAGCCGAAGACGCAGACACGGACTTTGACGTCTTCGATTGCCACGTCTTTTTTCTTGCGTGTCATTAATTGTTGGAATGGGAGGACGCGCTTCTCGTCACGGTCCCAGGCTACGGCTTCGCAGTCGAGCACGAAGCTTTCGACTCCGGGCTTTACCCAGTTGTTGAGAGCGCCCAGGATGTCAGGGTATTTTGGGGAGAGCTCTTCGGAGTTGCGAGAGAAGATCTTGGCGATTCCTTTTGCTGGGTCGATGGTGGGAAAGGCGATCGAGGAGTTGGGTGCGACGTAGTGGATCTGGACGCGCTCACCGTCGTATTTGTATTCGCAGGTGAACCGCTTCCCCTCGAAGCGGTCGAGGACTTCGGAGATAGCCTTGGTGGGTTTTGCGAGCATAGGCTTGAGGGGGACGCCAGGTTGTAGCTTGCAGGTGTCTTTGAGGTTCATAATGCCCGCTTTCATCATCTCCGGGATGATGATTTCGTAGTTGGGGAGCTCGCTGTAGACTTCTTTTAGCATTGCTTCTGCGGCTTGCATCTGGTCCAAGCTGGGCGCCTTCTTTCCGGCCTTCTCGGCCTCGTGCACTACGACGGCCTGGCTGAGGCCCACGATCACGGTCTTTTCTGCCAATCCCAGTCGTAGCTTCCCTTCCAGTCCTCGGACGAGGTATTTCGCCTCGTCTCCCTGGGCGGCCGAGAGCAGCTTTTTGATTCCGGCGACTTTCCGCCCCTGTCCGCCTGATCCCTGCGTTGTGGCGATGTCCTTTAATCCCGCGTGCACGCTTTTGACGGTGAGTTGCTTTGGTGCGAACAATGTCTTCTGGGTATTCCGACTCTTCATCGCAACCTCACCCAGATCTCCAGTTTCTTTGTGGTCCTCCTTGAGTTTTGCCATTGTCCGTCCGCAGGACTCACAGATGGCCTTCATCAGTAGGCTCTCGCCGATACCGAGCTCGACGCCTTCATAATCTGCCGCGAGTCGGTTGATCATCAGGTGGATGACGAGTAGCAGCTCATCTGGTGTCAGCCGCAGGACTTGTCGGAGGAATAGAGAGGTATGTGATAGCTTTTCCAGCCGCTTGGTGGTGGCCTCAATCAGTGTAAAGGTCTTTGTGAGAGCGGCGTAGGGTACTGGTGAGCCGGCTGGCCAGTCGGGGTATGGATGTACGTCTTTGCCCGCTTTGGTGAGTTTCTCTTGGACTTCCTTGCGCGCCTTTTTATTGATTGCAGGTTTTTCAGTATCACTGACTTCAGCCTCTGATGCTGCAGATTCTGCCTCTGATGCTGATGCATCCGGAGCGGGTTTCTTCCCTTTAGCCTTCTTTGGTGACGTCGCGTCTGCCTTCTTTTTGGTCGCCGAGGTCTTTTTGGGTTTTGGTGACGCGGCTTTTCCGTTATTCTTTCTCCCCCGTTTCGTAACTGGTTCGTCTTCCTCCTCCTCTTCCGGTTCTGAAGCTGTCTTTTCTTCCTCCTTCACGGGCTCCTCTGAGTTTCGTGCTCGCTTTTTGGTCGTCATCGATGCTGTAGTAAGGTCAGACGGAACTTCTTGGGGATGTAACACTCTATACCCTTCTTTTTCTGCGGTGTAGTAGCTTTTGGTTCCCCCTCCGATTCTTCCTCCTTTATTTCCTCCGCCGCATCTTCAGTTCCGCCCATCACCTCATCCACCTCTTCGTCGCTGGAAACAAGTGTCTCCTGCTTCGCGTGCTTAAGTCTCGTCTGCTGCGGCGCGGGGGGCTTCATCCCCTTCGGGAGCGAAAAGAAGCTCCTACAACATGTCAGCATCATCCCCCGCAGAAACACGACAACTTCTACCCCAACGTTGTTTGCGGCTTTACGTACCCAAGCGTACTCTGCTTTCCCGGGGTCTTCTTTTGGGCAGTTGTGGAGATTGATTTCTTTGGCGGCATGATGTTGATGTTGATGTTGATGTTGATTGTGGTGGTGTTACGGGGATGGAGAAAGACGCGATTGGGAAGTAGTAGTGAGACGCGTCGTCGGTGCAGGAGAAGTGGGACATTGGCTGGGAAGTGGAACCGCATGCTCATCTCATTTTTGACCGTGGGTGTTTTACGCGCCTAAGGAACGTGAAGGGATGTGCACGGCTTGGCGCGCTGTAGGGTTCAGTTTGAGAGTGAGAATGTATGCATGATGAGGTAGAATCGATGCTGGGAAGGGACGGATGAAGATTATAAATGTAGAATGACCGTCGGGATGCCTAGACGGGGCTGGCAGCTTCCCGTTCAGGGTGAAAAGATCAATTAGACGGTGGGAGGAAGGATCGATGGTGTCGCATTGTCAGACAAGAAGACGCCTCGAATAGGTTATCCGTCGAACAAAAAGATTGTGTTTTTTGTTTCCTGGACTTGACCGAGACAAACGTTCCTCCCAACAAATCAAACCAAAAACTAGACTGCTGCTGCTATATGCGTGCTATCTGTTCTGTATCATACCCAATCTATGCAACCAAAACTCGAACCAGCCAAACAAATTCCGTGTATGCTATGCCCCTCGGTATAGCGCCACTAACACCACGTAAACACCGGGTTCCGGCTCTTGACCGTCTCTAGTCTCTCGGCAATCACACGCCTCCTTGCCCCCTCGCTCCCGTGCACCGCAGAATATCCCAAATCCCCCTCCGCATCGTCATGGTAAAGATTTACTGGATGCGAGTTCCGTCTTGCCCCCCTCCTGATGTCCCATGGCCGCCCAAACCTACCGTCCCGCGAGACTAGCCCAGCATCGTAACTAACGCGGCCGTGATGGTACGGTCGGGGACCAGCATAGGAGTCAGACTTGATGCTCTGGGGGCCGGAACGGGTTCCGGTGTCGCGTATCGATGAAGTGTCTGATTCGTCGTCATTGGCGCCGTCGCGGCGCTCAACAATGGATAATGGCTGGGCTGATGCTATTCCGAGCCGCGCGGCGTTGGGAAGTTGCGACCGCGGTGGTGAGAAGCCAAGGAGGTCGTGATCTTGAGAGACTGGCGCTGATGCTACCATCGCTCCGATGTCCATTTCGTCCTCGTTTAGCCCGCGCTCTAGATCTACCTCGTGGCGACGCCGCTCCTCGGTGGATGGCATTCGCAAGGGCACGGCGATGGGGACTTCCATTTCGTCGTCCTGCAGATAACTAGTAAGCACATGCGCGGTGTGAGGATGCAGTAAGAAATACATACCCAAACATGCAACCTTGTCCGTCTCGTCAACTCCAAAGGTCCCTGGTCTGTCGTTTTGAGGGTTTCGACGACGTTGAACGCCTGGCCTTTGAGAACGGCCAGCTGCTTCTGAAACATTCTCTCCTTGAAATCTGAGTCCTGCTCAAACAGTTTGCGCAGCAGAGTTTGAGTTTCCGACCACCATTTCGTCGAAGTGAGCAAGGGGATGAAATGGTCTCGCGTTTTCTGGGAGAATGGTTGTCCTATGAGAGAAGCTGGAAGGAACAGCCATCCAAAAGGGAAGCTGCGCCACTGATCCGGATGCTTCCAGGGAAAGGCTAAAGAGTTATCGATGGCTCCAATCTTGATATTTGCTTTAGTCTGCGACGGAGTTGAAGATCGTGAGCCCACCACCATTGGTTCTTGCACCCGATAGATAGGCGACGCAGTATGTTTCGAAGTCGGATCTGCCGAGGCAGGTCTCGACAAAGGTGTTGGTGCGGGCGCGTCGAGACTCAAGTTTACTGGTCTAGAGGTCACAGAAACCTCCTGGGTCTCGTAGTCGACCTTGATCATCCAGTTGTCTAACCCTCGGTCCGTGTTCCTCATGATATAATCCAAGATCACCAGCTTCTCTAGCTCTTCTCTAAAGTTTTGTTTGAGCTGCTCAGTCCAAACAAACCTGCGCCCGTTCTCGGGACTTGACGAGGAGATTCCATCGGATTCGCTATCAACATCGTCATCCTCGTCGTCTCCGCTGGGTCGACATGCATAGTTCCAAGGAGCCCGTCTTTTGGGCGCAGCATCCGTGCGGAACCCAGTATTATAAGGGTCCGGCCAAGGATTCTTCCTCAAAAAGATGTTTGCATCTGTCGAGGTATGTAAGCAGAGCCATGAAGGTATTACACAGCAGACCCCACCTTGATAGCCTTGCAAGAATACTTGGAAGCTGCCAACCTTTGGCGGCAAAGGTTTGCACCGCCTATAGAACGCCCTTCGGTCCCAGTAATCGTAGTGGAATGCCTTGCTTGAGAGATGTACGATATCTGTATATGGCACCATATACGTCTTGAGCTGTCTGTCGAGAAGGCATGCTGCGGCTTCTGAGATGTAGCTCAGATTAGGTATCAAACTGCGTGTATACACAATTAGTTACTATCTCAAACAGAAGCGAAATATTATACCATGACCGTCCAAAGAAACATGGAAACCTGAATAAAGTACATATTAGCGAGCTGTAACAGTGCGTTGAACGCGCAGGAAACCAACAGGGTGCGATGTAGCCACTGGATATGTAAGCTTGGATACTGAGATTACTGAGAACAATGATAGTAGAGCAGCTTGCCTTCATAATCTTTGGATTCAACTTTCCATATCTGTACCGCGCTTAGTATTCGGCGCTAAAATCAAGCAAGGGTAGCTCATACGGTTCTTCGTCCTTAGGTTTGAAGACAGCTACAATGCTGCCTTCAATATCACGCATAAAATAACTTCCCGAGGAACCTTGCTTGATGAGTTTCGGATCTACTCCCTTACTGATAGCAGTCCTCACGGATTCAACGATCTCATCAAACTGCTCGCGTGTAAGATGCGCGTCTTCCGCGACCTCCGGCAATTCCAAAGTGGCCGTGTCGGCAACATACGACCGGTACCCTTCTGGAGCAACAAACACCGAGTGTAGAATCTCTAGAGGCGGGTGTTCGTGTTGAGATCGATCCTTCTTAAACTTGAACTTATTCGCAATCTCTCCCGCCCAGTGTTCCAGCCTCGCGTTGAGCTTCTTAATATCAACAGCAGAGTTACTCCGAGCGCGTGTCATACCCGGAACACGTGCATATCGAGGTACTGAGCTCGCCGACTGTATAGCCGTCGGGTGAGGCTGAATCGGGAGTCTGCTAGTGCGGTGTGAGACGAGGGAGCTTGACTCATCATTATCCGAGTCGGAAAGTTCTTCGTCTTGCGCTATTTGTTCGTAACCAGAGGTAGGTGGGCCCCTCCGAGGCATTGGAGATGGGAGTGCTTGATATGCCGGATAACTATAGAAGGGACTGGACCCGACAGCGGCGGGGAAAGAGACGTGGATGAACCTGGTGCGAGCGGAAGTGGAAGGCGGGGATATAGAGGGGGTCGGGTTCTGATCTGAAGCGGGCTGGGTGATGATGTCGTGAGTCGTAAAGTTCTGGGTTGGGTTTGGGGTTACATCGGAGGATCCGAAATCAAGGCTAGCCAGGAGTGCAACACGTCACCAACATGTGAAACGAATGAGGTTCTCGCGTGCTCACTCGCCCAAGCACTACTTTGCAGGATTCTGTATGAGACGTTTCCACCAGTATAGTCTATGCCCGAGAGTTTTGTCGTCCCTCTATGGTGCATGTTCATATGGGAACGTTTAAGGGATGTAGTCGATACAAGGCTCAACAACATTTCTATTAATGGATGATCCCCTTAACATGCGAAATGGAAAGTAGAGCCGCACCCACTAAGTACCCGTACCCGCCGGCGCAGCTTCGACCCATCCGGATAACTCGATCTCCAAATAGCGTGAGCTGACATTCCCATATTCCCGTCCCTCTTAGGTGAGTTAAACGTGATATACGTGAATAAAGCCGCTCTCCGACAGCCGCTCTCCGACAGTCGCCCCACTTATCGCTGGCTGCGTCACACAGCTCTGGTCGATTAGGTATTATCGATCGGTCCCGACACCGGCGAATTGTTTTCCCCACAGCCTCCGACTCCGCTTCATTTGCTTATACCTGCTAGGGCCAGCGTTGCAAAGTAGTCAATCGATCTACGCTTGACATCTTCATGCAGCCCGCACTCAGATAGAGTGAACCCCTTAGAGACAATTTCATGTTCGTGTTCAGTGCCATGACCAAACGCCGCGATACGTACAAACTGCAGCTGCCATTCACCGGCACACCGACTAGTGGAATTGGAGTCTCCAACAAAGTGGCTTCCATGCATCCTTCTGGAAGCACCTTCTTTTCGCTTGCGGGTTCGAAAACGGTATCGTTTTGCGTAGGTGCGACATCGGAGACTGTCGTGAAACATTCGTCGAGGCATGCTCTAGTCCCTTACAGGCACCAGGATCGAATCTCACCACTTATCGGCGAATCTCATATCACCACCATGCACGATAAGTTTGGTGAATATAGGTTACCCCAAGGCCAGCTGAGCGTTCCATGACAAACGATTAAGTTGTATATAGGGGCACTGCCTCAAAGCAATAATCTCCAGACTGCAAGGTGAGATGCTTTGCTAGGATGGTATGGACTCGACAAAGTGGGCTCTCGATATCATCGTCATCCATCAAATCACCACAAGAATTTTACACAGATGGACAACACTCTACATAAAGTGAAAAAAGTCCGTACTTCTAGTATGTAGGCCAATAACTCTAAATTTATCCAATAAGATGCAGAAAAGCGAGATTGGAGAGCGTAGTGGAACCCACGTAGGAAAGTCGGCAGAACAGATGTATGGATTTATGTAGAGGTGACAGATCTCCCATCATCATCATCATCATCATCATCGTCCTCATCATTGCCGTCTTGATCTACCTGCAGAGCATAGGTATGTATTGACAGTTTGTACCTTTTCTGAGGTGCACTGGTGCCTGCGAGTGTAGACTGTCAGCTCCATCCTTATCACCTTTGACTCCACATCTGCTTACCATCCACCGCAACCCCTTTCGCCCTGCGGACCCTTGCACCAATAAAAATAACAAGGTACTGGCCAATCTCTCGTCCTGGACCACACATATCGCAGTTTATCACCCCCTCTCTCCCCACCCCATTTCAAAGATCCCTCTCTGTCGCGTGAATCTTCGTGTTGTTTGTTGTCTTCAAGGCCTGCCTGGTTAACTGATTGTCGTCTTATTGCGCTCACTCGCCGACATTTGTCTATCGCTCATCCCCCTTTTTTACTATTCTGTCGATCATATCATCTTGTTATCATCGCCGACGCCGTTCACTTTGTAATCGAATAATCACTCCCTCCTGGTCAACATCTTCCTCCTCGCCTTCACCATTCTCTGCTGTAACAGGCAGGCATTGGTGATTTCAGATCATAAACTGGCGCCCGCACTCTACTACTCGCCGTTCCCGAAAAGGCACCCTTCACCACATCCGTTACTGCATCCTCTCCCTTCATCACATCAACTGCTGCATCCTCCGAGTCCAAGTCCTAGCAATTGCAGCAGCATCGACGACAATCCGATCCTACCAGCGATATCACGGCCGTCATCTAAATCACCTTTACCGTCGCTCAGCACGCTGGCTTCTATAGCTCTCTTGTCTACGTCGTCGCAGTAAGTTACCGACCTTTTCCCTTTAGAGTTTTAACCCACCTTTTTTTTTATCCTCGCTATCAGATTGCTATCGTCTATCATCAATCGTATCATCACTGATACCTCTTATCTATACCACCACCGTTCCAAAACAACCCGTTTAAAATCATTTTAAAAAAATACTGATAGTCTCAAATTGTACAGGTTGAATGGAGGTGGATCCGCAATGACTTTTGCGACTTCATCGCCGGGCGCAAGCACAGCAGCTGGTCAGGGGACGACTCCTGTAAGTTTTTTCCTTGTGTTCCTCTAAAAAAAATCTTCTCCTTATCTCTAACGCCACCATTGCCACCACTATAGCCAATCTGCCAGAACTGCACCACATCTACCACACCGCTCTGGCGACGTGACGAAGCCGGGTCAGTTCTTTGTAATGCTTGCGGACTGTTTCTAAAGCTCCACGGTCGTCCTCGCCCAATATCTCTCAAGACCGACGTAATCAAGAGTCGCAACCGGGTCAAGAACTCTGGACAACCGCAAAAGAAGAAGGTGCATCATCTCTATCTCTCCTCAATTGACAGACTGATATACTAACATACAACCAGCCCAGCCTATTCGACGTCCCCAACAGCTCTCACCCAACCCCACACTCAGAGAATGGTACGCCGCCGCCTGGCCACCGCAGCAATGCCCACAGCGTATCGCCACAGTCTTCGCGCTCTGGAACTCCTCTGCCGCCACCATCCCAAATCTTAGATCAAGCTCTCCTCAGCCACCATGGTTCCAACAGTCCAACCCTTCCCGCGCCCTTCACACTAAACCATCCCTCGCCCCCATCATACCATCAGCCGTCGACAATGGATGCGCTCATCGGCGATAATAACCGGCTCAAGACACGAGTGTCCGAGCTGGAACTGGTTAACGACCTCTTCCGCGGACGAGTAGCGGAACTGGAACAAAGCGAGGCCAGCGCAAAGCGGGCCGAGATCTGCAGACGAGAAGTAGAGACGCAGTTACGACAGGGTTTAGATGCCGCCACGAAACGAGAAGAGGGCCTGAAGCGGAAGCTCGACGAGCGCGAGCGTGAACTCGACGAGTACAGAGGCCAACGAAAGAAGGTCCGAGTGTCTGATCTAACACAATAACGCACGTTACGGATGTATCGGTTAGGAATTACAGCATGAATGATTATGGGGCGTTGGTTTCTTTTTCTTTGGTTGGTATGGGAATTTATATTACTACTTCCTCTAATATCAAGCGTGGGTTGCGTGCGCCTTAATAATTTTGTTTCTTATTCATCTAGTTATACTGTACTATTGGCGGTAAGTAGTTTTTTCGGGGATTTCATTGGCTTTGTTTGGGGGGGCGAGGGGGGGTTTCGTTGTATACACGGGCGAAAAGTTTTTGTAGCGTTTGTTGTTGGAAGGGCGCTTTTGTAGAATATAGCGAGGGATGGCGGTTGGAGTATGGGTCTTTTGTCTATCTGTCTATGGGTTGCGCGTCTACGGATTGTCATTTACTGGGTACAATACTAAAAGGCTGGAGGACGAGGAGGAGGAGGAGGAGGATGGAGGATGGAGGATTACAGTTAATTGACGGAACTCAACTTGGAGGATGGGTAGGTTCGGTGGGTGTAATTACTCCTGTCTTGTTGATACGATACGATACTACCCTAGATTTCTTATTCTCTTCTCTTTTGCAATTAATGAATTAGATCTCTCTTCTGCTCTCTCGTCTCGTACTCTACATCATCGTGCCTTTCTGCTGGTTCACCGATGAAATCGATCTCTGCTGCTGCTTCTAATCGGCAAACCAACCAACCACCTCACCCACCACGCTCAGGAATCGGTCGGGTGCACACCCAACCACAGCTGCCGCTATGCACAACACAACGTCAGCACTGCGTGATGGCATGGGGGCAGTGCGAGCCAGCGGGAAGAGAAAGCTTCGAGAAGCATGTAACCTCTCCATCTGTCTGTTCTGTCTGAATCTGTAGTCTGCAGTTGTAGAATATGCTGTCATCACCACCACCACCACCGCCGCCACCACCACCACCACCACCACTTCCATCCATCCCCCACGCTGCCGTTACGGAAACGTATAACGTATATCCGGGGCATCCGGTCGCTTCATGCACCCGGGGTAAAGGGGGGAATCGAAACAACGCATATATATGATACATATTTCCACTATCGCCGCTCGCGTGTGCAACCTGCGCTGCGGTATTTCTGGAAACATGTACAAAAAACAAATAAAAGTATCAGAATGCAAATGCAAATAAGCTTTTCCATTTCTTGCCTTGCAATTGAAAAAAATTTGACACCCAAATGTAAGGGAAACGCGAGGGGACGGAGGACAGATGTCATTGGTGAAAGGTACGTGCTGTTTGCCGTGGAAGAAGGCATGTCTTTTGAGATGCCCGGAGTTGTTTGTCCGAGGAGAGCTGGGAATGGGGGATAGATTTTCAGATGAACCATGTAGCATATCATCCACCTGGGCTTTTTTCAGTGGAAGATCCAAGGGGGCGGAGTATATGTGAGATCTGTCATTGTTACTGGTAGAGCCGCTGGGTTGGTGTTAGATCTATCTAGAGTATGAGCGAGACGTGTATGCAGTCTAGTAACGTCTGTGCAAAGCAGAAGCTCCGAGTGAGCGTGAGTGTTTATTTCTGTGCTTTTACTATCTCACCGCCCCGAAGTACACACGAGAATAATTTATCCAGAAGCACGCACTGAAGAGATGATGAAGTCTAGAGTGATCGATTGACAGCGATACACCCGGCAACGGAGAGATAGTTATGCGGACATGCAGCGAGGGCAAACACCGGACTTTTACACCACGAGGCGGCGGCGAAGACCTTGACCACGCTTTTACCATGCCCTACGCGGGATCTGGTGAGGCACGTTATACTATGCAAGGTGTTCCCAACACAGTTCCAGCGCATAGCACCAACGAATTGCGAGCATGCAGGATGGTCCTAACCGCGTTGTCTGGCGGCTGGAGGTGGATCCCGACGCAGACCCGACTCCCCCAGCGGTTCACTATCATGCCCGGAGATTGTACTTGTGGTACGGAACCCAACCTAAGTAGTCTAGCTCAATGAAGTGCGCAATGTGTGCGGTATGCCGGATTATTAACTGGCGAGTGCGAATTCGTGCTTACACAGGACGACGGGCAGGAGTCTCAAAAACAGCAGCTTGGCTGGCATTATCTTGTACCGGACATCTATAGCATCAAAGCAGTGCAGATTGAACAAAGCATGAGAGATATTCATCAAGCTGTTGAGTCTGGAGTTTGGGCTCTCAAGTAAGGGGAGATATTTGGTGCACGTAACTTCTCCAAGGTTGTTTCTGGGCGTCGGAGGTTATGTAGTGTAGGTCACTGCTTTCGGATTTCGTTATCCATGAGTGCAAAAAATTCACCAATTTAATATGCCCCCAAAATGTCGATCAAGCTATCGAACCATGAATGCCTAGTGTAACGCTCCTGACCTTAAGCTTCCTTGTATGCCGCGGCTGCGTTTATCTAATTGCACCCTGCTTTTGTTTCTGCACCTGTAGCCTCCGTATGATACCAGTAAGTGCTTGGGACATTTATATCACTCCATAAGTGTATTTTTGTGAAGGCGGGAGTCAAAGTGACTAACGTAAAGTGACCTTGATGATTGACTTGTCCGGAATTACACCGTTAGTGTACGAATGACGGGATGCGAGTGGCAATTGTGACGCATCTTGGATTGTCTAAAGTCTAAGCTGGCATACGGACTCGCCGAAGCATCTCGATGAATTTACAATCAATAGAGGAAGGGGGGACTGAGTATTTTGCAGGTTGCATTGGTTTAGTCTGTTAGCGGTGCACCGCGGTTTGATTGTCCATATGCGATGTTCTGCTGTGCTACCAAAGGAAGTTCGTTATGAATAACAGGTTATGGAGCTATCAAACACCCCCGAGGTACAAAGTACAAATAGCACTGCATATTGCAATTCCGAACCGCTGTTCTGCCGCCCGATCCACAGTGGCGTCTGCACTGTCATCCATAACGCCATGACTCGCTCACACCTCGCTGACAGCAGGGCCTGAGCAAGGCTCACAATGAAAAGCGGGGTCACAGTCCAACCCATTCCCAATTCCATCTTCCTCCACATCACACCATCGTTTCCTCCCTCGTCTCCACCAAACACTCTCTGCTACTCCCCACCTCCTCCCCCGTAAAGTCACACACCCATCAGATACCCCTTCGGATCTCCAAACTCCTCCCTCACACTCTCCGGTTCACTCCCAAGCATATTCCTCGCCCCTCCTCCCTCACCTTCTCATCCATACTCTGCAACAACGGCAACGCATTCACCTTGGCCTTCAACTTCTGCAACATCGATTGCATCGCCACCCGCGTGAGCTCAGACTCCTCCGCCACAATCTCATCCTCCACCCCCGCCAGCGCCAGCATAACCACAACTATCACCCCAGTCCTATCCTTTCGCGCCGTGCAATGCACCAGAAATACCTCCCCCGGCCTCTCAAGTACGTGGCGGAGGATCCTCCGGAACGCTCCCTCCCCACCCGCAAGAAAAATATCCCTATACCCAGCGATGATGTTCCCCTGCATTGTGCGCGCCCAGCGCACTGCTATTGCTCTAAGTGCGTTGTCAACACGGAGCTTGGCAGAGCTGGGTGGGCGGAAGTGGGAGTACTCGGGACTCTAGTTCGCGTCATCAAAGACAGGGACGAGATGGCATTCTATGCCGCTTCCTTCGAGCGTTGGGCCAGCAAAGGTTTCGCGTTGCGAGCGCAGGTCGTAGGTGGCTATATGCCCAGCTCTCAGAGGGTGGAGAAGCTTAAAGGGGAGGGAGCGGTGGAGCGGTAGAGGAGACTTTTTCGGACCAGGGTTGTGAGAGAGTGAGGGGTACTGACGGGGCCAAGGAGGGTGGAGTAGCCGCCCGTGTCCCGGAGGTTGGGAACGCCTGGTATTATGTGGAAGGGTAAGGTGAGAGACATTGGTGTGGGAAGGCTGGGGTGGTATTGTTTGGATGGGGTGTGCTCAGCTGGGTCCGTGGGCTGAGGGTCCTTGGATGTGCATGATGTATCACTCGGGGTAGGATGACGATGTCTCGGGCAGCTAACTTTTGGCCATGGCTCCAAGGTATCAAACCGGAGCAAGCGATGGGCACAGAAATCGCAGTTGCGGCCTTAAATTGGACTGTCAGATGGACTCCCGCTGCTTCTGCGGAGATGCAGCTATTCGCTCCCAGTTGTAGTGCATTAACGGCTACTTTTATATAGGCGTTTGGAAGAACTAAAAGAGAAGGAACTGATGGAATTGGAAAGTGAGCGGGGCGGTGCATAAGCCGCCCTGTGAGTTACAACAGTAGCCAGAGGCAGGGAGCAAATAATAGTGGTGCCTGCGGAAGTGCTTACCTGGTAATAGTTGGAAGGGCAACATGCCTATTCGCGTGTAGACCGCCAGGACGAACGCGGCTTTTGGCACCGTCCACCTCGTCCACCTCATCAGCAGCATGCTCTGCGGGTGTGTGCAACGTCAGGTGCCAGGCCACTGGCTGGTGGTTTCACGAAATAGAATACGTGTATCAGGATCCGATTCCAGATAAAATTGTTGTCGGGAGATGTGTAACGCCCACAAAGTCCGTCAGAAGGCCGGCGCATCAATCGCAAGGTCCATGTCGGAAAGTAGTTCTCTGTGCTACGGCGAGAATTGCATTTTGTAGTACCAGAGAGGCCAAAATAAGCATCCCAGACCACTCTTTGTGTGATCTCTGGTGATGCTTTTGTGTGGCTTGCTCCGTGTACCGCCACAGTTGTGATACAAGCCGTGTTGCAGGGATTTCCAGATACACCCTGCTAACGTCCCACTGTTCCCGGTTTCTTCTCCCACCTCGACATCTCTCCACTCAGTCTCTCAGCGGCACCACTCACATAATACACACGATGCATCCCTCTCTCATTCTCCGCAACTCGGCCGGCAAGGCAGCATTGAAGCAGGGCGCAAAGCGCGATCCCGAACTCTACGTACGCCGCCCACTTCCCATCACCCGATGATCTCCGACCCCGTATCAATGTTATGCAATTGAGCCGAATACTGACCGACTGCTGCGGGGGCGCGGGCGGCCGGGCGAATAGGTTCTTGCCGCTGTGATGTCTGGAATCTTTGGCGTTGCCGGCTACTACTTCGGTGTGAAAAGTTTTTCCGGGAGGATGCGAGCGAGCAGGTGCTGATGGTACGGTCGCTGTAGGTCGCTCGCCCACCTCTGCCAGCTCTGAGGAGAAAAGTGTCAACGTCCACCAGATGCCATGGCAGGGCTCTGGCTCTTCCGACTCGAAGTACAAGTACACCGATGCTTCCACCGGCGGTGTCCTCAAGGATGCTCCCTCTGCTCTTCACGCCGTTGTCATTCCAAACGTCAACTTGCCAAAGGTTTGTTATCGCGACGGATATACTGCGGTTGATGCATGCTGATTTGTGACGGACAGGAGCTTCATGAGAAGTATAACAAGTGGGGTAAGGAAGGTTACTAGAGGAGAGAGTGGGATTTGGCTTGTACATTGTTTGCAGATATCCTATATCATAGGTTCCATAGGTGTTTGATTGTACAGATCGGTTTTCGTCCATTGGTGCGTTTGGGGCTGCGGTGTGTATGGTCGTGGTTGTGCGAGTAGAGGTGAAGTTGTGATCTGCTCACGGTTCTTTTCGCTTGTGCGGCTTTGAATTACTGTTCCAATTCTTCATGGTGATCGTGGCGATGACGGAAGGTAAACCCTATTGAATCTTTAGGCTGGGAATGATTTATGTCACTCGCTTTAGAATTGTTCGCAACTTAAAATTGTTCGCAGTTTTCTTGCCCCTAAACAAAGTAGATACAACAAAACATATCGTTATCTGCGTGATAATTGAATCCGGACGATTAAGTCCGGGTTTCATAGATGCTCACTCGATACTTAATTGCTTGGCAGCTTGTTACCCGCCGAAGCCGTCAGCTTGTGGTCGTCATTGTCGCTCCACTCCAAATCAAGTTCACCACCACCTCTACAAGCGAAAGCATCAACAACCACAACTTACTGCGACGCCCAAATCTATAGCGCTACGATGGGAGCTCTGCTCTCTATTCCGTTTTTGGCTGTTCCCAGCATCAGCACCGTTTGTTCTCCCTTGCCTTGCGAAGTCTCGATCACCACTGACTCGTATATGTAGCTCGGCTCCTTCGCGGCGTCATGTTGCGGTGCCGCTGCGTGTTCAGCCATCTGTAGCATGTGTGGAAAGTGCCAGAGCAGGTATGTAGAGCTTCCGCTTGGCGGTAAATCTGAGGCTGACTTGACAGTACTGCTACGAGGATCGTTTATGCTTGTACGCCTCTCCCTCTTCGTCCCAGTCTTCCTCCCCTCCTCCTCGGGTACAACTGACCCTCAGCGATGTCATACAGTGATATTCCTCATCAACAGTATCTTATCATGGATTATGCTCACCCCCTGGGCCATCAAAAAGATCGAACATCTCACACTGGACACCTTGCCAATCAGCTGTTTCGGCGAACAATGTTGGGGCTTCGTTTCCGTGCACCGTATCAACTTTGCGCTTGGAGTTTTTCACATGGTACTCGCTGTTTTGCTCCTTGGTGTCCGGAACACCAGGAGCGGACGAGCAACTATTCAGAACGGATACTGGGGACCTAAGATCATGGGATGGCTGGCGCTCATTGTTCTAACGTTTTTGATACCCGAAAGGTTCTTTATCGTCTGGGGGAATTACTTTGCCTTGATCGGTGCCATGCTATTTTTGCTACTTGGCTTGATTCTCCTAGTGGATTTGGCGCATAGCTGGGCGGAGACGTGTCTTGCTAATATCATGGAGAACGACTCACGGATCTGGCGCGGCATCCTGATTGGTAGCACCCTGGGGATGTACATTGGTAGCTTAATCCTCACTATCCTCATGTACATCTTTTTTGCCAACCACGGCTGCAGCATGAACCAGGCTGCGATCACGATCAATATGTTTCTCCTCCTCATCGTTTCCTCTCTCTCGGTTCATCCTACAATCCAGGAATTCAACCCCACCGCCGGCCTCGCGCAATCAGCAATGGTTGCAATCTACTGTACCTATCTCACCATGTCTGCCGTCTCCATGGAACCGGATGATAAGCAATGCAACCCCCTTCTCCGCGCAAGAGGTACTCGCACAGCCTCTATTGTTCTCGGAGCAATCATAACCCTCCTCACCATCGCATATACAACCACACGTGCGGCCACGCAGACCACGGCGCTCGGCCGTACTTCTTCTCCTGCGAATGGCGGCTACTCTGCACTTTCCGATAGTAACGAACATGGCCTCATTGACCAAGAGCCCACGCGTGCACAGATGCGACAGGAAGCCCTCCGGTCTGCAGTTGAGTCTGGTGCACTCCCTGCTTCGGCGCTGGATGATTCCGATGATGAATCGGACGGCGGAAGAACAGGAGATGACGAGAAGGGAGGCACTCAGTATTCTTACACCTTCTTCCATATCATCTTTGTTCTTGCTACTGCGTGGACGGCCACACTGTTGACGATGAGCATCGAGCCGGGCAAAGGTGACGAGGAGGGGTTCACGCCTGTGGGTAGGACTTATGCGGCCAGTTGGGTTAAGATTGTGAGTGCTTGGGCGTGTTATGCAATTTATGTTTGGACACTGGTGGCGCCTTGGTTGTTTCCAGACCGATTTGACTATTAGGCGGAGGTGATGGGGCTGTGGTGAATGAGATTGTTTTTGGTGGCGTTAAGTTTGTTGGCCGATGCATAATGATGTCTGTCTCTTTTGTCTTGTTTTTGGGGTGTGTTTCTGTACTGTTACAGAAGGGATACTTTGTTTTGTAGAATTCAGATTGCTATTTAGATTGGCGTCGTCACATGCTAAGTGGATTTTGAGTGACAATTTGTGAACAGACATGTGATAATTTCAGTGCTATTCATTGGAGTTAGACTAAGTGTTCAAAAACAAACACAGCAGCAATACAGTACAGGCAAATGCAGGCATAAGTATATATACACTTCCCATCATGATCATGATTCATCATCCATCATCCATTAACCCATATTCCTTTCGTTCAACCTCAAAACCATCCAAAGCTCCCATCAAACGCCTCATGAAACACCTCCCTATCTCCCTCATCCTCACTATCCTCAGCAGCACTCTCCCACACCTCTTCATCCTCAGTCTCTCCCCTTATCTCCTTCAACGTCACCACGCGCCCCTCCTTATAGCCCTCCAACAATGCGCCCATCTCAGGCTCCCCCAATTCGCAGAGCTCTTCGAGCGTCCACCGCTCGCACACACTACTCATCCACTCCATCCTCCTCGGCCCATTCTCCTGCGCGCCCGCAATCTTGCGCAACCGCTTCCTCAACACACCCACCCTCGTAATCGCCTGCCCCAGGTTCTCGGGTAACACACCTGCGATCTGACGCCGCACGATATTTGCGAGCTTGGGCCCATTGCCATTCGTGGACACCATGATCTGTAACGGCCCATCCCTGTGCACTGAGCCGAAGTAGAAATCGCATTCCGGAGGCACGTCGGCGACGTTGATGGGGATCCGCTGTTGGTGGCAGAGATTGTAGATCTCGGTTGATGCCGCGGGAGAGTCGATTGCGGTCAGCACAAGCGTGGGAGATATCTTTTGTAGAAGAGACGCGTCAAAGTGCATGCTGTGGTGGACTATTGGGGAGGTCTTTAGTCGGTATAGAACCTCGGCGCAGCACCCGGAGAGAGGGCAGCATAGGTGCACGATCGCGTCGGCGTTGAGGAGGGAGAGGATGCGTCCGGCTGCTACGTTGCCGCCGCCGACGACAAGGACGGGCTTGTTGCGTACTTGGTAGGCAACGAGGAGGGAGCCGCCGGGTTGGACGGGAGGGAAGGAGTGCTCTGCTGGCGAGGGAGAGGGAGATTGTGGTGGCGGTGACGGAGACGAGGGGAAGTCGGATTTGGGAGTCGGCGGGGGAGAAAGGGAGGTGGTTGGGCGCATTGTGGGCGTTGTTTCGATGGTGGCGGTGGTGGTGGTATTCGTAGTGGCCATTGTTAATTGTTGTAGGTTGTGGTGGTTCGCATTGAAGGTGGGCGGGTTTTGGTTGTTACTGTGGTGATGGAGATAGATAAGCTGGCGACTTGGAGATTTTCTCCGAGGTATCACGCGAATCACTCGGCTTGGGACAGATCGCGCAATTCCGCCACTCATCAATTCTCACCAGCTTTTGCTGCTGCGAGTTCGGGTATTATAACGGGCTGCTGCATTCTTTAATTAATATATATCCAACACCAATTAATCAATTGTGGCTGACTGCAGCTGCATGGAGTAACTGGTACATAGAGTACTAGTACTAGTATCCTGCCTCACATGGTAGCTGTGGTGAGCTACATCTGAGCCTCATCAACGACAACGACTCCTCAAGCTTGGAACGAAACCCAACCGCAACCATACCACTGGATGGCGTCCCCACGCCCCGCCCCACCAGCTGCTATAGCTCCAACAAGAATTAGCAGACGAGTCCTGGGCAGCTCTGCAACCCTTCTCCCCCGCTCCAATACCCACACCCCGAACGGCAACGTCACCAATGGCCGCATCTCGCCTTCCGCCTCCGAAGTCTCCCTCACCTCGCGATCCGACATGTCGCGGGGGTCGGAGGGACTCGTGTGTCCCATCTGCTCCGAAGAAATGGTCCTTCCTCTCCGCTTTTACCCATCTCAGTGTACGCTGACAGAGCAAGATGACGCTGCTACAACTGAACCGGCACTTAGACGACACGCATGCGGAAGTAGAGCCCCTCGAAAAAGACGATATCACAACGTGGTTCCGCAAACGCATGATGAAAGCTAAAACCTTCCAACCCGTCGCGGTGCTAAACCAGAAGCTCAAGGGGCTCGACGTTTTTGAAACCAACGAACCCCCTGCGGCTCCGACTGTCGCCGCTACCACTACAACCCGCGAAGATGCGGATTTCTACGTCACCCGAGCCCACTGGCAGAAATCGTACGGCGATGATTTCTGCCTCGACCCGACATGCCAGCGTCCTCTCGGCGTCGTCAACGGATGCGTTAATTGCCGCAAGTGCGGAAAGCTCTTCTGCGAGGAACATACAATGTACCAAATCAAGCTTTCGCGCAGCGCGCAGCATGAGCCTGTTCGTGGCTACTGGAGCCGTGTCTGCGAAACGTGCTACAAGAGTAGGGAGGGGTATAATGATCACTATGGCGTCACAAGGGATCACACGGAGATGTTCCGTGAGCGGCGGAAGGCAAAGGTGGAGCGGCATTGCTTGGAGGTTAGAAGGGCAGAGAAACGGTTAACAAAGGTAATCCCCTAGCCCCTGTAGCCTAAGGACTGCTGCTGATGTGGGTAGTTGACACAACTCCTCACCGCACCGCCGGAGCAAGCACCAAATCCACAGGGCGGCTTCATCATAGGCCTTACAAAACCACTACTCCACAACCAGCGTCGTGTGCTGGAACAATCCGTCGTCGCCTGGGAAGACGACGCGACCGTCTCCAACTGCCCGAACTGCGCACAAACCTTCTCGCGCTTTTCACAACCCAAACATCACTGTCGGATATGTGGAAAAGTCGTCTGCGGCGACCCAAGAACCTTGTGCTCGAAGGAAATATCCCTCGACGTTGCGCCGCCGTCTGAGAAACCCGGGGCTGGTGTGGGGACAGTAGCACTAAACATCAGGATTTGCACCCCCTGCACCACAACCCTCTTCTCGAAACGCGATTTTGCACTATCTCTCCTCTCCCCGCCGCCGTCGTATGTACGTGCCTATGCTACACTGGTGTCATTTCAGACGGGGATTGGTGAGCAATTACCAAGGTTCCAGCGGATGGTGGAGGGGATACAGCGAGATCCGGGAGATAGGGATAGGGTCATGGAGGTAGTCAAGATGAAGCGGAGGATTGTGGAGGCACTGGCAAAGGTAGATGGAGTGGCAAAGACTATTGCGGGAGCAAGAGGAGTATGCGGTGGAGGAGCGGGAGGAAGAGGGGCAGAAGGAAAGCTCCGCCATTCTATCGCAGCTGCAACCGCAAATTGGGGCCGCGAAATCGGGTTGCACGTCAAAACGGCGGCTACAGTCTTGGACGCGGTAGTCTCGAGCACCAGGCCAAGCGCAAAAGAGGAGATTGCGGCGCGGCTAGGAAAGAAGCTTCCCCCTCCCCCTCCCCCTGCCCCTGTACCTGCTCTCCCGGCGGCTATACATGTGGAGGAGTCGCCTGAGGATGTGAGTGCGAGAGAGACTGTGGTGGTGCTCGAGGAACAAAAATTTTTGCTCCTGCAGATGATGGAGGATGCGAAGCACCGTAGACAGTTCGATGAGGTTGAGGCGCTGGGAAGGAGTTTGGAGGAGATTGAAGCGGAGGTTATGGCATTGGGGGGTGGAGTTGTGGGTGTGTAAGGAAGGAAGAAAATATTTTTGCTGCTTTTTGTTTGTTGTGTTATTGTGCGGGCGTTTTTATTTTATTTTGCGGCCATGGGGAAGGCGTATTTCTGTTGTATGCGTGCGTGCGTTTGGGGTTGTGTGTTTGGATTTGTAGTTATTGTGTTTTGTATTGTTTTGTGCAGAGAACGGCAATACCTTTGGTTTTAGAGTGAGGGTTTGGAGAGAGGGTGGTGTATATAGATTAAAGACGACAAGATGGGATTGAGGTTGAGATCGTCTGTTGCAATTTGGTCGGTGGTGCAATTGTGGTGATGATAGGATGGAAAGCGAACACAGTAAACAACATCTTCCCAGGTTGTGTGATGTACTCTAGCCTATCTCCAACTCCCATGTCAGTCAGGTCCCTCGCTTTCTCGCACTTCACTCTTGCATCTTCGCAGTCCGCGTATGCTGCTTCTCATATTACAAAGTTGTCCAGCCCCACCCTCTTCGAGGCCAAATCTCTTCCTCGATACAACCTCCTGAGATCGCAATCTACTCCATTCTGTGATCCTTACAGACGGCAGGTCTCTGTATGATTTCTCGGCGTTGTCCATGTTAGCAAGCACCGTGATTTTTGACCGCCATCGCCTGCCACGAAAACCACAGATCTAGATCTACCAATTTCTCAGCAGCTAGTTAGGCTCTTAGTTGAGCCATTACAATCGATCCACGCAGCTGCTGATCGTCTTTACGTGAAGATCCAGGCCGCCATCGGGTTATTTGAGCTGGAATGCCTATAGCACTTTATCATCTACTGTACCGAGCGTCAAGGTTTGCATGCCACCACTGAGGGCACGTTTGAAGAGGTTTTATGACTATTTTAGCCCACTCTTGTATTGAAAAAATCGTCACATTTCAAATCTCGCACGAATATTGATACTCAGTACAGTACAATAAGGTATGTAGCTAGGTTTGTAAGTCTTTGCTCGTATTAAAGCTGTAGACAATAGTAGATCTAGTCGGCGAAGAAATGCGGTGGGAATGGGATAGAAATGATCAACTCCCGTGGGGCTACCATACCATCTCAGAATGCTTCAAGGAGAAGGTAAAGAAGGATGCCTCGAATAAAAAGCCGAGAATCGCCGCTGGTGTGCAGCCGGAAAACACTACAGAAAACTTGAGCAACACAACAGAATACCTGGGCGACACAGTATTAACTACGAGAAGAGACGAGATTTGAGAAGGTCTTGGGACATATTGTCTCTTGGAGGATAAGGGCTCGTGGTATCGAGACATTGTGATAGTCTTGCCCGAGATCCCGGGAATCCGTGAGATTAACCCTACTACAGAGATTATAATCAGCGAAGGTTTGGCCTATCCTATGCACAGGCGCCCCCCACCAAGTATCCTATGCAGACTACACTGCGGATGATCAATTCTAATGGAAATACTTAGCAATCGCGGCCACTAGGTCTCCAAGAGTTTCGTTCGCATCAGCTTCCTATCCTCAGTATCATAAGGTCTCACCCACAGAGTCTGCAACAGCTGTTACATATATAAGATTTGAGACGTGTTACAGACCTCATACAAGCTCACGGTAACCGGGGCTGATGTCTCCTGTATGTATCTCGAGTCCTTCTCCTCTCTTCTCTGTACCATAGTCTATGCACACGGTTCTCCCCATATTGCAACAAGCTAAAGACCGACATTGTGTCCTGTGGTAGTGATGATTTCGTCAATCCCGAGCTCCAGTTCTAGAACAATTCTCGAGATATCTTCTCCCGTGGACAACGCTAGACACAACAGATATCGTGGACGAGGAATCAAGTGTTGAAGAGGACCAGGATGTCGATGATGAAAGCTCGGAGGATCAATTAGCTGCAAAAATGATTATGAATTGACTTCAGGTTGTCTGCAGCGGTGTCCACTACTCGCTACTGGTTAAGGGAGCGGGCGAAGACACTACGGAAAGTAGCCTTCGACGTCCTTCGCTGTCCAAAATATCTGCGCAAGACAAATTAAGTAGAAGGATTTTGTGAAAGATCTAGTCCGTGCTGGTGATTCTCATGAAGTTCTCAAAGGCTTGGAAGAATTCGGTCATTATTTCATGCGCGGATGTACTATCCAGTTCTTGGGCAGGATCCATTGTGAGGCATTGCTTGCGTATTCTTTCTTTATGCACACTAAGAAGCGAGGATTCCATTAGGTTTGTTTGGCGCTGTATGTTTTACTCAGCGTTTTGGAGTGGTCAGTCTGGCCAGACTTGGGCCGGACAATGGCATGGCAGTTCGATAGAATTGAGGCCGGGTTTGCATTTGGATCTTCCTGGCGTCGGAACGTAGTTTGCCCACATTCACGCCGGTGGCGGTTCGCTTTACGGTGGCCTCCATCCAGTCGGCTCAGGTTTCCTGAAGGTAGATCTAAGACTATACAATACAGTATCGGCAGCTCAGGCAGATATCTTTGGTACAGCTTCTCCTGAATCGATCTGAACTAGCCAGCCCATGCGAGGGTGGCTTCATATGTGGTGGTCTGTGTATGGGTGGTCTGCAGAACTGTGGGCTAGCTGCTGGGCCAATCCACCTATGGTGAATACTGGCTTGCTCTGTTTGACATCGTGCTAATCAACCATCCAGCACAGATTGGTTTTCACAACGATATGCTTGACTAGGAAGTAATCTTGTTCAAACGTTTGCAACCAGCTTTGAAGCCATATGTACTCGCCTCTGGGAACTAACGGAATTACTTGGCAAACAAAAAAATGGATACCCGTGTGCTTTCCCGCCTAGCTGCCGAAAACCCTTGTTTTCGTGAATGTGGAGGAACGGGAGGATGCGTAATGGATTAAAATGGGATTGGACAGAGAGAATGTGCGTCTAATTAAAGGTTTTGCAACACCTGGTAGTTAAAAATGGCCGCAATTTTCTCATACTGGGTATGCATATACATTGTACTATGATTTCTATGGAGTTCTCTATCAAAGATCGGGTAAAGGGGCATTTTTGGATGGTATTATCCTAATCTTGAAGAAGCTTGAGATCTGACTATCTGCAAATGTTACTGGGCTTGACAAGCGTTTAACTCCTTTCTCTAATTGAACAGTAGTGTTTTTTCTGGCTTGTGCCCTAGGTCAGGTGCACGTCAGGGCATTGGTTCAGTACATACCTAAAGCGACACCTGCTAGAGGACAGTGCGGGGACTGGGATGTGGGTTTCAGGGCTCAGGGGACTTAACCCCATACCCTAATTACACCATCTGTCACTCGAGCGAGTACCAAGGTCAGTTGTTGCATGTGTACCTGCATCGTGAGCCTCACAGCTCAGGTCCGTTTGATATGCAGTTGGTGTATGAAGATATGCCTCAGGAGTGCGGCTCGTATCAGTACAGAGCGGCTCATATCAGAGCAAACGGATATGCAAACGGAGATAGATATGGAGACGAATATGGCTGTGAATATGGGAGACAAGTCTGTATATATACGGGCCTTCTGGCCTCGAGAACATCAGTCAATCAACAAGTCAAAGAAGCATCCAAAGTAATATCAGTTGTTACTTTGGATGGATGGTTGATTGATTTGATTGTCTATCTATCATAAGCGCCCATGCTCATCATATATACAAGATTGCTGTGTATGCATCCGCACGTATATATGCGCTCTCAGCTGAATCCCATTAGTGCAACTGTGTACCGTCGTATCCACAAGTCCTACGGAGGATCTAAGTATACATGCAGCATCAGTTTCTCGCCCAAAAACGTACAGGGTGGATCTCAGAGTATCTTATTCATATTGTTTAGATAGACTATATGTCATGTTTGTACATTATTTATGTGCACGGTTCCATTCGCGATTAATTCGCCCCTACAAATAAGGTCCTATAGAGCTGACGACACCCCCGAGTAATCGCCCTCGAATGACTATCGGAACCCGTGTTCGCGACGCCTTCCTAACGCTAGACTAGAAGACGTATTAAAATCCGACCGTACCTAAAGATCATGTCTTACAATTTCATATCAGGGCTTATGATTCCCTTTCTAGCTGCTACTATGGCAATCACTGCCCTGCCTTCCCCATAACCTAAATAGTAATGTGGGGCTCACAGCCTGCCCTGAGGCAATTTAGAATGAACTCGGCTTTCATTTAAATGCAAACCAACTAGCTACTACCCTTCATTACCGCCTGTCTTTCCCGACTCGCCCGAACGCATCTTTGAATTATTTTGTGAAGAAACTTTCACTTCTACCTGATTGGGGGCCGTGGGTGGCTTAATTGGATTTCACCTCTTTTCCCTCGCAGGTTCTCTGATGAACCGTAGAAGAAGCCATTGCTTACTCGAAACGGTAGATCGGGAGTTGGCAGCCGCGGTGGAGGAGTTTTAGAAACATAATCTTGATTTCTCCCTTGTTTTGCAATGTGGTAATCAAATGGAATCGCTAGGATCCAGCAGTTCACCCTCGTCGTTATGATCTTCGTTGTATTTTGCTCTCTTGCATTGAGCCTCGGTCTCTGTGGTTTCCTGGTTGTCTTTGTCATCCTCCACCCTGTTGTGTATGTCTTCGATAACGTAAAACTAAAGTTACATTCTTTGCTACAGCAAAAGTTACTTCAGTGTCGGGTATCATCGCTTTTTCATGCTAGAGAAACAAACTTACCAAATTACACCTGTGGCACCATCCTCTGCCAGGTCTAATTCCCGATAATCTGAATCAGGGTATTCGTACTGCTGTTTATATTATCGACTTCTAGTTCAATAACCATGCTCATAGAATTTTTCATCCTTGGAAGCACCAATGTCGTCTAGGAGGATCTATCGAGTCTCTTATATTGCCATGCTGAATCGAATATCTTGTATTGCTCGCGGTGGACGTGCCATTCTTTGGGAACTATTTAAAGTGAGCACGAAGAATAACTTCAAAGATCTTAGTATAATCCAATTAGTCTTAGCATGGAATGGCTGTTTCGGGGCGGAAATCCACTCTCATCCCAACTTCCAACGAGCTCTAATGGTAGAAAAAGACGTCTCCCCAGAGCACCCTCGAAACGGATTAGTGCTTCAAAATTCAATTCCTAGGAGTAGCTAATATCTTTGAATATAATGTTCGTTTGCATCTGTCGAAGGATATCAATGCTCCTTATGACTTCCGTTCTTCGACTGTCCAAGTTAGTTTCAACGTATGTTGTTGAGGAGAGTTGGAATCTACATCAAGTTTCAAATTCTGCCCTCAAGCTGCAATCGTGTCAATGGTAGCAGTCTGGTATTCCTGCTGTCTTGATTCGATGTGTAATGATGATTTACTGCCGCTATTCGAATCAGCACTATCCAATCCAAACTGTGAGAAGCTCGGTATGACAAACACTCTTGCCGTGACTACTCTACGATACGATGACGCCCTTCTTTACTTCGTCGCTGTTGATACCTTGGTACAGCATCGTTCCCAACTTCTCTGAGACAACGGTATATAAACTCACTCCGCACATATCACCAGGCGCCTATCACTCGCCCAAACTTCTCATAGTCATACCATTGGAGAATAATTGGTCGTGTATCCCACTGGCACTTTCGAACCCCACCTTCCGGCACCTCGAGGTCAGGAAATAGCGGACAAGGACCGCGCCTCTCACAACACCATCAAAGTGATGCTCAACGACTTCCAAAAATGGACCCAACGAAGCTCGATTCGACACCACACTTCAGTCTCTCATGGCCGAAGGTAAGTAGCACATCGCGGACGAGGAGGCACGCGACCTTCCAGCGTTTGAGAAGGCTTTAAAACATAGTAGTACTACAAGCAGTAATTTAGCAAAGAGCTTTGAAAGAACAAAGATGTTGGTGCCGACTAGAAGTCATCCTTCTCCGGCAGGAATTTGAAAGATTTCGGATGTTCCCGCCTGTTTGCACCTATTTATTGGCCGGGGTAGCCGTGATGCGCCACAGACTTGCGTGCAGGAACGTGACTTGACAATTTGGAGAGTTGAGAACTCTTTACCCCGTTGTCAGATGGCGAAACAATTTGCTTCACCATGGAGGGGCATGATGAAGACTTGGACCTAGGTTTAGCTACATTACAAAAGAGTAGTTACGTAGCGCTCGCAACAGTTATTTCTCTGTCTCGTGCCCACTTCGCTCTCAATCTGGATTTCAATTCTGACTGACTGATGATGAACGGCGAGTTCCCGACCACTAGCAAGCGCATGACCAGGCAAGGGTCGTATCGCAGGCGAAACTAAAAGTACAGCGCATCTGCAGTCAACTTTCGTGATAAAGTTCTGGGGTCCTGAAGTTTCCCCATCTTTATTCCTCGGATTCCCTCTGCTAGCAAACTCCTTACTCCAACGTCTAGTTATCCTCAGCTTGAAATTTCTACCGAGCTCCTTCAATGTCTGCAACGCCCATCACATTCTCCCCACCATCAACCCCCTCAGATGTCGAGATCAGGATTCTCTCTACTGTCTACCACCTCCACAGCAATATCTTGCGCTCTTCTTGTAGCTTTTTCGATAAGAGTCTTTCGGACACATGGCGTAAGGACATAGATCCCGTCACTGCGTCGGACGGGCTGAAATACCGCTACATACTAGTGTTTGAAGAAGGGGGTGCAGATTCGTTTTTGGAATCTGACAACGAGGTCAGGTGCATATAACACAGACTATGTATGGTGACTAACATTGTTACAGGTCAGTAGAGACATGGTAGCAGCGTTCTACAAAATTTGCACGGAACGCTTGTCATTGGGTGAAACAACCGTAGACGATATCTGGTACGGCACTGAAAAAACACAAAATCCAAATGGTACCGACGATGTATACGCAAAACTCGAGTTGTGGAAGGACCAGCTTCAAGGAGCATACGAGAATCTATTTCGCATCTTCTACCACCGATCCTGTTCACAAACCATTACGACCATTGACGGTACAAGGAGGGTACTTGAGTTAGCGGACAAATACTGCTGCTTGTCCACTGTCTCTGCAGTATTGACTGAGAGAGTACTGTCAGCGCCAACGGAGCATTCTGGTTTATTTTCGCTCCAGCCTGTCATGATGCTCAATGTGAGCATCAAACTCCGATCGAAAATTCTTTTCCATGATGCATTTGTGCATCTTGTTGGGCGTTGGAAATCACTGAGACACAACTCAGTCGCAGAATTGCCTGAAGGGGTTAGGAAGTTAGTCGAGCAGGAATATATGAGAATCTGCGAGGACCAGCTGCATACAATCCATTCAGTAATAGGAAGCTACTCTAATAACGCCACGCTTACTCTTATCCGGTCATGCATAAATGACAATAAACCCAGCAAAATGTATCGTGGTCTCTCTAATATTACCAACTGTACTATTCCGGTCAACGGACTGACCAAAAATAACCTCCGATTGGGGGGTACCGCCGAATTTGACCATTTGACATGTGCCTGCCTTAGAGATAATGACTATCCATGGGAGGGAGGTGATTGGTGGTAGCCGTTAAGGGAAGAGGTGTGGCATATTCTAGGCTGGTGGTGGGTGCAAACGGATAATTCTACAATTTACAATTTAAATAGATCCATCTTGCAGGGGATTTTCTAGCTTGGTCCACCCTTTACACCTTTTCCTGCACTCCTTATGCTCTGCCACAAATTGAGAACAATATCTTCGTGCTCCTCTGTCCTATCCTCCTCTTTATTTTACACATCTATTTCATCCTCCGTGTCACTCTCCTCAAACTGAGACCCGTGCCTTATGCTATATTATGATGCTCGGTGAATTATGCACTACCATCATTACCATAACCTTGCCCATCTCTTCTACAGCTGTCAGCACGGGGTGTCCAAGTTGAAATTACCTGTCAGCAACAGACAGTGTCCGAACCGCAGTGGCCGGTACAGTATAAGGATTCAAAGATATGCAGGCCGGCCTACGCTAGCGGCAACTGGTAAAATACAGGCTGGGCCGCTTAGGAACACTAAGCCTGCCTGCCCGAGATCAGGTGCGTCCGATCATCCGGTTGGAAGACCTCATCAGCACCGTATCTTGTCCTCAACAGTAAGATTTCGCCAATCTCAACCACCAAGTGAGGCAAACGCATTGCAGTAGGCATGCTTTCCAGCGCTAGTAGTACATCCTGGTCATTTGGTCCCATGTAGAGCAAGTAAAAGTGCATCTTATGAGCCTCGGGATAACATCCAGCCTCTAGAAGCAAAAAACATCAGCAAAAGGGATTCAACCCTTTTTTCTGGAAGAGACAGTTCACCTTCAATTACGCATCCGAAGCCAAATTCCTTGTTGCTCAATGATGATCTCTGGAACTGAAAGCTAAAGCCATCTGCAGTGCGTACGGCGAGGGATCAGCCTGAGCACAATGAATGTGTGGGAGACTGTACATACGATTAATAGACGGATGAACCCGCGTCGACAATATAGCGGTCAGGTCCTGTTCAAGCAGGTCGCCATAGGAAGACATGGCAGAAATTGCTTTTCAACTTCCCAGCAGTGTTTCTAATCAGTAGAGCTCTGAGAAGCGAGTTCAACACGATCAAGCGGATGAAGAAAGGAAATGAGAAGAGCGAGCGCTCAGAAAGAGAGAGAGGGGTTGGGGGGAAAGGGAGATGACTCTGAGGTTGATGGTTGTGGGGTTGGTAAGTAACTTTTGTTGTAAATTACGTTACCTCTATGGCCCTATTCAGAAACAGAAAATTATAAAAGGCTGAAACAAACAATTCCAGAACACTAAAATAACACGCCGAAAGAAACGCAAGAAACCCCCCATATTGAATCAACCAGAATCCAGGAGAGAAGAGGAAATTCCACAGCAATCACTTTATTATCTACGTCGACGATCTCAGCCGAGGCATAGTCATGTCAAAGATGATACGGATCAGATTAGCGTCTGGAATGGAGGTGAACATGTGTGGCTTGCGGTGTCTACAATCAATCACGAGCCAGTCAATCAGCTTATCATCTTGAATGGCTTTGTGGTACTGGCCACCAAGTTCGAAGTGCCGACTGTGTACCTTTAGCCGATTGCCATCTTGCAACAACTCAACACCCCATCTAATGTTGACTATCCGAAAGTTAATCCCCGCCTTACTGCTGATACTCAAATCGCTTGATATATAGCCATTCGTTCTCTTCGCAGCCGCACAGAACTCGTGTCGGAATTAGGTCTCTGGCATAGTTGCGACCCCTCCGGAATCGTAACAAAGCTCACTACTGTTGTATAGATCTGTACGCAAGAACCCTTTGATCATTGCAAAACAGAGGGGCAGCACGGTCAAGTACCGGTCGTAGGGAAATGGCTGTGGCTTTTTCGGGGAGAACTTATGCTCGGCATATCTAGCGAGGACATGAGCATAAGCATGACGATGAATGATAAGATATGTTCGGATGTACTTATAGTGTAGTGGAGAGGGGCAGAAACAAACGATATCCGTTGCTGGAACATCTCTTGCTTCCGAATGCAGCCATCCCATTGCAAACATTCCTTGATGCCGACATCCTTGAGGTCGCGGGGGACGAATCGCTCGGCCAGCACACGATGCAACACCTTGGACACCGCGTGTGAAACATTCTTGTGAGGGAAGCACCGCATAACCGGTTTGTCCTCCAGCGCGTTAAATACCATATTGTCATCGAGTTCATCGACAAGCATATCCTTGGTGATTAGCTCGTCAGGATGGGCCCAGATCCAGGTCCTGAACGTCTAATGCTTGTAAGTCTGTACTCCGTAAGAAGTCAACATCTCAAACGAAGTAATATCATACCTCTTTTAAGAAGTCTGCCATGCTATCCACCGCTCCCAGGTAACGATTGGTCATACTGAATAGATACGACTTCACCTTAGCCGTGAGCGGTAGAGGGTTGCTAGGCTCCTTATTGTGCCGCCCCATGTCATCTTGAAACTCGTCTTTGTTATAAAAGAGTCCAAATGGTGGACCGTTCTTCACCAGAGATGCAGTGATTCCCACACGCTGGTGGGCACCGAAATGTACCGGTGCCGAGATAGGGGGGGTAGTCGACGGGATCATTCGCCGGGCTCCCATAGGAGGTAAACAGAAAAACTTGCGACCCAAAAAAGAGTACCTGACCGCGCCTTGATAAATTCTAGCCAAAAATTGGTATGGCAGAACGTCTGTTGAGCCTCGTTTATAATGAACACAACCGGGTATTCCTGGAGCTTATGGCGATTGAGGGGCAATCCATAGTGTTTGGCACTATCGACGAGAACTGACTGGTAGTCACTTCTGTAAGGCCCCTGTGGTTAAGAGCGTATGAAAACCACATCCCGCTTGTCTTTTTGGAGACATTTGAATAACAAGTTGGCCAGTGTGGTCTTCCCGTGGCCGGGGTACCTCTGACATGCACGACAGAGTACTTGTCCAGGATTTGGATCAGTTGCGCAATTACGTTCTTGCGCGGGCAAGGTTCGGGATTATGACGGGGGTGAGTAGGCTGTAGTAGTGGTTAGCAATAGCTACAAGAGCGAGAAGGTACTCAGATAGCGGGTTCTCAGAGCGGACAGGAAAGGCGTATAACAGAAAGGAGCGTTGTCGATAGATGGTCTACTGTTAACTGTAGAGGTTGGACGGGTAGAGTTAGATGGGGAGGTTAAACCGTGGTGGGCACATAGAGGGGTGGTGAAGAAGCAGTGACAGACGACGGCGAAGGCGGCACGGTGTAACTCGATCGGCTCAGGAAACAACTTTCAGCGTCTATAAGGCATGTATTTTTTCGGTACAGTAGGTAGGTTAAGCGACAATGACGCAGAGATCAGATCAGTGTAGCTTAAAGGTCACTTCCCACGCGTAGACGATGCGAGGAAAGGAGGGGAGGAGGGGTTTTGTCGAAAGCCCTGTTTCCACCGCAACTTCCTCGCCTCCAGCGTCTTGTAGCCACCATCACAAGTACTTTATCCATAAGCGAATTAGACACATCTGCATTAACGACAAATAACGGGGTGCTTAGCCACATGGCTTTGGCATTCAGACGCTCAGCCTCGACTATGAGGCAATTAATTGATAGCTATGGTATCGAGCACGCGTTGACAGAATAGTTCTATCTCAGTATTTTCTAGAATTCCTACATCTATGTGCCTTAAATGAGTGGAACTGGATATATTGAAGTCTTGCCCTCTAAACCGTAGTCTAAGTAGTATATAAAAGTAGATATTGCTGCCTGCTGTGCCTACAGTCTTGTAAGCTAATAAGATACAATTTTCCAGACGCCAACTCGGGCTACTCTAGTAGTCATAATTCCCCCATCGCCAACATCTTGTGGTTGAAAACACATACAAAAAATCCATTTCTGTTGGCGTCTAGTCTCGTTATTAGAATGGCAAATATCATCAGCGGTGGGACTCACCTGAAGCAACGCCAGTGTTGTTCAAAGGCAACAACGACGCGAACAAAGTCGTAGTTATATAGTCCAAGATGAGCGGCTGGGTGTTGTCGTTTTGTGGTGTCACTCCGCGGACTGTCTATCACCCACAGCACCCGCGAGCTAGCGGTCCCATTTGCAGCTGATAAAGCTGGATGAGGTGGTTCTTTTGGGCGTATCAGCGTGGCGATTGGTCTAAAAACCCGCGTTATTAGATGTTTACATCACCATAGAGCACACGCGTGCACGTGTGTATGCGGCTCATTGGCATGGCATTCGCGAAGCTCGGTTGCGCCATTGCTCTTGAGTGATTATTAATATACTTTTAGCGCCATTTTTGGCATATTTTAGCGCTTTTTTGACTCAAAAATTAGCTACAGGGGTTAAAAATTTGAAATTTAGTCAGCTTCTACCCGTCAAGCTATAAATCCATGGCTTATTGAGATCTAGGAATTACTGTATGGGGCAATTAAATGTTGAGTTATTACCCGGATTGGGACATATTATTACCTAAAGTGACGACATCGTATTTCCTCCACATACAAAAACCAATATTTTCACTGGCCCTTTTCTCCACAACCACAATCAAGAAAAATAATCAGGATCCATAAGGTTGTAGAGAACACTCAGGAGAAGCTTCCTATAGAGAGTTTTTGATTTTTCAACTTTATTGGTGGAGTAAAGGCAAGCTAAAATTGAGGCTTAAAATGCTCCGGATATAGGCGTCCCCAACCACACGCCCAACCGTTGTACACAGCCGCCACCACCACCACCACCGCCGCCTCTCAGCTTCCTCCCATTGCTCCCCATGCGTTCTTTCCTGCATCACTCCGTCTGCTCAAGACCTCAACCTCTATTCCGCTTAGCCAGGTCTTTTGGCAGACTTTCTTACAAGACATATATCACCAGTCAACACACTCAGCATGGTTAGCATTCTCCTCCAGCCTTTTCTATAACCATCCATTTTAGTCTCTCTTTACCTCCGCTATGCTACCAAAGTTGGGCTTCTCAAATTATATGATTTGGTTGCGGTAGTAGAAATCGACTGCCCCAGATCCTCTTCCTCGATGAAAATCAATGGCAATCTTATATCATTCCCTGACGGTTACCCTCCAACCTTCATCAACCATCGTGATCCCGGGATCCCGTATTTCGATCGTACGGGTTATATCACTGCGATTGAATCTTTCCCCAACAGGGCGTTACTCTTCTTGCGGCCCCCGCGTTTTGGCAAATCATACACGCTGAGCATGCTGCAGTGTTTTCATGGCTTGGAGTATAAAAAAGACTACGCAAAGCTTTTCGAAGTTAGTACTACGGTGTTCCTTCTTTCGATTGTGATTATTGATGGGTGGATTCTTACAGGGCCTCGACATCGACAACGACGTTCAAAAGGGAATCGTCTTCCCTAATCAGTACCTAATTCTTCGACTTGATTTTTCCGGGGTTACTCGCGAGCCGGGACTTATCGATGCAATGGTCAACAGTGCATTGAAACAGTTTTACATGACTTACGCACCGTACTTTGGGGAGTCCTCCCAGGGTATGATCGACCGGTTGATCATCGCACACCGTAGTGGCCAGGGCCTCTTCGAGTGTACTAATTTCGTTAAAGATAAGCTCCGGAAAGCCATGGAATCTGGCAAGAAGCATCCACTGGCAGGCGTGAAAGGAGTAGGTGTAGATTATTCGTTTTGGCCTATCGCTAATGTATTCAGATTTATGTATTGATTGACGAGTATGACACCTTCGCAAACAATCATATCGCTGCCGGCGACAATAGAACTGTTGCCGCCTGGGATGGAGCATACCCAGAGAAAGACATTAAAGATCTTTATAGCATTTTTAAGGCGTGCTTTGAGTTTAGCAAGTTCTTCATCACAGGAGTCACGCCAATTGTCCTATCACACATGACGAGTGGTTTCAATATTGAACGCAATGTCTCATTCAATAGTAAGCTTTCTGGGCTCTGTGGCCTTACACGGGAGGATCTGCAGGCTGCTTTCGGGTTGCTACCTCCTGAAGAAGCTACGAAAAACAACGACGAGATCACTCAAACACATGTCAAACTTCTAACTACACTCGCCAATGGTTACAATTTCTGTCGTAACAAGAAAGTTGATGCCGTATTCAACACGGACACATGTATGCAGTATTTTCAGGTAAGAATGGTAGCAATTGTGTTGTTATGCATTGCTAAGTATTCATAGTGGTGCCTTGATTATCCGCACGAGCATTTCGAGGGCCCCTCTCACTCAGAAGTCAATAAGGCGTTTCTCGACGTATGTACATCGGCGCCTATAGCCAGAAACCTGCTTTCTCGAGCCCTTGAACCGGAAACCGACGGCTTACATCGTTCTATCGAGTATACGGAATTGCAGGAATCATTTAAGCTTTCAGGTTTGGTAAGCCCATTCCATATTCGTATCTATTTATGACGCTGAATTCCTTCAGGATATATGGAAGAGGACGAATCCGCATGGCTAACATATCTATTATATAACGGAGCCCTTACGTTTGACCGCAAAGATCCTTCAAAATTTATGAAAATTCCCAACAAGATCGCTGCGAAGCGCATTGCGACTGCTATACTGAATCGTTTCGGGATGAAGGCAAAAGATATTGATCATGCTCTTGATATACTTTCGCGCACCGGAGAGGTTGCGCCGGTTTTAATGCTGTACCAAAAAATGATATCTAAGCGCGACGTCGGTTGGGGTGACTTTGATAAGACTGAAGAACATCATGTAGCGGCTATTGGCTACTCAATTTTCAAGAGTGTCCTGGTGAAACTTCAACCGGAATTCACGGTCACGGTAAGGATCCTTGAAGTACTCATGATAGTATACTAAGCAGCAAAATAGCCTGACAAACGGCACGGACGTGTGGACATGGTTATCTCCGGCGAAAATCTTGTGACGGTAATGGAGTGGAAAACGATTCAGATTGATTACCTTAAAATCCCGACTACCGGACCTGGAAGACTCAACAAAGCATCGGCTCTCAGCAAAATTTCCGACACAAGAGAAGTGCTTAGAATTGAATTTGGAGCAAATGACAAGCTAAGGCCTGGCAAAACCATCAAAGAGTGGGTCTATGGTAGTGATGACGAGTCACCACAGAGCCAGGTAAAACGATATTTCGAATCTCCACAGATTACTAAGCTCGCTCGTAGTGATGCTCTAAAGTTCCGTGGCCATCTAGTCATCATTGTTGGTAATCGCAAGGTCTTGTGCTGGGATGTGGACAAAGACGGCAAATTGGGGGCTCTGGAGCTGATGGAGCAATATAATGAGTAGGAGACGCCTGAAAAATTTCGGTTGCCTTGATTAGATTGTGGATATCGGGGGGTTTAAAATTTTCAGTTGCCTGGTTAGTGTATCCCACATAAATCTCCTGGCACCTACAAAGATGAACCAAATAATATTCTGTATAAAACTATAAAAAGCATTGACAGCTCCGTAGTTAATTGAGTTACTGTGGGAGTGGCGTCGCGATATGGTGAGTATATTGAAGTGGTGGAAGGTAGGCCACGTTAGGAGCGTGGTTGTCATCTATCTAAGCTTAAATATCGCGCGATTGCAGAGCCTCAACAACCCTAGCACGCCAAAATCTAAAAATAGCCCCATTCGTACATGGTGGTGGAATACCCTGTTTTTCCACCTCCTCTCACCCTTATGCGAAGTATACCCCTGCTCCGACATCTCTATCTTCGTGCCAATCGCCCCCTCCATCCAGACCGTTGTCCTGAACATTGTCCCGATCTTCGTCGACCTGGCTGGCGGTCCCGTAGCCTTCGTCCTATTCGTTGTCCCCTCCTATTCTTCGTCTCCCTTTTTTTGTTAACCATCTTCCCGAAGTTGCCTCGGCATTAGTGGGCTCGTTATCAGCGGCGGCTTGGTGACGTGGTAATGAGCGCAGCTGTCGCGGCCGTCGATCGTCCTGGTGCGGGAATGGACGTACTGTTCGTGCCAGTTTAGGGACGGTGCCTAATCAGGCCACGGTGACCGATCGGTCGACTGTGCTCGATTTATCGACGTCGTGCCGCGGAACTACATATGTCGCGGGATCCTCGTGTACTTCGCGCGGCGACGGACGGACGGCTGTGTACCGTGGGCGCGGCGGCGGTGGTGGCGTTGCCTTGACGGCTCAGGGCTGTGGCAGACCTCGCAGCAACGGTGGGGTGACGGTGACAGTGAAGGTGGTGGGGACGGGAGCACCGTACTAACGGCGACGGTGACGGTCGTCGGGGCGACGCGAGCGACGCGGGCAAGGGTGACGGTCGTGCTACTGTCGGCGATCCTGCCTCGGGCTCAATCATGACTCTGCACGGACGCAAATAGGAGTGTGTGAAGTGCTCAGAAACCAGTTGTCAGGCGTGCTGTAGCTCCCTAGGCGAGATCGGTAGCGTCCAGTCCTCGGGCATGTGTACGGTGGAGGTGACGGCGGTACGCGGTGGTGTTGAGGGACGAGGGTTTGGGCTGCCAAAATTTGATGTATACGCCGTATTTTAGCAAGCTGGGTAACTCGCAGGTGGCGGTCGTGCACTGACTTATGACGAGGATGGCGGCGGACGTGACCGTTATTATGGGGCGGCCGTTGGCGGCGGTGACGGGGGTGACAGTGCGGACGGTGGTGACAGTGGTTCAACAACTGCTTCAACTCGGCACGGACGCAGACACAAGTCCCTGCAGTACGCGGCAGCCATCTGTTGGGCGTGCTGGTGAGATTGGGAACGTCTAGTCGTCAGGTATGAGTGGCGGTGACAACGGCGGCCTTGACAGTGGTGCTACCCCAGGTTCTACCACGACTCTGAACGGACGAGATCGTTGTGGCTGTATTTGGCTGAATGGGAAGCATCGTGGCCTCAACTGTCGCAGCGTCCGATATACCGGTATCAACGGTTTGGCTGCTGGACATGCGTAAGCGACACAGTCTGTCAACGGTGTGGCGGCTGGGCGCAGGGTAGTGATAGTGGAGGTGGCGGCGGTAGGTGGGCGCCATACAGGAAGTCGAGGTCGTCAACATCGGAGCGGAGACCAGAGTCGGTGCGGTCAGGGTGGGCGCGGAAGTCAGAGTAGATGAGGTCAGAGACGGGAAGTCAGGCGCGAAAGCCGTGGCGGGCGTGGGTGTTGGTGCTGCGGTAAGGAACTCGAGCATCTCCACACCTTCGGCGGCGATTCGAGTTTCAACCAAGTCCTTCAACGCGGTGTAGTGGTACGTTGGTGGCGTCAAAGGGCGAAGTCCGAGCTTTCTGATGGCTTTCTTACAGAATCGTGCGGGTAGCGCGTTCAGCAGCATCTCCGTCTTTTCGTACTCGCACATCATCCCTCGGGCGTTGACAGTCTCACTGACATGATGTAGGCGCGAATCCCAAGTCTCTCCCCCTCAGTATCCCCAGCGTTAAGCCCAGACCACCGAAACAATCGTAGAGAGACTTGAGTCTGATATCCTCCTCGGAGAAGGTGAATACATGGATGTTAACTCTAATTCCTTCCTTTTTTCACTGCCAATATGTTTCTTCTCCGCATTGTGCACTGAGTTGAGATGCTCATGCTCGACACTCTGTGTGTTATCTGTCACTGCTGTATTCGATGCTAACTGTCTAGTACGCATTTCCAAGGATTATTACAATACCCTCACTGAGGAACTCTAGAGAAAGATGTCTATGGAGCTTCACGACGCGGCTGCCGCTTAGCTTAACAATGAAGTTATGAACATGCTCATGTTGAGTTTCTAAGCTTTAATGACATTGACAACATCACAACTATTGTGGGTATGAGTAAGTAAGATATCTTCTGCGACAATTTTCTTTCTCGATAATTGGATAATTATCTGCAGCATGATATGTGTCTACTGCTAATCCATCAAGAGACTGGTTGCCGCTAAAAGGGGAGTCGAGCAGAGTGTGTCAAATTTTCAATACTGAAGCTGGTCACTGTAAGACTCTCTTACAGTTGCATGTAGACTATCAGTTAGAGTTATTCAGGTTGGAGTATGTGATGATAGTTGTCATACTCGTGTAGTGTAATGCGTATAAACACTTAAGAATTGCTGAACTGGTTGGAGTCTACTGTGTAAATGCGGGTATAAGTGGTGTGCTGAACTGGATGAGCCGGTGTGGTGAAACGGCAGAGCTAGAGGAAGAGAGCCCATCCTCTACACTCTGCCACACTTCTCGCGATATCCAAAGGGAATTCGTGAGAAAGTGCTGTTCTGGCTGATGTTACTTTGGATGCTTCTTTGACTACTGATTGACTTGATTGGTTCTCTCTATCTCGAAGGCCAAAGGTCCTTATATGTACAATCTCCCATATGTGTACGCGTATGCTCTGTGACGTATCACCCGAATTCTGATGCATATCCTGATACAGCCACAATCTTTATACAAGTCTTCATTCTCATACAAGACATCAGACAGTGCTGAGACCCACGATCAAAGTACACATCCAATACTTCCCCCTCTTGCTGTGTTCCGTAGCAAGTCCATATCACTGTGAGTCCTTACAAACAAATATAGTCCAAACAAAGTCCATGTGAATCATCTTCCAGTGCCTCATTAAAACCCTCCTCCTAATTGGCTGCGGTAGGTAGGGAAGGAGTGCAGTCCGTAGTTATCACGTACAATAAAATCTGTTTTAATATACCCAAATACCATGTCCTTCTACCATAAACTCATAGCCTTCGTGAATTTCTCAAGTTTCTCACTTGGAAGTGCTTTCGTGAAGATATCGGCAACATTTTCTTCTGTTGATACCCAGGAGTACTTGACTATACTGCACTCGTGTAGATTTCGACTGTTGAGGTAACAAACGTCTATATGCTTCAACTGTGCCTTGATAGGTCCCTTGATGATGAGAGTACATGCCTCATCATTACCGCAGAGAGTTGAGAGCGGTTTATTATCGGCATTGTGATTGTCGTTGACTCATTTAGTATCTTTGGAAAGTTGCAGTAGCCATCATCCTTCTCTTGAGGCTTCCGAGCATGCGATATGTTCTGCTTCTAAAGTCGATGTTCCCACTCAGTCTTGCTTCCTTGACTGCCAAGATATTGTACCATTTGAGATAAATATGTGGCCTCATCAGCAAAATGTAAATCGGTCCGGAAGCCACACGCAAACCTCCCAGACACCCCGGTAGACCTCACCGGTGCTCCCAAGTGATTCCAGATGCTTCCAGGCCCCCCTGGAGCTAAGCAAAGTACTCTCAGACTCTAAAAGAGCATTCTCAGGTGCTACTGAAAGCACCTGCAGTTATGGAGGTGCATTCAAGATGCTACCAGATTTGACTTATAGGATAGGTAAATTTTGGAGCAGCTGAGACTTCGAGAGCAGCTTGAGACCTCTGCGCAACTCTGCCGGAGACTTAGTGCCGTATTTCTCACAGCAGGGGTTGTTAGGGTTTCATAACCACGAGGCATTTCGTGTATCAGATTCCTCTTTGTTACAGTCACAAGATTCGCTACATCATAATATGGCATGTATTATCTATCTAAGTATCTCTATATATATACATACGGCCAAGCTGGCTGCAGACGGTACTGGAGCGTAATTGCAGGAGCACTGGGAGACGCTGATTGAGAGAACTTAGAGACGCACTTCGAGGCTGTGATCCTGTGAACTGGGAAAGGTACTTGGAGGCCGCTATGGAGTGAGTTTGGAGATGCACTTGGAGGCCGAGATCGAGTTGAACTCAGAGATGCACTTGGACGCCGAGATCGAGCGAGTTTGGAGATGCATTTGCAGGACGAGATCGAGTAACTCAGAGATGCACTTGTAGGCTGAGATCACGTTGAACTCAAAGATGCACTTGGAGGCAGTGATCGAGCAAGTTTGGAGAAGCACTGAGAGGCCGTGATGAAGTAACTCAGAGAGGCACTTGGAGGCCGAGATCAAGTTGAACTCAGAGATGCACTTGGAGGCCGTGATCGAGCAAGTTTGGAGAAGAACTGAGAGGCCGTGATCGAATAACTCAGAGATGTACTTGGAGGCTCTGCTAGAGCGAGTTTGGAGATGCACTTGAAGGCCGAGATCGAGTAACTCAGAGATGCACTTGGAAGCCGTGATTGAGCGAGTTTGTAGATGCATTTGGAGGCTGAGATCGAGTAACTCAGAGATGCACTTGGAGGCTGTGATAGAGCAAGTTTGGAGATGCACTTGGAGGTCAAGATCGAGTAACTCAGAGATGCACTTGGAGACCGAGATCAAGTTGAACTCAGAGATGCACTTGGAGGCCATGATAGAGCCAGTTTGGAAAAGCACTGAGAGGCCGTGATCGAGTAACTCAGAGATGCACTTGGAGGCTGTGATAGAGCGAGTTTGGAGATGCACTTGGACGGCCGAGATCGTGTAACTTAGAGATGCACTTGGAGGCCGTGATGGAGCGAGTTCAGAGATGCATTTGGAGGCTGAAATCGAGTAACTGAGAGATGCACTTGAAGGGCGAGAACAAGTTGAACTCAGAGATGCATTTGGAGGCCGAGATCGAGCGAGTTTGGAGATGCACTTGGAGGCCGAGATCGTGTAACACAGAGTTGCACTTGGAGGCGGTGATCGAGCAAGTTTGGAGATCTATTTAGAGGCCATGATGGATCAAGATTGGAGGAGTACTTGGAGGTGGTCGATCAAGAGGCGGTGGATCGCAAGGGAGGTGCGACAGCAGCTGAGACTCTATTTATTGGTTAACTCGTAATCGTGGGAATGTAGAGAATTGAGGACAATATGGTCCGCTGAGAGCTGAGAGACAGGCTGGGACCGGAAGACAGTCAATCACGGGATGATGCAGTACGCGGTGTATGCAGTACTCTGTGTGTGCTGTATTCCGTGTATGCTGTACTCGGTGTATAATGTACTCGGTGCTAACTCTTGATCATGGCATGGAGAGATACAGAGGGATGACTTAACTTCGTGTTGTTAGGTGATTGTAGAGTTGAGGACGAGAAGGAGAGAGATAGGGCAAATCATCATGAGAAACTGGGACTTAGGGAATTTTGTGTGCGAGTGAATTGACCATCCCCAATTTATAGCAGGTACGAGTCCCGATCCAGCGTGTAATTTCACCGATACGAGGTCTTCCCAACCCAATATACCAAGTTGTACCCCTGATTTGGCATATCCGCTCGTATCCTCCACATCGGTCTCATCTTCCCCCATCTCTCTCTTTCTCGTTCACAACTGTACCATCATCGCAGAACCCAAAGTTAAGTCATCCCTCTCTATCTCTCCATGCGATGAACATGAGTTGACACCGAGTACAGCATACATCGAGTACAACATACGCCGAGTACAGCATACAGAGTACAGCATCCACCCGAGATTGTTCGTCTTCCTTTCATTCTCATGATTACGAGTTGACCCCTGAATGTACCTTCAGCTTCCGGCGTGCCTCCTTATATAATCGACCGCCATCAGCTAGCTCGCCATGGGAGCTCAAAGGTAAAGTCACCTTGTCACATTTTCACATTAGCGAGTCGGCTAACTGATCAATAGAGTCTCAGCACCCGGCACGTCATCCATCGACCGGCTGTGTGTACTTGTCGAATCTCGCTCAGTCACGGCCTCCAAAGTGCATCTCCAAACTTGCTCGATTACCGCCTCCAAAGTGCATCTCCAAACTCGCTCTATCACAGCCTCCAAGTGTATCTCCAAACTCGTTTGATTATGGCTTCCAAGTTCGCACGAGCATCGCCTCCAAGTGCATGTCCAAACTCGCTTGATTACGGCCTCCAAGTGCATGTCTAAACTCGCTCGATTACAGCCTCGAAGTGCGTCTCTAAACTCGCTCGATCACGGCCTGCAAGTGTATCTCTAAACTCACTAAATTACGGCGTCCAAGTTCGCACGATCATCGCCTCCAAGTGCATCCCCAAACTTGCTCGATTACGGCCTCGAAGTGCACTTCCAAACTCGCTCGATTACAGCGTCCAAGTGTATCTCCAAACTCGCTCGATTATGGCCATGAAGTGTATCTACTAACTCGCTCAATCACGATCTCGGAGTGCATCTCCAAGTTCACTCGATCACGGCCTCCAAGTGTCTGTGCAAATACGGTCGATTACTGTCTTCAAGTGCATCTCCAAACTTTCTCGATCACAGCCTCGGAGTGTATCTCTGAGTTCACTCGATCGTCATTTACAGGCGCACCCCGAATTGCTCTCAAGCACCGCGTGCAGCCAGTTCAGATTTACCGTGTGTAGATGGGTAGCTATATAGATACATAGATACATAGATCAGAATACAAACTGAATACATGAGTTTTAACAATCGATGAACGACATGTAGTAGCTATGATTCCGAGGCGCACCAGCAGCGTTCCCAAAGAAGATGATTTTCCCAAACTACTCTACTGTGATTTGAGGTGCTCCCAGACATGTCGCAGGCACTCCCATATTTATCGCCGGTGCTCGCAGGTGCTCCCAGGCTTGTTGTTAGCACTCCCAGGCTTGTTGTTGGCACTCCCAGGCTTGTCGTCGGTGCTCCCAGGCTTGTCGTCGGCGCTCCCAGTTACTCTGAAGGCCGGCAGGAATGTCCTCCTAGAGTCTGATACACTCCTGAAACTGACACATCCAAGTTTATAATCCACATCTTTTCAGACACTCCTGGAGGCTCCCAGCGACTAAATTACATTTTGCTGATGCTCCCTGAGAGTTTGGATCCGCGCTGTTGCTGGTCCATTTGGAGTCTGTTTAACTAATCAGAGTGTTTGCACTTGTAGCGTTGTAGTGAAGGTGGTTGTCATTTGTGACTATGAGATATTGAAGTACGTATTGTGCTGGTGTTAAGTGCTGGATGAAAGGCCATGAATTGTATCGATCAAGTTCGGCTACTGCGAATGTGATATCTAGTCTCGTGGCGAGCGCGATGAACATAAGAGATCCAACCATTCCTTGGTAAGATTTGGGGTCAACTTCTCCATCTTCTTGTTCTTCTGCAAGATCTAACTTAACATTGTCATCGAGTGGAGTTGCAGCAGCATTAGCTGTTTCCAGATGAAATGATTTGAGCATGCTATCAATGAACACTCCGTGACCGAGCGACATTGTGTTACTGTTGGAGTAAAACTTGATTTCGAGGAATTGGCGAGCAGTTCTGAGGCTGGTGATCTTGTAGGTTGCAGCTGAGGCTTGCTTGATTTCATCTGCCTTCTTTGCTGCAGTTGGTGTGTAAGCCAAGAGCATATTGTCAACATAGAGAAGTAGGAGCATTTCGCCGATGTTTCGTACAGAGTTGTTGAGATCAGTGTCTGATTGGAAGAAGCCTAGGGATAGGAGATGTGCATCGATATGCTGATACCAAAGTTGTGGCGCGTGTTTGAGACCATAAGGTGCATTTCGTAGTCAAACGACTGTGACTTTGTCTGGTCCACTGTTTGGTCCCTGCTCCGGCCATTCTTCTGGGAGTCCCATGAACAGCGTATCATCGTTCACATCAGGATTGAGAAAAGTCGTAACTACATTTAGATGGTTGATGTTTCAATTATTTCATGCAGCAAGGCTTATTAGCAATTGAAAGGTTGTAAGTTTGCCGATGGGTGCATACGTCTCACCATGGTCCATTTGTTCATATTTTTTCATCACAAGCCTGGCTTTGTCCCGTGATGAGCCATCGGTGTTTCTCTTAGTCTTGAACACCCATTTGGATTCAATCGGCTTATTTCCAAATTGTGCTGGTGCCGGTGACAACGTATTATTTCATATGATAGAGTTGTATTCGTCCATTATCACAGCTTCCCATTTCTTCTTTTGTGGGCTGAGCATAGCATCTTTGTACGTGCTAGAATAATCATTTATGGTTGTCGATGCTGAGGCAGTGATGATTCGTTCGGTGTGATTTACCCATGCGCTGCCTATATCTGTGTAACTCTATCAGTAGGTACTGGGGCTTTCTTTCTTTCTTGGTAGCTTTCTTGTTAGGAGTGGCTACGCAATGTAATTGTCTTCGTGTGTTTCTATTGGTAATAACCTCGTCTTCTGGGACTTGTGTACAAGACTAGAGGATTAGGCAGTGACTGCTTTGTCCTCCGGTATATTTGTTGGTGTCCTCGTCAGGAGCTATATGTGTAAATATGTGATGGCTATCTTTCTCACCTGTGTCAGGCGGTCTTCGATCTTCTTGCACATTATTTGTATGCCCAGTTAACAAAAGATCAGGATTTGCTCTAGCCACCGGATTTCAGTCTTCTATTGGCCGAGCTTCTTTGGTGCAGTCATGAGACATGTTTTCCTCCGTTCCACTAATAGAACAAGTGCTGCCATGGTCCATGCTATGATCCGTTCAACTCAAAACTGTATCAATTTGTTCAATATGTATTTTTATCTTGGAGTAAATCAAACAAGTTGATTTCAGTGATTTCTTCAGTAATTTCTTCAGGTTGTTTCGTTTCACTTGAGTTTTTGAGTGTTAGTGACTGCGGGCACGAGATGTATGCATTCTTTTCTTCGTCAAATATCACATCTGATTGGACCTTTACCGTCTTGTGCTCTGGATCCCAAATTCTCCATAGAGTTGTTGAGTCGTATATGTAGCCTACCATCATACAGGGTTTTGATCTTGGCCCAAGCAGTGTGTCTATTCTCTGCATTTCGGGAATAAGTCAGCTGATGTAGCATTCAAATTGATCCAGATGATGAAGTGGTGCTTTGTAACTGATTTTCATTCAGGTGGGATTATTAGGTGCTATGCCGTATTTAGGATTGCCATAAGAGTGCAGCATCTCGTATGGTGTTTCGTAGGGAGCGTTATATCTGTCGCGATCATCTCTTTTGGTGAGTCCTTCGTTTGGTAGGTGTCGATGGAGATATACTGCGGTGATGATTGCTTTCCCCTAGAACTCAAGTGGTGCCTGGGAGTCAAGTATCCTAGAGCGTGCTGTGTCTGTAATCATAGGAATCATTCTGTCTGCAATTTGATTGGTATGGTGGGCATAAGGCAGACAGCACACAAGAAATGTACCACGTGTGGCCAAAAGCTGTTGGAAGAGTCGATTGCCGAATTCTCCTATGCCGTTGTTGCATTGAAAATGCTTGATTATATATCCTCTGGTGTTAAGCTTGGCCTGGTAGTGCTGATAGGCGGCGATGCAAGTCTGTTGTTTCATATCAGAAAGGAGGTATACTGTGGTTCAGTGTGTATAGTCATCAACAGATAGGATATTATGCAGATGGCATTCTTTGGAAAGTAAAGAGAATGGACTGCAGGTGTCGAAATGAATGAGCATGAATTGTCCTGTGGCTCTCTTGAGTATAGTTTGGATAAACTTTTGCTTGAGTTTCGCTTGCAGACAGACATTGCACATTCCATCTAAGTCTTCGAATCCATCTATAAGTGATCGCATTGCTGCTGAATGTAGATTTGCTAGTGGTCTGTGCCAGAGCCTGTTTGTAATTGTGGAAGCAGAAATAGGTTCGAATGTTGATGATGTGTTCGTCTTTCTCGTCTTTCGTTCAGCGATTGTAGGATCAGTTGGTGGAGCCCCAGATTGTACGGTCATTGGAGTTGTAGTTCCAAAATCTGAGGTGAGAGTATAACGTGATTGTAGTATATACTGATTAACGGTACGATCAGCAATAATAGTCAGTGCCTTATTGGTAAATATTGAGTATTTTCCAAGTCTAAAAGTCATTGTATATCCGGCAGGATCAAGTTGGTTTATAGATAGTACAGAGAGCCGGAACGTAGGAGTATAAAGTGCATTCAATTGAAAGCCCTGTAATACGTTAACGAACTTATGAAAGGTTGTAATTACTGTAGTTTCATCGCTAAGTTTGATGGTAATGGGCTATGGTACTCTGTTGAATCAGATGAAGCAGCTCCTATCGTTGCATATATTGTACAATGCTCGCGAGTCCACGACCCACGTCGGGGATGCCCCAGTTGATGATGACAATGTGAGAGTGGCATGAGTGGCATTGTTTGATACTCAAACAAAATCTAAGTCTCTGGCTGGGATCCCGTGCTCCGCTAGAGATGCAGTTGCCTCTGTGAAAATGCCTTTGTATTTGGCCTTGTGCCCGGAATATCGTTGTGTTTGTTGACCCTGTTTTGAGCTTTGTAGCCTTGTTGGCGTGTTCAGCAATTGGGCCGTATATGACCGGGTTTTCCACCGTGATAACATAAGTTCTCTTTTTTGCAGTGAAGTCGTTTGAGAATGCCACAGTTTTTGATAGTGTGATTGTTCAATTTGCAGTGAGTGCAGGTGCATTCCTTATCATCTTTGCAATCCTTGTTTCCGCCGTGATTTCTTCGTCTACGATAACGTTCTCATTATCGGTACCCTACTTGTCCTCCCGAGCGACTGCGAGAGAACAGGGCCGATCTGGTTGCTTCATCTCTGATCTGCTCTGTAAGGCTGGCGCCTGCTTATCTCTTCAAAGGGCGTCAATGGTTTCTGGACCATAAGGAAGGGAATTCGATTCTCTAGGATAAAGATTAACGGTCGATTATTGTTCCAGTAGGGTAATGTAGATGTGTGTATGCATTTCGTTGTCGGAGATATCTTGTGGAATACCTATTGACTCGAGACGATAGTCGCGAAGTGATGTAAAGTATTTTCTAAGTGTTTGATCCTTCTGCAGGCGGCATTGTCGAAACATACATTGAATAGTTGTTCTGCCAATGTGAGTGCCCATATTCTCCAGGCGAGCTTGCAGCATGCTCCACATAACCCCTGGAGCCCTAAGGCCTTTGAGACGAAACTGTATGACGGGAGAGTATGAGAGATGGATCGTTGTCTTTGCTTTTGAGGCTCCGATCTTCCATTTGTAGTAGTCGATGGTAATTGGAGGTGGTTTAGGTTATTTGCCGGTGACGATGTCTTATGTGTCCATAGCTTCCCGAACATGGGTCATAGTTTCTTGCCATGTATCTTAGTTATGAGCGGTAAGTAGCGGAATATTACCCCATTCAGTGTTGTTCAAGGCAGGAGTAGGCTAAGGAGCAGACATCGTGAGATTTGAATGATGGTGTTGAGTTGTGAGAGGGTTAGGGGTTTTGAGGCTCTCAAAGATCGTGATGTTGAAGTGAAAATAAAGTTTTAACTAAGAGTGAGTGCCGGGCTCATAACCTGTTACTTTGGATGCTTCTTTGACTTCTGATTGACTTGATTAGTTCTCTTTATCTCAAGGGCCAAAGGCATGTATATGTACAATTACCCATATACGTACGCGTATGCTCTGGGATGCCTCAACCTGGTCCTGATGTATATCCTGATACGGCCACTATCTTCATACAAGTCATCATTCTCACACAAGACATGAGACAGTGCTGTGACTCACAATCCAAGTACACATGCAACAGCTCTAGGAGTATACGAAGAGAGTGAGAAGACATGATGCTACCCAGCAACTTTGAACTTAGCAATTTGGGGATCTACAACTCCTGGAAAGCATGAGTGAGTAAAAAAGTTGAGAATGACAGAGTGTGTAGTTTCATTGGGAATGATGATAAGATGACACAGGGGCTATCAACTCTAGGGTGTCCTGAATATATACTCTCCATTGCGCAGTCTATTTCAATTAGCCCTGTATTTCCATATGCCTCCATTACCCAGGCTATTTCTGTCAGCCCTGGATCTTCAAATTCCAGATATTATACAGTTCTCAGCCAGACTGATGAGTGATCTCGGTGAGAAAACGAAACGTCAACAGTGTAGGGAACATAATGGGTGCAGGTTATCTGCATGTAGTTCAGGCTCATGTCTCAATAGTTGGGACCTGTTTCAAATTAGTCCCAAAACTTAACTTGGTGTCTCCAGACAGAGTATGTCTAAGGCTAGGAACGGGTACAGGTAATGTGCCAGGAGTTTGGGTCTGGTCCGGAAAAACCACTTGGTTTGGTTTCTGACCCTTCCAGAAACCCCACCCACGCTTACTTTGATGGAACAGACAGAAACTCATTGTCTCTGTGCACAGTAATCATATAGTGAATCCTAGGTCTATGGAGTAGTGCAGGTCATGCAACCTGCAACTGAATGCTATGGGTTGCATTCACGTTACACTACCATAGCATTCAGTTGCAGGGGGTGCCGACAGGGGTCTGACCTGCCATAGCATT
>Ga0307514_10000203_pt1 | contig 166276 bp, 152 predicted proteins | sample 16_EM_MG_FD_203088 | JGI IMG/M metagenome (GOLD analysis project Ga0307514, IMG submission 203088) | Populus trichocarpa ectomycorrhiza microbial communities from riparian zone in the Pacific Northwest, United States - 16_EM | ecosystem: Host-associated > Plants > Roots > Unclassified...
ATTAATCGATATTGCAAACTGCTCAACAAGCAAAAGCTCATTAATGGTTGCTGAAAACTTCATTTTGATAAGATACTATTAACACACTGCAAATACAAGAGCCTTATATGAATCTATAGATGGACCCACTGTGCGACCCGCTGACAACCCGCCCAATTCAGACGGGTTGGGAGTTTACCATGGAACCGTACTCGAGTGGGCAGTTCGGGTTTATTGACGACCCGGAACGCCAATTTGGCAACGGTTCGGTTTGGACCCGGACCCAGACCCGAAGTGACGGTCCGGAACCGTTGCTAACACTAATGTTGGAGATGCAGTTCGGGGTCATGATTGTTCAAACCTGTGTGCCATAAATAGTGTTAGCATTGGGTCCAAATTCCTGGGTCGGTTCCGGTTCAGGTCCCACCCGAAACCGGACCGTGGCAATGGGTCTTACCACATGAAAAACCCGGCCCACTGGAAATGGGCAGGTTTTACTACCAAATACCCGGCCTGTCAACATCACAACTTGGCCTTCAATTAAGTTTTTGAGTTGCGATCGTATCATGACATGATCAGTACATAGATTGTGCGGTTCTACCCGCTCTTTCACCTCCCGATCTCAGATATGCGATCCGGGCAATATTGATTGAGTCTCTATCAAATACCCGCTAATATCGCTTACAATTGGCCCTTTTTCACAACCACTGAACGAATATCAGTCAGATCGCAAATGGGAAAGCGGAAGGTGAAAGAGCGGGTGCAACTGCTCAATCTACGTACTGATTATGTCACGATGCGATGAGAATTGAAATACTTAATGGGAGGTAAAGGTCTAGGAACCTTAAAGTTGGAACTGCGGTCTGGTTCCAACCTGGCCGAAAAACCATGGGTTTATGTCCGGTCTGAGTAAGCAACCCGCCAAGCCACAGCGGGTTGGGTATGTGGCGGGGTAACGAACACAACTCAACTGAACCGCCGGCCAAACACCGGAACACTGGCGGGATACCTGGACCCGTTGCCAACCCTAGCCGTAATTGACGAAGTGTGGTGATACAAATGGAGGCCGTGATTAAGCGTGTTTGGAAATACACATGTAGGCCGTCATGAAGCAAGTTTGGACAAGTACTTGAAGGATGTCAATGGACGGCACGTCAGGTGCTGAGACTCTATTTATCAGTTAGTTAACTTCCAACTATCAGAATGTGACAAGGTGACTTAGCCTTTGAGCTATCATAAAGAGCTTGCAGATGGCGGTTGATCCTGTAGGGAGGTATGTTGCAAACTCAAGCTTTATTCAGAAGCCGACTCGTATTCATGAAAATGAAGGAAAGTCAAACAATCCTGGGTGGATGCTGTACTCAGTATATGATGTGCTAGATGTATGTTGTACCTACTGTTCACAACAGCTCTGGATGATGCGGCCATGGTTCTGGTTGGAACTGGTACAGTGGGCCCGGTTTGGTTCTGGAAGCACCAAGATACCAAACTACCCAATAACAAGTGGTTCAAAACCCGAATCGCACCTAAAACTGCGGTTTTCTGGCAGTGTTTTGCAAACAGTAGAGCCTCATGTTTGCAAACTCAGAACTTTCACTCCAATTAACCATTTTACTCCTTATGGTATCACAATATGATATATATGTAAATTATACAATGTTTGAAGTGCTTTCACCTCCCATTGCACAAAATGCGATCCGATGAATATTCATTGAGTCACTGGGAAATAACGCTGTCAATTGGGCTCTTTTGGCAGTCATTCAACCAATGTTGGTCAGATTGCAATTTGGAGATCAGGAGGTAAAAGAGCATTAAAAACTGCATAATTTACCTATATAACTGATCGTGATATGATCAGAACTCAAATACTGCATTGAAGGCAAATTCCTGAGTTTCCACAAAAGTGGAACTGTCCAAAAAACCACGGGTTCACTGCAGTGTGGCTGTTTGATGTGTTACAACCAGTTGCAATGGTGCAGTTCAGTTGTAACCTGGATCCAGACCCAAACTGTGAATTTTGAACTATTGGTAACACTAGCTGTGCTCAGTGTTAACTGTGCTTGGTATATGCTGTGCTTGGGATGAACTGTAGATAATGGCATGGAGAGGTAGGGAGGGATGATTACACTTGGTGTTCTGAGATGATGGTAGAGTTGTGGACAAGAAAGAGAGTGATGGTTATGAAGATGTGATCGCCTTGGAGTATATGAGCGGATATCAGAAATCAGGGGTACGACTTCCCTGCTAGGATTGGGAAAACCACATACAGGTGTTATTCCACCTCAGATGAGGACTCGTACCTGTCTGGTGTTAGCAATGGGTCCAGGAACACCGCCAGCGGTCGGGGTTTGGACCGCAAAATGGATTAGTTCGGTTCCCGACCCATTCAAAAATCCGACCCGCTGCCACTTGGCTGGCCAAACCCGGACCTGTACCTGTCAACCTCCGGGTTTCGGTGGACTTAGATGGACCCGTCGGTTCCAAACTCCGGTTCTGCATTGCTGGTTTCACATTTATAGTTGCATTCTGATATACAACTGATAATGGTAAAATATTGACATTAGTACGTCACAGTTCCTTTTCGACGTATTAGCCACCTGGATGTGTAAAACAATCATCCTCACCCGCCCAACCACATCCTCAAAATGAGCGTCAAGCGAGTATCAAAGATATTTGGTTTTGAATCTTCGGTAATATGAGTATTGCTTGATCACACGCATCCATAACGAACGATATGGCAGCCTTTATAGGCAGATAAGCACGGGATATTCTAGCCACATCCTCCAGGACAGTAACAACTTATTTCATTTACAGAGCTACCACTAAGTATTTTTGAGCCTTTTAAAGTATAATAACAGTCAAAATGATGTATATAGACAATAACCGCCACATCGCGCTGTGATTAACAATGATGGAAGGCCAACAATCGTTGACACTCTGTTGACGCTTATTTTGAAGATGCGGCAGGAAGCGTTTCACTTTAACTTTTGCCAATAAAGGCATCCAATAATCAGTTAATGACAATGTGCAACCTGTCAACCCCCAGATTACCCATGATACATGACCAACACTCGATGACACTCCATTGACGCTCATTTTCATGATGGGGCAGGGAGGGTATTGCAATCTGTTTTGCCTATAAAGTCAGCGAAACATTCCTGTATTACTGACAACAACCTATCAGAGGTGTGATTTCCCAGGACGCATGACCAAAAATCGTTGATGCTCTGTTGACACTCATTTTGCCCTGGCTGTATCCGCTTTATGCTAGCATTTAATTTGGCACAGTCCAATATTCACATTGTTTGGCTGCCTATGTGGCATTTTCATTTACTTTCGTCTTGATCACTACGTTGTTCTTTAATCATACATGGATATACACAATAATCATCTCCAAAATCCCGTGTCATTCGGTCAATGCTCGTCATGTTACGGGGATACTTAGGTACTAAGTACAGGTACTAGTACAGCTGTAGATCCTGTTCCTGTCTGAGATTACTAATAATCTTTTCGCGTATATCGGCAGGCCTAATATTTGATCTTGCTTATAGTTCGTTTCGTCTGGCTTCTGCTTGTCTAGCCTTCTTAAGTTGCTTTTTCGTTTGAGGTAAAGGGTTGACTCGCCCCTTCCTAGTTCTCCTCAAAGGATCGCTAACGTAATTAGCTGAAGAGGATAATGCTTGCTTATCTAAATCAAGGCTAATATTCCTGGCTATATCTCGAAGGGTTGAGGATACTCCTCGTATTGTCCTTTCATGTGATGCAAGGTTATCGATATGTATTCTTAGGCCTTCGTCCAATCCTATCACTCCGGCTATCCACCAGACACAATTTGCTATAAATAAGTACTTAATATTTTTAGCAAAGAAGATGATTTTTTCGAGAGCATAAACAATGACGTCGGAATCGTTCTCGAAGGTTATAGGCATTCGTATGAATACTTATCGCGGTGCGGGGCTGCCGCTACAAAAAGCTAATAGATTTTATATAATAATAATAGGTATCATAAAAACTCAATAATAAATAAAGGTCTTCTTTCCCTGGTAGGTTTCTGACGGTTCGCTGCTAGAGCTTTTTCTTTCAAATTGCCTGGACAATCGTGATCTCTTTTATAGTCAGGTTCGAGGGTCTCCGCTCTTTGCGTGCCCATACTTTCATGCCATGATTCCGCTTATCGCATAATTGCAGTGTTATGGTTGCGTCTTACATTCTACTGAATGCGCCGCGTAATTGACTGCCACGCTTCCCTTAGGTTATCGTGTTAATATAAATGTGGTTTTGAAGCATTACGCTCCTGAGTACAATCAGGCCATCCATCATATTACTTTATGTCGAATGACGTATTAGATCAGAACTTCAACTTGGATATCTCGCTACTGGTTTTGTTCAGTAGTTGGGACATTATCGACTGACACGTAATTTTGCATAAGTGCAATTTAACTGTGTTTGATCTTCATAATGCTTTATCACAATTTAATATTAATAGCTCTTCACTATTAATTGCCTCACCATTAATTTGGCTATTCGGCATTGCCTCAGAGATTTAATCAGCGACCAACTGTTACTCTGCCAACTTAGATTATGACACGTCACTATGACGTTGCAATGCATACGGTATCAACTCAATGATCCTGTTTGCTTCAGGCCTCTTATCTTCAGCCAATGTCATTAATCCCTCAGACACTGCATGCTCAGGTTTCGACCTTCCGTAAACCGGGGAGTGCCACAGTTGTTCTCACCGCTTAGCGTGTGAGCTGCAGATCCCTCGTACTTGCATATTGCATTAACGTCTGCTGCACACCTAATTCTGCATAATTGCAACTTAAGTATGTGTTGTCCCCCTAGCTAGTTATAGTAATCATGGCCAAGAGTCATGCGCATCTAAGAAGGTTTCTCACTGCCAGAGCAGGCAACATAACTTCATCATCATATTTGAATCCGACAGTAGGAACGTATCCTCACTGCTTGATCGACAAGCGACTCAAGTGTAACCCCGCTGAAGATCACTTGACAGACAAACATGACATCGTATTTGAAGGTAAGTGTTTTGCATCCCTTAGGTTACCCTAAGACATGTACCTTCTTCGATCTGTCATGTGTCTTTATCACTGTTAGAGGAGAACCCCTAACATGTCATCGGTTGCAGGATCGCACAATCAGCTGCTCTAGTCTTCAAAATGAATGTTAGCTGCATTAACACACAACAGATAGTGTACTAACCTTCATCATTGAGCATATCTCTATCAAAATCGGTATCGTGCTGGGTATCCTCTAAATCATCGAACAATTGCACGCAGGTAAGTTCTGTATGCGAATATCTATATTCGAAAGGCAAATTGAGGATTTGAGAACTTTGAGCGGCAGAAGTGTTACTGGTTGGGGTGGATGGCGTGCCGGGCAGAGGTGGAGTCGCCTCTCGAGTCCGCTCTCTGCGTTAGTCGGGCGGAGGCGCATCCGATCCTTTGCGTGTCCAGCATGTCTGCGGATTCTTTGCGGTGCCATTTTGGCAAGGCAAGCAGCTGGACGTGTGGTTTTGACAAAGCATTGCTGGGTGACTTTGTATCGCAGCTTGCACCTTTTTATGACCAGGAAACTCAACACCCCACCTCTTCTCTTCTCGGACCTCGGTGCATGGTTTCTTAATGACATATTTTGTTTCCTCTATTGCGGCGAGCGAAAATCCTTGTTTGGCCATTCTGGCTATTTTCAACGCCAGGCACATGTCGAACTGTTCCAGCTGTACCCGACCTCCTTGCCTTGCCATAGTTGCAGACATGCTGAAATCCTACAAGACACTAGTGGCTGCTTCTAAGAATGAAATTCGGCAATTACCTATACCATATACACTTCTGTAGCGTGCTCTAAGGTTATTACAGCCTGCTTTGTCCACACATGGGGATGCTTATTACGAAATTCATCAGCGAAAATCCCAGGACTGACAACATCATGATGTTCGATTTTGCAGACTGTGCGGACAGATACCTTTGTTCACCATGGTGGTTTCCCGTTACCAGCAGCAATAAATTGGTGACCTGGCACTCTACGGACACCCGCCGTACATTATACGGCTAATTGACCGCCGTTCACATCGATATGAATATACTCATATCCAACTGCACTTTTCTTCTGATTTTTGCTTCTTCCAGTCTTGCAGTAGATTCTTAAGTATGCATTCTGGGTCATATGTTTGGTGGCTGCATTGGCAGCGTCGTGGTGAACTGACTTGTGCGAGGACTGTTGTTGTGTGCCAAGAATTGCCGTATTTGATGTAGCCCCCACCAATCTCCAGGTATTCGATCCGCTTTCACCTGGCGGAGGTGGTTGTGTATCCATGATGTGCTGGTGTGGATTAGGAGAGGATGATGATAATGAGAGGAAGTGGGAAGCCCTGAGGACTATATAGGTAACTTCATGTCAAAATGGAATAAGTAGCAGCCAACATGACCGTTATGCTCAAGATAAATCCTGCTCAGAATGGCTGCAAGTTGCATGGGTTTCCCACCACCCCGCAATTTGCACAAAGTTGGTCTGATGTTGATTGTTTGTCAACAGGCACAAATTGTGGTGTACGACTTCCGGAATGGCCTAATTGCTAGATATCAAAATGATCTTGTTCGAAAGAAAGAATGTCTGCTGATCTTTGTCTCAAAAAATCCCCCAGAATATTGCTGGAAAATGACGCTAACAATCATGTCATGTTGTACGGTTAGTGTCACTATTCCTGATTTATTGACAGTGATGAGGGAGATTTTGCTTTGTTCAAGATATGTAAATGTACCAACCTTGACATCAAAGACGCAGCTTGCCTCCATATTGTCCATAACTCGCAACATCGAACATCTCGCCCAACACCAAAGTCCACGCAAACAATAATGTTCAATACTCTAAAGAGAACTTTTTGTTACTTCCGGCGGGCAGATATGGCCAATCAACAAAGCGGTCAACACAAGGTCCTTATCAAGCGAATCAAGGCAAGAGCGGCTTCCAGCCAGAGAGAGTCCGACCTCTGGGGGCATTGCGCAGCTTGAGATCCAAAAAGAAGCTTGCGGCGGCGAAACAACGAGAAACACACTTCTTAAGCAACGAAAAGAAAGAGAAATGAAGTGAGGATTTTGCGGTGAGAGAAACCGCTGAGGCAAGAATGCGAGTTGAAGACGCTGAGGCAGCTGTTCAGCAACAGAGGGCGATAGGACGCATGGTGAAATGGCGGGATTGACGTCCAGAGAGCCCAAAAAAACGTTTGTGGTGATGCCGCTTGCTATCGGAGAGAGTCTGAGTTATCTTGCATGTTCCCACAATGGGGAGAAGGGGAAGATGAAGATGACGAAGAGACTGAGCAGGGTAAGCTGGGCGAAGATGACGAACCCGGCTGGGTGATGGGCACAATCACCAAAACGGCACAGCAGAGCATGGAGAGGATTCGTCAGAGGCAGATTAAGCTTGACGAATTGACTCAACCGGAAGGGGAAGATGCAGCAGAATACTTCCATGAACGAGATAAGTAGTATGGCACATCTGAATTGATGGGTCCGGCAGTCGCTCAGCCACAAACGAATGATGACGCTCTGGCACCTCCACAGACAACATTTGGAGATCCCATGAAGAGTCTTGACATTGTCCCCGAAATATCGCAAAGGCCACAAGGGATTTCTTGACCAACAACTAGTCATATTAGGTTAGGTTCGGTGAAGCCACAGTCAAATCAAGCATACCAAGTGGTGCGCCAGCCGCAGAGCCCGATTCGTCAATGTTGCTGCCAACAAAGCCATTTGCACCAGAAAGCTTTTACCCCTGCATATAGGCTCCAGCTAATTACCATATAGATATCGTATTCCGATGCAGATGTGGTGACGGCTCCTGCACCTGCGGAACAACAGATATGCAAACTGCAATTTTTGATGTCTGATCATGGTGAAAAGCAAGTTTTTACCAATTTCGCTGTATGTGAGCTTTTTCTTGATTTCAGTGACCAAATTTTGAGACATGATAATTCATGTGTGCATGTGCAAGGGTCGAACGCATCATATGAAAATTCTACAATCCAAATTGCTCTGTAAGACGGCCAACAGGTTCGGTTTCTTTCTGCCAGTGACTGTTAAGTGACAAAGCCCAAGCAATATTCGTGAGGAAATGTGCTAACAAAATTAAAGTGAGTGATGTCAGATGTGTCGTAGAAATAGCGGTCATTGCACATGACCAATGAATCTGAACGACAACCGTCATGCTAAATTCATCCATTTATCCAACTGTATAACTCTCCGCACATACATGGCAAACATCGTTGAGATATTTGAAATGGCTAGTGGTATGTCGTGGAAATTGAGGAGAGATAGCTGGATAAGGAATCGTGAGGAAGTCGAGCTATATTTACCAAAAACTAGTGAAATGATCAGCATGCTGTTAATTGCCGGCCAAAAGCGCGGGAATGTGTTAGGGCCACGTCATATCTCACTCACATTGCATAGATAGCAGTTGATCATAAATTGAAAGGTGACAAAACTCCTGGATGGAAACGATAATACATACACACACATTACTGGATGTCAATAATGTGTATAGGATTAGTTGCATACAATTATTGAGTGTACAGAGGCTGTTTCGATGTGATTAATGTGAGCGTCAACAGAGTGTCAACCATTGTAAGTGTTACACATTCGGCAATCAATGGGCTGCATTGTCACATCATTTCAAAGCGAATGTCTAAGTCGGCATTATTGCGAAAACAGCAATGGACTCACTCGTTGTCACATCCTAAAAATGAGGGTCAACTGAGCATCCACGATTTTTGGCTTTGCGTCTTGAAACATCGTGTCTGTTGTGCGGTGACAGTAAGTCATAATCGAACTATCGGCCGCCTTTCTATTGAACAATGGTGGTTACAACATTTCTACTATATCCTAAAAATAAGCGTCAACAGATTGTCAATGACTTTTGGCCTTGCATCTTGGAAATTGCATGGCGGTGCGGCGACGTAACCCCATAATCGCACACTCGGCCGCCTTTCTAGGCAAAATCACTTGCAACAACATCGCTACTATGTCCTGAAAATGATTGCAATGGAGCGTCAACGAATGTTGGCCTTGCACCATGGAAAATTCTAGGGCTGTGTGGCGACATTAAGATATAATCAGATTATCAGCTGCCTGTCAAGGCAAAAACTGTTGCGATGACATCGCTACTATGTCCTAAAAATGAGCGTTAACGGAGCATCAACAACTTTTGGCGATGCATCTTTGAAAATCTGAGGGCAGTGTGGTGACATTAACTCATACTCGAACTATCAGCCATCTTTCTAGGCAACAATGCTGTTGACGACATCAATACTATGCCCTGAAAATGAGCGTTAATGGAGCGTCAACGATTTGAGGCCTTCAACCGTGGAAAATGAAGGGGCGATGCGACTACAATAATCCATAATCATACTATCCGCCACCTTTCTAGGTAAATATGCTTACGACATGATCGTAACCATGTCCCAAACTGAGCGTCAATGGAACATGAAAGATTTTTGCGCTGGCATCTTGGATAATCGAACCAGAATGGAACGCAGATAGACCACATTGAACCTATTGGCAGCCTTGATTGGCAAAAATGCAAGTGACAATATCACATCCGCCTACTACAATTAAGTGCCCACGGTGCGTCAAGGGTCCGAATACTACACAGCAATAAACTGCATTATGCTGTGCCTAACTGGAGTTTTCCGCCGTCAGTCGCTGCAATCTGTCCCTGTATTCAAATTCCCAAATATTCATGCAATGTCTCACTGATCTGATTATTTTCCTTGTAGCTGTACAGTCAATATTTAAGAACCCGCAGTCTGCTTTGCGGGAACGTTATTTTCGGTAGTCTCTCAAGTCAGATTACCCAGCTTCCTAATTTCCTCCGCCATGTTGGATTGAAAATATTTCAACACCTCATTGCTCGAGGATATGATCTCTTCGAAATATGAACCTGTTATTAGTTGCGATTTGAGCAACCTTACAGTGTGAATAATCCTCGATGCTTTGTGGGCTTCAATGAATGCAGCCTCGAAGCGGCCTATTGCTTCTAAATAATTCAACACATGCGCCTTCGTGGCGATTCTATTTACCCTGCGGAATTGAGGAGACGGGCAGCCCTGGCATCATATGTATCGTTTGTCGTCAACTTCTTCACCATCCATCAGAACATGGACCAGCTCAATGGGGAAACAGTTGCTGGCAAAGGCTCACATCGCAAAGTTAAACGAATTAATAGCGTCAGAGGTCACTGAATTGACTAATTCGACAGTGGATGAAACAGCTTTGGCCAACCTGAAGAGGCCAGGAAGTCAAGGAATCACAATAGTAAATTTGCAGAGGAAAATCATATATGATACTCAGTTTAATCCATATTGATCGAAATGACAGACAGAACGTTCCTAACCAGCAGCTAGGGCTTTGAAACTTCCGAATTTCAACAAGACACATGGAATCGCTACCTCATGTTGGGATTTGTTTTGGCAGAAAATCCATGGAATGCTATATCAAATCTTGAGCTATGATAATCATGTAAGGCGCTACGCGATGACCTAGTTCTACTGTCCCCTACAACCCTTTGTAACATATGCCGGAGGCAATATGCATTGACTGTGGATCCAATTAGGAACCAATTGCAGTTACAAAATAAAGTTCATTTAGCTTTGGCCGGATGGATATCAACGAACAAATTAGCCATACTGTCAGTCGTTGCCTACTATGTGGATCTAATTTGGGCATTGCGCGAATTTCCACTCACTTTCGATAAGGTTCATCGCCTGTTCAGTTCCCCTTTCGAAAGCTAATTTAAGATGATAGGTCAAGGGCTACCATACTGGAACAAGGCCAGAGGGACATTTGAAGGACGTGCTTGATCGTTTTGAACTTACCGATGGCCGTTTGCTTGGTATTACAACTCATAATGCTTCCTCAAACCACCCGATGATACGCGAGCTGCAGTCATCACTTGAGGTCTCTGGAATCGAGTGGCCGGCATTGAGGAACCACATACGATGCATGGCGCACATCCTACAGCTAGCATTAGGTGTATTCTTGAGCAGTCTCGGTGTAAAAGGCTGCACCAAGTCTTAGGAAGCCAATGAGCGCGATCTGCAATTTAGAGACAATGAAAGCATAGACATTAGGAAGAGTTAAAGACATCGAAAAGAGGGCAATGCTAGAATCAATAAGGTGTCAGCCATGAGACCAGGTTCAGCAAACATAATTGAAAAAGTACGTATTTCATGATATTTTGAAAGTCCTGAAGCTGACCTTCATATAGCAGAGAATGCTTGCTGTATTAATTACGCTGACACCTGGTCGCTGAAACGAGTTCATTGACAGTCAAAAAGCCAAAGTCCGCATTGTAGTACTTCCGATTATGGATATGTAGACATGTTGGAAGCATACACTGGAGTTGTTCAAGTGCGGCTACCGATTACGGGAATTCACAGGCGAGTGGCTTCAAAACCCATAATACATGGAATACTGGCCAAAATTCACAACTCAGGATGAATGGACGATTGTCAAGTATGTCATGGAAGTATTGAAGCCATTTCTATATTTGACCCTTTGGATGTCGAAGAGGCATACAGTCAAATTGCATTACATTATCACAGTGTACAATGACATGTTTGATCATATGGATGGCGTGATGCGATCTTTGGCCAAGAAGAAGACTCAATAGAAGAAAGGCTGGTTCTTTGCTGTGAAGTTAGCTCGACAGAAACTTTCCAAATACTACACTGATGTAACTCCAATGACGGGCATGCTTCTCATTTCCACAAACATCCTTGATCCTTTCTGGATGTTGCGATTGTTTAGAAAGTGGGACAAGGGATTGCATATCAATCCTGAGGACCAGACATCCTACCCTACACACAATCAAGAGGCCTTTCTGAAGTATGTGCAGAATGAGTACAGGGCCAAACAACGACGTGTGCCTGTCAATAAACTCGAAACAGTACCGAGCAGCACTCATCTCCCCTCTGCAAAGGCTTCAGGGTCCTATCAATTATCCTTTGATCCATATAATTTGTCCAGCGATGATGAGGAATACTTAATGCCTAAGAATGTGGCTCAGACGACACCCCGACGAAGCTATCGCGCAGCCCGCCAATTGACAGCTGCCAGGCTCTATTTGAATTCGCCGCCTGAAGGAAGAAAGAACGGGGGACAAATCAATCCAAATCTCAATGATTACCCCTCCGACTCAATGGAGATTAGCAGTATAGTGTGGATACCGGACATAACTGATTGGTGGCACGAATAGAAGGAAATGCACTCAGAGTACGCCGATCTCTCCAATGTGGCACGTGACATACTCTCTATTATACCACATGGTGTTGGAGTGGAGGCCAGTTTTTCCGTTGGCCGAGATGTTATTGTCTGGAGGAAGTCAAAAACCACAGGCGAGACCCTTTGGGAAAAGGTTGTTGTAAGGCAGTTCGCTCGAGCCAATAGCGGGATTTCGGCAGGCGCTGACCAGGAATTGGATACCACAAATACAGAAAACGACTGGGCAATGAAGAAAGAGGCGGAGTAACGCACATTGCCCAGAATGGCCTCGGTACCCAACTTGTTGAAGATGTGGCTGGGCAGCCACAACCATTGTGCTACACAGAAGGAATCTCGCGCTCACAACAAGCAGATGACCGCACTAGGATACATTGCGGACACCAAAGAGAGCATCAAAAAATCCTTGTCACTCTTTCATCATGATGGTGCGGCTGTATTTAAATTACCGGAAAGATCACCTTTGCAACCAGCTTTGTCTGCAAAGGACCTCCCTGGAGGAAGAACTCAAATCTTAAATGTCGGGCAAATGTGGAGAATCAACCGTCATGTGCTGTTCGCAACAGGTCCAAATTTGTGGTTCAGTTCCAGGTCCGGGTTGGAAACGAACTGAAGCGTTCCAACGGGTTTTTCCGAATCAAAAAACTGAACCGTACGGAACCCCTTTTTTTTTGGTGGTTCCACATTTCCGCAAACTCAGATCGTTGGCTCCAATTAAATATTTGAGTTGTGATCGTATCACAATACGATATATACGTAAGTGATGCAGGTTTAGATGCTTATTCACCTCCCACTCTCAAATTTGCGATCCGATCACTACTCAGTGAGTTGCTTCAAAAATCGCTGAATTATCGGCGTTGTTTCACAGCAACTCAACGAATTGTGATTGGATCGCAACTTGGTTAATGGGAGGTGAAAGCGCATCTAAAACTGTATCTTTTACATATATATTATATTGTGATACGATCTCAACTCAGATACTGAGTTGGAGCCAAAGTACTGAGTTTGCGAAAATAGTGCTCTGCAAGGATGATAAACCCGGCCTGAGAACTGCGGGTTTATTTCCGGTCCAGGTAACAACCCCGCCAAAACAGAACGGCTCAGTTTTTTGGACGGGTTGGGAACCAAACCAAGCCATTTATCTGGTCCAAACTCGGACCACTAGTGGGTTACTGGGACCCATTGATAACACTACCATCAACCAGTTGAAAGCGATGAGGATAGCACACCTGAAAGGATTTCGGACACTGATGATGGGCGAAACTGGAATGGTGACTGGGATAATCCAAATGACAGCGCAGAGAATTGCGCAGCGGACGATGAATCCGATATAGAGCACAACAATGGCAATGAGAAGACGGAATGCCCAGAGTAGCAGGATGTGAGCGCCGTGCCAGCTGTGCCCGGATTGGTTCAGCCGACACGGAAGTCAAAGAGGCAGGCTGAAACTTCGGCCACCACGGAAATCAAATAGACATGCTGAAAAGGTGTTGGTGATGGTCAATCCATTAGAAACGCAGAGAAATCAAGGAGGGAAGCAAAAGTAGGACACAATGCGTCAATGGTTCACCAACTTTATATAGCTTGACCGAGAGTTTCAGTTAGAGATATATTATTGGAAAATGGTAAGAAGTAGCTTGTGAATATTGGTTCATAAATAGATGTATAGCAGCCGCAATGAATCGTTTGGCATGATACATCATTTTTCTTCCTGTGTGAGTGAACAGTGCAAGATAATTATGCTGCTCGGCTTTGCCACAGGGCTGAGTCTCATTCAGGCACAAAGACAGCCGATCAAGTCAAATCAGAATGAAAACAATTATCGACGGCACCAGATGTTCAATCAACAATACGTTAAAATGAGTGTCAACGGAGCGTAACGATTTGTGGTGTTGTAAGTACTGTAATTCACCAGTGACTTGGTCGTTATTATGCATAACGGACGTTTTGGCAGCTTTTATTGGCAAAAGAGTTAGCAACACAGTCACCACCCCATTCATAGCATGAGCTTTAACGGAGCTTCAACGATTTTTTGTTTTGCATCGTGGGTAAGTTATGTGCCGATTGGTTGCAGACATTCATTTTTGAGATATTGGCAGCCATTACTGGCAAAGACAACAGCGACATGCTCCCTACGGCATCCAGAAAATGAGCGACAAAGGAGGGTCAACAGTTTTCGGACTGGGATATTTTGTACTCAAGGCATCGCGCGGATCTTCACCTGCATGACTGTATTGTTGACAGCCTTTCTAGGCAAAAACACCATATGTCGAAGGTGAAACACAGATACTAAATTAATCGATATTTCCAACCGCTCAACAAGCAAAAGCACATTATCAGTTGCTGGAAATGCGATTTTGATAAGATACTATTAACACACTGCAAATACAAGAGCCGTATATGAATCTATAGATGGACCCGCAGGACGACCCACTGACAATCCGCCCAATTCAGACTGGTTGAGAGTTTATCATGGAACCGTACCTGAGTGGGCCGTTCGGGTTTATTGACGACCCAGACCTCCAATTTCGCAACTGTTTGGTTTGCACCCAGACCCCGGACCCAAAGTGACAGTCCGGAATTGTTGCTAACACTATGCCTGCCATATCGGGGATGGTAAATTGACCAGTACATTAAATTCTCTTAAGTACCATATTCTCATGATGATTTGTCCCATCTCCTCTCATCTCTCTCTTTCTTGACCTCAACTCTACCATCACCTTAAAACACACAGTTATGTCGTTGCTCTGTATCATTCCGTGAGATGATCAAAAGTTGACACCCAGTATACCTTACACCGAGGACAGCATACACTGAGTTTAGCATACACCGAGTACAGCATACACCAAGCACTGTATACACCCAGTACAGCATTCACCAAGTACAGCATCCTCCCGACGTCGACTGTCTGCCGCACCCAGCCAGTCTCCTCTCTCTGGGCAGACCATATTGTACTCAATTCTCTACATTCTGCCAATTTGTAACAGCGGCACGTGATGCAGGTCTGGGTAATGGCCATTCTGTATAGTCGGCTCGCCACGAGACTTAGATCTCTAGCAATAATCTTATGTTTATACCTATTTACTATCACTCCAGTCCACATTTGCAACCGTATACCACAATTCCCATACGTATGCCTCTAAGACCGAACATTGGAGTATGTGCCCTTACACTCTTATCGTATTTTCAGTAAACCGATACCTTTGGCTTACTGGATTTCACGAGTTTTACCCCTATTCAATGCGTCGCATACCAGTTCGCCAGAATATACTCCGAATTGCACCAAAGGTCGAAAGAATTAATTGGATACCGTCGATTGAGACGAGATCAAATACAGACAGCTGCATTGAGCACCCATTTTGGAAGTCTACACGATCGCCGTACCCCTAAACACGCCCCATCATAATGTCAACAATTGAGATTACTCCCTGAAAAACGACATATCGAAGCATAATTACTGCGAGAACAGATATTGATCGTCTCATCAGTCCATTGAGCACCCAGAAGGTCTCGGAGAAGAGTTCAGAGACTAATTGGCGCACAAGAAACATCACTGGCGATGACGACAATTATCATGACTACAGTCCTTGACTATTCGATTCGGCCAATGACTGAAAGCGCATACGATAGAGATATTGAGTTGAACACCATTCCTCCAAGTCAATTGAGCCAAATCATCAGTCGGAGAACGTACAATCAATGACGCAATCTTACCCCTGAATCGGAGATACCAAAAACCAAAGGTGAAGACAAAAGACCATTGCAAGGCAGTATAGTTGTGACTACATTGTTTCAATTTGAACGAAGTGCATCGACTTCAATAGTCCTGTACACCTACAACTCTAGCAACCTGGAAGAAACCCGTAGCACAGCGAAAACAAAAAAGGCAATTGGGAGAGTCTCAGAATTGCGGCGATAAGAAACGCAACTTCCGACCATTCTTCTCCGAACCTGCAGAAAGTACATCCGCCAATTCCATTGATTCTAACAACCCCGATACTGGGAATTCAAACTCGGTTAAGTCCAATAGCTAAGCCCAGTGGAGGCAGCCGTGCCAACTATAAACAGCGCCATGGCTTTCAAAGGAAGTCAACAAAAGCCAAATGGAAAACTGGTAATGTTCTCGCGGCGGCAGCGGAGACCACCGAACCTACGATGTACCAATTATACATGTCAAAATGCAGCGAGTCAAAGCACAAATCGACAGTGGTGCAATGAGCATCATGTTTTTGCTGAGCCTATTTAGGAAACTTGAGCTGCCATACAAACCAGCATTCACTTCCCCCCTCGCCCAGTGACGATGTATGTAGAGAGTCGAATGGCCAGTCTGTTGGTTCATTATTTGAACACCTTAAACCGGTTGATGAATCGCAGGTCTTAGTCATTCCGATGAAGGCATACAACCTAGTCTTGGGCTTGCCATAGCAAGATTCCCGGAAATCGACTACAGCAACGGTCGATTGACAGCCCTGCGAGCGCCAAATGAACCGCAATGGGCCAAGATTCCTGAAGCAGATTGGAAAAGTCCTCTGCTGGGATGCTGTGAGGTAACCAAAATGGGGAGCCTTCCCCGGGTATACAACAACTCGGGGCTACCACATTCGATCATCTCTGAGCTATTGAGGATGTGGTCTAGGCATTCGCCATTTGACTTGGACTGTGTCAAGTGTTGCTGGGAGCATCGCAGGAAGGGATCACCGTTGGTGAGAGAAAGCCTAGGATGCTGAATGCGTGAGTAGGAGCAGCAGCGGTAGTCGCGGCAGAAGAGTGACACAGTGACAGTGCTTGGATGACTGCTACAGCCTCGCCGAGACAGGAATAGAGAAGCTGGACAACTGGGGTGGTCTATTGCGACGAACCGTCAGATCGAGCCAACCCGGGACGCCTACCCATCTCCACTCCGCCAAGCATGCTACCAGGCAGAACGCAGACAAAGCTATGGAGAATAGGAGCAGACATAGTTAACTTGGAGATGGTAGCAGATGATGGGGGTCGCATCCCACCACAAAATCAGAATTGCACGATAGCAAGATATGTCATATCCTCGTGAGATACCAGGAATCTGTGGATGTATGAAGCAGAGATATGCCAACTATCGCACCACACCTGTCACTGCATGCAAATGGAATTTGTGAAGAATGGTGATTCTGGCTCGAGAAGCGCCGGAAGAGCCTGAGAGGAAATGACTGGGTACCCTGCTGTGAGGAACCACACAAATTGCGTGGATCTGTGCAACCTCGGAAAGAGCGAAAGAAAGACAGCCAACCATGGCGGTGTGTGAACTACCGAGCTCTCAATAAAGCCCCGGCAAAGAACCAATATCCTCTGACTCTGATCTTGGATATTCTCCGCAGGACCGCAGGAATGCCTATCACCTATTCCGAATCAAGGAAGGTGACAAGTACAAAACCACGGTACAGGCACCGAGTTCTGCCGTTCAGGCTGACAAACACCCCAGCTACCATACTACCAAGCTACAACACCAATTTGAGGAGATACGTCATCGGCGAAGCAACGACGTTTAAAGAGAGGGATAACCCTACCGGAGATGACAGAATGAAGGACCAGAGTACACTAAACAACAGAAAAGTCCAGCGGGACCCAGAGAGCAGGATAAGCATGCCTAGAGAAGAATGAACAAAAGCCCCTAGCATCCGGAAGATGATAAGCCCACCTAGATAATTCCCGGCCAGAGCCCAAGGTCAGAGACAACGAGAACAGACCAAGCGAAGTCCGATAAGTCGAAAAGAAGTCAACAGGTTAAACACAAAGCTAGTCGAAGCACAAAGCGAGTCGAAACACCAAGCAGGTCAATTACTAAAGCAAGTGGAAAAGCAAGGCCAAAGCATGTGGAAAAATGAGACGAAAGCAAGTGCAAAATTTAGACAAAAGTAAGTAGAAAAATAGGACAAAGCAAGTCAACAAAGACCAGCCAAAACACAAGCTAAGTCGACACCCTCCGAAGTCCAGAGACGAAGGCTGCCATAAGATGCATCGCACAGAAAAGATCACAAAAAGTCAACCGAAGTTCATAAGCCTACCAAACCACAATGGCAATAAACAACGGATACGAGTCTACGTTGTCGACGGAGCAATCAACTTCGAAATGGGGGATGACTGTGTCAAAAATGCCTCCTACCGACAAGCCACAAGCCCACCGGGAGGCAGTCTCCCAAGACGCTGAGAAGTCGACCAGTCAAGTCCTACCGACTAGCCAAATGCCCACCGGGATGCAGTCTACCGAGACACGCACCAAGAAGTCGACCGAGAAGTCTACCAAGATGTCAACTCAGATTCTACTGAAGCAGCCAATTAAGAGGAACTATGAAATCGACCAGATGGACACCAAAGCGGACTTCCAAAGACGACTACCCAGTCAACCAGCATCTGGAAGTCAATGCCACTTACCAAAGACAACTGCTTGAGAAATAGTCTACGAAGCACTGTACGAAGGCTCCCGAGAGCGCAGGCACACTTGAACTTGATAACTATAACCATCGCAGGGAAGCGTACATATTAGATTTTGACGAATAAGACGCAATTGACATACACGATTGACAGCTAAAACCGATGCCAGCAGCGGAAGCTCTCATCGATGGCAAGTCATGAGCAGAAGCTCTACCACTATGACAAGTTCGACAATGACCTATGCCAAGATACGACCTACAGGACTGATGGTCGTTCGAGTCTGGGTTAGGAAGTTGAGATAATGGAGGATGGGACCACTTTTGGGTGTTTTCTTATTTGTCTCTTCTCTTCTTCTCTTCTTTGGATATCGCCCCGGTACGAAGGGTGTCGACACAGGTTTTTAAAACCTGCTAACGGAGTCAGAGGATCCCCGTGCACCGGATCCACTGAAAGGTTACCATTGAACTGTCCCAATCAGTTACGGGACTTATGATTTTGTACGAGTACGTACCCAGCATGAATGTATAAGGCCTTCTGTCCTTTTCTCTTGTACGGTTGGTGCAGCCCAGGAGGTCTACGTGTAAAGAGGGGGATAATGTAATGGCGGCAAATAACGCAGATCCTGGTAACGGCCATTCTATATAGTCAGCTCGCCACGAAACCTAGATCTCTAGCAATAACCTTACCTATACACCTATTTACTATCACTGGAGTCCATGTTTGCAACAGTATTCCATAATTACCATACATATGCCTATAAGGCCGAAAGCTGGTGTACGTGCCCTTACACAATTATAAAGTCACCAATGAATAGAGTCTCCGCTCCTGTTGCACCTCGCTTCCTTACTACTGCCTTCACGCTAATTGCCTCCAAGTCCTCCTCTAGTTCTGCTCGATCATAACATCCAAGTTTGTCTCCAAACTCAGTCGATCACAGCCTGCAAGTACTTCTTCCCACGTGCTCAATCACAGTCTCCAAGTGTATCTCCAAACTCCCCCGATTATGGCCCGCAAGTGTCTCTCCAAATCTACTTGATCACAGCCTCCATGTGCATCTCCAAACTCGCTCAATCACAGCGTCCAAGTGTATCTCCAAACTTGCTCAATTACCGCCTCCATGTGTATCTCCAAACTCGCTCAATTACCGCCTCCAAGTGCAACTCCAAACTTGCCCGATCATGGCCTCAGAGTACATCACTAAGTTCACTTGATCATGATGTGGTCAAACGGTGGAGTAAAATGACGGACAGCCCACCATCTACATTCCGCTGCACCTCACATGGCATCGGAAGTGATTGATTGTGACTGCGCGGTTGTGCCTCAAGGATCATAGGAGGCGGGAGACAGGATATGATGCGGTATCCGGCCACTATGCACCACACAAATTGCGTGGATCTATCAATGCTTCGCAACAGTGCATGAGTTTTACGCCTTTGGTGTGACAGGTATATTTCTGTGATCATACAGGATTACTTAACAATCCAAATACAGATACTGAATCTGAAATCATGAGTTATCACTCGGATTTCCTAATTGGATCAACCTTCCAGATTTATTCACCTAGTGGTGATATCTCCATTACCTTACATTTGTATCAATAGATCAACGACAGTGATCGTGCAAAGCACAAATAAGATTTGCATTCTCTTTAAGTCGGTATTAGTCATAGGATTTCTATTGTTTATTGTGATTCCTCATCGGCAGGAAACCTTATTCCTAGTCGTTGAACAAACGACTATTCTCTCATACTCCAATGGTTCATTACTTATTTAATGAGATGTTGTCAATGTCAAACTACTACAGCATCGCAGGATATGCAGAGACATATAAGAGATAAGTCAATATCCAATAAAGTGATATATCAGAGCCCAGTCGACCGAATGGACTTATAAGAACCAACCCTTAGTTCAACCACACTTTCTAAGTCTGGGCAAATCGGACCTTCAATTCATATGTTGTGTGTTGCGCGGGATACTCTCCGTTCCATATATGGCAATATGACCCAGTGGCAGAATACTGTATATTTGGCTCCAATCAAGCATAGTCAAATTGAGGGTTCTGTCTGGTGCCGCAATCATTAAACCGTTACATACCCGGTGGGTATATGAGAGGCCACTCTCACTGGCTCTTGGTGTCATGAACCTATTTGTTGAGAATTGGCTTCAGATAAGCAGATATCTATATGAGATATCACCAATAGCAATAGTGTTGCAATACCATCTTATTACCTTGATGATGTAGTTCATACTCATGGGAGTTCGAACTCCACTATCCATGATAGAAGTCAAGGATGATGAGGCAGTTATGCATGTGACCTCAGAAACAGGCTTTGACAGTCTTAGGATGTGAAGGGTATTGATCGTCTGATATATATCAGTGATACCGACATGGAGGAAGGACATCGATAATGTACTATCGCAAATACAATCTACATTAAGATTTATCTAAAGATACATATTGACCGTCTCGACCTGGAGGTTAAGCCTTAACTTCATACCCGCATATTATCTATCAGTTCTGTATCGAAGTCAATGAGGACACTTCACTATCGAAGTCCAGAGGTGTACGTTCATCTTCAGTTCTATATTACGGTTAAACCCATCACTCTTTATACGTCGTTATTCTTAGTACATTCATCGAAGTAAGTTATTGATCGGGAACAGAGCAAGACACTAATTTGGAGTCTGAAGGAAGTCTGCAGAACAAGCCCGAAACGTGGTGGTTAAAACGATACTTCTGCTAGGATACTCTTGAGTTGGCACTACTCCTTCTGCTGAGGCAAAACTACTTTGCTGTTTCTTACAACACAAGTGAATACTTTCAGTCATCGCATTTGAGGACAATCCGTCCATGGTATACCTGCCCGTTTCTGGGCCAATACTCTTGAGTCCGAAGGGAGTCTGAGGACAAGCCAAATAGTGTGATAGTTCAGATGATCTTCTGAGTAGAATAACTCTTGAATTGTGTACTCCAGTATATTGATAGCGTAAGACCATACTCTATAGTTGATACTATGTTTTGCAGGCAGAGAACGGAACAGTAAACTTGTGTTGTTGGGTGGTAATCATTATACACATCCTGAGTGAAGCTTTAATCATTCTTCTGTTTAGTAGTCCAGATGTCATTAGGGGCTTTTAATGAGTAGGACTTAGGGTGGATCTCCCGGTGTTACAATGAGGACCCACACAAATTGCATCAATCTATGAAAGCTCAGCACCAGTGCATGGGACGAAGAGCTGTGAAAGATACAGTGTGTATTTCGTATGATGTAATAATGTCAATCTACCCAGGGGTAACCCCAATATATACCCCCCGTCGCTTAGTCCATCTCTGTTATGCCTGGATCACCATACCCCCCACGCCAGCTTCCCACTGCGAAACAGAATGGTGGAGGTGTGAGACAGAGTTTTCTGCCACAAAGACCTTTAAGTGCATCTCAACGTTCTTTCAATTGATGTATCCAGGTGCTCCTTCAATTACCCTTGAGTACTGTGTGCAGCCAGATTGAGGGTATCTTAATATATAGGGAGAGTTTGAAAATACGTGGCATATTATGATGGAGCAAATCTGGAGTCTGTAAAAAAGATAAGTATGATAGATGAAATGCCTTGTGGTTAGGGAACCATAAGAACCACTGCTGTGAGAATGCAGCACCAAGTCTCCACCAGAGCTTTGCAGAGGTCAGAGCTCTTGAATTCTGCCTCAGACCTGCACAGCGGTCTCGGCTACTTGTGATGTGTCCTGCAGACCTGCGCCGAGATGTCACCTGCTCCAAAATTTCACTATTCTATATGTTAAATCAAATAGTGTCTCGAATGCCCCTCCATAACTGCACGTGCTTCCAGGAGCACCTAAGGATGCTCTTGTACAGTCTGAGAGCGCTCTGAATAGCTGCAGGGGGGCCTGGGAGCGCCTGCAAGAATTCTGGAGCAAGGGTAAGGACAACCGGAGAGTCTAGGTGACTTGCATGTGACCGCTGGATCGATTGACATTGTGCTGTTGTCTCATCTGCTATTTCACCTGTCTCCTGATATACGGCACGCAGATTGACAACCTCCAAGGACACCTCAAATATCACATAATCACAGCCTCCTAGTGGACGACTGATTTGAGACTATGACACCCTCACAGGGTGTCTTCAAACCTCCACCATTGTGGCTTCTCAATTAACCTCATCAGCAAGAAAATATTTCCGTCCGGGCGGAATGGCTCCGTCCGAGCCGTCAGAGACACCCCGGTGGCAGATTACTCTGCGCCTGGCCTGAATACCATGCGTCGTGTTGCATATCACCCTCCAATCGCTGTTTCACGGTTTCTTCTCGCTCTGTCCGTCTCCTGTTGTAAATACACACTCTGGCATTGAAGCCCAACAGTGACTATACGTAGGAATGGGTTCATTGGGCATGCACTTGCATCGGGATTGCAATGCACTGGGTGATGCAGCGAAAACCACTCCATGCGTTCCTTCTACCAGCGCGCAAAATGCAATTCTCTCTTTACTAATTATACACATCATTCCATGATGCCAGATCTATGTGGCAATTGAGAATCCATCGCTCGTTCTGTCCATCTCCTATCTTACTACTAGTAGCTATCTCTGGAATTATGTGCGCGCTGCCGACAATGTTTCCCACAGTGGAAACTTGCAAAGCAACGCGTGCCGGTGCTTTTCTCACTTGTACAAATTTCGAGACGGGATCCAAGTTACCTGAATTTTCAGGTATTGTGGTGACTGCCAGGCCTAACCAATACTCAATGAAAGCTCCATCCTCATTTTGGAGCTTGATCTTGAATAGTTGGTGCAGTTGCCACATCAGATGCCCATTCAGCGCGCCATAACACCTCCCTGGGCGTTGCTTTACCCACACCCAGTCGTTCTGTTGATCCCCTCCGCGCCAGCTCTGGCTTCCTGTGCATCGACACATCCGAGATATGCGTTCACCTTCTAAACCTTCCACTTGAATGTTAATACCGTGGTAAATACAGAGCTCCATTGCGTGCAGTTGTTCATCCGATATTTACATCATGTTATGACTTTTATGCTTTATAAACTGCGGCGTACTGCTGTATATTGCCACGCGGTGCCTTGCATCTTGCATATTGTCGAATGATGCTCTGAAGTCTTGGATCACAGCGTCAGGTTGCTTGCCATCACGGCGGATTTGGGGCCCCATGAATTTGGGCTTCGCATATGACTGGGAGGTCAGGGGGGGCAGCCAGATCAGAACCGGAAGGGAAGACTTTGCAGCCGGCAGCGCTGTTCCCCCAATGCTGAGTGAGGGCTTGGAGATTGAGCTCTCAGATTTCGAAGGAGATAATGCGATGCTGAATGGTGATTACTTGTGGCAGGTAGTTGAGATTGTGATTGAAGGCGTTCCAACAGTCCTTGAGGTTGGTTGTATGTGCTAGTTCATGTCTCTCGGCAGAATACTGTTGCAAGGCTCCGTATCGACGAAGCTGTTCGGCCCAATGAGACATCAAGTAGATCTCCGGAAAGTTGAGGTCGGCATCCAACTCCTTGGAAATATCTATCTCGTGGGGGATATAATCCTACCAGGCATTCATTTCGCGCCGCTTCTTTGACGGCGTCCATCTGTCAGCATTTGTTACCTAGTCTACCTTTCACCTCTTCACGAGTTCCGTACTCAGCACATTGGCTTCGGCCTTTGCCTGTTTGCCGGTTCCCCCAAGTAAGAAAACATCTTTGAAGATGCGAAAACCATGAAAGGCGTCCTCCATGTAGCTTAATGTTGCATCATCATGAGATTTATATTGAGCATACATATAGAGTTGTAACAATGCCGAGGTGCACTCAATTGCGTGATTGAATATGAGATGCTGAGCGGGGCTTCCTCCTCGTAGAGACTGGGTTATAACTACAAGCAGGTACTGACTCATTTCCTTTATCTCCTTCCCATTCCATTGAGAAACATCCTCATATGACTTATTTTTTGTTGTGAGGTCATGGTAAGCAGGCAGGGATAACCAGATTGCATTGTACTTGTCGAGCCGTTCGTGCGTCTTCATGAAGTGGAAAATGCACTTCTGGAGGTGGTCATGCATGCCGATCTGCATTGTATGAAGGAGGTCGGGCTTAGGGAGGTCGCTCACAATACAGGGAATGTGTCAAAACACGTTGAATCCTCAGTGAACATGGCGCGACAAGAGTTCCGCATTGGCTGCCTTCGCGTTCTCATCGCTGAGTGTTCTATATAAGTTATGAACCCCCCGGGGGTGTTGCTTGTCCGGATGCACATAATCTCCAAGTTCGTTGTTTGGACACTCGCACCAAAAACAGACATCCTGCTCGAGATGATGTATGTCCCTATACTCTGGGCAATCTGCAAGCCATCGTGCTAAAACCAGTTTGCAACACCTGAAGTTGCCATCTGCACAGAGAACGTTGTAATACCCGCTCTTGGCGAGGGGACATTGTTTAATGGTGAGTCACTGGTGTACCCTGCCGGAGTACTTCGTTCAGCACCTCTCGGTTTGTATGCCAATGGTCATCCAGCAGCTTCGGAGGAGTATTGCGGTCCTTGATTGGAATCGCTAGGAGAGCGACCATTACGACGCCGTGTGTTGAGGGTGTCTGGCGGATCTTCGAAGATTCATTGCCCATTGTCATATATACAGGCGACTCCTTCTTGTCGCCAGCAAAATTCGAGAGATGTGTTCCGTCGGACATCAAAATCAAGGGAACCAGTGTATCACCCACTCTGAGCGTTGACTAAACGTCAATAAGCAGGTTATTATCCTCGGGAATATCTCCTTACCTGTGTCTCCAACCACCAGTCCGCAGTGTGAATTTCGGTATAGAGGCGTTTCGGGGGCGTATTGCTGTTAAAGCAATGCTGAGGGGCGAAAATGAGATGCTCGGCATACGCTGGCTGCCACATCAACCATCTCATGCTTTTGATAATGTCTGGACTCCAGTATTTGATAGGGCGTCGGTGATTGCCATTCCATCTCATATCCTTAAGGGTGTGTAGTTACCACTCCACAAGAGCCTGATTATCTGGCATGCTAGCCACGAGCTTCTAGACACCATCCTCGTTTTTGAAGCTGGGGAAACGCAGAGCAGTGTTTTTTTCCTTCAGCACGTTGTCATAATAAGTCTTCATATCCTTCTTCTTGATCCCACACTAGATATATCTGTACTCGTCACCCGTCGCAAAAGGGTAGTAGAGATTGAGCTGTAGGTTCGTCTGAAAGCAACTCTGAGCATCGCGTCACCATGGCTCAGCAATGCAATCGATCAGCGGAGCGCCGGCGCCGGGGTATATTTCCGTCCACGGGAAAGGTGGCAGTGGTTCAGACTCCAAGTTTGCGATGTTTTCAACATGTTCGAAGTTGGGAACTGGGTTCAAATCTTCGACTGAATCTTTGTTTCCGTTGAATTCAGGATGCTGAGCGGGTTTAACGTATCACGGCGCGCTGCGAATAGTCACATTCTTCTGGCCTGCAACTTGAAAGTGTTCAGGATGTTGCAATTTGATATGGTTAAGTCGCCAGCTGTCTGAGGAGAACTTCTTTCGGCATGAAAATTCAGCGCAACGGAAAGGGGTCTTTTCTGACATTGTTGACGACATGCGTGGAGTGCGGTATTCAGTGTAGAAAGGGACGAATGTTGGTGCTGGGCCTGAACAGCGTCGTGCGTAAGCTCACGATACTTTCAGCTAACCTATTGAGGCTCAACACCATGACAAGGAGGTTTCTTATACGCCAGGAGTTGCAAAAACGCTGCACATGTGATGTCCCATCATACTATAAATAAACCAAAACCGATAAAAATAACCTATAAATAAAATAATCCTTGAGCGATCCAAAAACCTCACGACATGTGTAATAATAAATGCCTGAGATAACTAGATTAGAACAAAGGAAACGAACAAGACAAGAACCCGACCCTGACCTGAACGCAACAACCATCGCCTGCTTTGGAACCCCAGAACTGGTTCACTCCTCGCTTACCGAGCCATCCGTACGTGCCTCAGGGAGAGGCACATCGGGGAGAGGGTCATTGAGGGGAGGGTCATCTGGGAGAGAGTCATCGCGGAGATGGACATCGGGGAGACTGTCGCCACCTGCCGATTCAATCAGCAGCTGCTGATCCACATCCACAACCACATCCACAACCGAGCTGTTTCCGGCTGCATCGGGTTCTCGCAGTGTTGGCACCGCCGGGTGAGGTTCTTGCAGCGTCACAAGGCCCAAATACTCCAGACCACTGAGGGGATGAGTGTCCAGAGTTCGTGGTCGTGGGCAAAGCTCTGGGGTTTGTGGCCGTTGGGTAGGCGCCGGAGGGTGTTGCTGTGGGGTATGCTCGCGCATCTCCTGGCCTGGCTCAGGTAGCACGATTGGCTGACCGTCTACCATGGTATCAACATCGTCAGCCGATGTATTAACCATTTTTCCCTGGCCAAGCGTCCGAGGTTCTTTGCCATCATCCTCCTCCTGATCATCCTCCTCATCCTCATCCTCCTGTTCCGCCTCCTCCACATCTTCCTTCTCTTCATCTTCCTCCTCATCATCGTCACAGTCTCTTTCCATATCAACATCGCCGTCTAAATCAACGCCGTCCGCTGCGTCCACTTCATCCTCCATGCGCATACCCACATCAGGGTTAAGTTCTGGGTCATATTTGCTGTCCAACTTGGTAGAGTCGGAATCATCATCTGAGGAAATTGACAGAGCGGGCGATGCTTCCGGCTCTAAATATACCCGCTCCAGTAAGCCCTCCGTATCTGAGTCTGTGTCATACATTTCCTTCTGCACAGCAACAGCACGAGAGAAATCCTCTCCCCCTGGGGTTTTTTTTAACAATACCTTTCCCTGTACCCTTTCCCTTCCCCATCCCTTCCTCACTTTCCTTTCTGTTCTCGTTCCTCTTCCCATCCGTTGTACCCTTCCCTTTCCCGGTCCCTTTTGCACTGCCCTGCGTGTCCTCCTCCCTCCCGCTGTCGTCATTGTCATTGCCATCGCTACAATGACTCCTTCCACAGCTCGGTGCTCCGGGATCTGCCCAGTCGTCATCATCATCATCCTCATCGATTATCTCATCCCAATTCAGTAGTCTAATGGCCCGTAAGTCGCCTGGCTTGTAATGCCGGCAGCTTTGTGGTTCAATCTTTGCCCTGAGATCATCGCTACTGTACCAAGAGAAACGCTCGCCGGTGCGTTTAACCTTCCCCGAGCTGGTTGTCCGCGGATTGGAGTCATTGACTTGATCCGCTCAAGCCACTGGGGTTGTCCCACCTCCAGTTGTTCATTTGATCGCGGGTTTTGTCAAACATTTGCCCCATATAGGAGCAGAAGGCTGCGCACCACTCCCGAAAAGGTGAACTCCTGCTCCTGCTGCGTGGCCACATCGGCTGGAATTGTGAAAAGTGGCGAGTCATGACTGGATCAAGAAAGATTATTTCATAAAAGAGGTCCCAGGCCCTCTCATCCTTGACGGCGCAAACATTGTATATCAGGATGAGTCCATGGATGTGTTCCAAGATGCATCCCTTTATACGGTCCTGATCCAATGACAGGCATCGATTTATAACTGATGTCGGCATTTTTGACCTGGCAGTTGCCTTCCCCTTTCCTTGGTGGCTGCCCTTGTGTGCCATCGCTGTGAGTTGAAAATGAAGCTACATCCAAGGCATTAGCATTATGATACAGTTGCATGTACCGGATGCAAGCCCAGAGGGAACTTACAAAGTTGTGTAGGTTATCGGATGTGTTTTGGAACGAGAGGCATTGTGTTGTTCAAGTCACATGTTTCGAGAGAGTTGAGTATGCTGGCGGTGAGTTAAATTCGCGACGGAAACAGAATGGAGGTGAAGGCGGGAAGAGGGGATATATATACTCAAGCTCCTCCATTTTGATTCATATCCTGCGTTTCGTTGGTTAATGAACACAAAACGGCCCAGCCTTGATCTGACATAACAATCAGGAACTTTTTAAATGAGGAGCCTCGAGAGGAGATTTAGTACTCGCAGTGACGACAGTTTGCGACGCCGAGCATTGCTTTGGCATCTCATACCACTTTTACCGCTCAGACCTCGTGCATCTCGGAGCAAACTGAGTAGTTCTTAGGTTGTCCCACCTGTGCAACCATCCAACATGGCTACCAACGCCGAGCAGTGAAAAAAGCACACGCAACTGATGTCATAGGATTGAGAATACGTCATTGTTCCCATTGTGATGCTTTTAGCTCTGCCAAAGGTGAATTTCCACCGGGAAGCTGAAGATATACACATTCGATGGTTTGAAGTATTTTATCAAGAATGAGTGCAAAACGATGATAATCGCGCCAAAAAGGCTTAAACACCCCTCAAGCGGTGACAATAGACCTTCAGACATTGCTGTAACACTGAATAGCAATGCTGAGTGTAATCTGAGTTTAATCTGACGGCAGTTAACCCCATAATTGAATGCTTTTGAAGGGATCTCGTCACCGAGTATTGTCAGGGTTTAGAGTCTAGTGTGGTCTACACTGCACCTCTCTTCTTTGTCAAAACCCTTCCTGGTCACTCAAACAGTAGTCTACCTTGCCTGCCGTTGCATATGCATGAACAGGCAATTGTTCCTACATTCTTAACGTGGAACATCAATATTGGACTATGCCTTCCCAAAGCCCTCACCTTGACACGGCTCCGGTTGCACGAAATGTTTGAAGTCTTGTTAATCGTCAGAATCAACAAAAGCGTGTGCCTTCGGGGAATTCTCAACTTGCACCTGCTAATGGACGCGTTTCCGTACCGGCTGGCAAGAGGGATGCCTCGCAAGGAGGGAGTTCTGTAGCCTCTACAATCCAAGGTTAGAACTCGATCCCCTCATCTTCACTGAACAATTCTCGCGTTGCAGATATCACTCAACACGTGACTTCCACTCAGTCTGCTACACAGCGACGGTCAACAAATACTCCAACTGCCACACCAGATATAAGCAGTCGTAGCACACCATACATCCGGAGGAACCTCAACTCGTTGTGTTGTATCAAGCCCCGCATTTGGCATTGCTTTCACTCCCACTCCTTTTAGCGGTCTTCAAAACCTGCCTACCCCCATCCCTAATCCAGATACCCGCTCGGTCATTACAAATCCACTCCGACCGCGAGCTACCGAAATTCATCAGAGACTGAGGCATTGGCAATTGCAACCGCAGGGGGTGTCTACACCTCGATCAATGGTTTCCGGCAGTCGCAGCATCCGTCCATTTGGTCATTCCAACACGATGCCTCTTGTGTTTACCGCGGGCCGACTCCTGGAGCTGTACATTTGGAACAGACGGCCGTTTAAGAGTGCAAGCGACTTGGAGACCGTATGCTATGCAACGCGACGCATTTCGAAAGCATTAGCTGAAGCCCCACACTGGCAGATAATTGAGACGTACTGGAACCCCGCTATGCAGCAAACCAACATTTGGTCCATAGCATTTGAGGCGCGCGCAAAGGAGATCTTGAAAGTGGTATGCTGAAGCAACGGCCCACGTTAGATATTACAAGCTCAAACCGGTACCAGGTTTGCGCACAAGTTGATAAAGTTACATCCTATTTTGTTCAATCAGCAAAGGACAACATAGCAGAGCTTTATGATCTCCACCGCATTGAATGCGCCGCAGAGCGTTTGGAATTCATTGATTCCCTTCTCGCAGACAATAGGTATCTTTTTCCCGAAGCAGAGGGTGTGGAAGGTGGTGTACACGGCCTATATCGAACGCAGAGAGAGTCGAAATCTGCTAACGAATGGCCACTGTCCACTTTACGTCCTGGCGGAAGCAATCCCGCAGTTTCTGCAGATCAAATTTTATCATCAGGTGAATAACTGTGGTAAGTATGCTGATGGATTTTATAATTCTATGATCAACGACAAGGATGGTCATATACTCTCGCTACTGATCATGATTACTTGCAGTGCGTTGCGCCATGCTCTCCGGGAGTGGCAAAAGAACAAAGGTGTTCATCTGAAAGCGGACAAACCTGATAGCTCGAACTACTTCAATTAGAAGAATGACTATGGTAAGATCGCATCCTGCTGCACTGCAACGGGTCCCAAGTTGTTGAACTCGCCTGGGTTTGGAGACACGTATACACTCTTGCTGAAGACCTGGAACACACAACCGGAGAGCTACCAACAGAGGGTGTATAACAACACTCTTGGTACAGTCAAGCATTAGATCCAGCAGGCAGAGAACCAAATGCCTGCCGTGGTCATCAGCACGGAAGCAGCGAGTGTTGCCAATTCTAATTTCATGACTATTTGATCTCCGAAATGGCGCTTGAGGAGCCTGATATCGGAAGCACTGACCCAAACATCCTGATAGACAACAATCGCACGGATGACGAACTGCATTTCGGGATGCTAGGGGGCGGCGGGGATAAAGAAGATAAAGGTGACGAAAGCAAAGCTCGTGATGCTATCCCCACCGCTAGCCGGCGACAACGGCCGTCGACTAAACTCGAGATGTTTGACTTAGGAACCAGTGATGTCGACGGGTATGAGGGTGAGGATAGTGACGATGCAGATGCGAATGCGGATGAGGAGGAAGAAGCATGGCAAGCCGATGATGGATCAACGCAGAATGTGGAGGACTGAGGACATTGTAGGTGATGTTGACCGGTATGAGTGCGACGATGCGGATGCGGATGAGGAGGAATAAGCATCACAAGCTGATGACGGATCAATGCACAATGTGGAGCACTGAGGGCATAATACTAGAGAGTGTGAAGATTGGACAGTATTTTTCAGACATGTAAAATACGATAATGGCGAAGCAAATGCAAAAGCAAGCGATTTATCTGAAGCGAAGACTGTATTGCAGTACGTCACAAAATCTCAAAGTTAAACCTAAATGAGAGTGCGGCATGTGGCTATCGGCCGAAGAAGGGCATAAACATCGCCAGGCGTTCTCTAAACGGCCAATGCATAAGGGCAACCCCTGCGAAGAGTGAAACATACGTGTCATTCTGAGGCTGCCTGTACGTCACCACATTCCGGACGCAAAATAATGGAAGCATGATGCCGGAGCGGCAAGCGTAATATACAACGCGACGTGTCACCAGAATAAGAGGCATGGTATAATAGCCGCCACAAGGGAGGCATGCAACATGGCACGTCTACTGTTAGCAACGGTTCCAGAATCCCGGGTCTGTTCCGGGTCCACTTCCGACCTGGAACCGAACAGTGGCGACGGGTGTTACCACCCGAAAACCCGGACCGTTGCAATTGGGCCGGTTTTGCCACCAAAAACCCAGCATTTCAACATCACAACTTTGCCTCCAATTATGTCTTTGAGTTCTGATCGTATCGTGACATGATCAGTATGTAGATTGTGCAGTTCTAGCCGCTCTTTCACCTCCCGCTTTCAGATTTGTGATCCAACCAAAATTCGTTGAGTCGCTATCGAAAACCCGCTAATTTCGCGTACAATGTGCCTTTATTTCACAACCACACAACAAATATCAGTCGGATCGCAAATCTGAAAGTGGGAGGGGAAAGAGCGGCTAGGACTTCACAATCTACATATAGATCATGACATGATACGATCAGAACTCAAATACTTAATTGGAGCGACAGTTGCAGGAACCATAAAATGGAACTGCGGTCCGGGTACAACCTGGCCAAATAGCTGCGGGATTGTGTGCGGTCCGGATAACACAGCCGCCAAGACAGCGCGGTTCGGGTTCCATGGTGGTTCCTAACCAGGACCGGGGTCTCGGTTCCAGTTCCAACCCGGACCAAAGGCGGCTAACCCGGAACCGTTGCTAACATTAGACCCGTTGCTTGGGTGACGGGTCGCATCTGATTCTCTCTCTGAGGGTACGAAGTTCCGTCAGAGCTGTCAGAGCCGTCCGCAACATCTGGGTGTTTCGGATGGAAACTTGAGTTGTTGCTGATTCTACTCATGACCTCCAAGTGCATCTCCAGATATGTACTATCATGCACTTCAAGTTCACATCGAAACTCACTTGATAATGGCCTCTTCTTTCACATTATCAGGGCCTGAAAGTGCATCTCCAAACTGGCTCTATTGCACCCTACTCAATCTCAACATTCAAATGCATCTTTAAGTTTACACAATCATAGTCTGCATCCAAGTGCATCTCCAAACTCATATGATCATAGCCTCCATGCGCACGTTTAAATTAACTCCATTGCCATCTCTAGGTGGTTCTGCAATTTAACTTGTGAGTACTTTCTGCAGCCAGATTCACGGTATATTTATATACAGACAGAGTTAAATATATAATACATGCTATATTGTGATGTAGTTAATCTGCTTGTAATTGGAATGAGTGACACCAATATGAGAGACGAAATAGCATGGGGAAAGTGTTAGAAGCGGATCCGGGTAACCTGCCAGCTGTCTGGATTTGGATTGCAAAAACACGTTGGTTCGGTTGCAGACACTTCCAAAATCCTAACTCACTGACTCATGGCGGGCCAAACCCAGACCTGTCCCGGAGGTTCCTGGCGTTTTGCCAGGTCCGGCTACCACTGTCCGTTCCTATCTCCGGTTCTGTGCTTTGGGTTTCTCATTTCTGGTCCCTTTCAAATATGCTACTGTTAATTGTACAATATTGACATTGGTAGGTCAGGCCTGGATTTGAATGTATCGGTCTCCTTGATGATCAAAATGAACAGTGACACACGCCCTACCACATCCTGCAAATGAGCATCCATGGAGCATCAACGATTGTTGGTCTTGTATCTTGGGTAATCTGGGGGGCTACCGGTTACACACAGTCGTAAACAATGTATTGGCCACAATTGTAGCAATAAGAAAAAGTGAAACATTTCGAACCATATTTTGGAAGTGTTTGTCAACGCAACATCAACGATTTTTGATCTTGCATCTTCAGTAATATACCTGGAGATTGATCACAAACATCTATAAACAAGAAGATGGAAGCCTTTGTAGATAGATATGTACAGGATATTCCTGCCACATCCTCCGGGACAGTAGTGACTTATCTCATTTACAGAGCTACCACTCAGTATTCCTGATCCTTTTAGAGTACGAAAACAGTCAAAACAATATATGTAGAGTGTAATGGCCACAGGATGCTGTGATTCACCATGATGCAAGGCGAACAATTATTGATGCTCCATTGACGCACATTGTCAAGCTGGATCAGGGAGCATTTGACTTTCGATTGATTCTATAAAGGGGGCCAGAACTTCGTTTATGTCAGTCTGCAACCTGTTGTCCCCCAGATTACCCAAGATACACGTACAACAATCGTTGACGATAAGTTGATGCTCATGTTAATGATGGGCCATGGAGGGTATTGCTATCTCTTCTGTTAACAACGGCGGCCAATAATTCCTTTATGACTCTCTGGAATTAGTTGTCCTCCAGGGTACACACAATACACGACAATCAATCGTTCACCACCTGTTGACGCTCATTTTCAAGGTGTGGCCAGGAGGGTATCCCCATCTCTGTTATTAATCAAGGCGGCCAATAATTCAGTTCAGACCATCTGCGACCTATCGGTGGTCTGTTTACCCAGGACACATGACCAAAACTCCTTGCCCCTCCACTGACTCTTATTTTCCAGCTGATGCAAGGAGCGTTTCACTATAATTTTTCCCAATACAGGCCACCAATACTTCGATTATGTATAACCATGACCAAATCAATGTTTAATTACCAGACTTTCGTGATCTAAAATTGTTGACGCTTTGTTGACAGTCAATTTACCCAGGTGTATCCCCAATCTGCGATCATTTACTTTGGCATAGTCTGACATTCACATTGTTTTGGTAGCCTTTCTAGCATTTTGATTTTCTTTCTCCTTGATCACTACATTGTTGTTTAATAATACATATAAATATATCCTTTAAAATATACTTTACAGAGTCTGCTGATTGTAGATATTAATAATCACCAAAATTCCGTGCTTTTCGATCAATTCTTGTCTTACTTGCAGGTTCACTCAATATGCTGCTCTCGTCTTCACAATCGATGTTAGCTGCATTTCAACACAATAGATAGTGTACTAACAAGTGGATGTTGCTTCATCATTCAGCATATGTGGATTAAAATTGGCATCATGCTGGCTATCCTGGGCATATGCATCGAGAGTAAAAATTTCAGTGCTGGGAGGAGACGTCTGTGAAAACACACATCCATCCAGCAAATTGTAGACTTGGTAATGTTGAGCTCCGGAAATGATATCAGTGGTAGCAAGTGGCATTTCGTGCAGAGGTGATGTCAGCATTTGAGTTGGCTGTCTGTGCCGGTCAGGTTGAGGTGTACCTGTACCTTAGCATCTCAAGCTTGTCGCCAGATTCTTTGCAGTGGCATTTGGGAAAGGAAGGCATCTGGCAGTGTGGTTTTGATGAAGCATAGCCAGGTGTTATGCTAATGCAGCCATCACCTATTTATGCCCAGGAAACGCAGCACTGTGCTTCTTCCCTTTCCTGACCTCGGAGAGAGATTTGTTGATCAGGTATTGAGTTTCCTGTATTGCGGCACGCGAAAGCACTCCTCTCGCCAGCTTGGCCATATTTAAGGCCAGGTGCATGTCGGACTGTTCGAGGTGGACCCAACATCTTTGCCTTGCCATAATAGAGGACAAGTGGATATCTAACAAGAAATCAATTGCTGCTGCCAGCAATGAGATTCTGCTTTTACATTAACCATATACGCTTCCATAGCCTCCTCTACAGTGATTCAGGGATGTTTCGTCCACTCACAGGAAACCTTATCAGTAAATCAGTCTGCAGCAATCTCAGAGCTGACAACATAATGGTGTTCAATTTCAACAACTGTGTCAAGAACTGCATTGGTCAACCTTGCAGGTTTCCCGTTGTGTGCAGAGATCAATTGGGCAAGTAGCTCTCCATGTACACCCGCTGTACGTTACAAGGTTAATTGACGGATGTTTACCTCGAAATGAATATACTCACATCTAACTACATGCTGCTTCGTATACTTGCTGCTTCCGGTCTTTCGGACAATTTTTAAATGTACATCCTGGGACACATTGTTTGTGGCTGCATTGTCAGAGTCGTGGTGGACTAACTAGAGTCTGTATCCATGATGTGTGCCAATCAGGGACGTATTTGATGAAGCACCCGTCAATTGGCCTGACTGAGATCTGCTCCCCGTTGGCTGAGGTGGTTGTGTGTCTGTGATTTGTTGGTGTGGAATAGAAGAGGAAGATGACAACGAAAAGAAGTGGGAAGTCCTGAGGACTGTAAAGTACACTTTGTTTCAGAATGGAATTATTAGCAGCCAATATGATCCTTATATTCATGAGGGATCCTACTGCATATGGGTCCAAGTTGCAGTGGTTTCCCAACACCCTGCGACTTGCAATAAGTCGGTCCAATGTTGTTTGTTAGTTGTCAGGAATAAATTGCGGTGTACAACAGCCGAAATCGCATGATTGTCAGATATACATAGGAAATTTTCCAAGGGAAAGAATGTCTGCTGTTCGTTGTCTCAAAACATCCCCCGGATAATACATGAAACAGACGCTAACAATCAAGTTATGTTGTATGGTTAGCCTAATGATTCCCATTTCAATGACAGTCAAATAGCAGATTTTGCTTTGTTAAAGATGATTAAACATACCAACCTTGACATAAAAGATGCAACTTGGCTCCATATTGTCCATATCTTGCAACATCCAACATCTCACCCAACAACAAAGTCAAGGCAAACTACAGTGGTCAATGCTCCAAAAAAGAAGTTTTCGCAACGTCCAGCAGGCAAATGTGGCAAATCGACAAAGTGGTTCACACCATGATGTCATCAAGCGAATCAAGGCAAGTGCGGCTTGGAAGCAGAAAGAATCTGAACACTTGGGGCATTGAGTAACTTGCAAACCAACAAGAAGCTGGTGCCCAAGGAACAACGAGAAACGCACTGATTGAGTAATTAAGAGAAAATAAATTGGAACCAGGATTATGTTGAGAAAGAAACTGCTGGGGCAAGAATGGGAGTTGAAGATGCAGAGGCAGTGGTTCAGCAAGAGCAGAAAGATATGAGGAAAGCTGAAAATGCTGGATTGACGAATAGTGAGCTCAAAAGACGTTTCCGAAGATGATAGTTGCTATCGGACACAGTCCCAGTGATCTTCCAAGTCCTGACAATGAGGAGGATCGGGAAGATAAAGCTGATGAAGGGACAGAGCAGGGCGAACTGAGTGAAGCTGACAAACCCGGCGGGGTGATGGGCACAATCTCCAAAACGGTACAGCAGCGCATAGAGAGGTTTCTGCAGATGCAGGTAACGCTTGACGAATACACACAGCCGGTATTGGAGAACACAGCTGACTACATCTCTGAAAGAAAAGGGAAATACCCCCCATCCGAATTGAGGGTTCCAGCAGTCGTTAAGCTGCAAACCCATACTGTTGGAGCCGCACCTGCACTTACAACATGTTTGAGAGTTGATGGAGTGTCTTGACATTGTCCCCAGAATCTTGCAATTGTCACAAAGGACTTCTGGATGAGTATGTAGTCTTGGTAGGCTTGGTTCTGAGAAGCCGCCGTCGAACATGAGTATACCCGGTTTTGCGCCTGACATGAAGACCGATTCAGTACTCATTCAGAATGTGAAGCCTGTTTTACAGGTATGATATTACCCCTGCATGGAGCCTCCCCAGCTAAGGATGTATAGAAATCAGATTCGGACGAAGACATGGTGACGGCTCCTGCGTCATCAGAGGAATAGAGACTTAAACTGACATTTTTGATATGATATCTCTCTGAAACTCAATTTGTGTACCAATTTTGTTACATGTCAGCATTTTCTTGAGTTCAGTGACCGAATTGTGAGACATGATAATTGGTCTGTGCATGTGGAAGGGTCGAACGCACTATGCCCAAATTCGAGAATCCAAACCACGCTCCAAGACGGCCAATACGTGTGATTTCTGTTTTCCAATTACTGTTATGTGAGAAAGCAAAAGCGATAATAGTGACGAAATTGACTAACAAAATGTAACTGTGTGATATCATAAGAGTTATAGAAAGAGCGGTCAAGTCTCAACACCAATCTGTCCGAATGAGCACCGTCATGCTGCCTTCATCCATGCATCCAACTGCATAACTCCCTGCACAGGCCTGCAGTACATGGTAGAGATCTTTGAAATTGCTTGTGGTATGTCATGGAAATCGAAGAGAAGGAGCTGAATGAAGAAAGGTCAGCAAGTAGAGCTATATTTACGAACAACTAGTGAAATGATCCACATGCTGTACATTGCTGGCCAAAAGTAGAGGAATGTAATAGGGCCACCTCATCACTCACTCAAATCACGTTGATTGAGGTTGATCCGAAATTGAGAGGCCACAAAGCTCCTGGATGAAAATGGTAATACTTTGAAATATAATACTGGTTGTTAATAATGAGTATATGATAGATTGGATACAAGTATTGAGTGTACAAAGGCTGTTTCAAAGTGAGTAATATGAAGGTCAACAGCGCAGCAACGATTTTTTGTCTTACACATTCAACAATCAAAGGACTGCATTGCCACATCCTTCCAAAGTGTATGTATTAGTCAGCATTATAGCAAAAAAGGCATATGATACACTCCTTGCCCCATCCTAAAAATGAGCCTCAATTGAGTGTCAACAATTGTTTGCCTTGCACCTTCGAAAATCCAAGGGCTGTGAGGTGACATTAACTTACAATCAAACATTCAGTGACCTTTCTAGGCAACAATCGTTGCGACAACATCGCTGTGATGTCCGAATAGTGATATTCAACAGAGCATCTACATATGTTGGCCTTGCATCATGAACCTTACAAGTGCTCTGCAGCGACATATACCCATAACATAACTATTGGCCATCTTTCTAAACCAAAACATTTTCGAAAACATCGCTCCTATGTAATAAAGATGAATCTCAACGGAGGATCCCCAACTTTTGCCTTTGCATCTTGGAAAATGCTTGGGCTTGCGGCATTATTAACACATAATCCAACTATTCGCCGTCTCTCTAGGCAAAAATTGTTGCAACCATTTCGCTGCTATGTCCTAAAAATGAATGTTAATGCAATGTCAACGACTTTTGCCTTTGCATCTTGCAAAATCCATGGGCTGTGTGGCGACATGAATCTAAAATTGACCTATAGGCCGTCTTTCTTGGCAAAACTGATTGTGACAAGATCTCTTCTATATTGTAAAAGTGAGCATCAACGGAGTGTCAACAATTTTAGGACTTGCATCTTGGATAAACCAGGGGCAGTGTGTTGATATCAATACACGATTGAATCATTGGCCGCATTTCTAGCCAAAACTGTTTTCGATGTCAATGCAACTCATCCCCAAAAATGGTCATTAATGGAGTGTCAACGATTTTAGGTGGTGCATCTTGGAAAATCAAGGTGCTACGCGACCAGATTCATACATAATTAAAATGTCGGCCACCATGCTAGGCAACAATGCTTGCAACAACATCGTAACTAAGTCCTAAAGTGAGCATCATTGGACGATCAATGGTGTGTCAACAATTTTTGATCTTGCATCCTGCAAAATCTACAGGTTTTGGAACGGCGTTAACTCACAATCAATCTATCAGGAGCCTTTATTGGCAAAAATGCTAGTGGGGATATTGCATCCTCCTCCTACAACTGAGTGCCCACAAACTGTCAACAATTTATATGGGGTCCAATACGCTACACAGCAATAAACTGCATAGCGTTGTTCCTAAGGTCAATTTTACGCGGTCAGTCTTTTCAATATGTCCTTGGATTGAACTTCACAATTATGCACGCAATGTCTCACAGATCTAATGTTCAAGCTTGTAGCTCTTGACTCAATATTTAAGAACCCGCATTCTGCTTTACTACATCAGTAAAAATAAAATTAGTTTCCGAAAATGAACCCCCCTCACTCAACCTCCTCCACATTCTCCACAACTGATCAGAGCCACATACTGGCAATCTTTCATCATGCTTGCAAGGGTTCAATGATGTGATCGCATTATCACGAGATCTCAAAACGTATCTAGTTATTGAGGTTAATTTGTTGAACTTAGTTCTTTCATGGTGGTTCTCTAAATTTGAATTGTATCAACAGTTTTTTGAACTGTTCCATTAATTTCAACTATATTCTTAACTATTTAATCCCTTTAGACATCGATTATACACAAGCTTGCACAACTCCCATTACACAAATTAAGACACTCAGAGTAAACACTAATCACATTTGTATCTAGCGCTGCAACAATTAGTTCAAGCATCGAGTTGGACAATCTACATGTATAACAAATCAAAAGCATTGAAGTCAATCGTGTTTCTGAAGTACCACCGCTAGCAATCTGGCTACGGCGTGAGTTGAAGACCATATACAGCTCCTTGCATCGCGTTTATAAGGACAAAATAAGTGGTGCCGATGCAGAAACGAGGCTTACGACGGTAGCGTCCATCATGCATATGTTTCATCGGAGGCTGTTGCCTCTCCTCAACAATCACCATACCATCAGTGTGACGTATCAGCCCTGTTGGAAACGTCTGAATCAAGGCAAGAAACCCTTTAAAACTCATTTCAGCATCCTCCACAATGAAAAGATACTTCAACTGTGCAAGAATGCGTCCCGCTGTCGACATCAAGTGGCTATCCGAACTCGTCCCTATCCAGAGATGCACTGTATCATTTCTTGGTGCTGTTTGCTTTCCCCACCTTGTGGACTCTGTGCAACGAACCATATGAACTGCTTGCTCATCGTATTGGAAAGACGTCACCGGTATTGCTAATGCGTTGTACCAAATGTATTTTGCATTGTTGAGACAACTGAAATACTGATCATGATCGACATTGTCTGTGAAGTCAGCAATTCTCTTGGAACACCAAGCAATGTGAATCTGTAGTTCCCCTTTTGGCATTGAACACCACTCGGCCAAGTCATCAAGAGTCTTGATTTCCACTTCCCGGTTGTTCATCATTTGCTTGATAGGTGCTTTGGTTACACTCAAATATTCGTCACGAGGTTGTTTTGCAGCATTTCCATTGAGCTCTCCATACTGACTCACATCTTTTCTGGATTTAGTTCCCAACATATGGAAGGTGGCCTCAGCAGAATTCGATTGATGGTACGCTTGTGTAAGATCCATCATCACTTTTTCTGAGAGTTCAGCGCTTATATTTAAGAGGTTGCCAAACTGGCGGATATGGTTGGGCAAGTGGTGCAGGAGATACATCTGCACACAGCTGAAATCAGATTCGTCGAAAAGATGTTGTGCAATTTCTGACTTGATCTGCATTTTGTCTTCAGCAACACTACAACACTTTTCAGTGGCAGATTGATTGTTCCAAGTGGGATCACTCAACGGTTCCTCCAGTTGGTCCAAAGTAAGTTGCTTTTTCAACACTTCTGATACATTCTTTGCAGATTTACTGGCATCGAATCGATAGAAACCATTCTTGTGAGAATGAAACTCTTCCAGATGATTCTCCATCAACTCGACCATGGCCTCGGTATGGTACTCGAAGTGTGCCACACGGTTATAATACACAAAGTTCTTGACCCACACCAGGGCTTCTGTGAAAGTAATCGTTTGCCTTACCAAAGGGTTTAAACAAGTCGCCCTGAAATCTGGAACAATCACATGCCAGAGTGCTTTCATCTCAAAACTACTCCATGGCGTCACACGCCTATATGGCTTGTTGAATCAGGCAAAGCCACGATATGGAGGCATCAAAGCCCAGAGATGATTGAATTTGTTGATACTCGAATGATCATTCAGGAACAATGTTACGCAGTGGATCAAATGCTTAAGCAAACTGGGACAGATGGTATGAAGGATATCGGGTACGACAATAGTTGTCGGAAAGATGCAGGTCATAGTCCAGAAGACGCTTTCTAAGGTCTCAGCAGCGTGATCGTCCAAATAGTATTTTTCTTCCCGTCTCTCAGTCTGATCTCCCTGAGTTGCGAGTATCATCTTTTGGCAGTATAGCCAATAGTCTTTCAATAGCGACCACAATGAATTCCCTGCTCCAAATGACAATTTCGGTGTGTCGCACAGAGTGCAACGGGGCTGCTTGATTCAATGCAACTGAATGTTTTCGAAGTATTCAGCCATCAATGCACAGATGACAGGATAACATTGCCACATCCGACCATCTGCACAAAGCATAAGCTTTCCAGTGTTGAAAAACATGTTGAGAGGACGATAAATAAGCTCAAAGACTTTCCATAAAACCTCTCCAGGGTGGATTTGTGGTTCCTTCATGGCAATTGTTTTTCCATGTCCTTGAAAGTCATATTTCGGAGGAACGGGGAGAAGGGCAACACGGATGCTTGCAAGTTTTGAAGGCTTTAATGTAATTGTCAAGTCGATGTCTCCAAGACTGAAATATACTGGCCATTTCTTCCTGTTGCCGGAACAGTGTGTAAGATGTATCTGGTTTGAAGTGCCAAATAAAGGGACAACAGCGGCAAAAGTGCAAATCAAGTATTGGCTGCGCTATACCCACACGAGCAGCTCATAGCAAGCTTCCTGTGGAACCCTGGGCAATGCGCAGCCTATAGTTATCTAGAGTCGATTCATAGAAAAGTGTGTGTGGGCCTATGGTAGTATATATGGTTGCCGGCCAGAGCTGGACCCATACTTGTCTGTAGTGCCTGCTGCTATTCCGCTACTGAACACACTATCGCTTCGAGTCTGCATGAGAGCCCGCTGGCGATTGACAGCCTGTGCTAGAGCCTTCCTGAGAGCCCGCTTGAGAGCCTGCTTCAGAGCCTGCTTGAGAGAGCTGCCGCGCTTCGGGAGGAGTATGGTTTTACTCCACTGCCAGCCTTTGGCCGATGGCAAACTCTGAGTTTGTCGAAGCTTTGGCTAATGGAAGGCTCTAAGTCTGGAAGCTTTGGCTAATAGAAGGCTCTAAGTCTGTGGAAGCTTTGATGCTAACGTTGACGTAGCCAACCTACTTGTCTAAGTGTTTCTGGTACCATCACCAACACCATCACCATCGCAGTCATCACCATTGCCATCATCACCATTGCCATCATCACCATTGCCATCATCACCATTGCCATCATCACCATTGCCATCATCACCATTGCCATCATCATCATCAGCCCCGGCTCAACTGCGCACACATACGCCCACAATCCGTGGGAAGCAAGCAGCAGATTGCACTTGAAAATCTGAGTTGTAGATCTGCTCTCCCCAAGATCCAATTGTCTACCATTCTTACAGAATCTAAAGCTGCAATTATCAACAGCATGGTCGTTACGCATCGTGAGATTTCGTCTCGGTGGGCGCACTAAAGACAAGACACAGTCAAAGATATAGACTGGCGTCATAATTTCGGCCGCCCGCCACCCGCTACCGGCCACCTGCCACATGCCACATGCAGACGCCACCCACCAAACACTGCTCAACAAATCTCTGGATCATGCATGTAGGACCATATTTGAGAGGAGTAGAGTTTTCCACTGGAAGCTTTTGGCAGATGGAAATCTCTGAGTTTGTGGAAGCTTTGGCTAGATGGCTCTAGGTCTGGGGAAGCTTTGATGATGACGTTGACGTAGCCAACCTGCTTGTCTAAGTACTTCTGGTACCTCGATCACTATCACCAACACCATCAGCATCACCATCGCCATCGCCATCACCATCACCGTCACCATCGCCATCGCCATCGCCATCGCCATCGCCATCGCCATTATCTCCGTCAGCCCCAGATCAAATACACACACATACAGCCACAATCAATGCGCAGCGGGTACCAGCCTATTCCTGTGGAAAATGGCAGTCGGAGATCTGCTCTCCCCAAAGTCGAATTGTCTACTTTTTCTGTGCAATCCAAGGCACCAATTGTCAACATCATGACCATGAGGCATCGTGAGATTTTGTAATGGGGGCCGCACTAAAGATAAGGTTCAGACTTTGATAACGACCGACATCATGATGCGGCCACCATACCCCGCTGTGGCCGGAATATGGATTTCTCACCACCACCACCACTCTGTTTGGCAGAGGACTGAGCGACGGCGGGTGTACGGAGATACAGGGATTACAGTGATGGACTGGGCGACAGGGCAAACGAAGATGGACACAGCAACGAGAGTATATATTCGGGAGACCCAGGGGTAGCTAGACTCTCATCTCATCTCATATATTTTATTATTCAGCGAAACACGCTCCATCTTTCCCATCTTTTGCTCTCACTTGCTTTCTACGAGATTGCATGGATCCCCGCAATTGCGTGGATCTTCAAGGCTGGGTAGTGTCATATCTTCTTACCCTCTACCTATGCTCCTCGATCCAGAACCGCTCTTTCTCACGAATTCCTTTTCAATGTAGTGTGAGGTGCGGCACAGTGTTGTTGATGAGTTCTCCGCCTTCTAGCTCCACGGTTCAACCACTGCGCCTGCAACTGATGCCTCCCGCTGCCTGGCTTCTGCAACTTAGCATGTCTCCAGATCGAGCATGCAGGAGGGTACATGTGAGCATATAGTCATGTGAGATTGGGAGTGTCTTCCCTCTTGAGAGTGTACTTGGGAGCGTAGAGCCAAGTAGGCTGGGAGTGTACCATCGAGTGCAATGTGAAGCATACTTGAGAGCGTGCTCAGGAGTGCGCTTGATAGCTTCTTGTGCGCTGGTATGGGAGTGTACAGTCAAGCAGGCTGACTGTGTGCCATCGAGTGCAAGTGTGAGCGTCCATGGCAGCATGCCCGGCAGTGTGCTTGAGAACATACTCGGAGGTGTACTTGGGAGCGTATTTGCAGTGTACTTGGAAGCGTCCTCAGCTATCAGTTGGGAGGTTAAGTCAAGCAGGCTGGGAGTGTACAATTGAGTGCAATCAGGAGTGTACTTCAGAGCGTACTTGGGCGAGTGCAATGAAGTGCATTTGGCAGTTTTGTTGAATGCAGCATGATGTATAGTATCAAGCACCCATAATCACATGCGTATCATAGTAATCTAGTCAAATTGCAGGTCCATAGGACCTCATAGTGCCACGTGTCAAATATGCTATGGATTAACGGCCCAAAATCAGCTTCTCTGCGAGCTATGTGTCGCGTAATGTCATGTTTCCAGGTGAATCGTAGCTCCAAGTGGCCGCTGTAGCGATTGAAGACGTCAAAATCATGGTACCTATGACGAAATTCAACTTACATACCTGTTCATTCCACCATGGCAGTCGCATGATTTCTCCTCTGAGTAGATACGTTCCTCAGCATCATTGAATATCTTGGCTGGAGCATATGATATACGTTCCCTGAACGCAGGCTGTTGCATGAGGAACTCAATGCATTGAACAGAATTGTGGTAAAAGAAACTTGTGTAATCATCGTTCCAAAGGTTGTTTGGATCAGCGAAACGATTGTAACACACTTTGCTGGATTTCCAAGAGTTGATGCCCATTGCGGAGGACATTTCATTCAACTATTAACGTACTGTGTGTGATGAAGTGAAGATGCTAACGGCTGCCATCATAGGGTTCATGAGACGCTCGTTGATAGGAGTTCAGTTAACGTTGTGCTTGATGCACCAGTGCGCTAATCGATACTCTTCCTCACAAGAAAACGGTGATCACAGATTAATTTCATACTTGAAGATATGGAAATGTTCGATATTAATCGGCTTCCTTGCGAGATGGTAATCCAACTGTGGACTACCATGAATACAAGAGCAAACTGGAGGTTGCTCTGGATCGATACACGCAGTCTCATTGTCAGCTTCTGTATAGATGAATTCATTGTCAGAAGGGTGCAGAATAGGGTCACGATGCTGTTCGTGAACGAATGGAAGAAGATTACTATGGGGCCTGATCGCAAAACCATTATCTGGCAGTTGTTTCGCTAATACTTATACTATCTTTTCTTTGTGGTAGCCACAGGGATGGGTGATGTAAGCACCGATGTAGGAGTACATCTTTGAGCAGTAAAGACACTGTTGACAAAGATTCATGTTTCGTTAGCAACATGAAATGTCCCGACAACTTTAAGTAGCATCTTGACAGTCTTTTTGCGACTCATACCTTTACAAGCTACGTGGTCCTCAAAAACAGCAGCAGCTCAATTTACATTTAACCAAATGGGGTCCTACCACTCTCGTAGGATTTCTCTCATCCTTCTTTACACCTTTGCCAATGGTTCAATCGCTCTCTCAATTGCAACATCCCTTGAATCGCAAACAGCATACCAAATCTGCGTTCAGCATGTCATGGCGAGTAGGTTGCACCCTCACAAGGCCCTCCTATGCCCATTGCCGGATTAGTGGTTGTTACATTATGTTAAGGTCGTACCTTACATGAACCGCGCAATATGCTAAGATACCGGCCCAGTGATGTAATGGTTGTGTACAAGAACTAGTGCAAGGACAAATCAGTGAGATATGACTGCAGAGCATACTTTTAGTTGTCTTTGTGATGAACTTAAGCTTTTAGTCGACGAATCAGGGCGCTTAGATGATGCTAAACAAATTGCCTCCTAGCTGAATTGCAGCCAGGATGATGTCACCAGATCAAGAAAACCCTCCAAGTGCATATATATATTTGCCTTGCCTGCCCACCTTACTTACAATCTCCAGAACCTTCAACACACTCTCTGCATTTCTACTACCGCATCACATCACCCTTGACGATATATTCAACACTTCTGACACTTGTTTAGTGTAACAAGCATTCAATACCTACCACGCAATCCTTGACCACCATTGAGAACCTGAAATGTCATGTCATGTCTTCTGGTTGCCAAAATCAGTCGTCCCAGATGCGAATACAATCCAGATGCCGACTCTACAAGTCCACGTCTGGGCCGTGAACGCCAGTGTTAGAGTCAGCTTATGGGCAGCAGAAACCATGGGGATTTGGCAGTATAACGGTGTCTTCACAACACAATGGATACATAATACAGTTAGGGAGCGTGTCTGGGAGATTGCGGAGTCCGTGGTGATCTTCAACAAGCAAGGCGCTGGCTTCGAGCAGTGGGATCTCCTACTCGATCGTTGCTTTACTGGATTCACGGATCTGCACAGTGAAAGGCCACTTAGGAAATAGTACATGGCAGTCAAGATTAACCTCAATGGTCAGAAACTCAATGCAGCACTGGACAAGTTCATGGAGGTTGGCTTTTGGCAAAGGAGAAATAGGCTCGAAGAAACAGTGAAGGAGAACAGAAAACTGATGCCGGTTGGTATGAATTTCATTGCCCCGATGCCTCTTTTGGTCTTCCTGATGATTTGTAGATCCAGAAGACAATGAGGATGAAACATCGGGTCACAGATCTTCTCTGATGATGGTGGATTGCAACGCCTCGACCTATTGACTTGTTGAGCCATTTAGCTTTACCATCACCTATGTGGATCCTAACATTGCTGCGAAGAGGGTGGGTGAAAACAGTACTCAGCTAATCTCATGGCACTGGCATGGAGATGATGAACCAATACTTCCAATAGTTACATCGATTGTGGATAGGACCATTTTGTCAATCATGCATGCTGCAATCGCCAGTCTGTCAGACTCCAGACAGAGAATCCGAGAGCATTTGGGCTGCTGGGAGGAGCTCAATGGAGATCGTGGTGCGTACACCTTGAATGTTACCCCATTGCTCGATAACAATACTGCTGCCGGATGGGTAATGGTGGTGATGAAAAGAAGCAACACAACACATTTTTATGTCTTTCATCATGGCCAACAAGCCGACGGCACAGCTGGTGCCCAGACGCCTAAGCGTGGTGGCTGCAGCTACCGTCCTCTAGATTACATCCTTTTACCTCCAGCCGAGGATAGGATTACCGATATTGGGGAGGAATCGGATGATGATGGTTAGATGCGGCACCCAAATCGAAGAAGCTTCCAATCGACAAAAACATGCTTCCAAAAGTTTGAACCAAAGCATCAAAAGAGGATTATCAGACAGCGGAAATAACTTCAGGTCATCCAAAACCGTGCTCTCGGTCTCTTTGTCAATTACGAGCGATACATTATTGCTAATAAGGATGAGGCTTGGCTATGCAAGCACGATAAGAATGTGAATCGTTGCGCTGTACGCTCTTTGGACAATAGGAAGCATACAAGCAGTCACCCAGCTGCATATAAGTCGTTGTGAGGATGGAATGCACTGGCTGGATGGTTGTTCAAGGATTTGTGTTGTAGGTGGGTATTTTTCTGGCACTTTGGAGACTGGTCAGAGGGGTGATAATTTGGAGTTTTTTGATGAGGTTTGGTTCTCTTTTTGATGTTTTGTTTATTGTATTATAACATGATTCATATTGATGTATGAAGGGATGTATTGTGAGTTTACGATGCTGGGAGTAATGGTTGGGACGTTTATTTTTGGGAAAGGCATAGTGGCAGCAATAGGAATCTGTGTATGGCCATTATGTAATTGATAGTTCGGTATTTTTACCCAGCAGAAGTTAGCACGAATGATTAGTGAAACGCAAACGCGTTTTTTCTTGTTGCAGTAACCATTTTCATTCAAGGAAGCCAATCAACAACCCTGCGGCATGCTTGTCACCTGCCATTCTGAGTTCCGAGTTCCCATGCATCCAAGGTGTTTGAAGTGTGGGTGGCGGGGCAAGCGAAGATCCTTGAATTGTTGACAAGATGATAAGACACATCACGACAATACTTTTAATCATATCAACACTTGCTTTCCTTTACACAATGCTTTAATTAATTTGCTCTACATTCATTCACAATTGCTGTAGTAACTCCTTTAATTTTTCGTACTTATCACTCGCCACCTTTCTAAATTATGACAAGAAGGTGCCTCACCTCTCCTCCTCCTCCTCTTCGTTGCAGCACCAGGAGAAACAGACAATCAATCCACAACGAGTATCTCAATGACCTTCTAAGCAAGATCACAGACAATTTCAATGATTGTCGAGATTACCATTCTGAATCCGATGATGAGCTTCATTGGCGACCATCCAGAAAAGCATTGGGAAACCGGCCATTAAAAGATTCTTTCATATCAACACTTGGAAACCGAGTCGCGGCAACTCAATTGACTTCTAAGTTGGTGCAACCCTTACATTCTAAGAGTCTGGAGGTCTAAATTTCTCAGGATGACGAGGATGAAGGTGAGCCTGCACCGCTGGCATCCAAGAAGGTATCCGATTAAGCAATTGAATGATTGAATCCACCCACTAATGTATATATTTACTAGTCGAACGAATTATATGAAGCCGGTGAGAAAATTGATTGCATAGCAAGCTGGAAATCAATGGCGATATGTGCCCTTTGTTGAGGACATGACAGGCCTCATCGTCAGGGCAGAATACAACCCCGAGACAACCCTTTCAGGTGTTCCTGCGATGGTCATGGCACATGTGAAGCCAATACCTATCACTTATGCGGTGTTTGTGAATCCCTATGCCACTAATGTGGTAAAGACCACCCAGATTCATAGTTGGTGTTATGAGGAAATCGCCAGGATTGATCCAGCCCAGAGAAAACCAAACACTCCATGTGCCTACATTTCGTTGGTAAATGAATTATCTCAAAGATTGTTTTCCTCACTAACATTGTGCATCAGTCTCTCGCAAATATTGCTTCCTCCGATACCGCAATGGTACACTGTTGCATGACTACTATCGACTGGATTTATGGATCTTGAACAGTCGCCTAGAGAGATATGGAAAATGGTAGCCAGGCTATTGGCCAAGGAGAGGTTTACATGCCCCACAAATGTTCATGCAGTAAGTTCAAAGTTCCCTGCTTGTTTAATCATTGTCTTGATAATGAATTTATCAGTGCACGTTTTGATTTGCACTGAGTGAAATTGAGGATGTTGTTCACTGGACATACCGCGATGGCATACGACAAATGGGAAAGAAAGAGTGATCATTCATCGATAAAATCAACCTGACATTCATTGCCTTCACCACGACAGATATCAACTAATGTCTGTCAGCCTGGAAAACTCGCGCGTTTAGGGTCCCGCCAGAGTTTGGTCTAGGAGGTGGAACCCAACATAAGTGCGATACAAGAAACATTAATCACATGGTTAATACTGCATGCATGGATGAATTTCAAGATCTTGATGCCGATTTTAGTTCCTCCTCGCCAGAGGTTCCAGCCAAACAGATATACAACATCCGCAGCATAATCTGCCAAAGGATCCACTCAACTGGGATGGATGCATGAATGGCACAACCTCACAACCATCAGGTTAGCTTTGATGAGGACTTCCTTGTTGACATCCTGGAGAAGCTGATCGAGCAGCCTGGCAATTTCTTTAATGGTCTCAGCAACTTTGTTGCTGCTACTAGAGCTAGCATGCAAGTATCAGCTGTTCTGCCTATGGGTGGGTCTGCCATCGCCAGCAGCAGCCAGCCTGTCCCCTGCAGAAAGAGCAACAGCAACAGCAATGACATCAGCAACAAGACCAGCGTTGATATTATGGGATTAGTTGATGGAAGTTCAATTGTGGAGAGTGCGATGTCACTTGGAGGTTAGAAATGGTGTTTGTTATCGGATTTAGCATATCCGTTGTGTGCTATTTTATTCTAGGTTTCGTTGATATATCATAATAGTAGTAAATTGACTAGAACTGACGGTTCATGGAAGTCCGATCTCAAATGGGCGAAACAATAATCACGATGATGCATAACCCTCCTAAGAGGGTTAAACTCCAAGGTACTGATGATCTTGTATCAACACATTCAATATCGTGAACCACTTCTGCATATAACTATCATTGGTCAAATTATGCCATCAGGGTCATTAAAAACAAGCACTACACACTTCATTCAGTGTATGGAGTGAGTACTATCATCATCACAAGGAGTAATCAAATCGCACAATGTAGGAGTATGCCGATAGAAAACTTGTGATATTGCCAAAGGGTGTGTGAACTGTTTGTCAAAGGCTGGTTACCACATTTGTAACAGTGGGTACAATGGTCATGACGCTTGAAAACAGCATCACGACGACTCAATCAACACTCTGGAACACTACAGCAATGCCATGTTTCAGGGAAACCTCAATTTCATTTGTTTGAGTTTGTGGGTACAATGAACTAAATGAATTAAATGAACGAGATTTAGTTTTTGCTGATGTATAACCTAACATTTGTCAGTCTCTCAGGTCAGATTACATAGTGTTCTAATTCCTACTTCCATGTCAGAATCAAACTCTTGCAATATCTGATTCCTATAGGTTATGATCTGTTCCAAAAATAAACTTGGCTTTATTTGTGACTTGTGCAACCTTGATTTACAAATCATCTTCGATGCTTGGTGCGCTTCAATGAGTATAGACTAGGAATGTCCTATTGCCTCGAACAATTCTAGACATGCCTCATCATGGCGATTTTGTTTAGACTGCTGAATGGTGATGAACAGCAGCCCTGAAATCATATGTATCGTTTATTATCAAGTTCTTTGTCATCCATCACAACATGTGACCAGCTCAATGGGGAAACACTTGGGGCCAAAGCTTACGTTGCAAAGTTAAACGAATATACAGAGCCAAAGGTTACAGAATTGACCAGTTCAATGGTCGATGAATCAGCATTCCCTATCCTGAAGAGGCAAAGAAGTCATGGAATTACAATGGTAAGTTCGAAGAGGAAATTGATATTTGACATCCAGGTTAATCTATATTGACTGAAATGACAGACCAAATGCTCCAAACTGGTAGCTAAGGACTTTAAAAAATCCGAATTTCACCAAGACACATGGAATTGCTACCTCATTTTAGGATTTGTTTCCGCTCAGATTCCATTGAATGTTAGGTTAAATTTGCAGCTACGAAGGGCATATAAAGCATTGAGAAGTGACTTACTGCTGCCGTCCGCCATGACTCTTAATGACAGTTACTGTGGGGAATATGCACTGACCGTGGTTGCAATTAAGAAGCAGTTGCCGTCACAAAATCATGGCAGTTTAGTATTGGACAGATTGATATCAACAAACAAACTTGCAATACTGTCAGTCTATGCTTACTATATGAATCGAAATCAGGCATTGCATGAAGTACAAATCTCCTTCGATAAGGTTGATCACCTATTCTTTTCCGGTTTCGCAAGGTAATTAAGGATGATCAGTCCAGTGCCAACATACTGGAGCAAGGCTACCACTGGATGGAAAGGATGTGCTTCATCGTTTGAAGCTTGCCGACGGCCGATTGCTAGGAATTCCGAGTGATAATCCTTTGTCAAATGACTCGATAATCTGCGAGCTGTAATCAACACTTGACGCCTCCGGAATGGAGTGGCCTGCATTGAGGAACCAGATACCATGCATGGCGCTTGTTATACAGCTGGCTTTAGGTGCAATTATGAGCAGCCTGGATGTAAAAGGCCGCACCAAGTCTTGGGAAGCCCATGAGCATAATCAGCAATTTGGAGAGAATGGAGGCATAGTTATTTGGAAGAGTAAAAGACTTCAAAAAGAGGGCAATGCTGGAATCAATAAGGAGTCGGCCACGAGACCAGGTGTAGCAAAGATAGTTGGGAAAATACGTACATCAAAATATTTTGAAAGTCCTGAAACTGACAGTCATCTAGCAGAGAATACTTACATTGTTGACTACGCTGACAGCTGGTAGTCGAAACAAGTTCATTGACTGTCAAAATGTCAAGGTCCGCATCGTGGTACTACTTATCATTGATGGGAAGACACGTTGGAACTCGACACTGGAGTTGTCTGAGCGAGCCTACTGATTAGCAGATATCACCCGTGAGTGGCGCCAAAATCCAATATACGGTGATGACTGACCACTGTTTACAATGCGGGATGAATGGACCATCTTTTAGTACATCATGCAAGTTTTGAAGCCATGCGGATATTGGACCCAGCGGATGTCGAAAAGGTATACATTCACATTGCATCACGTCATCACAGTCTACAGTGACATGTTCAATCATCTGGATGGGGTTATGTGAGTGTTAGCAAAGATGAATACTGAATTGAAGGAAGAGTTGTTCCTCGCCTTCAAGTTGGCGTGATAGAAGCTGACCAAATATTATGTTGAACTGACTCCATCGATGGGTATGATTCTTGTTTCTGAACATATCCTCGATTCTTTCTGGATATTGTGATTGTTTAGGCAGTGGGAGAATGGATGGGATATTCATCCTGAGGACGTGACATTCTATACTACCCAATACCAAGAGGCCTTTCTTAAGAATGTGGAGAATGAATACTGAGCCAAACATCAACGTGTACTGGTCAATGAACAGGAAAGCGTACCAAGCAACAATTTCGTCCCCGCTGTAACGGCTTCAGGATCTGGTCAATCATGCTTTGATACATATTATTGGTCCAGCAATGATGAAGAATAGTTAACACATAACAATGTAGCTGAAATGACTCCTGGACGAACAGATCATACAGTATGCTTATTGACTGCTGCCAGGCTCCATTTGAATTCACTGCCTGAAGCACCAAAGAACTGGGGGCCAATTAATCCAAATATCAATGATGACCACTCCAACCCAAGGGCAATTTGCAGTACATTTTGGATAATGGACATTACTAACTGGTGGTGCCAATAAGAGGAAACACACTCAAACTATGCCAAGCTCTCCAAAGTGGCATGCGACATTTGCTTTATCATACCACATGTTATCGGAGTGCTGTCCAGTTATTCCCTTGGGCGAGACATTAATGGCTGAAGGCAGACAAGAACCACAGGCGAGACCCTTCGCGAACAACTCGTTGTCAGGCAGTTTGTTCAATCCCATCACAGGATGTTGGTAGGCGATAACCCAGCATTGAATACGACAAACACAGAGAATAACTTAGAAATAAAGAAAGAGGCGAAAGAAGGAATATCGCACGTAATGGTCAAGGTCCACACCTTTCTGGAGATGTGGCAGGGCAGCCAGGACATACGATGTACACAGAAGGAATCTCATGCTCAAAATAAGTATATGCCAGCCATAGGATACATTTCAGATCCAGAAGGGATTGTCAAAGCATCCTAGTCACTCTTTCAACATGATGGTGCAGCTGCATTTAAATTGTCCAAAAGATCACCTTTGCCACCTGCTGGGTCTGTAAAGGACCTCTCTGGAGAACGAACTGAAATATTAAATTCCTGCAGAATCAAAGTAATCAACAGTCATCTAGTCAAAAGTGTTGAGGATAGAGCACCTTCAACCATTTCGGACACCGCTAATTCGCTTAACTTCAATGGTGAATTGGATATTCGAAATGACAGTGGAGATGATTGTGCAGCAAACATTAAATCTAATATAGTGCAAGACAATGGCATCGGGAATCCAGAAGGCGCAACACACCGCAATATGAGTGCAGCACCAATTCTTTCCGGAATGATTCAGCCAACGCGGACGTCAAAGAGACCGGCTGAACAGGTGTTGGTGACAGTCAATGCAATGAAAACATGGAGGAAAAAAGGAATCAACAAATTGTAGGACAGAATATATCCATGTTTCACCAGCTTCTTTGTGTACCTTGACTAGAGGTGGCAAAAGTTTAGGACTACCCGGCTTCGGTCTGGGTTTGAACCAGAACCGAGACACCGGGCCAGCTTAGGAACCCCCCAACAACCGAACCAGGTGACAAGCACTGGGTTGTAACCCAGACCGGACATAGAACCGTGGGTTTTTGGCCGGGCTGGAACAAGACCCCGGTTCCAACTTCATGGTTCCCACAGCTTTGGCTGAAATTCAGAATATGAGTTCTACTCATACCATAACATGATGAATACACAGATTGTGCAGTGTAACAAGCTGTTTCACCTCCTGCATTCAGATTTGTGATCCGACTGATATAGGTTGAGTGGGTGTGAAATAAGGGCAAATGGGTAGCGAAATTCAGGGGTTGTCGATAGCGACTCCACGAATACTGGTCCAATCGCGAATCTGAATGTGGAAGCTGAAAGAGCTCCTAATACTGCAAAATCTACATATTAATCATGTCACGATATGATCAGAACTCATATTCTTAATTGGACCCAAAGTTGTGAGGTTGAAATGCGGGGTATTTGGTGGCGAAACTGGCCCCATTGCAACAGTCCAGGTTTTCGTGTGGTAAAACCGGTTGCATCAGTTCAATTCTTGTTGCAACTCTAACCCGGAATCGTCCTAGCCGGTTGGAACCGATGCTACCACCAAGGTTGACCGATAGTTTTAGTTCAGAATATCTTATGGGCAAATGGTGAGCAGTAGCCGGTGAATATCAGTTGATAAACAGATGTATAGCAGGTGCAATGAATCTTTTGGCAGGATATATAAATTTTACTAGTATGAGAGCGAACAGTGCAAGAATATCAAAGTGCTTGGCTTTCCCACAGGCCCAAGCCTCAATCTGTCAGAAAGACACCCATGTGGTTCAAATCGTGATGAAAACAATCATCGATAGCAGCGGATATTGAATGGACAACATGTTAAAAATAGCATCAACGGTGTGTCAACCATTTGTGATCATGTAAGCACAATAATGAAACATTGATTTGGTCGCTGTTATGCATAACCGACCTAGTGGCAGGTTTTATAGGCAAAAGAGACCGCAATACTGTTGCCGCCACATTCTGAGAATGAGTGCCAACAGAGTGTCAATGATTTCTAGCTTTCCATCTTGAGTAATTTTTGTTCCAGTTGGATGCAGACATCCATTCATATGATATTGGTAGAGTTGGCAAGGGTTCTGGACCGTCAGTTCAGGTCCGGGTCCAGGTCAGAACCGCACCGATGCAAAATTGGCAGAAATGGTGTTGAAACCACCAGTACTGTCAATTCAGTTACAGGTTAACAGAAATTTCCCTACCTGGCAGAATTGGGCTGGTCCTCAGTGGGTTTTGAGCAGGTCTGTCAGTAAATACATATAACGCACTTGCCTCTGCTATTTGGTAAGAGTGCTTAAACAAAATCAATTATTTGACATCCAGGAATCACATTTTGCATGTTTTACAGGTTGCAATATCGATAATATGTGATTTTATGTTTTTCTTTTAATAATTTGTATTTTTGATTATGGAGGAGGTCAATATTTCTATTATAAGCTCAAATATCCATGTGATGCCTTCATTACCCAATATGAAGCACCAACAATTGATGACCCTCCGTTGACGCTAGATTGATGGTGATTTTGAAAATGGGGCCGTGACTGTGTCACTTTCTCTTTTGAATACAATCGCTGCCTCTATGTTGGTTATGGATAACAGTTTACAAATCACTTACCAATTACCTGATTTACAAGACCACAAATGGTTGAGGCTCCAATGTTTCTGATATTCAGAATGGGCAAGTGACTGTGTTGCTTGCTTGTTTGCTGATAAAGGCGGCCAATATGTTGGTTACACATAGTAGCAAGCATATCCCTGTCCAATTACATTATGAACATTACCAGAAATCATTGATGCTCTGTTGACGTGCAGGTTAAGGTGGTAGCGACATCAACACTAACAATATTGCAAATAGATTCAGCCAAACCTCGACTATGGGTATATGCCGCAGTACAATCCTTGGATTATACAAGACACAACGCCAAAAATTGTTGATGCTCTGTTAATGCTCTGTTGACGTTCATTCCTAGGTGTAGCTATATCGACTGTCAACATATTTCCCACACAGGTGGCCAATACATCAATTATGGGTAAATGCCATAGCACAGCCCTTGGATTACACAAGTTGCAACACCCAACATTGTTGACACTCGGTTTACACTCTGTTGACGATGTGTTAATGCTCAGTTAATGCTCTGTTGATGCTCTGTTGACGCTCTGTTAATGCTCTGTTGACGCTGAGTTGAGGCTCAGTTGACACTCTGTTGACGGTCATTTTTGGGTGTAGCAACATTGAATTTAACCCTATTGCGTATAGAGGCAGCCAATACTTCAATTAGGGATAAAAGCCGTAGCACAGCCCTTGGATTATATATGATGCAACACCCAAAATCATTGATGCTCTGTTCACGCACATTTTCAGAATGGGGCTGCAACTATATCGCTTTCTCTGTTGCCCATAAAGGATGCAAATACCTTAATTATGGATAAATGCTGTAGCACCGCCTTTAGATTATTCAAGATGCTACATCCAAAATTGTTGGTGCTCTGTTGACGCTCTGCTGCGGCACTGTTGACGCTCTGTTTACGCTCTGTTGATGGTCTGTTGACGCACTGTTGACGCACTGTTGACACACTGTTTATGCTCTGTTGACCCACTGTTGATGCTCTGTTGACTCTCTGTTGATGCTCTGTTGATGCTCTGTTGATGCTCTATTGATGCTCTGTTGGCACTCATTGTCAGGTGAAGCCACATTGACATTAACTATATTGTCTAAAAAGGCGGTCAATACTTCGATTATGGATTGATGCCATACCACAGCCCTCCGATTACATGGGATTCAACACCGAAATTAGTTGAAGCTCTGTTGATGCTCTCTTGACACTCTATTGACGCTCTTTTGACGCTCTGTTGACGCTCATTTTTAGGTGTAGAGACAACTACATTAACCATATTGTCTATAAAGGCAGCCAATACTACGATTTTGGGTAATAGCCATATCATAGCCCTTGCATTATACAAGATGCAATACACAAAATCGTTGATGCGCTGTTGACGCTCTGTTGACTCTCATTGTTAGGTGTAGCAACATTGACATTCACTATATGACCTATAAAGGAGCCCAATACTTTGATTATGGGTAAAAGCCATACCACAGCCCTTGGAATATATAAGATGCAACACTCAAAATCATTGACGCTCAGTTGACGCTTATTTTCAGAATGGGTCTATGAAAATGTCAGTTTCTCTTTTCCCCATAAAGACTGCCAATACGTTGATTATAGATAACAGCAAGCAAATCGCTTCCCACTTAACTTACATACAAGTCTGATAATTGTTGACGCTCCAGTGATGTTCATTTTTGGAATGGGCCTGTTACCATGTCGCTTTCTCTTTTGCCCATAATGGCTGCCAATATGTTGATTATATCTAACAGTGAGCAAAGTGCTTCCCACGTAAGTTACTTACCAGACAGAAAATTGTTGACGCTTCATTAATGCTCATTTTCAGAATGAGGCTGTCACCGTGTCGATTTCTCTTTTGCCTATATAGGCTGCAGTTACGTTGGTTATGGATAACAGCGAGCAAGACGCTTCCCAATTAACTTACTTGCAAGACCAACCATCGTTGATGGTCCATTGACGCTCATTTCCAGAATGTGGCTGTTACCATGACATTGTCTCTTGTGCCTATAATGGATGCCAATACGTTGTTAATCAATAGCAGAGAGCATGTAGCTTGCCAATGAAGTTGCTTCCAAGTCAAAACATCTGTGACACTCCATTGAGGCTCATTTTCAAAATGGGGCTGTTACCGTGTTGCTTTCTCTTTCTCATATCAAGGCTGCCAATACAGTGGTTATGCATAACAGCAAGCAAATTGCTTCTCAATTAACTTACTTACAATACCAACAATCATTGACACTCCGTTGACTTTCATAGTCAACATGGGACTCTAACTGCATCACTTTTTCTTTTGCCTATCAAGGCAGCCAATACGTTGGTTAACAATAACAGCAAACAAATTGCGTCCCAATTAACTTACTTACAAGACCAAAATCATTGATGCTTCATTGACACTCACCATAAACATGTTCTAACTGTTGTTTTATGGTTAATAATTTGTTCTAATAGTCATATAGTCATTATTGACAGCAAATGAATGATTTGTATGAATACTCAGTTGAATCTAAAAGCTTTGTGAGGTCTCAAGTTCTGATCCACTGATGCACATGTTCCCTGAGCGATGGACAACGTTGCGCTGTCACATTCCTGTGGTTTCAGCTGGGAATTTACTGCATTCAGATCCATAAACTAATTTTTCATTAATATAGCACAACTTCCTCACTTTGTCTTATCCAGTTGCTTCGTCTCGATTTCCATGACGTACAATGTGAAATTTTCAAAATGATGACAATATGCACCGGTTCTGAACGCAGAGGGATGTAGTTTGATGTATCGATGAATTCAACATGATTATGGTCATTCATAATGATTCGTGTTACGCATTGACTGCTTCTTCTATAACTTGAATGCCATAACTGACCCAAATTTTCGTGGTAAATTTTGTCCCAAAAGTAGATTGCATATTCATACTTATAGGTAAGAGGCAGGACGATATCACGTGGATCAATCCTCAATGTACTCGGTTTGGAGTTTAGAATCTTCGAATGCTCCATATGACTCTGGCACATGCACAGACAAATTATCATGTCTCACATTTTGGTTACTGAAATCACAAAAATGCAGACCAGTAGCAAAATAGGTAAACAAGTTACTTTTTGGGGAAATTTGTCGTCAATAATTAGTAATTGTGCAGATAGTGTACAGATGACAAATGAGCCATTACAATATGTTCAGCTGAATGCAATTCCTGTATGGTAAAGAGCTAGGGAGGTCATATGCAGGGGTAAATGCCAACTGGTTTCGCAGGCGTTGATTTCTTAATCGGTGACTAATTGGGTAGCACATCGGGTGTGGGAGCCAATAAGCATAGGTGAGATTGTGGTTTCCTGGATGCTAATCTCATATGGCTACGTTCTGCTCGTAAAGGGCCTTGCTGCATTGCGATTTCCCGGTGACACTACCACTTATCTCCGCCAGCTCTCCCAATGTTGTTGACACAGTAGGAGGTGCAAACTGATTGATTTGCGGCCTTATGACTGCCTTTACTGTCAATATGGCTGTTCTGTACCTCAAATCGCACTAATGATGCAAGACGAAAAATCGTTCACACTCAACTTCAGGATGTAGCAGGGAGCATGTCTCTGGTTATTTTGATTCTAAAGGCATTCAATAAAACAAATAAAGACAATGATGTACCAAAGTTTAAATGTTACACATGACAGTAGGATATCTGAATGCGACCATGAATGCAAAATCCCAAACACAAGAACCAGAGATTGGAACTGACGGGTCCAGCCAAACCCGGCAAGACTGGTGGGGTGACGGGTCCGTATACGGGTATGGCCCGCCCAGAAGCACCAGGTCAGGTTTTCAGAAGGGTCTGGAACCGAACCGAAGCATTTATCCAGTCCAAACCCGGATTCCTGGTGGGTTACCTTGACACATTGCTAACACTAGATATGGGCAGCCTTTAGGTGCAAAAACAGAAGCGACAGGGTCCCTGCCGCATCCTGAAAATGAGCATCGACGGAGCGTGAACAACTTTAGGTGTTTAAACTTTTGTTAATGAAGGAATTGTGCGGATCTTCATGCATATAGCTGAATTATTCACCTCCTTGATAGGCAAAAATACAATATATCCGGGGAAAAACACGTATTCCAACTTACTCTATATCACAAAGAGCAAAACGTGCCAAAATTTATTATGGGTTGTTGAAAATGTGATTTTGATAAGATACTATTATCAAACTGCAAAAACAAAAGCCTTATATGAATCTATAGATGGACACACTGGGCGGCCTGCAGACAACCCACCCAATTCAGACGGCTTGGGAGTTTACCATCGAACGATACCCGAGTTGACGGTTCGGGTTTATTCACAACCCGGCCCACCAATTTCGCAATGGTTCAGATTGGACGCCAACCCAGACACAAAGTCACTGTCCTTAACCGTTTTTTAACAATACATGGGTTTATGAAATGCTAAAAACTCCTGGTGTGACAATGCTGCACCAAATCTAGTGTCTCCAGCAGAGATGCCCAGCAGTCTCATCAGCTGCAGTTGAAGTCATTTCCAGACATGCTTAGATGGTCTCTGCTTCCCTGGAAGTCTCTTCCAGATCAGTGGAGAGGTCTCAGATACTCCAAAATTTTGCCTATCCTATCAGTCAAACATTGAATCATCTTCCATGCACCTCCATAACTGCCGGTCCTTTCAGAGACACCAGAAAATCCTCTTGCAGCTTCTGAGATCACTGTGCATAGCTCCAGAGGGTCCTGGTAACATCTGGAATGACTTAGAAGCACCTGTGAGGTCAATCTGAGAGTCTTGGATATGTATGTGTGGCAGCTGAACCAATTAACATTTCACCGATGTCATGAATAGATTGGTGGAGATGGCCTGGCTAATATCAATTCTGAAGTGAGCCTCCCCAACAGTAGCAAAAACATATCTCAATTAATTTTGAAAATATCATTGGTATCCAGAAGATGTAGTTTCAGACAGAGATGGCAGCTTCATAAACAATACTTCTGTAATTTGTATGACTGATTCATAATTAAATCAACCTTGAACACAGTTCATCTTCCACAGTGTGATCGACAATCTTAGCAACTCAATCAGGTCATCGAAGTATATGTACAAGTATACTTTTATTATGCACTGAAAACTTGGACTGAATTGTTACCAATGGGTGACTATACTTAGAAGAGCTTGATCCATTCTGTAACAGAAATATCCCATTAGATGCCACTTATGCAACAGAACCAACAACCAACTGCCCAACTGAGATACAGTATAAACTTCCAGCATTGAAAAGCTATACACATTACATTATAAGGATATTTGGGGAGTTATCCAAGCAGTTGCACGTTGTTTGAGATTCAATGAGAAAGAACTACAACAAGAAGTGCAACTCGATTAAAGTATTTGAAATGGAACTACTTGGTGTACACAATGGAGAAAATTTAGGATTGAAAAACTAATGCAAAAAGTTACAAGCCAAGATTTATAAATCCTTCATGATACAGTTACTAAGACCCTACAGATGACATCACAGATTATAGCAACCTGCATCTTTGAAGAGACTTCCAACATTTAACATCCGCGGATTATAATGCTATTGGACACAGAATTCAGCACAGAAAGTAGCTGAAACTGAAGTAGACAACACAGAATGGAAATGGGGATCAATTATCTCCAGCAGACCTACCTATAACTATACCACAAAACATGTATCTGTCATTATCTTGGAAGCATTTATAGATTACAGTACTACATAGGAATCTGACACAAAAATCTTGACCAATACGGAGATAGTATTGAGGTAATATTACAGTCAAAATTGCAAATTAGCAATGGACAAGCTATATGGAAAGATTAAGTTAAGAAAGAAATGATTTCGCTGTATGTTTTTTTTGAATAATTGTGTTTCACTCTCTGAGTGGTATCTTTTGTTTTGTTCAGTTCTTAAGACAGGGCTACAATTGGGTCAATTATTTAATACAGTAAAATAGGGTTAGGGGTTCTCCCTAATTAATAGTAATGAGATTTAGTGAATTGCATACTGAATATATGGGTAATGCGGTTAGACTGGTTATGAATAACATCAATTGTTACGGGGGTTCTTAATCCCAATAATCAATACACCATTGATTGAACTAGGTACAACCGTCTATCTAAATCTCTCTTTCTCTCCTCGTCTTATCCTAAGACTCAAACTCTTGCCCTTGCCATGGCTGCAAAAGCTTCCAAATCAAACTGGTGCCAGCATCTGTCTGCTAATTAGATATACACTGAATTTCCCGGTCGTGTAACCACTTCTCACAAAATTCCTCCAATGGTAATCAGCGGGTGTTGATGTATTACAACACCAGGTAGTCAATATTCTCGAGTTGACAGAAATGAAACACCGCACTGTAGGTGTGGGTTGAATAGAGCTCTTTCAACCTGAAAAGCAAATTGCCGAAACTCTCGACAATCTTCTGCAACGCATGCTCAGCTGGTGTAAATGGATATCCAGGCATATAGTGTCCAGTCTCGTTTGTGTATAAGGGAAGTAATTTTTAAAAGATTACATAGAATTCTTAATAATATTTCAAGATAGTCTTCGGTGCTCTGTGGTGTATGTTTCTAGCTGCTTGCTTCCTTCGCTTCCCACGCGATACTACAGCCTCTTTATAGCAACGTCCCGGGCCCCTACGCCTAGCCGCTATAACCATGAATGCCTTCCTCATCATAATTCTGTTCAAGCAATGTCGTTTGAAAGCATTACGCTCCTGACAGATCAGGCCATCCATCGCCTACAAAACACAGACTGAAATCAGACCCCTCACAATTGTACGAGTCATTAGTTGGAACATTTACCAACCAAGTTGGCGATGCTTATTACCTCTTAAATCCCTCATGCAGATGAGGTATTACATTGCGTCTTAGATTTATTCGGCAACCAACCGATACTGTGCAACGTAGACTATTGACGCCTAAGCTCATAGCCGATACGAGTTTACATTGCGATCCAGACTGCTTACGCTCATAAGCAGTGCTTGCTCTAGGCTGATACCTATGGTATTATTCCCTCAGTTATGTCATGCTAAGGTCGAGACTATGCTCCTATCCAGAACGTGCTCCACCGTATCCTAGTCTGTTACAGGTACAGGTGAAGAGTTCTCGTTATTGTATATTGACTATCAACTGCCATTCATGATAAACATGCATGTCCGACAAAGTATCCAAGCGTGAACGAAGGTGGTACTACCAGCTGACTCTAGTATGGCAAATGTTCATACTCTTCACACGACTAATATGAACTCCTGCTAAAGAGTATATCACTGATCACTTGAATAATACATGCATAAGTGTTATGCATATCATAGATATGTATGCACACTGTATTCATAATCAAGTATCATTATCGCTGCCAGGGACAACCCCTAACACCGATTCATGCAACATTACAATTTTCCACTCCAGTGATTTTTAGCATGATTATACTTGAGCCACATGTCAATAGATTAGCATCAGCCTACATGGCCACTAGCAGATTCAAAAATCATAACACAATTATATTGCCATAATGGAGATATTTAAATTAGGAAATATCAGCAGTGCGTATAATGTTCTTCCACATCTACAATATCTGAGCTGCTGGGACATCATACAGTTCAGGTGCAAATATGCAGAAATATATGTTCAGCGGATATTATACAAGATCTTAGTAAGTTGAGTGATTAAGCATAGCCTCCACAGTAGGAGAAACATCTCAAGCTACCCAGAAATTATTGAATAGTTATGACCTTGAAATGCAGTATCTGAGAAAGTTATAGTATTGGCTGATGATAAGTGATCTGAAGTGAACCTAGCCATTGGATTGCATTAGTATGCATTACAACTTTATAGTGTATATTGGCAGAGTATAAGATACTCATCAATCAGATATCTGATTTACATGCTAATGTATCTAATCAATAATAAGAGACTAATATTTTAGCCATAAAGCACTCTTAGGCTACATGGAAGCCGAGATTCTAACTACTGAACAAACACAATATGAAATGACAATGTTGAAGTTATGAGCAGTCAAATTTGTGCATTTGATATCTTGCACAGGATGGCCTGAGTTGGTAGGGTAATACTCGAAAACCACTCATGTATGGATACAATAATGTTGAGGGAATTTCTGGCAATGTCAACAAAGCAATTTCTGAAACAGGACATGTTTTCAGCTATAGGCAATCACACAATCGAGGTGTCCAAGAGAGAATATCTGAAGAAGGGTCGTCCTTAGGACTCTACTATACAATGCTTACATTATTCTTGGAATAAGCAAACCAAAGTACTAGCAGCAATCCATAGTAAGACACAAGCGGTAAAGCACATCTTAAATTATTCTGAAGAATTCTTTTCCAAATTACTTCCACAGCATACGCTATTAATCTTGTTAAAAAATTCAAACCACTCAAAGAAACCTCTATATCCCCAAACCAATGAATGTAGAGTGTATGTCTATTATTTGCCAAGGAATATGGAAAAGTGTATTTAGTCCTATGATCTCCATATTGGAGAAATATACCTTTAGTACAACCAACTGAACTTATACTCTAACTGTTGTCAGATTCTACTGTATGCCAGTCTTGCAGGCATTGAATACAAAGTCATGGTGTAAATTGAAACTGGTCTTGTTGTACATTAGGAAATACAGGTGATTGTGTTCTATTAATTGTTACAATTGTTGGATTGCTCTTGTCTAGGTTGACATAAGATTGAGTCTTGGGAAAGATGAGCACAAAAAGAATAGACAGATTTGAATAGGCAGCTGTACTAAAATAAATAAATATTGTATTAAGTTATAGGGATTTAAAACATCTGTAATACCTCAATCCCTATTGGCACTCCTTGGCCTAGATTGGTTTTCCTCTATTTTATTCCACACTATATACCCCCCCATCAACACTTCTCTGGCAGTATGAATTCTCCTCAACTGAGATAGACTCTTTTCAATCACCATCAGGACTCCTTGGCCTGGATTGGTACTCCATGATAAGATTACACATTGTTTACGTCACTTGCAGTACTGATATCCTGGGATGGACACTTCATCACTGGGATAGATGTTTCTTAATGTCTGTGGGTATTTGTTGGCCTAGATTCGCATTTCTCTATTTCATTCCACAATCTATACCTTCCATTCAGGGTTTCTCTACTACAATGGACACTCCTCCTCCAGAAATGATGCTCTATAATCACCATTTGCACTTTTTTTACTTGATTGGTGCTCCTCTATTTCATTCCCTGCTCCTTCATCACCTTCTGGACCTTCTCTTTTCCACACAGCTCTTGCCTTTCTGCTTTCCTCTTTTCTCGGTAGCACTTCCCCATTTGCACCCCAATTTAACATATTGCACTTTAAATAATAGTGTTGAGATGGTGAAGAGGAAAAGCATGAGTATTGCCTATAGAGCGATGACTGTGAAGGTACAGGTTTAAAGGTCCAAGATACATAGGGAATGGGACAAACTAAAGTGTGAAGTCTAAAAGAGCAGTCACAAACCATATCTATCAACACTTCCCCCTCCTGCTGTGCTCCATATCAAGGTGGTACTAGCAGCCAGAATATCTGAACACAGAAAACTTCCCCCTCTTGCTTTGATCTACAACTAACAAACAACAGCAAAGATACAGAACTAAGAAAGCCACAGACGAATGACCTATCTGCCCAGCTCATAGCCATGGTGCAGGAAATGCCCCAAAAGCTTACACGATCTACTGAATATAGATATAGTACGACTTAAAGTAAAAGCAAAAGCGAGCAGTGCCCAACAAAGAACAAATTGCCACTAATGGTAGAAACGCAATAACAAGGAAACTTAAAACAAAGTGCCCAGTGAAACCACAGTCAGGCAAGCCCTGTGAACCCACAGACAGGCAAATAGTAAAGAATTGCACACAGTGAAACCACAGACAGGTGAGCCCTGCAAACCCACCCACCAGCATATAGTAAGAATAGCACCCTGCAAAACCCCAGACGAGTGAACCCTGCGAACCCCCAGTGAGGCATTAAAGTAGATTTCTGTAACCAAAACACATATTGTCATCAGATACAGCCAAATTAGTATGACCTTTCTGGTGCTTAAAAGTGCCTCTTCGGTCTTCATTTCGCTTTTCGGGATGGAGTTCCCGGCAGTTGTCCTGCTTGTGTCCTTCTTTATCACAGTAGTTACAGGTAGGACAAGGACGGTACTTTGGTTTGGAGAAAAGTGCTGATTCAGTACAGGAATCACTAAGCTCGGTAATCTGGCCAGCTGCTCATTGACCGTCTTCATCACGGAGTTGTCTAACCACCTACTCGTCATCAATATTGTCATCGGCTGTCTGGCAGAGAAATTGGGCAGTATCAATAATACAGTTTTCGTAGCCTGTGAAGAGGCAATTGAGAAGCACTGAAGCCTTAGTTTCGTTACTGACAGTCACACCAGTGCTGCTAAGTTGCAGAACATAGGAACGGTAGGGGTCAAGATCACGATCCATTCCGTTTCCCTTGAGTGCAGGATTTCGGTAGTCAGCAAGCTGTAGAGGAAAGAACTTTTGCTAAAGATAGAAACAAGCAGAGATTCCCTTCCTTTCATATAAGTGCTTCAACTTCACCTACAACTCGACTTGATTCCGAATTACTTCAACACTGTGTTCTGCACAATAGATCAGGTAGAATAAAATCGTAGTGGTAGCTCGTTCAGCGTCTTCGTCCCATTTGGCCGTCGCTGCATCATTGTTATCAGCAGTACTGGAACTGGTGCAACTGCTAGTGGTATTCCCGGTACCAGAGCTGACAGTGGCAGGGCATAGAATTCGTTGGCCGACAATAGACCAGAGACTTCCCAGATTAGCGGCATTTCCATTTTTGTCTTCCATATTGTGTAGTTCGCACCAGTAAGTATTAGCACGAGATGATTGTAGGAGGCCATGGATGAGGACGAACAGTTGAACAGTGTGGGACTTTCTGTCAGTGAAAGGTTTTGCGTATTATCAAAATCAACATTGGGAGGGGCCCATCAGGTTCATAACCTGTTGCGATATTGAAGGGGAGAACCGTGTGTATTGGCTATAGAGCAATGGCTGTCTAGAAACAGATCTAAAGATTGAAGATGCATATGGAACAGAAAAGAGTAAACTGTAAAGTCTCACAGAGCAGTCACAAACCATATCTATCAACAAATATTGTGATCTGCAGCTAGCTAACATCTTGTAACAACTTTTGGATGATATCACAAATTGAGCCAAAAACCATCCAAATTCAATTTCACTCTAGCAGCAGATACAAATCATGAAGACGTACAAGCAGGATATTCAGCTTTGTTATCCCATTGACGAATTGAGTGTTCCTTTCTTCATTGCCTCTGATCAGACAGGTTATGTAGTAGATGACATCAATATCATTTTCAATCTATATCATCCAATAGTTTTGTTAGAGTATTATTTCTATGTATCCACTTTTATTTTTAAATCACTCATCATTCTCTTGAGTTTCTTAAAGCACCTATACAAAAAATTCAATATTGAAGATGATTGTTCACAAGTACAGTATGATTTAGCAGGTGATAATAAACAATAATCGATGCATCATATTTACTGAGCAGGGTAACCTATTGGTTTTATAGATGTAGACAGTTTCAGAAAATGTCTATAGTCTTTCAAATGAATATCAATCAGAATTTAGGCTCATTGCATAGTTTGTTCAGAATCCACGTATTCTTTACACGAGAGTTTGAAATACTTCCAAAGTTGTCATTGGTTCTCTGATATACTCCCAAAGCTATCTCTAATACTCTACCCTGGTCACTATTATTACACAACGACTTTTATGGTATTCCAGCACCACTCTTCTGACTCGACAGTTACTCCAAAGGCTGGTCAGAATGCCCTTATCAGGTCTGATTCAATCCCAAAATTGACCCTGGTAATTTTGCACTCTGCCTCCCCTCATACTCCTGGAGGCATCCAGTGTCTAAAACACATTTTGCTGATGTTGTGATAAAAATGTCATCTCAGAGACTGGATGTTTAATAAATAAACATCAGTAGTGCAGATAATTCTCAATCCTATTTGCTTTACCAGAGAAGAAGTACAATGCAACATTAAGTTGTGAATATGCTAATTTAACTTCACAACAAATATTATGCAATTTATATAACTGCAATATTGGACTTGAGCCTACTCAAAAGTAGAAGCATCTCTACGTACTTTCCAGTCACCCACCTGTTGAGATCTAAGCATTCAATTATCTGATGGATTAATTGCAATAGTTGAAACTAGCAACTAGAAACAAAACGAACAATTGAATTGAACTAGCATGCATTGCTATATAATAATCTACAGTGGTAAAATATAGTTAGTAGCCAATTAAGTCTTTAAGCAATTGTCGATTAATCAAATCAACTATCTTGATTTATTATTATTATGCACAACAACTGTCAGGTTACATGTCATTAGATATTCCAACTGCTGTACCAACAGAATGAACCATGTCAAAGTTGATGTTATGATTAGTCATTTCTGGTTGCACAATATCTCACTGAGAATGACAGCACAGAAGAGAGCCAATGTTGGAAGCCGCTCATGCGTGAATACAATAACCTTTATAAGAAGCCACGGTATATCAATAGGAAATATGTGAGTTTTTATATTTACTGTAGTCTCACTATCTGAAGAACTCGTTTCCTCAGAACTCAACAACAAAATAATTACATTGTTCTGGTAATAAGAAAGAAAAGCTCTAGCCACAATCCACAGTTAGAATATTAGCAGCAAAGAAAACCATAAATTATTATTTAAAATTCTATTTCAAATAACCAACATACCTATTATCTGTGAACAACTTCTTGGCTTATGCCTCAATACAGAGAATTACACAATGCACACAACTATACAGTTGCTATCTTTGGGTCACCACATCTTCATTATGAATACCTGGGGAATATTTCCAATATCCGTTAGGTATTACACAACATTGCAATTGCCTGTGTCAAATCCAATCGACATGGATACTTTATGATTAGCTTTCTATCGAATGTGGAATTCGAGGAGATTATTGAAGCAGGGGTTCATTAGTTATGAAACTTTCAACTATTAGTTGCTCTCAGTATTTTTACTGACAGGGAGAAGCTTGGGTAGGATAAAGAAGTGAATATTGGAATGGAATAGATGGCAGTACTTAGATTAATAAATATTATTTGAGTTATATGTAGTCTTAGTACCACCATGACAGTTAATATGTATTACACAACTCCTATACTCGGTATAGATTAATTTTACAGACTAGTATAAGTTTGCAGCCCATGTAAAAGTTAACTTAACTAGATTCCAATTTAATTATATATTTGAGTCTTAACCTACTGTATCTTAATATATTAGCAATAATTTGTTGTCTATTAGCAAAGCTACATCTACAAAGAGGAATTTAAAAAGACTCTCTCTACTTAGCAACTTTGTAGATAACTAGAGTATATCAATTATCATTTCTATTACTAATATTGACTAAGTTAAGTTTATAGTCTATTACATACTTGCTTAGTATATTACAGCAAATTTTCATATTACAAGATAGCTTGAAACAGTGACTGTTATGAGTGCTCAAGTTGATAGAAGAAAGCTTTAGAGAGATTCTCCAGTTCCAGCAATACTGGGCTTTGCATTGAGTTCTACATACCAAGCAAAGTCCTGTGCATCTTAAGTCACCTTACCTACATGAATTCAATTTTCAGCCAGCTGAGATTAAGCTTTGCTGCAAAGAAATATCATCCATACACAGCACACAATCAAAATATTTATAAAAGTCAACTTTTTTGCATTGAAACTAATAATGAATTTCAACTGTGATCATTAAGTGTAAGTACTGTATTAAGTGATGATAAGTGTGAAATCTGCGTCTAAGTGAGTTCTTATGACCCATTTGCTTGCAATCTTGTGCCACGAAGAACCTTTGATTGGTAAGCGTAGCCGCATGGGGACGAGGCAGCCCGTTTACAGCTCCACAAAGTAATATCCCGATTTACTCAACTCGCCTCGACCATTGAGCCTAGGCCTCCTCGGCATTCCCTCCTCCCACCGCTTACTATAGTGACCGCTACAACAATGCAACTCCTTACATACGGACAAACTGCCAACCATCCTTATCATGTAGGATTCTGGGTCGTGGTGTTGGGTCTCGAGATTTAATTGCTTGGGTCTCGGCGGCGTCGAGTGAAAGAAGCTTTCCGAACCCTGTCTAGCCAACCTCGCTTCCTTCTTGTGATTATTTCCCAATGAGGCTAAATGAACTCCTAGCTATTTGCGGCCAGGTATATGCTAGGCGACACCTTCAAGCTCTGGATTGGCTCCAGAGGCATGAGTTCCAGGTCTTCGCGAAACATAGACGACGATGGAGAATGTTTATTTGATTCTCGGAATCTTCGGTAGCAGCTGCTGCATCTGTACGCCTAGACTGGGGTTCTATTGGTCGGCGCCGCTTGTCATTCGGTGTTGTCCGTGAAATATGCGCACGCGGCAGTGCGGGGTTGTAATCTAGAAACTCGCTTGGAGAATCAATCTATCGCGATAGCTGGGCTAATCTTATCAACGTTGACTGTAGGGTTATGTATTGTGGCACCTTCTTCTCCTGAATTCCGCCTATAAATATCAGTGAGCTATATACATAGATAACTTGCATATGCAGAATAAAATCCAGTTCGTAAATCATCTCAAATCACAGATCATTAACCTTGTAAGTGTCCTTGCCTCCAGTGCGCACTGAACTAAAAGCAACGGACAGATGGACAGAAGGCATCCCATACATTTCCCCCACGCTTTTAACACCCCGTACATTGTCGATAATCAGTCGTTTTGATTCGATCACGATCAGTACAATTCCGATTTTCGTATTCGATGCTCAACGAGATAAAGTAGCTGTCCCACAGATTCTTACAACTTTTAGTTCAATCTTCGCGACTCAGGTATTAATCGATTTGAGTTCTTAATGCCAGGGTCGGAATCTAATATAATCTTTTCTCATTGCACATGCCGCATGCCTGCATTCTGAAACTGCTGCTGGTCCTGGTTCCCATAATCCCTACCCCACCGAACTTCCGGGACACAGAGTATATCAAGCATGCCACCCAGTCAACTCCACTCTCCCCCAACTTCACCAAAATGTACACCAACGATAAGGATCATCCCATTGAAGCAGGCGCGGCAACCGGCTCCGACGAAGACTACAGCAGTGGGGCCGAGTCGGACACCATCTCACTGTCTTCCTCTGTAGTCAACTACGAGTACGAAAACGGCCGGCGGTATCATGCATATAATGCTGGAAAATATGCATTGCCGAATGATGAGGTGAATTTTTTGCAGGGTATGGAAGCCGTTACTGATGCTGATGAATCCCGCAGACTGAACAGAATCGACTGGATATGATGCATCATTTGTATTCAATTTTGTTAGGCGGAAAGCTTTTTGTGGCCCCCATTCAGAACCCTCAGCGTATTCTTGATGTCGGCACCGGTACTGGGATTTGGGCCATAGATGTTGCCGAGTGAGTGGGGGATGCGTGAGTGCTTAACCCATGCGCTAATACTCCGAGTTGTAAGCATGTTCAGTTCTGCAGAAGTTATCGGAACCGATCTGTCGCCAATCCAGCCGGCATGGTAATTCCTGTCTCCCTACACACTAGAGATATATCAAACTAAACTTGTGTAGGGTTCCTCCAAACCTGCAATTTATCGTTGGTACTTATTACCATCATCTACCACAATCTCGGACTAATAAAACACCACAGACGATGCCGAGCGAGATTGGACTTTCACCAAGGATTCGTTTGACTTCATCCACATCCGCGGAATGGTTGGCTCAATCAAGGACTGGCCTGCCTTCTTAAAACAATGCTTCGAGTTGTTTCCCCGTCTCATCCCTAACATCTCCACTAATAACCCCCCAGTCACCTTAAACCCAGCGGATACATCGAGATCATCGAGCGTCCCAAGTGGCACCTCGACTCTGACGATGGCACATTGACGCCAGAAACTGCGCTGTACCGCTTCTACGAGCTCGTCGACCAGGCATCACGCAAAGCCGGCCGTTTCCTGACGTTGGAACAGCCCTTCGCTGAGCTGCTACAAGGCGCAGGGTTTACGGTTACGGATAACACGAAGCTGAAGCTTCCACTTGGCTCGTGGCCGGCAGATAAGAAGTTCAAGGAACTCGGATTGTGGTGGGGAGTTGTGGCAAGGACCGGGTTTGAAGCGTATGGGCTTGCATTGTTGACGAGGGCACTGGGAATGGAGGTTGATGAGGTGAAGAAACTGACGGGACAGTGCGAGGCGGAGGTTATGGGGAGGAAAGTACATGCGTATGGGACGATGTAAATGACACCCAATGGATATTGTGGAGAGAACATGCTGACGAAGGAAGGTATACTATGGTGGCACAGAAACCAGTGGAGACCTAGGGGTGGTGTATTATATGACGCTCTATACCAACGCCATCCAGAGCATGCGATATGAACATGCGGAATTGAGGATAGTGTGAATGGATTGTACACTTAACTGAAGTTACTTCCGGGGTTCAGGCGCAGATATTCTACAAAATGAGTACATATTTGCATCTTCCTAATACGAGCTCTCTCTTCATTCCGGCTGCTGCCTCGATCCGTCCAACCGTCTCCCACTTTTGCCACCACTACGTTATTACACTGTATCGTTCCAATAACGTCACCCAAGTTTGATCTTACTCACTTGGTCACATCGTCTACTATCTTCTTGACTAGTCTCAAACCGCTACTGGTAAGCAGTCCGAGACTATTTTCTTGCTTTGTCTGTATTCACACATGCGCCCTAACCCTTACGCGCAATATACAACGGATCCATCTCCACTGGTAACAGGCCATTAAGACCCCCCGCCACTAAGCCTAATCCATACAGATATCCTAAACCCCAAGTTGCGATACTGCACCCAACAGCGGAACAACATGCTCTCTACTGCCCAATTTTGGGACATGATGTATCACTCGTGATACTATAATGACGATGGTGCATTTAGATGAAGATAGTTGACCATGTACGGTAGAGGGCTTCGTCCTCAGCTGTGTATATATCTATGCGACAGAGATTGGGCCACGCTCACTGCCGTCACAGGGTAGATTATCTACATATATGCAACAACCGAGGCGATGCTATCCGCAATTTGGTCAGGGTTAGTGTTGTACCCGCAGAATCTCCTTCATCTAATACCAAGTTTCCACGCATTATTGTGGTTCCGGCTTTGTGATGAGAGTAATGCTAACCATTAGCACGTCCAAAAGACTGGTACTTTGTTCTGTTGGAGAGCCGGTACTGTGCAATAATTAAGCTGTCACATGAAAAATCGCTCAGTCATGGAGGAAAAGTCGGTGGTCTTAATCGTCGAGTGAGGAGCAATATCAGTTGCACTGTTCTCTAGATATATATCATTCCAAAAGCAGTCGCTCGTCGCGAGATTGGCAGCCTGACAGTAATAGAAGGTCTTGATACCTCGTTTTGCTCCATTAACGTCGTGCGAGGTTCTTAACCGGGGTTTCAAAGCGAATTGTGGCAGAAAATGGTGTATCCGGCGGGTTCTAGTGGTACGAAGGTAGCTGCTCATTGCATTTTGGTATGCTTGAACACTCCCACCCATGAAGATTCACTATTCCCGTCATTCGCACTTTCTGTCAACAGGCCCTAGATTATAACTATATGCAACATCCTGATGTTACTCAATCCCCTCCTAAGGGTTAGCAATATTCCAGTCGTAAAGCAAAACATTAAAAAAAACCCTCATCATCATACTCTGCACTCAAATACCAAAAACCCGACTGCTTGGTCCTCCCTTCTGCCTCTTCCACTTCTGCCTCTTCATCTCCTGCTGGCGCAGAATACACCTCACCGGTAACGCCGGCTCAACTTCCACCCACAGTCCATTCGCTTCATACTTTGCCCCAACAAACCCTAGCTTCCCGCCCTTCTCCTTCCCGCACTCCAGAATCGCCGAGGTGAAGCTTAGACACTCGCTCTGGGTAAACTTCCAACCTGTTGCGGCAGAGGTGCGATGTGATGGTGGTGCTTGGCGGGACGTGCCGAAAGTTACTGCACAATAATTTTAGCACGTGTTAGAGGGGGGAAGAGGGGGGGAGGCATACCGAGTGCGCAGCTACCGGAGTCGGTGCCGAGGATGTCGGTGCCGGTAACGGTGATGTTGGGGACGAGTAGCTGGAGTGGCTTGTAGAGTGTTATGACGGGAAGTGGGTTGGTCATGTTCTGGCAGAAGCTGAGGAGGGCGGCTTTGAGCTCCGGCTCGTAGGCTTGATGGGTTTGGCCGGGAGTCTTGCGGCAGCTAATGCCTTTGGGAGATTTGGTGGTCGGATGGGGAAGCTTGGAGGATTGAGTGGAGGAGGGTAGTGTTGAGTTATGAGTTTTGTATTTGTGAGTATGCTTGGGCTTCCGGGAGTACGACGCGGAGGTGGTTGAACAAGAAGTCTTGGCCCGAGAACTGGAAATGACCCGATATCTCTTCATCATACGGGCGTGGGGATCCCATCGCCTTGTGACTAGAGTAGCTCCACGATGAGAAACAGTATAGCGACGAGACAACGTGGTGGTGGTAAGGTATTCCTCGGACGGTATGTTGCTGAGGGAAATGGGGTTGGGGGTGACAGTTGACTGGTAATATTTGGATTTGTTTGGTTTATTAGTTGAAGATGATGCCATGGCGGTGGGGTATTCTTCGGAAGCAGTTTCGGAGTTGCTCGATGGAAAGGTAGTGGAGAATGTCGTGTAAGGTTTGTGGTGAGATTTGTGGTGAGGCCTACCTGTGGGGCGTATCGAAATTCCTGTGCCCATAGACGCGCAGTTGGGCTTGCTTTTGTGGTGTGATTTGGTTGGTCTAGCACAAACATGGGGACATTTGGGTCCATGGTACTTGTGATGCGTTTTGTGTTTCTTTGTTTTGCGAGAGATATAAGTGGTGCTTGAATTGGCTACCATGGTTGAAGACACGGATACCGAGAGAGTCATTGTTGGTGTTAAGAGGCTCCCGGAATCGGTATCGGAAGGGATCAAATCATACAATGCCGAGGAAGAGCCCGTTGAAACAACATCACCCAATCCTGAGCTTGTTTGGATAATATTATCCCAACCTGAGGGAAGACCGGTTGGGACAAGATCATCCATTGTGCTTGAGATCTATTTGCCAATCAGCCATTGCCAATAGTCCACGGGCAGAAGCCATACTGTGGTTGAATTTTTCCATGTAGAATTAGAAACTGAATACGAGACCGGGATTCTCCTGACAGAGCGCGAGGAAGGAGGCCTAGTGGAAACGACTGGAACGCTCCAAATCTTGGTGCTCGAAGAAACAGACCTGGAGTGAACTACCAGAGTACTTTTCCAGGAAGTAGTTGTGCCATAGTTAGTTGCCAGGGCCGGATCCAAAAGCAAAATCTGGAGGAGAGTCGAAATGATAAAGAGTGTAAACATTCCTGCTGTTTGGGAGATGAGGTGTTGAAATGTGCTTGTGGGTTGAGTCCTTAAAATCACGATGCGAGAGAGTGTTTATAAGTTCTCTCCGGTAATGTTTAGTTCCCACAGTGCGACAGTACGACAGCCCAGTCAGCCCTGGCACAGAGGCTGTAAGGAACGGAGGAATCTACTTGGACGCCTTGTTCTTTGAAGGTGGTGTGCAGCATCTGCGGCCCCGACATGGGAGAGGAGGAGGCACCGATAGTAGGGTTGGGATTGTCAGTGGGAGCGCCTCGTGCCGTGATGATGATAGCATTGACCTGTGCTGCGGATCAATAATCAATGCGGTACGACGTGCCCGGTGACAGAGTCACTTTAAGTCATATATTAGATGATATACTAACGTAGAATAATACCCTTTAGGGATTTTACAGGACAATTTGGGTTGGTTTTGAGGTCGTTGTCAAATGTTCCGACGTTTTGCATTGACCAAAATCGGCGGATTCAGACAGAACGGCGTTGTACATGTTACAGCGTTACAGAAGTTCACACCAAAGCTCAAGATAGTAAATTTTCTCTGCGCCCAAATTTAGTACTAGTATATGACTGCGAAAACTTGTGCCGTATTGGCATATCACTCTCTGAGTGGAATTTCCGCCATAACCGCGCATGTCGACTCTCAGTATCGAACGTCGCGGTTAATAGTTCATAATTAGCATCTTCCCTTATAGTAATGCGGCGAATGATCAATGCCGCAACTTCCGTCGTTATGTGGCGGTAGTTCACAAGCCACCACTGTGCTGACTGTAGTTCTAAGACTGTAAGAAACCAAGTAATGAACATGCAGTGAAGGAGCCGTTGAATGGGTCAGAGTGCGTTTAGTTAGAACTTATGAAATCTGTAGCCTACTTAGAAAAATTGAAGCGGTGGTTACTTGGCCATCCCGCGTACTCTACTAGTAAGAGTTTTGCCTCACGGTGAGGAAGAAGTTTGCTCTAAAACAAGCCTTAGTAGCCTGTCCAGTCATCTATCATACTAAAACTAGGATAGCTTTCCGCTTAGCCACAGGAGGGCAGTTAAGCGAAGCTTTTTAGTCAATGACTCTACTTGGTCATGATGGCTTGACAATCCTCGCAATTCCCGAACGCTGCACAACTAATGCATTGCCACAGCCGAGCCCGCGGCAGTTGCACATAGTCAGCGCGTTTCACCCAGCGATGCTTGCGTTGATCACCAGTCAAGCGCGCGGCTAGACTACTCCCCGTAATCCAAGGCATTAACAAGATTTCACAGAACAACCAGTACCCAAAATACACGAAGAGTTTAGTAGGCAGGATAGCGGCAGCTGTGTGAGGCTTCGAATTACTCCCAGGTTTGTATGGTTTTGTGCTGCACCCCCTGCTACTGAAACCGAGGGTTGATGTTTTCAACGCGTTCATCTCATGTGAGACCATCAGTCTTTCACATCACGTTATCAGTGCGGCGTGGATAAGTACACCCCCTCCATTATACGGTTGACCGGGCATTAGCTAACCCGTCATAACCGATTTGAAGATCGATGACTCAACAGACACAATTCTGGGTATCTTGGTGTTACGAACCTACGCTCTATCGTTTCCTTTTTAGATATTCAACTACTATTACTCCCAATATGCTTGAGCTTGATTTGTGATGGATTAACAAAACATTGGACACAAACGCCATATCCCTGATATTATGGAGGAAACTGCAATCAAGGGTAGATGAAAATATGGACAATCCTAGAAGCTAGAGCTCAATTGCTTCATCCGAGTTCCTGGTTTACCCTACCGGGCGACCTGGGAGCCATATCTGTTGGGACATGGATGCCTTACCATACAAGCCGTTGCAACCATCGGGCGAATTTGAAGTTGCGAACACGGCTGATATGATGAGTGTTGGCTGCAAGTTTGGATGGGCAGTCTGATAAGGTAAGTGTCTTGCATCCTCCGACCAATGTGGTCCCACTGCCCGTGTAAAGGTTTTCCAAATACTTGAATTTGTACTTCCACTGGTGACGATCGAAATGATCGCGTACAATCTTCTACACAACTACTTTGGACGAGGCACTGTTCGGCCACTCCGAAGGCTCAAAGCATTGACAAGCCCCAGAATCCGGGCTATACATCTTAGCAAGTAGGTCTTCCAAGAACGGTGGGGGGCGTCATCCCAAATATGGGCTAAGTTTACCAATGATACTCGTACTCCATCTGAGAGAATTCCTCGTAATTGATTTATGGCTGGTAGGATATAGCAACCTAATTAAATCGGAACTTATTAGTTCTTAATATCTAATTCTTGCCAGTTGACTCACCCCATTCAACACGATTTCTGTATAACCTCAGTCATGAGGAATCACTCGCCCCCCCCCAAAAAAGTTACGATATGGAAGTAGGGGAGAGCCGTGTACGTGTATTCTATGGTACAGAGAAAAGAGAGAAGGAGAAAAACTCGAGACATATACATGATGCATCAGCCCCTGCAGCAGTTACCATATAACATATTAGTAATATATTTCTGGTACAAGTAAACATGTAACAACAAGAGCTGTTGCATGCATACTGAGTTTGTGGGTCTGGGCACTATCTGATGTCATGTATGAAAATGAAGACTTGAATGAAGATGGTAACCAGTGTATGAGGATATGTATTAGTACCAGGGTGATGCATCTGATGTTAGATGGTGCATATGAGTATGAATCTGCACCAGGAATAATGACCTTATGTGACACATGACTCATAGAGAAGCTGTTTTAGGGATGGTGAGTCATCGCAGATTTGACACATGGCACTATGAAGCCCTATCGACTTATACATTCAGTAGGTTTTGACAATGTACATGGAATATTATGCACTTGATACTGTTGATACCCTTCATCACGTTGCCTTGCAAACTTAAAACCAAGCTGGCAAAAGTTCTTCACTGCATGCTCCCAAGTTGCCAAATACACTTCATTGCACGCTTCTTAGTACCCTTTCAAGTACACTCCTAATTGAACTCAATTCCACACTTCCAGCCTGCTTGACAGTACGCTTTGAAGTAAGCTCTCAAGATACTCTCCAGGATACCCCCAAGCAGGCTTTCTTATACACTCCCAGTTGAAGTGGATAACACACCTGCAGTGTGCCTTACAACTAAGCTCTTAACATGATTCCAAGTACCCTCTAAGTACCCTTGCAAGTACAAACTGGGTAAGATCCCAACTCTACTTCCCGTTTACGTCCAAGTACACCTCCCAGTATGTTTTTATGTATACTCCTGGGCATGCTCTCCAGGACCTCCTAATTGCACTTGATGGCACACTCCCAGCTTGCTTGACTGTATGCTTCCAAGTACACTTTCAAGATGCACTCAAGTACTCTACCGCGCACAATCTCAAGTACTCTCACAATTAGTCATGCAGTAGGTGAGGGTATTGGGCCAGTACTCCAGGTTCAGACTGCAAAATCAGTTCAGTTCGGACCCAGACCAATCCAAAATCCTGACCATCAGCCTCTTCGCAAGTGAAACCCGTACCTGCACCTGTTAACTGCTGGGTTTTGCTCACTGTGGCTAGACATGTCACATGTCAGGTCTATTCTCCAGTTCTGCTTTTCGGGTTATTCTATTTATGGCCGCATTCAGATATCCTACTCTTAAACACAAACCATTCACTTTTGTAGGTCATTGTCTTTTTTTGATGTATTGGCCACCTTTATAATTGACAAAAAGAGAAATACTCTCCCTGTCCCATACTGAAAATCAGAGTCAATGGAGTGTCAACGATGTTTGTTCTTGCATCTTGCGTAATCTGAGTGGGGATTGGATGCAGACACTCATAAATGAGGTATTGGCCACCTTTATAGCCAAATGAGAAAGCAACATGCTCCTTGCCCAATTCTGAAAATAAGTGTCTACAGGCTGTCAATAACTTTTGGTCTTGTAAGTCATGAAATTGATAAGAGCCGTGGTCTCTGTAAGGCATAAGGAATGTATTGGCCGTCTTTATGGGCAGCAATGCTAGCGACGATATTGCTACTGTCTTCTAAAAACGAGCGTCAACACAGTGTCAATAATTTTTGGGCTTGTAAGTTATGTAAGTAAATAGTGATCTGGTTATTGTTATATATAATGAAGGTATTGGCTGCCTTTATTGCCAAAAGAGCAAACAACACACCCCCTGCCCCATCGTCAAAATCAATGCCAACAGAGCGTCAACAATTTTTGGCCTTGCATCCTGGTTACTCAAAGCACAATGTGGCCATTGTTGTCTATATACCAAGTTTTGATCGTGTTTATAGGCTAAAGCCATCATGAACACTCAGTTGCATCTTTGCGAGGGCAATAAGTTGTTGCTGTCTGGGAGGCTGTTGTGGGAATATCTCTTGCTTATCTACCTATACACATGTCGCCAAAAAGTACCCGGTTCACGTGACGCCAGGGTTAGGGTTGCTGAGCGAACGGAGAATTTTCCAAGGGAAGCGCGTCGCGATAGCTTCAAGGCCTTTACTGCAACACCACTCAACAACGGGTTGTTCTTTCTTTAGTATATTGTTAAGCTATTCTCATTATCGTAGGTGTTGTCGAAGCAATTGCTGCGCCGAGCACTCGCTCGGCAACCCTAACCCTGACATCAGGTGAACCGGGTAGTTTTCGGCGACATCAGTAGATCCTGTCAACTAGTTGTAAATCGATGTCTGCATTCAAGGGCCACTTAGATCACCCAAGATGTAGGACTAAAAATCGTTGACCCTCTGTCGACACTCATTTTCATGCTGGGGCAGGGAACCTGTCGCTTTCACTTTTGCGTATGAAGCTAGCCAATACTTTGATCATGTATAACAATGACCAAAGCACTTTGTAATTACCTGACTTACAAAACCAAAAATGGTTGACGCTTGGTTGACGCTCATTTTGCCACAGGCATATGCGCAATATTCAATTGTTTCAGTTGGTATAGTATATCATTAATGGTGTTTTGTCAGCCTTTCTATTGTCTTCATGTACTTTCTCCTTTATCACTACATTGTTCTTTAAGAATACATATAAATATATCCTTTAAATTATGCTTTAAAGTGTCTGCTAATTGTAGATCACAATACACTCAAACATCCTGTTCCTTTCTATCAATGCTTATCTCCACTTGCAGATTTGCTCAATAGGCTGCTCTCATCAGCAAAATGGATGTCAGCTGTATTACCATGCAGCAGATAGTGAACTAACCAGTGGATGTTCCTTCATCAGTCAGCAAATCTGATATAATTGCTTTATTGCAATTGCTATCCTTGGCATTTGCATCAAGATTGAATAATTGAGCTTTGGGAAGAGGAGTACATATATATACATATATGGGGGGCACTCTTTCGATTGGGAACATTGAGGTCCCTGATTGCCACCGTGTGTCGCAAGTGGCATTTTGTGCGGAGGTGGGGTCCTTTCCGGTGTCCGCTGTTTGTGTCGGTTTGGAGGAGGTGGAAATATTCCTTTGGGCCCACAGCGTGTCTGCTGATTCTTTGCTGGGCGATGTTAGCAACAAAGTCAGCCGTCGATTTGATATTCAGGAATGATTGCCGGGAGTCTTTCAATCTCCGTTTATACAATTCTATGCCCCGGAAACTCAAATCACCACTTCCTATCTTCTCGCACTTTCGTGTAAGGTTTATTGATCAGGAATTTAATTTCCTGCATTGTAGCAGGCAAAACCTGTTGCGGGGGTGCTTTACCCTAAGTAAGTATACTTGTAACTTCCAAGTAAGTACTTGGTTTACAGCCGTAGACCCTATTTCCTATTCTGCACTAAGGTTCTGGATAACCGTGGTCCGTAGTGTCTTAAGCCATTGGTTTTGCTCGGCTTCCAACTTATTCTTACCATCTTGTAATCTCTTGGTTTTCCGGGCCTTCTTAAGTTTTGCCTTAGTCCGAGGCAAATGATTCACCCGACTGCGTTGCCAAGCATTTCGAGCTCGAACTGATACCGCAATAAATCGCTGGGCTCAATCCATTAACAGACTGGTGCGCATATCCTCTGTCAGATCACGTGGAGTAGCGGATATTTCCCACACGTTAGATAATTGAGGAACTTGTTCCGGATGGACCTGATTTGGCACGTAATGTGAATCGGATGTGTCCTGAGTATCTTGAAGTAATCCCGCATGTTGTTGTATCGTCTTAGGCTCCTGACTCCGAAGGATATCGAGATGAGTAACTGATCCTTGCTCGAGTCCGAGGATCGACGCCAGCCACTAAACACTTTGTGTCACAAAGATATACTGGTTATTTCTGCCGAAAGATATGACCTTTTCAAGAGCGTAAACGATCACGTCGTTATCGTACTCGAAACTAATAGTCATATGTTGAATACTCTTTTTGAAAGGTACAGGGCTGCCGCTACACAAAGCTAATAGATTCTCAGGTATATAGTAGAGGTAATAGGTATCATAAAAACGCAATAATAAATAAGGATATTTCTCAGCTGGTAGGTGTTTGTTTCTCCTCCGCTGTTCCTGGTTTCTCTCACTGCCAGAACAATGGGATCTCTTTATAGTCTCCGAAAACCCTATTCAGACTATGATAAAATCGCTCACACTAGCCACGTAACTTTGCGCCTTACATTCATAGAATGCACCTTGACAGGTGGCCACGAATCCCCATGGTTATGGTGTCCACAATAGTCCGTCCGCCAATAAATCAAACTACAACTTTCACTTAGACATCTCGCAACCATTCTCTCAGATATTGGAACATGCATCCACTTCTTCGGCCTATGCTTCCGCCAACTAACTGATAGAGTATTGTTGCATCATAGGTTTAATTCGGTGACCAGCCGATATTATGCCAATATAGAATTCAATGACCATACATCATAATTCGCTCAGTTACATCATGCTTAGGCAACTCTCGGCCAGGGTGTGCCCACTTGGATCCGCACCCGAAACAGGTGGGAGTGAGAGCCCACGTACTCGCATATTGACTATCAACCGCTGTAATTATCTTAAGCATGTCGCGTATAGTATCTAGAAATGGAAGAAGATAGAAACTACTAGCACTGTCGATGAACATGATCATCCCAGTCTGGCTTGGTAGTTGCACTCCTTCATGCCAGCCTTGACTGTCTTCAATCTTCTTGTGACTGATGTAAACCCCCACTAAAATGTACACCGCTTGGTCTAGCTTGACTTTCCTTGCATAGGTGATATACATATCTGGCTCAGTCCAAGTACCAATATCACTGCCAAGGGAGAACCCCTAACAAGGAACTACAATAGTAAGTTCGCTGAGCAAATCCATATTTGACATCCAGGTTAATCTACATTGACCGAAATTCAAGACAAAACCCTCCACACAGACAGCTAAGGACTTTGAAATTTTCAAATTTCACCAAGGCACATGTAATAACTACGTCATATTAGGATCTGGTTCGGCGCATATTCCATGGAACGGTATATCCTACCTTGGGCTATGACTGTCAGTTAAAGCATTACGGAGTGAGCTAGTGCTGCTGTCCGGTATGACCCTTAGCAACATTTGCCGGAGGAAATATATAATGACAGTGGATGCAATTAAGAAGCAATTACCATGATGAAATGAAGTCAGTTTAGTATTGGACTGATGGACATCAATGAACAACTGAGCCAGAACATAGGTTATTGCTTATGATAAGGATCGAAAATGGGTACTGCGTGAAGTTTGACTGGCTTTCAATGAGATTGATCGCCTATTCATTTCCATTTGGAAAGCTAAATATGTATGATTGGTTAAGGGTCAACATACTGCAGCAAGGTTAGCTGGATATTTGTAGGAGGTGCTTGATCATTATGAGCTTACAGATAGCTGTTTGCTTGGAAGTACGACTAGTGTTAGCAACAGTTCCAAATTGGCGGTTCGGTTCCGGGTCCGGGTTGGAACTGAACTGGAACCGTTGCAACGGGTTTTACCCCATCAAAAATCCGAACCGCACCAAACCCGTGGTTTTTTGGGCGGTTCCACATTTTCGCAAAGTCAGATCTTTGGCTCCAATTAAGTATTTGAGTTGAGATTGTATCACAATATAATCTATACGTAAAAGATGCAGTTTTAGATGCACTTTCACCTCCCATTCTCCAATTTCCGATCCGATCACTATTCGTTGAGTCGCTTTGAACATCGGTTACTTTTTCGCGTTATTTCACAGTAACTCAACGAATTGTGATCGCATCACAACTTGGAGAATGGGAGGTGAAAGAGCATCTAAAACTGCATCTTTTACGTATATATTATATTGTGATACGATCGCAACTCAAATACTTAATTGGAGCCAAAGTACTGAGTTCGCGAAAATGAGGCTCTGCAGTATGATAAACCCGGCCAAAAAACCGCGGGTTTATGTCCGGTCCGCGTAGTAAACCCGCCAAGACAGAACGGTTCGGTTTTTGGGACGGGTCTGGAACCGAATCGAACCGTTTATCCGGTCCAAAGCCGGACCGCTGGCGGGTTATCCGGACCCGTGGCTAACACTAAGTACGACTGATAGTGCTTTCTCGAACTACTCGATGACACACAAGCTGCAATCAACAATTGCGGTCTACAGCATGTAGTGGCCTGATTGAGGAACCCCATACCATGCAGGGTGCACGTTATGCAGCTGGGTGTCGGTGTATTCATGAGCAGTATCAGTGTAAAAGGCCGCACCAAGTCTTGAGAAGCCCATGAGCGCAAGTAGCAGTTTGGAGAGAATGGAAGCATCGACATTGGGAAGAGTCAAAGACTTCTAAAAGAGGGCAATGCTACAATGAATAAGGTGTTGGCCATGCAACCAGGTTTAGCAAATATAATTGAGAAAGTATCTATTTCAAGATATTTTGAAAGTCCTGTAACTGACCTTCGTATTGCAGAGAATGCTGGATGGATTGATTACGCTGACACCTGGTTGTCGAAACAAGTTCATTAACTCCCAACAAGCCAAAGTCCGCATCACAGTACAACCCATTATTGCTGTGAGGACGAGGTCAATCTCGACACTGGAGTTGCTCGAGCGCGACTAATGCTTACGAGAATTCACATGCCAGTTGCACAAACATCCCAAATACAGTGATTACCAGCCACTCTTCACAACACAGGACGAAAGGACGATTTTGAAGTACATTATGGAAGTATTGAGGCCATTACGCTATTGCACCCTGTAGATGTGAAAGAGGCTTACACATACAATGTATTACGTTATCACAGTGTACAATAACACGTTTATTGCTAGCAACGGTTCGAACCCACTAGAACTGTTCTGGGTTAGGGTTGGAACCCGAACTGAACTGTTGCAACAGGCTTTACCACACTAAAACCTGGACCATTGAAATTGGGCCGGTTTTACCACCAAAAACCCGGCATTTTGACATCACAACTTTGGCTCCAATTAAGCATTTGAGTTCTGATCGTACCATGACATGATCTGTACATAGATTGTGCAGTTCTAGCCGCTCTTTCACCTCCTGGTTCCAGATTTGGGATCCAACATATATTTGTTGAGTTGCTATCCATAACCCACTAATTTCGGTTAAAATTGACCATTATTTCACAGCAACTTAACTAATTTCAGTCGGATCCCAAATCTGAATGCGGGAGGTGAAAGAGCGGCTAGAACTGCATGATCTACATACTGATCATGTCATGATACAATCAGAACTCGTATACTGAATCAGAGCGAAAGTTGCAGGAACCATGAAAGGAACCGCAGTCCGGTCCCGGTAACAACCCAGGCAAGACAAAGCATGTCGGGTTTTTGGCCGGGTGTGAAACCGAACCGAACTATTTTGCCGCTTCAAACACACCCCGCTACCCGGTTACCCGGATCTGTTACTAACACAAGCCGTGTCTGATTATATTGATGGTGTTATCCGAGCTTTGACTACGAATAGGAATCAATGGAAAGAAGACTTGTTCTTCTCCGTGCAGTGAGCTATCCAGAAGCTGTCCAAACATCACACCTAAGTTACTCCAATGGGGAGTATGCTTCTCAGTACTGCACATCTCCTCAATTCTTTCCGGAAGTTGCAATCATGCAGGGAGTGGTACACAGGAATGGATATTAATGCTCAGGAAGAGACCTCCTATACTACTCAATACCAAGAGGCCAGTCTAAAGTATGTGGAGAATGAATACTGTGCCAATCATCGACGTGTGCCAGTAAATATACTCAACAGCATATTGTTTAGTAATCTCGTCCCCTCTGCCATGCCTTCATGATGCTGTCAATCATTCTTTCATCCATATAATGTGTCCAGCGATGATGAAAAATATTTAACGCCTAACAATGTGGCTGAAAAGACATCCAGACAGAGCGATCATGCAGCATGGTTATTGACCGATACCCCGCTTGATTTGAATTCACCACCGGAATTACCAAAAAACCGCGATCAAAATAATGCAAATGTCAATGATTAGCACTTCGATCCAACAGAGATTGGCACTACCTTTTCAATACTGGATATATCCCCCTGGTGGTACCAACAACAGAAAATGCAATCAAAGTACGCCGATCTCTCCAATGCATCACGCGACAGCATTTCTATTGTACCACATGCTGTTGGATGGGAGGCCAGTTCTTTCATTGTGTAAGATTTTACTGTCTGGAGCCAGTCAAAAACCACAGGCGGGACTGTTCGCAAAAAATTAGTTGTAAGGTAGTTTATTCGAGCCAATAATGGCATTTTGACTGGCCATGACCCAGCATTGAATATAACTAACACAGAAAACGACTCCGAAATGAAGAATGGGGTGGAGGAAAGGTAATTGCCCAGAATGGTCGAGGTGTACGACTATTTGGAGATGTGGCTAGGCAACCAAAATGTATGTGCTACACAGAATGAATGTTGTTCTCAAAACAAGCAGATGACAGCTGTAGGATACATTTTGAACATGGAAGAGATTGTCGAATGATCCTGGCAACTCTTTCAACATGGTGGAGCGGCTGCATTTGAAATTTCAGAAAGATCACCTCTACGACCAGCGTTGTCTGCAAAGGACCTCCAAGGAGGACGAACTCAAGTATTAAATGTCCACCAAATCAGATGACTCAACTGTCATCCAGGAGAAAGCGATGAGGATACCGTACCTGAAAGCATTGCGGACACCGAAAATCAGCTAAACTGGAATGGCGACTTGAATAATCCAAACTACAGCGATTATGATGGCATGGCAGATGATGAATTGGATATGGAGCACAACAATGGCATTGAGGATCCGGAATGCCCAGCGTAGCCAGATGTGAGTACCCCGGCAAATGTTCCTGGATTGGTTCCCCCAACACAGAAGTCGAAGAGACTGGCGGAAAAGGTGTTCGTGACGGTCAATGCAATTGAAACGAGGAGGAGTAAGGGAGAGAAGATAAATTACTACAAAATGCATCAATGGTTCACTAGCTTCTGTATATAGCTTGACTGAGAGGTTGACTTAGAGATATATTATGCGCGAATATTGAGCAGTAGCTTGGGAATATTGTTTGATAAAATGATCGATAGCAGGTACAATGAATGTTTTGGCAATAGATATCAATTTTAGTCATGTGAGAGTGAACAGTGCAAGAATGTTACTGCACTTGGCTTTGCCACAGGGCCGATTTTCAATCTGACTGAAAGACAACGACTAAATTCGAATCATGATGAAAACTATTATCGATGGCAACAGATGTGGAATGGACAATACATTAAAATGTGCACCAATGGAGCGTCAACGATTTTTAGTCTTGTAAGTATGGTAATTGACCAGTGATTTGGTTGCTGATATTCATCACCGACATATTGGTAACAATTCCCAGCATATGAGATAGCAACAGGGTGTCTTCCCTATTCTTAGAATGAGCGTCACCTTAGCATCAATGTTTGGTGGTCTTGAAAGTATGGTAATACAGTAGTCATTTTGTCGCGGTTATTCATAACCAATGTATTGGCAGCTATTATCGGCAAATGGGATAGGAACACAGTAGCTGCCCAATTCTTAGAATGAGCATCAACGGAGCGTCAATGATTTTTTGTCTTGTATGTACGTTATTCCACCAGTGATTTGGTCACTGCCATTCATAACCAATGTATTGGAAGCTATTATGGGCAAAAGACATAATAAGACAGTCACTGCCCCATTCTTAGAATGAACCTCCACGGAGCTTCAACGATATTTAGATTGGCATCTCGAGTAGTTTATATTCCGATTGGTTGCTGACATCCATTTAGAAGATATTGGGAGCCTTTGGACGCAAAAACAACAGCAACATGCTTACTGCCAAATCCTGAAAATGAGTATCAATGGAGCATGAACAGTTTTACGTGTTGTGTATTTTCCTATGAAGGCATCACCCGGATCATGGTGTGCATAACTGTATTATTGACCGCCTTGACAGGCAAACACACAATATATCAAAGGTAAAACACAGATTCCCAATTAATCAATATTGCAAATTGCAAAACATGGAAAAGCACATTATTGGTTGTTGAAAATGTAATTTTAATTAGATACTATTAACGAACTGCAAAAACAAGACCCATATATGAATCAAAACACGGACCCACTGGGCAACTTGCTTACAACCTGCCCAATTCAAATGGGTTGGGAGTTTACCATTGAACCGTACCCAAGTTGACGGTTCCGGATAATTAACCACCAGGACCACTAATTTGGCAATCGTTCTGTTGGGACCCGGATCTGGACCTGAAGTGACAGCGTGGAACCATTGTTAACACTACCAATGTAATACACACTTTGAGTAGGACAATCCTCCAGTACACAACACAGCAATGGTTATAGATGATTTTGAGTAATACAACATCTAGGTGGATGACCAGCTGCTCTATTCCATCCACAAAGTATGATTATGTTGCTGAGAGTTTCTAGGTGTCTTAGAGACCTGATCCAATAGAATTTCATGCTGGACAAATCCCAGAGTCGACTGGACTGACAGTGTTGCCTTCAGGTGCAGAGTTAGAAAACAGTTGCCATACTATGACATTGCTAATCATGTAACTGTAACAAAGATGACTATTTCAGACAAAATGCCTTGTGGTAAAGAATTTCTTAAAACTGCTGCTGTGAGAATACAGCACCAATTATCCTGTTGAGCTGCGCTGAGGTCTCAGTTGCTCTCAAGCTCTCCTGCAGACTTGTAACCAGGTTTCTGCAGCTGCTAAATTAGACAATCCTATTAGGCTGATATCATCGCATCATGAATGTACCTCCATAACTGTAAGTGCTGTCCAAAGCACCTGCGACTGCTATTGCTGAGTCGGAGTGCACTTTGCATTGCTGTAGTGGGGTCTGGGCGCATCTGGATGTCGCTAGCCTCTGTGGTGAGGTTGAACGGTGGTTCTGGGTGGCTTGCCTGTGGCTTCCAGACTGAGTGTCATTTTGCTGATGTCCCCATAATTCAACTCCATCGAGTATGTCTCGGTAGAGATCAAGTGCCCACACCACAGAAAGTAGGCAGACATCGGACACACCCAAGGAGGTGCGGATGAGTTGAATGCAAGCTTGGTTAAAGTCCTGCCTGAGCTTGTCGAGGATATACCGGATGTACAGCCTGTCAAGAAACTGTTCCACAGGATGCAGTACTGGGTGGCTGGTGTAATTGATGCTAAGGGAAAGTTTACAAGGTACTCAGCATGTAATTCTACCTGATTTTGTTTCTTCTTATACAGACATCATTATAAGTACCTAGATACTTAGTATTTGTGGTTTGAAGACTGTATCATCTTTGGTTGTGGTGTGATATTGAATTTGGTTGCTGGAGAGTGTGTTCACAAGGCAGCACACAGACATGATAACGACAACTTTGTGTTGTGACTGTATCTGCGAAGCTACACATCCTGATAATCAATTGCCTCCTCCAGGTCCTGCCATTTGGCAGTTAGCGCCTCCTGAAATGGACTATTGATTCTGTCCATCTTGCTCATATTTATAGTGAGGATGGGGTTTTGCCTCTCTGGAGCAATCCTTTCCAATTGTTTAAAGTAATCACCATATATTTCTACCACAATGTCCGATACATGGGGCCAACACAGTGTTATGAATACTGTTGCAGGAGTCTGCTTCTGATGCCATGCAATGGAAATTGGCAGCAGTGCAGTTGTCAAAGGAATGCGTTACTGCATTTGAAGTGTCTCACAAACAGTCTGGGTCACTACATCGGCAAAGTAAGACATCAATGGCGGTCTACTGAAATTCAACGTTCAGTTGTGGAGGATGGTGTTTGCCAGCATCAGCAAAATCTAGATTCGTCCAGAAAGTACACACAAACCTCCCAGGTTCTCCGGTTGACTGCACTAGTACTTTCCAGTACTTCATCAGAAACAAACTTACATTCTGTCAGACAGACCTGGGTGTTCCCCTCGGGTCTGACAGCTCTCACCAAAACTCGTACCCTCGGACAGAGCAATACACACTTCCCGTTGCATACATAACTGCTGCACTTTGAACCCGGATGCGCACCATCAAAACGACACATGTGTTACACTCTTCGCAAGGGTTGCAGTTACCCTGTAGCTGTTCACACAATGTTTTGCTTTGAGATGCGGTCACTTATTACAAATCAGTCTTCACTTCAGATACATTGCTTGCCATTGCATTTGCTTCCCCATTATCGTATTTTACAGGTCTGAAATATACTGTCCAATCTTCACACTCTCTAGTACTATGTACTCAGTCTTCCACATTCTGCATTGATCCATCGTCAGCTCACGATGCTCCTTCCTTCTCATCCGCATTGTCACCATCCACTCTGTCATACCCGCCAACATTACTGGTTCTGCTATGCCCTCTGTCATCCATATTCTGCGTTGATCGAACATCAGCTCGTGATGCGTCTTTCTCCTCATCTGTATCATTGCCATCCTCGCCCTCATGCCCGTTGACATCACTGGTTCCCTGGTCAAGCCTCTCGAGTTCAGTCGTGGCGCGTCGTCGCTGGCTGGCAGTGGGGATGGCATCACGCTGGTCGCTTTTGTCACCTTTATCTTCATAATCCCCGCTATCCCCTGTCATCCCGAAATGTAGTTCGTATTCGGTGCAATTGTTGTCTATCGGGATGTTTGGGACCGTGCTTCCGATCTCAGGTTCCTCAAGTGCCACTTCAGAGGTGAAATAGTCGAGATGAATAGCAATGTTAACAGGCGCTGCTTCTACGCTGATCACAACTGGTGTTAGCAACAGTTCAGGACCGTCACTTCGGGTCCGGGTCCGGGTTGGAACCGAACCTTCGCAAAAGTGACGGTCTGGGTTGTCAATACACCCGAACTGTCAACCCTGGTACGGTTGGATGGTTAAATCCCAACCTGTCTGAATTCGGCAGGTCATCAGCAGACTGCCTAGCGGGTCCATCTATCGATTCATATAAGGGTCTTGTTTTTGCATTTTATTTGTCGTATGTTACGAAAATCGTATTTTCGACATTCAATGATACGTGTCTGCATTCTGTGCAGCTTGCAATCTTGATTAATTTGGAAGCTGTGTTTTTCCTGTTATACATTGAATTTTTGGCTATAAAGGTAGTCAATAATTCTGTTATAAGCTCATTGATCTGCGCAAAGCCTTGATAAACCCAATATGCAAGAACAAATGGTGTTGATGCTCCGTTGATGCTCAGTTTCATGATGGGGTAACGTATGTCTCATGCTCTGTTTTTAATGAAAAGGCTGCCACAACATTGTCTATGAATTATTACAACATTGCGACACTTAGATTAGCCAAGATGCATGAGCAATAATCATTGACACTCCATTGATGCTCATTTTCAGGATGGGGCAGGAAGCATGCTGCAATTGTTTTTGCCTTTAAACAGGGTCAATATCTCACTTATGCATGTTTCTAAACCAATCGCCACTTAGTTTACACATGATGCACAGCTAAAAATCGTTAACACTCCGTTGACGCTCATTTTCAGAATGGGGCAGCGACCGCGTTGTTTATTGTTTTGCCAAAGAAGGCTCCCAGTGCGTTGGTTATGGAAAGCAGCGGCCAGGTCACTTTTCAATTACCGTACATACATGACTAAAAATCGTTGACTCTCCGTCGAGGCTCATTTTCTGAATGGGGCAGTGACCGTTTTGTTCATTGTTTTGCCAAAGAAGGCTGCCATTACATTGGTTATGGAAACCAGCGGCAAGGTCACATTTCAATTACCGTACATACAAGACTAAAAATCATTGACGCTCCGTTGACGCTCATTTTCATGTACTCTCCAGTCAAGATTTGCTACCATTAATAATTGCATTTATAATTGGTTGATCTTAGTGGTTGCCTTTCAGCCTGATAAGGACATGGCTGTATGGCGAAGCCAAGCCAAGTAATATTCTAGCACTGGTCGCTCTCATAACGTTGAAATTTATACATCTTGCCAAATTGTTCATAATGCCCCGTTCGTTTATCAACAAATTTTCTCTCACAACTACTTCATATTCTCCCATAATATATCTCTAAATATAATTCTCGGTCAAACTACATCATGAACTTGGTGATAATTCATTGACTCATTCTGTCCTACTTTTACTTGATCCCCTTATTCCTTCTCATTTCCATTATATTGATATTCAGCAATGCCTCTTCAACCTGCTTCTTTGTCCATCGTATAGGCCGAATCAATCCGGAACCATTCTGTACGGCACTAACATTCCGCTGCTCCGGGGTTTCTGAATTCTCACTCCCGTTATCCAGTTCCATATCGGATTCATTGTCAGCCTCCCAGTTGTTCTCGGTTTCATTTGGATAATCCAGGTCCCCATTCCAGTTATGCCAATTTTCGGTGTCTGAAATGCTTTGTGGTGCACTATCCTCATCACTCTCGGCAGGATGGCGGTCGATGCGCTTGATTCGGTGAACTTTCAATATTTGAGTTCGTCCTCCAGGGAGGTCCTTTGCAGACAAAGCTGGTGGCACAGGTGATTTTTCGGACAATTTGAATGCAGCCGCATCATCATGCTGAAAGTGGGACCAGGATGCTTTGACCATCGCTTTGGTATCTGAAATCAATCCTACCACTGTCATTTGTTTTATCTGAGGGTGAGACTGCTTCTGTGTAGCTCATAGGTTGTGGCTGCCCTGCCTGATCTCCAAAACGTCGTGGACCTTGGCACTTTGGTGCAACATCTTTTGCTCAGCCTCTCTCTTCATCGCCATGTCGTTATCAGCACTGGTTGGATCCAATTGAAGGTCGTTACCGGGCAGTAATCCGTTATTGGCTCGAGCGAACTACCTTACTACTACCTTTTCGCGAAGGGTCTTGCCTGTAGTTTTTGACTGCCTCCACCCGATCATATCTCGCATAAGGGAATGACTGGCCTCCACTCTGACACTGTGAGGTATGATAGCGCATATGTCGCACGCCACATTGGAGAGATCGGCATACTTTCAGTGCGGTTCTTCTTGTTGCTGCCACCAGTCGGTGATATCCGGTAACCAAAATGTACTACTTACCTCCCTTGGGTCGGAGAGATAATCATTAAGATTCAGATTAATTTGCCCCCAGTTCTGTGATAATTCAGGAGGTAAATTCAAATACAGCCTGGCGGCTATCAATAAGCACGCTGCATGATCGATTCATCTGGGTGTCGTTTTGGCCACATTGTTCGGCATTAAGTATGCTTCATCATCACAGGACAAATCAGATGGATCATAAAAAGATTGACCAGATCTACAAGCCATTGTAGAGGAGACAAGAATGTTGTCCGGTATGGTTTCAGGTTTAGTGACCGGCAATCGTCGATGTTTATGGCGGTATTTGTTCCCCCCATACTTCAGAAAGTCCTCCTTGTATTGGGTAGTATAAGAAGTCTCGTCTTCAGGATTAATATCCATTCCCTCGTCCCACTTCCGAAACGATCGCAACTTCCTGAAAGGATTGAGGATATGTGCCGAAATGAGAAGTATATCAGTCGTTGGAGTGACTTCAGTATAATATTTGAACAGCTTCTGCCGCGCAAACTTCACGGCAAAGAATAAGTCTTCCTTTCATTGAGTTATCTGCTTGGGCAAAGCTCTCATCCCGCCGTCCATGTGATGAAACATGTCATTGTAGACAATGAAGACATGGTGCAGAGTAACAGTATGCCATTCGACATCCACAGGGTCCAGTACCAGAATGGCCTTCAAACCTCCATGACATACTTAACAATCGTCCACTCATTCTGCGTTGTGAATAATGGCCGGTGATCGCAGTATTTTGGGTTTTTAACCCACTCACACGTTAATTCACGTAATCAGTAGGTGCGCTCGAGCCACTCTAGTGTTGAGTTCCAAGGTGTCTTCACATCCATAATAGGTAGTACTGCGATGCAGACTTTGGATTTTTGATAGTCGATAAACTCGTTTCGGCGACCAGGTGTCAGCGTAATCAATACAGCAAGCATTCTGTGCTATTTCTAGGTCAGTTTCTGCACATTCAAAATATGTTGAAATACGTACTTTCTCAATTATCCTTGCTAAACCTAATCTCATGGCCGATGCCTTATTGATTCTAGCATTGCCCTCTTTTCGAAGTCTTTGACCCTTCCCAATGTCTGTGCTTTCATTCTCTCCAAATTGCTGATCGCACTCATGGGCTTCCCAAGACTTGGTGCGGCCTTTTGCGCCCAGACTGCTCACGAATGCCCCCAAAGAAAGCTGAATGACGTGCGCCATGCATGGTATGTGGTTTCTCAATGCAGGCCACTCGATTCCTGAGGCCTCAAGGATAGTTTGTACATCGCAAGACATAGAGTATTTTGAGGAAGCGCTATCGGTTGTAATTCCGAGTAAACAGCTGTCAGTCAGGTCAAAACAATCAAGAACTGCTTTCAAATGTCTGGCTAGCCGTACTCCAGTATGTTGACCCTTGACCTGTAATCTTTAATGAGCTTTCGAAATAGACAAAGAATGGGCTATCAACCTCATCGAATGCCTGTTCAACTTCTTGCAATGTCCAATTTCGATTCATATAATAGGCAATGATCAATGTTATTGCTAATTTGTATGTTGATGTCCATCCGTCTAAAGCTAAACTCACTTGGTTTGTTGATGGCCATTGTTTCTTAATTGCATCCACTGTCAGTGTGTATTCCCTCCGGCAAATATTGCTCACAGTGCTGGCTTAGGGTAACACCAAATGGCTTCGTAATGCATTGTATAAACATCGTAGCTCAAGGTTTGATATTGCGTAGCATGGAATATGAGCCGAAACTAAACCTGACATGAGGTAGCGATTGCAGGTGTCTTGGTGAAATTTGGCAGTTTGAAAGTCTTTTGAGGCCATTTTAGAGTGTTTTGTCTGTCAATTCAATGAGTATATTCCAAACCTAAATATTAAATTTGAATTTCGTTTGCGAACTTACAATTGGTATACCTCTACTTCCTTTCCTCTTGAGTATGGCCAAAGCTGTTTCATCGACCGTCGAACTGGTCAGTTGGGTTACTTCTGACACTGTTTAGTCGTTTAACTTTGCGATATGCGCTTTTGCCAGCAAGAGTTTGCCTATTGAGCTGGTCCCATGTTCTGATGGATAGCCAAGAACTTGATGACAAACGATACATATGATGACAGGACAGCTGGTCTCCTCAATTCCGCAGTATAAGTAGACTCACCACAAAGGCGCATGTCTAGAATTATTCCAAGCAATAGGCCGCATCGAGCCTACATTCATTGAAGCCCACCAACTTCCAAGCATCGAAGACGATGTGTAAAGCAGGGTCGCTTAAATCACGAAAAAAGACACATTCGTGCTTGGAAGATATCAGAACCTCTAGTAATGAGGTATCTAAAGAGTTTCTATCCGACAACATGGTAGGATATTGCTCTGTAGGTAATTCGACCTGAGTAACCGTTAAAAGAATCGATATTGTCAGGTACAACGCTTGATCTCAAATATTGACTCTAGAGCTATAAGCGAGAAAAAAGTCAGACGTGTGAGACATCGCATGCATATTTGTGAAGTTGAATATAGGACATACCAAGACAAGGCGGTTGCGATATAGTGAATAGCATTTTTGCCCATAAACGCAGCAGATTGAATGATTATGGGTTAACGCAATTGCATTGCTGTCTGATTATCCATGATGGAAGCCCAAAAATCGTTGATGCTCCGTTGATGCTCATTTTTAGCAGGTAGTAGCTAAATCGTCCCTGCCATTTCTGCCTATAAAGGTGGCCAATATTGAGATTATGGGAGTATGTTGTTGCAGAGCCTTTGAATTATCCAAGATGCAAGACCAAAAATTGTTGACGCTCTGTTGACGCACATGTTTAGGAGGTGGTAGCGATATCATCACGAGCATTTTTGCTTATAAAGTCGGCCAATATTGTGAATATGGGAGTAGGTTGTTGCAGAGCCCTTGAATGATCCAAGATGCAAGACCAAAAATTGTTGACGCTCCGTCGACGGTCATTTTTCGGAGGTGGTAGCATTATTGTCGCTGGCCATTGTGCCCATAAAGGCGGCCAATACACCGATTATGGCGTAATGTTGTTGTGCAGCCCAGTGAGTATCCATTACGCAAGAATAGAAATCGGTGACTCTCCATTCACACTCATTTCTAGGATGGGGAAATGAGCATACCGCTTGCCTCTTTCCATCTAACGCCGGCCAATGACTCTTCTTTGGATAGATTTGACTATGGAACCCTTTGATTGCCAAAATGATCAAACTAAAATCATTAACGCTCTGTTGATGCTCACATTAAAGACATACTGACAGTCATTGGGCATGCAATGATTTGCTTCACATTCATACCGTCATTTTTGACACCGAATGTACCATTTGAAGGTATTGTCATGTGCATTCAAAGCAGCGAGGCCTCTCAGTGTTTGAGCCACCAGTATTCACGTCATCAGTCGGATAAATGATGTAGCTCCATGGCGTTTTTGCGCTATCAGCTGGTATGTTACGGCATACAGGTCCATCAACTAAGTTTAGACATTTAAACCCGATAACCTGATCTGGCTGTGTCCAGCTGGTTTTCCTCGATTTCCATGACGTACCATAAGCACTTGTTAAATTCTCGACCATGTGCAGCAGGTCTACACAAACAGTGATATAGTTTGCGGCCTGGACTAATGCGGCATGACAGCTGGCATTCATCTGCGTTCAGAGCGTGCACTGACCCCGTGTCATACAACTCGTATGACATTACTGTCAGAAATGTTATTAGTAAATTTCCTCTCTATTGTCGGTTTTACTTTCTAACGCAACCGTAGCAGGCAAGTCCATACCAAGTTCATTGGCCATATCTCAAATTGCTTCGGAGTCTAGAACTTTCGCATGGCCCGTATGACCCTTACACACACACTGATGAAATATCCTGTCTCACAATTCAGTCACTGAAATCAAGAAACAGCAGACACATAGCAAAGTAGGTACACAATTTGTTTTTACAAGCGGTAGGACTGCAAAATCAACTATTTGGCTCTCTATTCCTCCGGCGACGGGGGAGCTGTCACCATAACTTCATCCATATCCGCTTCCTATATGGTAATTAACTAGGGTGCTTTATGCAGGGGTAAAAGCGGATGGGTTCAAGATGCTTCGTGTCCTGGATCGGTGTCGAATCGGGTTCTGTGACGGACGAAAAAGGCGGAATGAATTTGTGCGACAGTGTTGTCTCCGAGCCCAGCCTCATTTTACTACTTCCTGGTCGAGGAGTCACTGCTGGCATCTGGGATTGTCCGCTGACGAGTTCATGAGTCTGCTTATACTCTCCAAATGATGTCGGAGATGGTGTGGCTGCAATTGGGTCAATTGGGTGATTGACAACCGCTCAAACGTTCAATTTAGCAGCCCCGCACTTCATATCTCTCTCACCGAAGTAGTTGGCTGAGTCCCCCCATCTCGGTTGCATCAATTCGTCAAGCCTCATCTGCTTTTGCCGGAAACTCGCCATGCGGAGCTGTACTTTGTTGGAGATTGTGCCCATCACCCAGCCAGGTTCATCATCACTCAGCTTGCCAAGGTCTGTATCTTCTTCCTCATCTTCCTCGTCTTGCCCATCCTGCTCATTGTGGGAAGTTGCAAGATTGCTCAGACTATCCCCGATAGCTTTCAATATCTCTTTAAACGTTATTTCAGGCTTTCTGGTTGTCCCCCCCACACTTTCAGCACTAGTCATATCTTTCAGCTCTTGCATAATCATGGTCTCTGTTGAACTCGCTTTCTTGCCACCGCAGTTTCCCTCTCCACATAATCCTCAATCCATTTCTCTCTCTCTTCGTTCCATAAACAGTGCGTTTCATGTCTTTTCTCCGCCGCAAGCTTCTTTTCGGATTGTAAGCTGCGCAATGCTCCCACTGCTCGGACCCATTCTACCACCGAACATCTCTTGCCTTCATTTGCTTGTTCAGGTCGACGAGTGGACTGCTTTGTCGATTTGCCGTATTTGCCAGCGGGAAGAGGAGAAATGTTCTTTTTTGGAGCATTGACCATTGTGTCATGTGTTGACCTTGTTTTTGGGCGAGATGTTGGATGTTGCAAGATATGGACCACATGTAGGTATGTTGAGTCATGTATGTCAAGGTTCGTACGTTTGATCAACTCAAACAAAGCAAAATATGCGTTTTGCCCCTCATTTCATTCCGAATAGTTAAGCTAACCGTACAACATGACATGATAGTTAGCGTGTGATTCGTATAACATCCCGGAGATGTGTCAAGACAAACAGCACCAGACGTCCTTTCCATCACAGAATTTTGTTTTTGTCTGAATCAAACATGAGATATCAGCTGTCGCTGACATCAGCAAAATGTATTTTCGTCTCTGGAAGACTCCAGGAGTGTCTGAGCGGATGTGGAGTGTAAACTTAAAAGTGTCGATTTCTGGAGAGTATCAGACCCTAGGAGGTCATTCCAGCTGGACTTCAGAGTAACTACGATCTCTGATGACTGGTACAGGAGTACCATGGGAGTGATTGTGATAAGTTGGGGAGCACCTTCGAGTGGTGGAGAGAACTTTAGGTTCACTTGGGAGCACCAATGGCAAACCTGGGAGCACCGACAACAAGCCTGGAAGCGCCGGCGACAAGTCTGGGAGCTCCTCAAATCACAGTAGAGCAGTCTGGGAGAAACATCGTCTTCGTTGGGAACGCGGCCAGTGCACCTGGAAATTATAGCTACTATTTATAGTTCAACGATTTTTAAAACTCATGTATTCAGTTTGTATTCTCATCTATGTAACTATATAGATACCCATCTACACACGGCATATCTGGCCTGGGTGTGGGCGGGGCTTCACAGTATTTCGAGGTGCGCCTGAAAATCGTGATCGGGTGAAATTAGAGATGCACTCCGAGATCATGATGGAGCGAGTTTGGAGATGCACTTGGAGGCCGTAAGCAAGCAAGATTAGAGATGAACTTGGATGCCACGATCGTGCGAACTTGCAGGCCGTAATCGAGCAAGTGCACTTGGAGGCCGTAATCCAGTGAGTTTGGAGATGCACTTGTAGGCCGTGATCGAACGAGTCTGGAGATACACTTGGAGGCCGGAATGGAGCGAGTCTGGAGATACACTTGGAGGCCGTGATCGAGTGAGTTGGAGATGCACTTGCAGGCCAGAATCGACCGAGTCTGGGGATTGACTTGGAGGCCGCAATCGGGCGAGTCTGGAGATACACTTGGAGGCCGTATTCGAGCGAGTCTGGATATACACTTGGAGGCCGTGATCAAGTGAGTTTGGAGATGCACTTGCAGGCCATGATCGAGCAAGTCTGGAGATACACTTGGAGGCCGTGATCGAGCAAGTCTGGGGATGAACTTTGAGGCTGTGATGGAGCAAGATTGGATGAGTACTTGGAGGTGGTCGATGGACAGCGCTGGCTGCTGAGACTCTATTCATCAGTTAGTTAACTCGGAACTGTGGGAGTGTGACAATCTGACTTTACCTTTGAGCTCCGATGGAGAGTTCACTGATGGCGGTCTATTGTGTAGGGATGCACACCGGAACCTGATGCTACATTCAGGGGTCAACATGTAATCATGAGAATGAAGGGAAGACAAACAATCGTGGGTGGATGCTGTACTCTGTGTATGCTGTACTTGGTGTATGCTTGTACTTGGTGTATGCTTGTACTTGGTGTATGCTTGTACTTGGTGTATGCTTGTACTCAGTGTCAACTCATGATCATGGCATGAAGAGATAGAGAGGGATGATTTAACTTTGTGATCTGCGATGATGGTAGGGTTGTGGACGAGAAAGAGAGAGATGGGGGATAACGATGAGAACAATGTGGAGGATACGAGCGAATATGACTAAGCAGGGGTACGACTTGCCTGATTGGGTTGGGAAGGCTTCGTATTTTTGTGATTACACGCTGGATCGGGACTCTTACCTGCCATATTGGGGATGGTCAATTGACTTGCGCACAAAATTCTCTTAAGTTCCAGTTTCTCATGATGATTTGTCCATTCTCCTCTCATCTCTCTCTTTCTCATCCTCAACTCGACCATCACCTAAGAACGCGAAGTTCAGTCATCCCTCTCTATCTCTCCATGGCATGATTAAGAGTTAACACCGAGTGCAGCATACACCAAGTACAGCATACACCAAAGTATAGCATACACTCAGTACTGCATATACCACGTACTGCATCATTCCAACATTGACTGCGTCCCATTTGCAGCCAGTCTCTCGGCAGTCGAAGGTGTACTCACATCTCTACATTCCCACAATCACGAGGTAACGAATGAATATAGTCTCAGCTCCCGTCGTGGCTCCGTCCGGAACCGTCTCCCCCGGATTCACCGCCTGCATGCACTTCTCCAATCTCGCTCCATCATGGCCTCCAAGTGCATCTCCAAACTCGCTTGATCACGGCCTCCAAATGCATCTCCAAACTCTCTTGATCACGGCTCCCAAGTGTATCTCCAGACTCACTCGATTACGGCCTGGAAGAACATCGCCACACTTACTCGATCATGGCCTCCAAGTGTATCTCCAGACTCGATCCATTACGGCCTGCAGGTGCCCACAATCATAGCCTCCAAGTGAATCTCCAAACTCGCTCAATCACTGCCTCGAAGTGTATCTCCAACATCGCTCCATTACGGCCTCCAAGCTCACTCCATTATGGCCTGCAATTTCAATCGATTACGGGCTCCAAGTGTATCTCCAAATTCGCTCGATCACAGCCTAGGAGTGCATCTCTAAGTTCACTCGATCACCATGTGGTGAACTGGTGGCGCTAGAAGGTCAGACAGCCCATCATCAGCATTCCGCCGCACCTCACATGGCATCCAAATGGAATTCTTGAGAGAGCCCGGTTCTGGGTCGAGGAGCGTTGGAAGAGAGTGCGAGGATATGAAGGGATACCCGGCCATGATGTATGTATATAGAAAGACTGAGATAATACATGCCGTATTATGCTATAGCGAATTTTGTGACGGTAACAAAAGACGAATATGATAAACTCTTTGCCTTGTGGTTGTGGAACCCTAAGAACTACTGCTGTGAGAATATGGCACCAAGTCTCCTGCAGAGCTTGCGCAGAGGCCTCAGCTGCTCTCGATGTCTCCCGCTGACCTGCGCAGCGGTTTCAGTAGCTACAAAATTTGACTATTCTAATAGTCAAATCTCGTAGCATCCTGAATGCACCTCCATAAGTGCAGGTGCTTTCACGAGCACCTGAGATTGCTCTTGCAGAGTCTGAGAGCACATTGCAAAGCTCCAGGGGGGGCTGGGAGCATCTGGACGTACTTAGAAGCACTGGTGAGGGGTACTGGAGTGTCTGGGTGGTATGCGTGTATCGTCCGGACCGATTTCCATTTTGCTGATGCACCTCAATGTGTCCCTGATAACAAACAAACAAACATCATCGGACCGACTTACTGCCTATCGCAGGACCGTTGGAATCCCCTTCAATTTGCAGCTATAAGCAGCAGGGTATAACTTGAACGTGCAAGTTGACTGTTATTCATTCCATTCTGACTTGTAGCATAGTATATATTCCTCAAGAATTTCCACTTCTCGTTATCATCTTCCTCACCATGTCCACAACAGCAAGGCATGGCTCCACAAAAACCGCAGCCCGGTGGGATTCAATCCGAACCAAGCCAAACAACTGGCGCTTTATTCTATGCGCCCCTGGCTCAGACACCGCAGCAACGCAGACACCAGGTAGTCCACCGCGACGCTCAAATTGCTTCCTCCGAAAATATGGCCCAGGACACACATTTAAAACAAATACGTAAAACCGGACAATAATAGGCAGCAGCATGCAATTGGATGTGAGTAGCTCCAGATCTATGCAGAAGGCGGTCAAGAAACTATAGGATGTACAGCTGGGGTATGTAGAGAGCTCCATGACCAGTTTATCGTGGCCCGCATTGGCAAACCTCCATATTCGACCAAGTCATTTGTCCGCACAGTCCGTGAAATCGAACATCATGATGTCGTCCGCTCTGGGGTGTTCTTGTATCAATTGCGTGATATAGGTCCCTGGGAGTGGACAAAACAGGCTTTAAAGACCTTAGAGGAGGCAATGGAGTCATATATGGTTGAGGTAATAGCCGAATCTTCCTTTTAGAAGCCACAACAAATTTCTTGTTGGTTTTGAACATGTCTGCCACTATGACGAGGCAAGGAGGTCAGTTACAGCGAGAACAGTGCGATATGCGTCTTGTCTTGATTATGGCCAAAATGGCTAAAGGAGGGTTTTCGCGTGCCGCAATAGAGGAAATGCAACAAGAAAATGAGAAACTTCACGCCGAAGTCCGAGAAGAGAAGAAGCGAGGAGTTGAGTCGCCTGGTCATCAAAAGGTGAAGGCTGGGATTGAACGACACCTGGCAATGGTTTATAAAAATCAAACAGACGGCTGCCTTCCATGGCAAGATGGCACAGCAAAGAATCCGCAGACACGCTGGAGGTGCAAAGGAACCGCCGCACCTCCACAAGAACCGGCAGCACCTCCACCCGGAACGCCGCCTCCACCCGGAACACCACGTGCGCCACCAGGTGACACTGACGGACATGATTGTTATGAAATGGAAGGTATGCCATCCCTCTGTGTGTATATACATTCTTCGCGTCCCAACACTCCATTTTTCAATCATGATGCATATGCCAAGTATAACAAGCGCAGTTAAGATTTTATTCGAGATTTGCTGAGTACACTATTCGCTACGTGGAAATACCGCTGATGTTGATTTTGAAGACAACGATAGCCTTTTGGGTGAATCTGAGGGTGCCGACAAGAACTAATCGAAAGGAACGGGAATTTTGAGTATAATCATTATCTACAATTAGCGGACAGTATGAAGTATATTTAAAGGATATATTTATATGTACAATTAAAGTACAATTTAGTGATAAATGAAAAAATACATGAAGTGGATAGAATGACTGCCAAAAGGCAGTTATTGATGTTCCAGGCCAAAGTGAATAGTTGCATAATGCAGATATGCCTGTGGCAAAATGAGCTTCAACGGAGCCTCAACGATTTTTCGTCCTGTAAGTTCAGTTGTTAAAATGTGAATTAGTCATTCCCATCTATAATCATTGTAGTGGCCGCCTATATAGGCAAAAGTGAATGCAATACCCTCCCTGCCCCATCATGGCAATGAGCGTCAACAGAGCGTCAATGATTTTTCGTCCTGTCAGTCAGGTTATTAAAATGTGAATTACTCCTAGTCCTGTATAATCATTCTATTGGCCACCTTTAAAGGCAAAAGAGAACGCGATACTCGCTCTGCCCCATGTTGACAATGAGTGTCAACAGAGCGACAATGATTTTTGGACTGCAATCTTGAGTAATCTTGGCGGCAAATGATCATAGACATCTAAAAACAAGGTTTTGGCTGCCTTTATAGGCTGATAAGCAAGTGATGGTCCTGCGACAGCCTCCCGGACAATCACAACTTAATTAGTTTTCAATGCTGCACTTCAGTTATCCCAAACGTTTTAGCCCATAAAACTGATCAAAATTCCATATATAGCCATTAGCAGCCATCTTGCACTTTGATAAACCATCATGCACGGCCAAAAATCGTTGAAGCTCCATTGTCATTCATTTTCATGATCGGGTACAGAGTGTGTCCCTTTCTCTTTGTCCATTAAACGCTGCCAATAAAACGATCATGCATATCAAAAGACAAGTCACTTTTCAATTACCTGACTTACAAGACTAAAAATCGTTGACGCTCTGTTGACGCTCATTTTCAGAATGGGGCAGCAAGTGTGTGCCTTTGGTTTTTGGCTGTAAAGGCGGCCACTACCTCATTTTTGGATGTTTGTAACCAGTCGCATTAAAGATTACCAAGTTCCAATACCAAAAAAGGTTAGCACACCATTCACACTCATTTTCAAGATGGGACAGGGAGCGTGGCTGGATTATTTTCAGATATAAAGGCAGCCTATTCATCCGAAAAGAACAATCGCATACCAAAGTCAATATTTTGCCATTGGGAGTAAGATATCTAAATGCGACCAGAAATAGAAAACCGGAAACACATAACCTGAGATTTGAACTGACGGGTATAGTCAAATCCAGCAAAACCCGTTGGTTGACAGGTACGGGTCGGGGTTTAGCCCACCAAGACCCAGCGCGTCGGGTTTCGGACGGTTCTGGAACCGAAATAAATCATTTTTCCGGTCCGAACCTGGATCCGTTGCTAACACTAGCACTGTCTCAGCAATGAAGAGAACGAGAAATGGATGGAGCATTATGTTTAGAGCGAAACTGCGGTGGCAACAAAGTCAGTTGAGGATCCAGAGACAGAAATTAAGCAGGATCAAGAACGAATGAAATATACTGAAAAGGTTGGATTGACAATCTGAAATTTCGAAAAAATGATTCAGTAGATGAATATTGATATCAGAGATAGTCTGAGCGATCTTGCCAGTTACGATGAAGAGGAGGATAGGGATAATGATGTTGATGAAGATACAGAGCTGGGCAAGCTGAGCAAAGATGATGATCCTGGTTGGGTGATGGGCACAATATCCAAAACGGTAATGCTGTGCACTGAGATTTTTCGGCAGACATTGATGAAGCTCGATTAATTGACACACCCGGGACGGGGGTACAAGGCCGACTGCATCTTGGAACGATATGATAAGTGCGTAACATCCAAGTTGAAGTTTCTGGCAGTTATGAATCCACAAACGGACTCAGTAGCAGCCACACCTCCTCCAACCACATTTGGACAGTCCCCAGTGAATCTTAATATCAACCCCGGATAGTCGCCAATGCCACAAGGGACTTCTGGACCAGGAAGTAGTCCTATGAGGCTAGGCTCAGGGAAACCATATACAAATCAATGCATCTGGCTTTGTTCACCCAACCGGAAGCTCAATCAATAAACAACTAAGAATATGAAGCCTGTTAAACCCATAAGCTTTTACAGCTGCATATTGCCTCCTGAGTTGATCACCTGATAGATATCTAATTCGGATGTAGAGATGGTGATGGCCCAAACATGGCAGGAGGAATAGATAAGCCAGTTGTTAATATTTACGTAATATCTGTTTGAAATGGATTTGCACTAGCACTTTCGCTACTTGTCACGTTTTTCTTGATTTCAGTGACCAAATTGTAGGACACAATAATTCAGCAGTGGATGTGCGCGGGTCATACACAGCATGAGGAAATACTCAACTTCAAATCACGCTGAAAGATGACCAATCAACTTGACATCATCTGGCCTATTACTATTAAGTGAGAAAGCAAAAACTAAATTATTAATGAAATAGACTAACCAAGCTGAACTCTGTGATGTCATGCAAGTCATAGAAGGAGCAGTCAGTGCTCAGTATGAATCTATCTAACTGATTATCATCACGCAGCATTCTTCCATCTATCCAACTGCATGATCTGCCGCACCATCTGCGTTCCCTGGTTGAAATTTTGAAAATTGCTTATGGTATGTCATGGAAATCGAGGAGAAGTAGCTGGAGAAGAAAAGGTGAACAAGCCAGGCTATATTAATTAAGAACAAATGGAGAGATCTATAGGCCGTAAATCAACAGTGGTAAGCGCTGGAATGTGACACAATCCCGTCATTTATCACTCAGATAATGTGGATAGTGGTTGATCAGAATTGGAGTGGCCACAAAGCTTCTGCATGCAAATGATGACACAGCGAAACACTATATTTGGGGTCAACTATTATGGTACGATGTGTAACTTACAATAACCGAGAGTACGATGACTGTTTGAATCTGTTCAATGTGATTGGCAAGGCAGTGTCAATGATTTTTAGTCTTACACATTTGGTAATGAATGGGCTGCATTGCCACATCCTTCAAAAGTGAATGACCTAGTGGTTGTTATAGCTAGAGAGGCTAACGACAGGCTTCTTGCACAGTTCTGAAAAAGAACATCAATGGAGCATCAACGATTTATGACTTAGCGTCTTGGATAATCCAAAGGCTGTGTGATGACATTCATCTATAATCGAACTACCAGCTGTCTGCCTAGGCAGAAATGCTTGCGACATCATTGCTACTATATTCTGAAAATTTGGTTCAACAGACACTCAACAGGGTTTGAACAGAGCGTCACAACGAGTGTTAGCAACAGGCCCAGTTTTGGACCCGGCCGGTTTTATAGGTCTGCATGGCAACGGCCTTACCCCCTCAAAAATTCACGAATTTTTAAGCGAACCATCACTTTAAGGCCACAAATATTGATCAGAGAGTTTAGTGTTTGGTATGTAAAATATGCGGCTCAGCGCGGCGCATCTTTTGGCAGTCTCCGATTTTCGATATCTTCAAATCTCAGCAAGTGGTAGCCCAAAATCCTCGTTTTTCGGCCAAAAATGACAATAAATTCAAAGCAGCTTGCTGAGTGCTGAAGATATCAAAAATCGGAGACAGCCAAAAGATGCGCCGTCTGAAGCTCCATATTGCTTGTACCAAACACTAAATTATTGAATGAATATTCAAGGACTTAATTGAGGGAACCGTTTGCCACAAACCCGGACCGAACTGCCTGGGCCCGGGTTTTCTTGAAACCGCTATAGTACAAATGGTCTGAAAACGGAAGCATGGCTAACACTACTACCACCTCATAAAATCGTTCGTGAGTGGAGCACCAACAGTTTTTGTGGGACTCAGTAATCTTCACAGACAGGACGTGCCCCGCGCCGTTCGTCAATTGAGTTGTTAACGGCCAGTCTATTCAATATGTTCTTGCATACATCATCACAACTATACCTGCAATGTCTCACAACTCTGCCTTTTGTCTTGCTTGTAGCTCTAGAGTCGATATTCAAGAACCAGTGTTCTACTTAATAATAACGTCACATTTGACAGTCTCTTAACTGAAATTATACTGCTTTCAAATTCCTACTGCTATGATCGCTTCCCAATCTGTAATCACCTCATTGCTAGAGGTTATGGTATCATCCCAACATGAACTTGTCCTTATTTGTGATTTGAGCGACATTGACTTGCAAATCATATTTGATACACGATGGGCTCCTATGAGTGTGGGGTGGAAGGGATCTATTTCTTGGAACAATTCTCGACATGTGCTTTTGCAGGGATTGTATTTGCACGGCGGATTTGCAGAAACTGGCAGCCCTAGCATCTTCTGGATCATTTGTTCTCAAGTTCTTTGCCATCCACTGGAACATGGGACCAGGTCACTGAGGAAAAACTTGCTGGCAAAAGTGAACATTGCAAAGTTAAATCATCAGCAACAACTCTAGTTTCCGTCGGAAACACCCTGGTGTTCCGGATGGCTCTGACGGCTCTGATGGAACCTCGTACCCTCTGACGGAGATTTACATGCTTCCCGACGCCCAGGCGATGGGTCACATTGTATACTCACCTCCATTGCTATGCGCCTGGTATACGCACCATCAGAACGACACGTGTGTTACACTCTTCACAGAGACTGCAGTTATGCTGTAGCCATTCACACAACGCCTGGCGATGTTTATGCCTCTCTTCGGCCGATAGCCACATTTCACCTCTCCGCTATTGCTGTACTCGCCCCATCTACGTTCAGCTTTGAGGTTTTGTCACATATTGCAATACAGTCTTCGCTTCAGATACCACACTTGCCGTTGCATTTGCTTCGCCATTATCGTATTTTTCAGGTCTGAAATATACAGTCTAATCTTCACACTGTCTAGTACTATGCCCTCAGTCCTCCACATTCTGCATTGATCCATCAACAGCTTACGATACTTCTTCATCCTCATCCGCATCCGCATCGTCGCCATCCTCCCCCTCATACCCGTCGACATCACTGTGTCCCAGGTCAGTCCTCCACATTCTGCGTTGATGCATCATCGACATGCGATGATTCTTCCTCCTCATCCGCATCCACATCCGAATCGTCGCCATCCTCGCCCACATACCCGTCGATATCACTGGTTCACAGGTCAAGCCACTTGGGTTCCGTCGCGGGCCGTCGTCGCCGGCTGCCGGTGGGGATGGAATCGCGATCCTCACTTTCATCACCTTCATCTTCATAATCCCCGCTGCCCCCTGGCATCCCAAAATGAAGTTCGTCATCCATGCAATTGTTGTCTATCGGGATGTATGGGTCAGTACTTCCAATCTCAGGCTCCTGCAGCGCCACTTTGGAGGCCAAATAATCAAGAAGAATAGCATTGTCAACACGCGCTGCTTCCACGCTGATCACCACAGCAGGCATTGGGTTCTCCGCCTGTTGGATCTGACGCTTGACTGTAGCAAGAGTGTTGTTATACACCCTCTGTTGATAGCTCTCCGGTAGTGTGTTCCAGGCATTCATCAAGAACGTATGCGTGTCTGCAACGCCAGGCGAGGTTTACAACTTGCGACCTGTTACAGCACAGCAGGTTGCGATCTTACCACTGTCATTCTTGTGGTTGCAGTAGTTCGAGCGATCAGGTCTGTCCGCTTTCAGCTTTGACTTGGAAGCTTTCGGATGAACACCTTTGTTCTTTTGCCACTCCAGGAGAGCATGACGCAACGCTGTGCATGTAAACATGATCAGTGGCAAGGGTATATGACCGTCCTTGTCGTTAATCATGGAATTATAGAATCCATCAGCATACTTACCGCGGTTATTCGCCGGATTATAAAATTTGATGTAGATACACCGCGGGATTGCTTCTGCCAGGAAGTAAAGTGGACGCTAGCAATTTGTTATCAGCTTTCGACTCTCTCTGCGTTGGATTTGGACCGCGTACACCATCTTCCACACGCTCTGCTACCGGAAAAAGATACTTATTGTCTGCCAGAAGGGAATCAATGAATTCGAAACGCTCTGCCGCGAATTCAACGCGGTGGAGATCATAAAACTCTGCAATGTTGTCCCTTACTGATTGAATGAAATTGGATTTAACCTTATCGACTTATGCGCGAACCTGGTACCGGTTTGAGCGTGTAATATCCACCGTGGCCCTTCGATTAAGCATATCTCTTTCAAGATCTTCTTTGTGCGTGCCTCGAATGCTATAGACCAAATGTTGTTTTGCTGCATAGCGGTTTCATCAGCAACAACCCTAGTTTCCGTCTGAAACACCCGGGTGTTCTGGACGGCTCTGACGGCTCTGACAGAACCTCGTACCCTCTGACGAAGAATTACACGCCACCCGTCGTCCAGGCGACGGGTCGAGTTGCATACTCACGTCCATTACTATGCGTATGGTATACGCACCATCAGAACGACACGTGTGTTACACTCTTCGCAGGGGCTGCAGTTATGTTGTAGCCGTTCACACAATGCCTGGCTATGTTTATGCCTATCTTGGGCCAATAGCCACATTCTACCTCTCCGCTATTGCTATATATCGGATGCCGCACTCGCCCCATCTATGTTCAGCTTTGAGATTTTGTCACATATTGCAATACAGTCTTCGCTTCAGATACCTCGCTTGCCATTGCATTTGCTTCGCCATTATTGTATTTTACAGGTCTGAAATATACAGTCTAATCTTCACACTCTCTAGTACTATGCCCTCAGTCCTCCACATTCTGCGTTGATCCATCATCAGCTTGTGATGCTTCTTCCTCCTAATCCGCATCCGCATCGTCGCCATCCTCCCCCTCATACCCATCGACATCACTGGGTCCCAGGTCAGTCCTCCACATTCTTCGTTGATCCATCATCGACTTGTGATGATTCGATCTCCTCATCCGCATCCGCATCCGCACCGTCGCCATCCTCGCCCTCACACCCGTCGACATCACTGGTTCCCAGGTCAAACCTCTCGAGTACCGTCGCGGGCCGTCGTCACCGGCTGGCGGTGGGCATGGCATCTCGATCGTCGCTTTCATCACCTTCATCATCGTAATCCCCGCTGCCCCCTGGCATCCCGAAATAAAGTTCGTCATCCTTGCAATTGCTGTCTATCGGGATGTTTGGGTCAGTACTTCCGATCTCTGGCTCCTCAAGCGCCACTTTGGAGGCCAAATAATCAAGAAGAATAGCATTCTCAACACGCGCTGCTTCCACGCTGATCACCATGGCAGGCGTTGGGTTCTCCGCCTGTTGTATCTGACGCTTGACTGTAGCAAGAGTGTTGTTATACACCCTCTGTTGGTAGCTCTCCGGTAGTGTGTTCCAGGTATTCATCAAGAAGATATACGTGTCAGCAAAGCCAGGTGGGGTTAACAACTTGCGACCCGTTACAGCACAGCAGGATGTGATCTTACCACCGTCATTCCTGTGGTTGAAGTAGTTCAAGCGATCAGGTCTGTCCGCTTTCAGCTTTGACTTGGAAGCTTTCGGATGAACACCTTTGTTCTTTTGCCACTCCAGGACAGCATGGCGCAACGCTGTGCATGTAAACAGGATCAGTGGTGAGGGTATATGACCGTCCTTGCCGTTAATCATGGAATTATAGATTCCATCAGCATACTTACCGCGGTTATTTGCTTGATGATAATATTTGATGTAGATAAACCGCGGGATTGCTTCCGCCAGGAATTAAAATGGACGCTAGCAATTTGTTATCAGCTTTCGACTCTCTCTGCATTGGATTTGGACTACGTACACCACCTTCCACACCCTCTGCTACCAGAAAAAGATACTTATTGTCTGCCAGAAGGGAATCAATGAATTCCAAACGCTCTGCGGCAGATTCAAAGCGGTGGAGATCATAAAGCTCTGCAATGTTGTCCCTTACTGATTGAATACAATGGGATTTAACCTTATCGACTTGTGCGCGAACCTAGTACCGGTTTGAGCCTGTAATATCCACCGTGGGCCGTTGAAGAAGCATACCTATTTCAAGATCTCCTTTGTGCGTGCCTCGAATGCTATGAACCAAATGTTGTTTCGCTGCATAGCGGTGTTCCAGTACGGCTCTACTATCTGCCAGTATGGGGCTTCAGCTAATGCTTTCGCAACGCGTCGCGTTGTATACCTCACTGCCTGGAAGTTGCTTGCACTCATAGAAGGCCGTCTGTTCCACATGTAGAGCTCCAGGAGCCTCCCCGTTGCAAATACAAGACGTGTCATGTCAGAGTGATCAAATCGAGGGATGCTGCGACTGCCGGAGACCATTGATCGAGATGTAGACCCCGCCTGCGGTTACAATTTCCACTGCCACTGGCTCTGATTCTTTTCGGTAGCTCGCGTTCGCAGTCAATATGTAATGATCGTACGGGCTTCTGGATTCGGGATGGTGGTAGGCAGGTTTTCAAGACCGCTGAGAGGAGTGGGAGTGCTAGCAATGCCGGATGCTGGGCTGGATACAACGCGACTCTTTGAGTTTGTCTGTATGGTTCCGCTGGGAGCTGGTGTGTTACGACTGCTTGTACCCGGTGTGGCGGTTGGAGTAATGATTGACCGTCGCTGTGTAGCGGATGGGGTGGAAGTCACGCGTTGTGTGATATCTGCAACGCGAGAACTGTTCCGCGAAGATGCGGGAGTGGAGTTCTAACCTTGGATTGTAGCGCATATGGAACCCCCTCCTTGAGAGGAATCCCTCTCGCCACCCAGTACGGAAACGCGTCACTTAGGAGGCGGGAGTTGAGAATTCCCTGAAGGCCCAAGCTTTTGTTGATTCTGACGATTACCAAGACTTTGCACATTTCGTACGAACAGAGTCGTTTCAGGGTGAGGGCTTTGGGAAGGCATATTCCGATATAGATGTTCAACGTTAAGATAGTAGGAATAATATCCTCTGCATGCATATGCAACCGCAGGCGAGGTAGACTCCTATTCGAGTGACCATGGACAGATTCGACAAAAAAGGGAGGCGCAGTGTAGACCGCGCTAGGCTTTCAACCCTGAAAATACTCGGGGACGAACTTCCTTCAGAAGCATTCAATTCTGGGGTTAACGGCCATCAGATTAAACTGAGATTAAACTGAGCATTGATAATCACTGTTACAGCAACATCTGAAGGTCTATTTGCACCGCTTGAAGGGTGTTTATGCCATCTTGGTGCGATTATCATCGGATTGCACTCGTTCTTGGCACAATACTTCGAACCATCCATTGTTTATATCTTCAGCTTCCCGGTGGAAATCCCACTTTGGCAGATGTCAAAGCATCACAATGCGAACAATGACGTATTCTCTATCCTATGCCATTAGTTGCGTGTGCTTTATCCACTGCTAGGCATTGGTAGCTGTATTGGATGGTTGCACAGTTGGGACAAACTGAGAACTACTCAGTTTCCTCCGAGATGCACGAGGTCTGAGCGGTAAAAATGATGTGTGATGCAAACGCAACGCCCGGCATTGCAAACTGTCCTCACCGCGAGTACTAAATCTCGTCTCGAGGCTTGTCGTTCATCAGGTGCCTGGTGGTTCTGCAGGATGAAGGCTGCGCCGTTTTGTGTTTCTTAACCAACAAAACTCACAAGTTGAACCTTGAACTAAGAAATCGCCAGAACTCGAGTATATATATCCCTTCTTCCCTCCTACACCTCCATTCTCCTTTCCTCCCGTATTATACACACCAACAGCATCCTGATCTCGACCACACGTGACCTGCACAAAACAACGCCTCTCATTCCAAAACACACCTAATAACCTACAAAACTTTGTACTTTCCCTCTGGGCTTCATTCCGCTACATGCAACTGTATCATAATGCTAACGTTTCGGATGTAGATTCATTGTCTACTCACAGCGATGGCACCAAATGGCAGCAGAAATGGAAAGGGGAAGGCGAGGGCAAAGATGCCGACATCGGTTATAAATCGACGCTTGTCGTTGGATCGGGACCGTATAAAGGGATTCATCTCGGAACACATCTGTGGACTCATACGGATATACAATGTTTGCGGCGTTACGCACGAGAGGAGATGGGACCTCTTTACGATATAATTATTCTTGATCCAGTCACGACTCGTCACTTTTCACAATTCCAGCTGATGTGGCCGCACCGCGGGAGGAGGAGTTCGCATTTTCGGGAGTGGAGGGCTGCCTTCCGCTCATATATGGGGCAAATGTTTGACAAAACCTGCGACCAAATGAACAATTGGAGGTGGAACAACCCCGATGCCTTCGGGGATCAAGTCGATCGCTCCAATCCGCAGACAACCAGCTCGGGGAAGGTTAAACGCACCAGCGAGTGTTTCTCTTGGTACAGTAGCGATGACCTCAGGGCAAAGATTGAGCCACCAAGCTGCCGGCAGTACAAGCCAGACGACTTCCTGGCCGTTAGACCACTAAATTGGGATGAGATAATCAACGAGGATGATGATGATAAGAACTGGGAGGATCCCGGAGCGCCGAGCGGTGGAAGCAGCCGTCCTGGTGATAGCAATGACCATGACAATGGCGAGGGTGAGGAGGACACGCAGGGAGGTGAGAAACGGACTAGGAAAGGGAAAGGAACAAAGGACTGGAAGGGGAAAGGGAAGGGGAAGGGGAAGGGAAACGGTAAAGGGAAAGCTATTGTTAAACAAACCCCAGGGGGAGATGATATCTCTCGTGCCGTTGCTTTGCAGTTGCAGAAGGAAAGGTATGAGGCAGACTCGGGCACAGAGGGCTAACTAGAGCGGGTATATTTAGAGCCGGAAGCATCGCCCGCCGTGTCAATTTCCTCAGATGATCATACCGACTCTACAGAGAAGTAGGACGGCGAATATGACTCAGAACTTGACCCTGATGTGGATATACGCATGGAGGATGATGTGGACGCACTGGACGGTGTTGATTTAGACGGCGATGTGGATATGGAAAGGGATGGTGACGATGATGAGAAGGAAGATACAGAGGAGGAAGATGAAGAGAAGGAAGATGAAGAGAAGGAAGATGAAGAGGAGGATAAGGATGAGGATGATGGCAAAGAACCTCAGACGATTGGTCAGGGAGAGATGGTAATTTCATCGGCTGACGATGCTGATACCATGGTGGATGATGAGCCAACCGTGCTACCTGAGCAAGGCCAGGAGATGGAGCAAGGCCAGGAGATGCGCGAGCATACCCCACTGCCACAACCTCCAGCGCCTGCCCCACGGCCACAAACTCCGGAGCCTCCACCACGACGATGAACTCCGGAGACTCATACCCTCAGTGGGCTGGAATTTTTGCGGCTTGTGACGCCTCAAAAACCTCGCCCAGCGGCACCAACTCTGCGAGAAGCTGAGGCAGCCCACCTCGGATGTCGATGTGGAGCAGCAGCTACTCTGCGAATCGGCAGGAGGCGACAGTCTCCCCGATGTCCCTCTCCCGGATGTCCCTCTCCCCGATGTCCCTCTCCCGTATGTCCCTCTCCCCGATGTCCCTCTCCCTGATGTCCCGCTCCCTGAGGCGCGCCAGGATGGCTCGGTAAGTGAGAAGTGAACCAGTCCTCACGTTGCGTTTGGGTTAGAGTCGGGGTCTTGTCTTGTGAGGTTCCTTTGCTGTAATCTATTCATTTCAGGCCCTGATTAAGGCATGCGTGGAGGTGTTTTGTTCGCTTGGGTTAGGGTTGTGGGCTTGTTTGTTTCCTTTGTTCGAATGTATTTATCTCAGGCATTGATTATTACATGCGTCGCGAGGTTTTTGGATTGGTCAGGGTTTATTTTTTATTTATTCATAGAATTATGAGACATCACGCATGCAGTGTTTTTGCAACTCCTGGCGTGATGGTGTTGGGGCTCAATAAATCTCTGAAGTATCGTGAGCTTATACCCACACCAGACTGCTCAGGCCCAGCTCCAACTTTCATCCCTTTCTACAGTGAATACTCCACTCCTCCCGTGTCATCGACAATGCCAGACAAGACCCCATTCTGTTGCTCCGAATTTTCATGGCGAATGAAGTTCACCTCAGACAGCTGGCGACTTCAACATATCAAATTACACCATCCTGAACACATTCAAGTTGCAAAGAATCTGACTGTTCGCAGCGCGCCCCGACGGGTTGAACCGGCTCAGTGTCGTGAATTCAATGCTAACAAAGATTCAGTCGAAGACTTGGACGCGTTTCCCTACCTCGAACAAGTTGAAAACATCGCAGACTCGGAGTCTCAACCACCACCACCTCCTCTGCCGCGGATGGAAACATAACCCGGCACTGGCGCTCCACTGAGCGATTACATTGCTGAGCCATGGGCACGCGACGCTCAGGGTTGCCTTGAGACTAACCTACAGAACAATCCCTACAACCTGTTTGCGATGCGTGAAGAGTACAAATATATCCAGTGTGGGATCGAGAAGAAGGGTATGAAGACGTACTATGACAACTTGCTGAAGGAAGAAGACAGCGCTCTGCGTTTCCCAAGCTCCAAAAACGGGAATGGCGTCCAGATGCTCGTGTCTAGCATGCCAGGTGATCAGGCTCTCGGGGAGTGGGAACTACACACCCTCGAGGATATGAGATGGAATGACAATCACCAACAGCCTATCAAATACTGGAGTCAAGACATCATCAAAAGCAAGAGATGGTTGATGCAGCAGCCAGCTTATGCCGAGCATCTAATTTGCGCCCCTCAGCGTTGCTTTAACAGCGATACGCCACCGAAATACCTCTATACTGAAATGCACACTGCGGACTGGTGGTGGGAGACACAGGTAAGCAGAGATACTCGAGGATAATAACGTGCTAATCCAGGTTAAGGCAACGCTCAGACTGGGAGATGCACTGGTTCCCTTGATCTTCATGTCCGACGGAACACATTTCTCGAATTTCGCTGGCGACAAGAAAGAGTGGCCGGTATATCTGACAATTGGCAATCTATCTTCGAAGATCTGCCGGATGCCCTCAGCGCACACCATCGTAATGCTCGCTCTCATACCGATTCCAATCAAGAACCGCAGTATACCTCAGAAGTGGCTGGATGAGCAGCGGCAAACAAACCGTGAGGTGCTGAATGAAGTACTCTGGCGGGTACTCCAGCCTCTCACCTTTAAACTCAATCCCAGCGCCGCGAGCGGGTATTACAACGTTCTGGGTGCAGATGGCAACTTCAGGCGTTTTAGCAGCATGGCTTACAGATTGCCCTGAGTATAGTGACCTGAATCATCTCGAGTGGCATGTCTGTTTTTGGTGCGAGTGTCCAAAGAACGAACTTGGAGATTATGTCCCTTCTGACAAGCAACACCCCCAGCGGGATCACAACCTATATAGAACACTCAGCGATGCCAACACCAAGGCAGCCAATGCTAAACTCTCGTCGCGCCATGTCCACCGAGGATTCAACGTGTTTCGACATATTCCCTGTATCGTGAGCTACCTCCCGAAGCACGACCTCCTCCATACATTTCCGATCGGCATGCTTGACCACCTCCAGAAGTGGATTTCCCACTTCATGAAGACGCACGGACAGCTTGACAAGTACAATGCAATCTGGTTATCCGTGCCTGCTTACCACGACCTCTCACCACAAAATACGTCATATGAGGAAGTTTTTCAATGGAATCGGAAGTAGAGGAAAGAAATGAGCCGGTACTTGCTTGGAGTTGTAACTCAGTCTCTACGAGGCGGAAGCCCTGCTCAGCGTCCCTTATTCAATCGCGCAATTGAGTGCACACGGGCATTGTTAGAATTCTATATGTATGCTCGATATAAATTTCACGATGATGCAACTTTGAGCTACATCGAGGACGCCTTGCATCGTTGTAACACCTTCAAAGATGTTTTCTTACTCGGGGGAGCAAGCAAAAAGGCGAAGGCCAAAGCCAATGCCCTGAGAAAGGAACTTGTGAAGAAGCGAAAGGTAGACGAGGAAACAAATACTGATTCTTGGACGCCATCAAAGAAGCGGCGCGGAATGAAAGCCTGGCGGGATTATATCAGCCACCTGATAGATGTTTCCAAGGAGTTGGATGCCGACTTCAACTTTCCGAAGATCCAATTGATGTCTCATTGGGTCGAACAGATTCGTCGATACGGAGCCTTGCAATAGTATTCTGCCGAGAGACATGAACAACAACATAAAACGAACCTCATGGAGGGTTGGAACGCCTCTAATCACAATCTCAACAACCTGCCGCAAGTAATCCCCTTTCAGCGTCGCATTCTCTGCTTCGAAATCAAAGATCTCAATCTCCAAGCCCTCACTCAGCGTCGGGAGAACAGCGCTGCCGCCTGCAAAGTCCTCCCTTCCGGTGCTGATCTGGCTGCCCCCCTGGGCTCCCAGTCATATGCGAAGCCTGAATTCATGGGGCGCCAAAACCGCCGTGATGGAAAGCATCCTGACGCTATGATCAAAGACTTCAGAGCATTACTCGACAATACAAGAGACGCAACCCACCGCGTGGCAGTATACAGCGGCACGCGTGAGTTTATCAAACATAAGAGTCGTAACAAGACGTCTATATCGGAAGAACAACTGCACGCCACGGAGCTCGGTATTTACCATGGTATTAAGGTTCAAGTTGAGAGTTTAGATGGTGAACGCATATCTCAGATGTGTCAATGCACAGGAAGCCAGAGCTGGCGCGGAGGGGATCGACAGAATGACTGGGTGTGGGTAAAGCAATGCCCGGTGAGGTGTTATTGCGTGCTGAATGGGCGTCTTCCGTGGCCACTGCAACGACAGTTCAAAATCAAACTCCTAAACGAGGATGGAGCTTTCGTTGAGTACTGGTTAGCCCTGGCGCTCACCACAATCCCTGAAAACTCGGGTAACTTGGATCCCGTCTCGAAATTTGTACAAGTGAGAAAAGCACCGGCAGCCGTTGCTTTGCAAGTTTTCAGCATGGGAAATAGTGTTGGCTGCGCGCACATCTTTCCAGAGATAGCTACTAGTAGTAACACAGGAGACGGACGGAACGAACAATGGATTGTCAATAGCCACATAGATCTGGTCACGTGGAATGAAGTGTATAATTAGTAAAGAGAGAATGGCATTTTGCGCGCAAGTAGAAGTAACGCGAGGAGAGATATTCCCAGCGTCACCCATCGCCTTGCAATCCCGTATAATTAGTACAGAGAGAATTGAATTTTGCGCGCAGCTAGAAGGAACGCGAGGAGAGATTTTTGCAGCGTGACCCATCGCATTGCACTCCGGATGCAAACGCGTACCCAATGAACCCATTCCGACGTATAGTCACAGTTAGCCATAACGCCAGAGTGATCGTTTAAAATAGGAGGCCGACAGAACGAGAAGAAATGGTGAAACAGCGATCAGAGGGTGATATGGAACGCGATGCGTTGAATTGACGTGGGGCGCGGAGTAATCCGCCACCGGGGTGTCTCTGATGGCTCTGATGGAGTGCGTCCACTCTGACGGAGCCATTCCGCCCGGACGGAAATATTTTTTGCTGATGATGAATGAACAGAGTCGGAATATTCTGAATTGACATTTACAACTATTGATGATACAGCTTTGGCTATACTGAAGAGTCAAGGCAGTCAGGACATTAAAATAGTAAGTTTGCAGAGGAAATTCATACTTGTCAGTTATATCTTATCTATATTAATACATCCGACAGACACAATTCTGTCAACTGGTAGCAATGGAATACCTAACTGCTTAATTTCACCAAAACACCTGGAATCGCTACCTCATGTAAGGATTTGTTTCAGCTCACATCCCATGGAACTCTATATCAAACTTAGAGGTATGACTGTCCTATAATCTATTACGCACTCATCTGATACTTTCGGCAGCCAACACCCTTCACAACATTCAAAGCAGGGAATTTTCACCGACAGTAGATGCAATGAATAACCAATCGCCGCCCAGACACAAAGTTGGCTAAGCTTTGAATTGGTAGACATTAATGTACAAATAAGCCAATACATCCATCATGGCTTACTATGTGGATCAAGATTGGGCATTCCAACATGTCCCAGTTGATTTGAATGTGGTTGACAGCGTGCTCTTTTTCTTTTTCAAATGATAATCATGGGCAATATGTCAAGGGTCAACATGCTTGAGCTAGGGTATCAATAGATTTGGGGGAAGTTCTCGATCGTGTTGAGCTTACGGTTAGCCATGTACTCGGTATCACAACTGATAATGGTTCCGCAAATTACTTGATGACGCCGGAACTACAACCACCTCTTGACCATTCTGGATTCCAGTGGCCTGCAATGAGGAACCACATAGTATGTATGGCGCACATTGTTCGGTGTGCGTTATGTGGGTTCATCAGTAGTCTCGGTGTTATAGGCCGCACCAAGTCTTTGGAAGCCCATAAGCACAATCAGCAATTTGGAGAGATTAAAAGTACAGTCATCGGAAAGAGTCAAAGACTGGGAAAAGATGGCAATGCTAGGATCAACAAAGTGTCGGCTTTGAGACTTGTTTTAGGAAAGATAATTGAGAAAGTACAGATTTGAAGTTATTTTGAAAGACCTCAAACTGATCTTCAGATAGCAGAGAATGGTTGTTGTATTGAGTACTCTGATACCTGGTTGTCAAAACGAGTTCATTGAGTCTCAAACAGTCAAAGTACGAATCGCAGTAATACCTACTATGGATGTGAAAATATCGTGGAATTCGACATTGGAGTTTTGTGGGCAAAGCTACCAATTACAAGAATTCACCTGCGAATGACTCAAGAATCCAAAATCCAAAGCTAACTGGCAGCCAATGTTCAAAACACAGGATCAATGGAACATCATCAAGTACGTCATGGAAATTTCAATGCCATTGCTATACTGAACCGTGTGGATGTCAACAAGGTATACAGTAACTCAGCATCACATTATCACTGTCTATAATGACATGTTTGATCATATGGATCAGGTTATGTGAACTTTAGCTAAGAAGAAAACTCAATCGAAGGGAAACTTATACTGTGCCGTGAAGTTTGCACAACAGATACTATCTAAATATTATGGTGAAGTAACTCTAACCTCTGACAAGTTTCTCATGTTAGCACATATGCTTGATCTTGCAGGAAAGTTGCGCTCATTTTGCCTATGGGATATGGAAATCGATATTATTCCTCAGGAGAAGATTTCTCATACTATCAAATACCAGAAGGCCTTTTGGAAGTATGTGGAGAACAAATACTGTGCCAAACATCAACAAATGTCCGTCATTAAACTCAAAACCATTCTGGGTAGTAATTATTTACCCTCTTCAATACTTTCTGCATTTCGTCAATCTTCTTTTGATCCATATGATTTGTTCCTCCATGATGAAGAATCAATAATTCCTCAATTCATGGCTACACCCGGACGAAGGGAGCCTGTTGCATGCTAATTGACCACTACAAGGCTATATCTGAAATCACCGTCTGAAGCACCAAAGAACTGGGGGCAAGTCAGTCCCAATCTTAATGATTACCACTCAGACCCCATGGTAATTAGCAGTACACTTGGGATATCAGATATTGCCAACTGGTGGTATCAACCACAGTACACGGAGTCTAAGTACACCAAACTCTCCATTATGGCACACGACATATTCTCTATTATTCCGCATGGAAATAGGTTGGATGATACTTTTTCCCTTGGGCGAGACATTATCGGCTGCAGACAATTTAAAACCAGTGGGATGAACCAACAGATAAAGTTGTAGTTAGGCAGTTTGCTCAAGTTAATAATGGAATATTGGAAGATGATTACACAGCGTTGAATACCATGGAAATTGGAACGAACAAGGAATTGAAGCAAGAGGTAGAGGAAACGAAATTGCACAGAATGGCCTAAGTCCACAACATTTTGGAGATGTGGCAGGGCAGCCAAAACCTACATGCTACCCCGAAGAAACCTCATGCCCCAAAATAACCAAATGACAACTGTTTGATACATTTCAGATAATCAAGAGATCACCGAAGCATCCTGGTCAAACTGTCACCATGATGGTTCAGCTGCATTTTAATTGTCAGAAAGATCACAGTTGCCACCCGCTTTGTCTGTAAAGGACCTCCCTGGTGGGCAAACTCAACTATTGAGTGTCCACCAAGTCAGAAATATCGCCAATCATCCAAATGAAAGTGATGAGGATGGTGCAGCAGAAATCATTTCCGACACCAAAAGTTGGCTGGACTGGAATGGTGACTTGAATAATCCAGAGATTGGCGATGACAATTCAGGGGAAGACAACGAATCTGATATCGATCTGAACAATGGCCCAGAGGCTCCTGATAGCCCAGGGCACCTCGATTAGAGTGTCATACGAAATGTTCCGGGATTGATTCCACCAACACGGAGGACAATGAAACATAACGAGTAGGGGTTCATGACACCAACTGCAATGGAACCAAGGTGGAATGCAAGAAAAAAGAAACTGTAGTACAGAATGGGTCAATATGTTTCCACCAGATTCTATATGTTGCTTGACCAAGAATTTCACTTAGAGAAATATCATTGGACAAGATTGAGCAGTCTCATGTAGAGATTAGTTCATAAACAGAGATATAGCAGGTGAAGTGAATTATTTAACAAGGTATCTCAATTTTGGTGGTATGTGAGTGACCCATGTATGAAGATTACTGGGCTGGGCTTTGCCAAAGTGCTGTGTCTCAATCTTGCTGAAAGGTAACAAATAAGTTCAAATTATTATCCAAACAATTATCGATGGCCACAGATATTGCCTAGCCAATACATTCCAATGAGCATCAACTGAGTTTGAAAGATTGTTGTTCTTCTAAGCAAGGTAATTGTGAAGACAATTGGTCGCTGTTTAGCATAACTGATGTATTGGCTGCTTTTATAGACCAAACAGCAAGCAATACAGTCACTGCCCAATTCTGAAAATGAGCATTTACCAAGTCTCAACAATTTTTGGATATGCATAGTACATTATCTAAGTGTGGATTTGTGGTAATAATTCATATACAATGAATTAGCGGCCTTTTCAGGCAAAACAAGGCATGACATCTTTGTTACCCCATTATTGTATGGGTACGTATGCCCGCATCATGCTAAGTTACTGAATCGAATATAATTTCTAGGGATATGGTTGCAAATACGTCAGGGTGATCACAGGTGTATGTCTATGTGGGACAATTCTCGGTAAGGATCATAATCTTCGCGAGCTGTCTATTAAAGATTGTTTTTTACCCGGCTGTATGGTATGCCGGCCTACCAACACTAACCTCTAGTCTAAGACTCTGCTATTACATTATCCCCTGTCAAGCCGCAGACCTCGTAGGCTGCATATCCGCATACAAAGGGAAAGACAAACAAACATACAAACACGAAACAAATCCCGCGATGGTCCTGCAGATACAGTGCATGGGGTAACTCCAACTCCACTTGACTGTGATCTGAAGGTGGTAAAACTCATGCCAAGGCCATTTGTACTGGACCGCATCTGATTCCAAATAAACAAAGGAGAAAGAACGCCAATCTCAACCCTGTCCTCGACCATCGCAGCTTTGTTGGGTGGCCATGATGAAATTCGTCCACCAGCTCCTGACCATTCTCAAGGTTTTCTGCAGTCTCCCAACTTGTACGGACATATCTGTATCTGGCCTATTGAACGAGATAATGAAGCCTCGAAAAACACCGTTTGGAGTCGAGGATGCGATCAATTTACCATTCTTCCAATTGGTCAATGCTCATTGTGTTAGGTTCACTCGATAGCAGGCCTGAAACTGCGGGTGTGTACCAATCGAGTTGTGACATGTGGAAAATGTTGTGGTTCCGCATCATCTTTGGCAGGTCCAATTTGGTAGGGTTCCTATTGATGACTTTACTCACAGTGTATGGTGCCGCGCGATTGTAGTTAAGCTTCTCAGATCGCCTGGTTGTCAAGAAGTGCTTAATCGAGAGCCACACTTGGTCTTCAATGTGGAATGTAATTTCTATTCCACTGGCATTCTTCGTCTGTCCCTACTTCACATCCAGTATCTTTTCATGCGGTGTCTGATTCGTCTCTGCCAATCCTTTGAGCATAGTGTCCGCCTTGCCCTTCGACTTCAGATGTGACACATTCCGTGCTTTGAACTGCATCGCTACATTCGGGTGGTACATGGCCCAGAACAGTGTCATTGTCGTCGAAGTATGCACTGAGGCATTGTAAACGAATTCTGCCAGTGGATGGAGTTTGGCCCAGTTATCTTGCTCATAGTTGCTGAAGGCTCAACAGTACTGTTCCGTGGTCAGGTGCTGCTTCTGGGCCTGCCCGTCAGACAGCATGTGGAAGGCAGTCAAGAGTCGCAGATCGATGCTCACGTGGGAGCATTCTACTGATAGCGAAGATTGTGGACTGTCGCTTCGGTTCCGGGTCCAGGTCTGAACTGAACCGTCATGAAAATAGTGGTCTAGATTAGCAATAAACTGCAACCATCAATTCGGGTCTGGTTTGATAAAAATCTCCCTGCATTTCTGAATTGGGCGGGTCCTCAGCAGGTTGGCCAGCGGGTCCATCTGTAAATACATATAATGCGCTTGGCTTTCATATTTGAACATAGTACTCAATCAAAATCAATTATTTGACATCCAGGAAATACAGTTTGCATTCTTCGCAATATCAATAATATTTGAATTCATGTTTTTCCTTTAATAAATTGCTTTTTTGATCATGGAGGAGGTGAATTGTTCAATTATGAACTCAAATATCCATGCAATGCCTTCATTACCCATCATGAATCACCGGAAACTGATGACCCTCAGTTGAGGGTACACTAACAGTCACTTCAGAATTGGGTTGTGACCGGATCACTTTATCTTTTGCCTATGATGGCTGCGAATACGTTGGGTATAGATCACAGAGAGAAAATAACTTACCAATTACCATATTTACAAGACCAAAAATCATTCCGACTGCATATACACTAGTTTTGTGATTGGGGATGTGACCGTGTTGGTTGCTCTTTTGCTGATAATGGCTGCCAATATGTTGGTTACACATAATAGTGAGCATATGTCTTTTCAATTACCTTACTTACATTACCAAAAATCATTGAAGTTCAGTGGATGATCAGTTTTAGGTGGTAGCGACATCGAGACTAACGATATTGCAAAGAACTGTGGCCAAGCATTGTGCTACTGGGGTGCTTGATCCCATTAAGCAATACGACATGTATTGAATTAAGTACAACTGCCTATCTATTTACTCTTTCTTTCCTCGTTTTATCCTAAGACTCAACCTCTTGCACTGAATAGCAAGAGCGCGCCAAATCAAACCTTCTCCAAAGGTGTTCTACTTCGTATAGGTGGATTATACATCCCCGTTGTGCAACCACTCCTCTGCCCACTCCTCGAATGGTAATGCGCTGGTATTCTGATACCGCAAAACCAGGTAGTCAATGTTCTCGAGTTCGCAGAAGCAAAAAACGTCTCCATAGGTACGGGTTAAACCAGCTTTCACCATCTGAGAAAGTAACTCTCCGAATAACCCGAAAATTTGTTGCAGAGAGTATTCAGATTGGGTCAATCGTCGACCAGATATACGTCACCTGGTCAGGGAGGCGGATTAGAGTGGTAGGAATGTTTAAGTACTTTTAAATGGATTGAATTTTGAATAATATTGTAAGATCGTCTTCGGTGATCTGATTGTTGACTGCGGATTGCTGCTGATGCTTCTGTGCTCATCTCCGGAAGGATGCCATCCCTGTATGGTCGTCTTCGAGGGTCTGTACGCCTATACGTCAATGCTATGACGACATAGCTCATAATAGCGTTATCGCGGTCACGTTATGCACCTGGTGATAACATGCCACGCCTCCCAGCAGGTTATCGTGCCCATGCAGCAGAGGTATTAAAGCGTTACACTGCTGATATGAATCAGGCCTTCCCGTGCATGGTATCATGTCAGACAATACATCAGATAAAACTTGAACTTAGTCATCTCGCAATCCGTAAGCCAGTAGTTGGAACATCCGCTGATCGTGGTTGGTACTGCTTATTGCAAATTAATGCCTCACAATTTAAGACAATTTGGCTTGTGTCATAGATTTGATCAGCGACCAACTGATACTATGCCAACATAGAACCTGACAGGTCACCTCGTATACAATACTAGTCCCATGTCGCAATGCATGCTAACTCAAACCAATGAGCATGGTTGCTTCCTGCCTCATATCATCAGCGAACGTCATAATTCCCTCAGTCAAGTCATGCTCAGGCCGAGACTAATTTCTTTGCCCGGGGAGTGCCCCGATGACCCTTATCACCTGAGGCAATAAGTAAGGAATCCCTCAAACTCGTATATTGACTATGAACTGCTGTGTGTCTTCAGACAAGCTCCGCTAGGTTCAGGAATAATGAATGTGGTCGAAAACAATGCACACGGCTGAAATATAATATCCCCGGTTTGGCGTTATAGTTGCATTGTCTTAAGTGGCTCCGCAAAGCAGTCGCTTATCCAATCGACACGCGACGCATAGTTATCCCTGCTAAAGGACATATGACCGGCCTACTTGCGATGTCATGAAAAGGTGTTATGCACATCACGTGACTCAACCGAGAGTAACTCCGTGACATGGATTCATATAACTATCGCAAGCACCTTCCTCACTGTCAAGGGAGAACCCCTAACACTTTGACTCTGGGTATATGCTGTATCACACCTCTTGGATAATAGAGGAAGCAATGCCGAAAATCGTTGATGCTCTCTTGATGCTCTGATGACGCTCATTATTAGGTGTGGCGATATCAACTCTAACCATGTTTCCCATAACTAATGTTCGCAAGAGTTGCGCACCATCATTGCGGATCTCGGTCCAGGTCCAAACCGATCTGATGTTAAATTGACAGTCCAGGTTGTCCCAAACCCTGCAACGTCAACTTCGGTATGGTTCAATGGTAAACTTGCACCCCACCTAAATTGGGCAGGTTGTCAGCGGGTCGCCCAGTGGGTCCATCCATAAATTTATAAAGGCTTTTGTTTTTGCATTATGTTAATAATATATTATCAAACTCGCGTTTTCAACAACCAATAATATGTTTTTGCCTGCTTTGCAGCTTGCAATAATGATTAATTTGGAATCGTTGATTTACCTTTAATATATTCATTTCTACCCAGTCAGGGCGGGCAATAATCCCGTTTTGAACACGAAGATCCACGCGATGCCTTGAGTACCAAATAGGCAACAACTAACACTGATGACGCTCCATTGACGCTCATTTTCAGAATGCGGCAGGGAGGATGGCGCTGTAGTTTCTCCTAGTAAAGGCTGCGAATATTGGATAAATGGATAACTTCAACCAATTGCAACATAAGTTACCCAAGATGCAAAGGTAAAAATTGTTGACGCTAGGTTGACCCTTATTCTCAGGATGCGGCAGGAATATGCCGCTGTAGTTTGTCCGTAGTAAAGGTTACCAATATCTGATAAATGGATTTCCGCAACCAATCAGCACAAAAATTACCCATGATGCGTAGTTAAACATTGTTGACACTCCATTGAGGTTCATTCTCAAGATGCGGCAGGGTGCATGTCGCTGTAGATATTCCCAATAAAGGCTGCCAATGTCTGAAACATACATGTCTGCAACCAATTGTGACATAAATTATCCAATATGCAAACCGAAAATTGATTGGCGCTCAGTTGACGTTCCTTCTTAGAATGGGGCCGTGAACGTATTGCTGTCCCTTATGGCTAAATACGCTTCAAATACATCCGTTATGCATAAAGGAGACCAAATTACAATTTGATTGACGTACTTACGAAGCCGCAAATCATTGGCGCTCCGTTGACAGTCATTTCAATGTATTGTCCATTGAACATTTGCTGCCATGGATAATTTTTTTCATCATAATTTGAGCTTATTGCATGTCTTTCCAACAAACTCAGACTTAGTCCAGTGGCGAAGCCAAGCGAAGTACCCTTCTTGCACTATACACTTCCATATAATCAAAATTTATGTATGTTACCAAAAGCTTCTTTTAACCTATCAGACGTCTGTTTATCAACCAATATTCACAAGCTACTTCTCACCATTCGCCCATAATATATCTCTAACTAAAACTCTCAGGCAAGATACATAAAGATGCAGGTGAAACATTGAGGCATTCTGTCTTACTTTTTCTTCACTCCATTGTGTCTCCTTGTTTCAATTGCATTGACCGTCAACAACACCATTTCAGCCAGGCTTTTTGACTGCCGTGTAGGTCTAATTAATCCGGGAACATTTAGCACGGCTCTCACTTCCTGTTATTTGGGTCCTTAATTCCAATAATCATTACAACATTTATAAAATTGAAGTACAACTGCCTAGCTATTTACTCTTTCTTTCCTACTCTTATCCTTAGACTCAACCTCTTGCACCTTATAGCAAAAGCGCAGAAAATCAAACCTTCTCCAAAGGCTTTCTCCTTCGTATAGCAGAACTATACTTCTCCGTCGGGTAACCACTCCTCTGCCCACTTCTCGAATGTTAACCCGCCAGTGTTCAGATATCTCAACACCAGGTAGTCCATACTCTCGAGTACGCAGTAACCCAGAACGTCTTGGTAGGTGCGGATTATACCAGCGTCTACCAATTGATAAATCAGATCTCGGAATGACATGACTGAATGTTGGAGTACATATTCGGACTGTATCAAGCGTTGACCAGCCATACGTCACCTGGTTGCGGAGGTGTATGAGAGTGGAAGGAATTGTTAAGTAGTTTAATAGATAGAATTGTTGAATAATATTTTACGATCGTCTTCGGTGTTCTGATTGTGGCCTGTGGATTCCTGCTGATACTCACTTCTTATCTCCGGGAAGATGCCATCTCTTTACAGTCGTCTTCGAGGGTTTGTACGCCCATACTTCGACGCTATGACTACATAGCTCATGATAGCGTGATTGCGGTCATGTCATGAGTCCGGTGATAGCACGCCATACCTCCCAGTAGGTTATGGTGCTCATATAGCTGAGGTATTGAAGCATTATGCTCATGATAAGAATCACGCCTTCCAGTGCATGGTATTATGTCATACCATGTGTCAGATGAAACTTGAACTTAGATATCTCGCAATCCTTCAGCCAGTAGTTGGAACATCTGCCGTTCTTTGTCACTAGTGCATATTGCAAATCAATGCCTTACCCTTCAATGTTATATGGCTTGCGTTATAGATTCAATCCACGACTAACCGATACTATGCCAATGTCGAACCTGACACGTCAGCTCGTATATGATACGAGACTGACGATGCAATGCATACTAACTCAAACCAATCAGCAGGGTTGCTTCCAGCCTCATAGCATCAGCCGATGTCATGATTCCCTCACTCACGTAATGCTTAGGCCGAGAAAATTCTCTTTGGCCGGGGAGTGCCCCGATGACTCTTATCGCCTGAGGCAATAAGTAGGGAATCCCTCTTACTCACATATTAACTATCGACTGCTGTGTCTCCTCAGACAAGTCCAGCTGGGTTAAGGAATAATGAATGTGGTCGAAAACTATGCGCACGGCAGATATAGAATATCCCAGATATGGTGACATAGTTGCATTATGTTAAATGCCTCCGCTAAGCAGAAGCTTATCCGATCGAGACGTGACTGAGATGTATCCCCGCAACAGGACATATGACAGGCCTACTTGCGAGGTCATGAGAAGATGATATGCACATCACATGACTAGACCGAGAGTAACTCTGTGACATGTATTCATTTAACTCCCACAAGTACCTTTATTGCTGTTAAGTGAGAACCCCTAACATCACCCCCTTCTCTAGGACCGGTGACCTCAAAGGTGCTCCGTCATAACAAGTAGAAAGCAAAAGATACCACTGAACATACCAAAAAAATAATTCCAAAAAATAATAACATAAAAAATAAAATAACAATGCAATAATCTTTTTACTGTTTCTTCTTGCCAAAACGTCCATCTCTTTTTATTGTAGGATTCTTACCATAATAATCTTTCTACAAATCCATCGATCAATCCAATGCACTTTGATACATTTCCTATGTATTTTCATCATGTGAATATCCTTCCAACTTAACCAAAAACACATGCTTTTCTGAGTCGTGGTTTGAAGGTCCTATAGCAATAATCGACTCCATTTTCCGACCCGCATCGTCAACTTCAATTTCGACTACTTGTTTCTTCGGATTGGGTCCCTGATATCGTTCTAGCAATGCAATAGTGAAAGTGGGGTGAATTTTACAAGACTCCGGCAACTTCACCGTACAGAATCATCCATTCCTTGCCGTGGCAATAACTTCAAACGGCCCGTACATTTTATCCTCCAACTTTTTGCAACAATGCTTTGCCCAAATATTCTTTCCATTCAGCATAACCAATTCTCCTTTCTTAAACGGCTCAATTGATTTTCTTTTCCTATCATAGTACTTCCGCATCACCTCAATCGACTGTTCAAGCTGTTTTGAAAGTTTCAAATGAACTGAACTCATATAATGACAGTATAGTTCCAAGTCCGGGTTTCTAAACAGGATTTCTGTACGCCAATTGGTTTGAGGTTCAGATCCGTAATTTGCGTGAAATGGCGCTATATTCGTACTTGAATGCTTCGGATTATTATAATCAAAGTCGGCCATGGCTAACCTAGTTGCCAAATGATTCTGTTCGTAGTTGCAATAAGATCGCAAATAACTATCGATAATGAGATTTATCCTTTCCGTTTGACTGTCCGACTGAGGGTGATAGGCCGTGCTCATACTCTTATTAATCCCCAAATAGTCGTATAGGTCGGTAAAGAATTGACCTGTGAAAGTATCATCTTGATCTGGAACCACGTCCTCCGGGAAACCGTGATACTTCCATAAGTTTTCTAGGTACACCCGAGCCACCGTAGGAGAAGCCTGTTTCTTCATCGGAATAAAATGCGCCATTTTAGTAAAGCGATCCACAACTACCACGGTCATGGTTGCTCCTTCTGACTCTGGCAAGTCCGTAATACAGTCCGTGCGAACATGTGTCCATGGCTTGCATGCCATCCCCAATGGATTAAATAATCGATGCTTCGCATGGCACAGTGCCTTCGTCCTTTGGCAATTGATGCATTCGTTACAGTATTTCCTGACATCCCTTTCCCTATCTGGCCAATAAAACTTCCTTGATTACAATTTCAAGGTGCGTTCTCTCCCAAAATTTCCTGCTACCTTTGAATCATGCTCTGATTGCATTACTCTTTCTTCCAACCCAATCGGTATATATACACTGTTCTTCAAACAAAGTATTTCATCCTAAATTCCATATTCTTTATCCAAGTTTCCTCCTGACATTAATTGCTTCCATATCATCCTGCAGTTTTCGTGTAACAACGCTTTCTCCTTAATACATTCCTTCGTTTCTGGTAATTGTTGTTCAATATCCATGGCTCCAACATTGATATAACATGTCTCCTTATCATCAATCAGCATGGCTCCTACTTCCAGCCATTGTTGCTTCTGTAAGAATGTCTTATAGCCTCCTGCCGTCGTACCCTCTTCCCCAGAGGTAAACTCCGGGCACCTAGAAAGTGTATTGGCCTTAAGATTTGAAGATCCTTTGAGATAGAAAATGTCAAAGTCAAAGGATTGCAAATCTTCTGCCAATCGAGCTTGTCTCCTATTCAGAGCAATGGTTGTTTTGAAACAGGTCAAGTTGTGATATTCGGAATACACTATTGTTTTATATTCCGCTCCTTGCAGAAAGTGCCTCCACTTCCTTAACGAAAATACTATTGCAAGCATTTCCTTATCAGGAACATCATGAGTTAATTCGCCAGGCAAAAGTTTCCTTGAAATAAAACTGATCGGATGTAACCTGCCATCTTCAAACTTTTGCGATAGTATACCAGGGATTGCAAAATCAGAGCCATCTGTTTAAACCAAAGCTGGTCGATTGGGAGCGTGATGCCGCAAAATCGGGGTTTTTCCGGAAGTAAACAAGACCTTTATCTTCGGGAACGCTGACTTTGTTTCATCTCCCTAAATTATATCTCTATTATTTCCGTGTAGGGGATCGGTAATAGGTGCTGCTATTGCTGCATATCCGGAACCAAATCTTCTATAGAAGTTCCGTAATCCTAACAATTGTTGAACTTCCTTTTTATTGGTACGTCGAGGCCAATTAACTATAGCGTTGGCCATATCAGGCTCCATTCGTAAATCAGATCCACTTACTATGAATCTTAAAAATGGAACTTCTTTGGGATCAAATATGCATTTATTGATTTCGATACACATATGATTATCCATAAGTAGTTGAAATACTTTGGAAACCTGTTTATGCTGTTTTTCCCAGGATCCTTTCGTTGCATTAAAAATATCGTCAATATAGGCAACTACTATCATTCCTACATCGTCATCGATAGCCACCTTGGTATCAATACGTAATTTCACACCAAGCAATGGTTGCAGTATTCGATTTATCTCTCTTTGACATGTTGCTGGCGCATTAGTCAATCCAAAAGGTAGAACAATATACTCATATAGGCCAAATGTCATCCGGAAAGCCGTAAACTTTTCCTGGCCCATAGACATCCGCATCGAATGGAAACCTGCCCTCATATCAACTTTTGTAATGAAGTCACATCCGGTCATTTTTCCTTAAAATTCGTCCATAATTGTTAATGGTGTCTTATCCTTCTTCGTATGATTGTTAAGACGGATATAGTCGACACATAATTGAAGCCCTTTGCCATTTGGATTTGGAACAAATAAAATACGACTTCCAACCAAACTACCAAACAGCCATATTTTCTTTTCTTTGATCATCTTTTCAAGATATTGAACTAATATTTTTTCTTCCTCTTTTGAAAGCTGATGGATTGTTCCCATTCGTAGCTTATCTTCGGAAGTCGTTAGCTCAATTCATTGTTCATCTCCCCTTCTATCAGGGAATTTTTCCGTATGTGCAGGATCAAATAATAATAGAAATGTATGATATTGCTTTGGTAACTTGTGCAGCATCGACATAGTAGACTGCACCAAAGATCCAGTATGTATTGTGTCGTTGTTAAGTGCAACTCTTTTATCATAAGTGATAGAGTATTTGGGGTGCATCTTTCCATGTCCAAAACACTGAGGACCGCAATATGGACAGTGCAAATGAGAAGTTGTTGTTCCTAGGGCTTTATGCTTCTCAAGATACCATGCCGGAATTAAACAATCGTAATCATTTGAAGTTGAAATTACTTTAAACGCATTATCATCAGAGTCATAAAATCGATGATTACCAAAGGATGATCCCAAAGGTAAAGTACAAAGACCTTCTGTAATATTTTCTTGTCCGGAAGCATCGTTGGATGCAACTGTCTTCGTTCGTTTGACTACCGGTATCTTAAAAGCCTTAGCTGCATTTGGGGAAATAAGAAAGCTGTACTGCCTAAATCCAACATGCATCGTAACGGGAAATAATGATTGTTTTCATTGATTATTATTTACAAACAGGTATTTTCATGATTTTTGTAGACGAAATTATTGAATCATTTTATGTCCTGCAGATTTGTAATAGACGTATTCGATAGATGTATTGGGTTCTTTGATCGTAGGAACACCAGGCAGGTCCAATGCTTCGCGTATTGCAATCGCTATCCTTTAGACAATAGTGTATCCATAACGGGATATTAATAGGGGTTTATTTTGTAGATTTTTTCTGTGATGTAAACATATCCCCTTACTGACCTGCATTTTTGACCTTCCGGTCATCCTCAGAAGGGAAAAAATTCATCAACCAACAAAAGAAGACAGGTCTGCCAATCACAGATTGGTGTGTTAAAATATTCATTTTCGACCTACAAGCTGAATATGGCTTAATCCTCACTATCAGAATCCCACCAATTCTTCTCACATTCCTTCTGCTGATCTTCCTTATCCTCTCCGTCAGGATCATCTTCGAAATCCTCTTTAACCTTGCTATTCTCAGAATGCTGATCTTCTCCGTCTTGCTCCTGGGAATCAGACATTCCAGAATCCTCCTCATCTGTCGTATACAGATCTATTTCTGATTCTTCTTCCTGGTTGTAACCTTCTACTTTCAGCTTCTGATACTCTTTTGCTTTAGGGAACAGCACTGTCCCTACTTTCTTCCTGGCCCATTTAACACAATCAATCGTTTTATGGGTGCATTTCCTATCTCCAGACCAGGCACATCTCTGACATTCTCTTGCTGCCTTTCTTCTGTTCAACTACGATTTATCAATGCCCTCCATCTGTTCCGCATAACTGTCGTTGGACATATTCTTTGGTTTGAATTTCGTATCAGACTGGCAATTTTTAAATCCTCGATTTCCTTGAAACCTATTGTTAAAGGTTGTCGGCTTATTGAATCGTGTTTCCTTATGAAATTGAGTTTTCTTCTGGAAGTCCCTGTGTACTTCCATGATTGCTTTCTCTAAGCCCTAATTTTTTCTTGCGGCTTCCCATTTCTCTGCAGTTCTTCTGGCATTGGTAATAGTAATGATAATTTCATCAATAGTTTTTCTGGTAAGATCGACTGTATGCATCTGTTCCAGGATTTTATCTGGTAATCAATCTAAAAAAAAATTCTTAAGAGCCCCTCTGGAGATCATAGCCTTATCATTATACATTTTGATATGTGTGAACATATCCCTGATGCATCAATCATATTTGACTTTTGCTAAGTCTGCATAGGGTTCATCCTGAGCGTCCTTATCTTCGAATCATAACTTCAAAACCTGAATATAACCCGTAATCGATTTCGGGTGTTTTCCGTTAAGCGTTACTTTTATCCATTCAATATGCGAGGCCGCAGCATATTTATCCATCAACGAACCAATCCAATCGATAGTTCTTTCATCATTTGGGAACTTCTCGGGTTGATCTCTGATAAAAACTTCTATTATTATCCACCATGTATCGAAATCATCCCCTGGTCTCCCTTCAAATCGATTTGTTTCTTTGATGGTAATGGGCTTCGCATACTAAAGATCTCGAATTTGTCGCTGTGTTCGATTTAGCCGTGGATTATTATTATTATTATTACTGTGATTTGAAGGTGGTCCTGATCCTGGAGGTGGAGGATCCCCTGCTCCGCCAGCTGCATCACCGGCTGCTCCACCGGCTGCACCACAGGCTGCTACATCAGCTGCGCCACCAGCTGCACCATCTAGGGCTTCATCACTCCTGGCGCCTCGCCGAATTCTTCCTGACCAGGTTATCTCACTTTCCGTATCTCGTAGGCTGGACGCATCACGTCCCAACAATCTCTTTCATTCTGGATGTATCGTGGTGGATGGTCCTGCCTGTGGTAACTGTTGAAGGAAATTAGATTGAGAAAATTCCGAAAACTTATATCCTTCCATAGCAGTAGTCAAACCCGTATTAACTTCCTGCAGTTGAACCAACTGCTCACCCATTGCAGTAGCATGTTCCCTTAACTCTCGTTTGGAAGGATCCTCCCTTAAGGACCTTTTAATGGTATCCAATATCTCATTAACCTTTTGCATCTTTGAATTCATATCTTTCAAAGATCTTTCTATTCCGATATTGGTTCCTTTAATTGCGAGAATCTGACTTGCGTTATCGGTGATTCGTTTGCTCATTACTTCCATTTCTTTTTTATGCGTGATACAAATGTCATTAGCTTGCTGCACTATCTGTGCATCCTGACCTTGCAATATATTTACGCCTGAGCGTAATTCTTGTGAAACTGCTTCTTGGAGCTGTAGCTGAGTCGCAACTCCAGCCACATCTGCATCAGCACGATGCTGATCAGTATATATCCTGGTCTCGAGTATTTTGATATTTGCCTTTACCAAATCAATCTCGTCATCTGAAACCTCTTTTTCTTCGTTGCAAGCTTGTATTATATGGACGACTTCCTGTGCGAGTTCCGACAACTGCATTTGAACTAATCTGGAACTCTGGTCCGACATTTCGATTTCTCCGTATCTAAGTTCTGCTTCCTCCGGAGACTCGATCGCTCTCATCTGCTGGTTTCCAGCCGGGCCTGCACGATCCTCCTCTGGTAGTCTTGCACCCACGATGGGATTTCCTTCTCTGCTGGAGATTGAGGCTTCTTTACTCGGGACCAGGTGGGTGCTAATGCCCTGCTCTTCCATGTTAACCTGTGCCTGGGGGTGGCCGTCAGGAATTGGATGATTATAATTCGGTAGCGGAATTAACCTATTTAAATGGACTATGGCTTCATCCGTATGAGGACAATTTTCAAGTTAACAATGATTGAGGCAGTGTCTTTGCAATATATTGGAAGCGCTGCCGTTTATCTTGCCCAAAAACTTCTAAGCATAACACTCTGACAAAAAGTTACAACGTTCGCAGATTACTGCCGGGCTCTTTTCCTCGATATTGTATAACTGGCAGCTGACGCAGAATCAATACTGTCTCCGACAATGCTGGCTGCAAGTCCTCTGGCCCAAATCAATGCAACAGAAGTTGTCTTCGCACTTCTGGCACTCCGAATTCATATGCAATGCCAATTGTTGCTTTGTTGATCAAAATCAGATGTATTTTGGAATCTTTAGCGTATCGTATAAAGTATGACCCTGTCTTATACAGCTCCTGAAACAGGTGTAGTAACTCCGGTGTCATGTAATCCTCAATCAGATACAACGTAGAGTACCTAAAATATTATACTGTTACGGTGGTGCTTAATCCCAATAATCAAAACAACATTTATTGAATTTATGTAAAACAGGCTATCTATTTTCTCTTTCTTTCCTCTTCTTATCCTAAGACTCAACCTCTTGCACTGTATAGCAAGAGCGTGCCAAATCAAACCTGCTCTAAAGGCAGTCTCCTTCGTATAGTAGAACTATACTTTGCCATCGTGCAACCACTGCTCTGCCCACTGCTTTGCCCACTGCTCTGCCCACTCCTTGAATGGTAACGCGCCGGTGTTCAGATATCTCAACACCAGGTAGTAGATACTCTTGAGTATGCAGTTACGAAAAATGTCTCAGTAGCTGCGGGTTGAACCAGCCTCTACCAATTGATAGATCAGATCTCCGAATAACCTGACTGTTTGTTGCAGTGTGTATAAAGACTGTGTAAAGTGTTGACCAGACATAGGTTACCTGGTCGCGGAGGTGTATGAGAGTGGAAGGAATTTTCAAGTAGTTCAATAGATAGAGTTCCTGATAATATTTTAAGATCGTCTTCGGTGTTCTGATTGTTGACTGTGGATTGCTGCGGATACACTCCTCTCATCTCCGGGAAGATGCCATCTCTTCATAGTCGTCTTCGAGGGTTTGTACGCCCATACTTCGACCCTATTACTACATTGCTCATGATAGTGTTATCACGGCCACACCATCCGCCCGATAATCACACGCCACTCTACCCAGCAGGTAATTGTGCGCATGCAGCTGAGGTATTAAAGCGTTACACTCCTGATCAGAATCAGGCCTTCCAGTGCATGGTATCATGTCAGACTGTGTGTTAGATGAAACTTGTACTAAGACATCTCGCAATCCTTCAGCCCAGTAGTTCAAACATCTGCCGATCTTGGTAGGTAGTGCTGATTGCAAATTGATGCCTCACCCTTTAAAGCTGTTTGGCTTGCGTTATAGATTTCATCGGCGACCAACCGATACTATGGCAACATAGAACCTGACGCATCACTTCGAATACAAAACGAGTCTGACGTTGCACTTCAGACTGACTCAAACCAATGAGCAGGGTTGCTTCCGGCCTCATATCATCAGACGACGTCATAATTCCCTCAGTCAGGTCATGCTTAGGCCGAGACCATTCACTTTGGCCGGGCCGTGCCCAATGATTCTTATCGCCTGAGGCAATAAGTCAGGAATAGCTCTTACTCACATATTGACTATTGACTGCTGCGTCTCTTAAACCAAGTCCCACTAGTTTCAGGAATAATGAATGTGGTTAAAAACTATGCGCACGGCTGATATAGAATATCCCAGCTATGGAGACATAGTTGGATTATCTTGAGTGCCTCCGCTAAGCAGTAGCTTATCCGATCGAGACGTGACTGAGATGTATCCCCGCAACAGGACATATGACAGGCCTACTTGCGATGTCATGAAAAGGTGTTATGCACATCACGTGACTAGACCGAGAGTAACTCAGTGACATGAATTCATTTAACTATCGCAAGTACTTTTATCTCTATTAAGGGAGAACCCCTACCAGATCCCACTCCTCTGGGTATTGCAGATCATTAATGCTGTTGTCTAGCTCTAAATCAGATTCAACGTCCGCCTCGCACTCATCTTCACTGTCATTTGAATTATCTCTGTCCCCTTTCTAGGTAAGGTGATCTTCAGTGTCCGATACGCTTTCAGGTGAGCAATCCGTGGCAGTTTCGAATGGAAGACGGTTGATTGTTCAGACTCTGCGGACATTTACTATTTTTGTTCGTCCTCCAGGGAGGTCCTTTGCAGACACACCAGGCGGCAAAGGGGATCTTACTGACAATTTGAATGCAGCCACACCATCATGTTGAAAGAGTGACCACGATGCTTTGCGAATATATTCCATGACCACAATGCATCCCATGGCAGTGATCTATTTGTTTTGTGCGCAAAATTCGTTCTCATAGCACGTAGGTTTTGGCTGCCCTGCCACATCTCCCAAATATCCTGAACCTTGGCCATTCTGTGCAATTTCCTTTCCTCCGCCTCTTTCTTCATGTCTGAGTTGGTTTCTGTGATTGTTTTCATCCAATTCTGGATCAGTCCCTGCCAAAATCAGGTTGTTGGTTCGAGCAAACTGCCTTACAATGACTTTTTCGGGAAGGGTCTCATCAGTGGTTTTTGGCTGCCTCCAGCCCATAACATCTCAGTTATGGGAAAAACTGGCCTCCACTTCGACACCATGTGGAATGTGAGAAAATATATCAAAGGCCACATTTTAGAGATCAGCGTGCTTTAAGTGCATTTCCTCTTGTTGTCGCCACTGGTTGGTTGTGTGCGGTATCCAAAATGCACTGATAAGCTCCGTTGGGTCAGAGTGGTGATTATTGCAATTTGTTTTAATTTGCCCCCTGTTGTACGATGCTTCAGCCGAGGAATTAATATACTGTCCGGCAGGGGTCATTATGCGTGCTCTGTGATGGCGTCATCTGGGTGTCATCTCAGGCACATTGTTTGTTGTTAAGTATGCTTGATCATTGGAGTACACATCATATGCGTCAAATGATAATTGACAGGATCCTGAACGTGTTGCAGAGGGGATAAGCATGCAGCTCAATAAGCTTTTGTGTTTATTGTCTGTCACATGTCAATGTTTGCCACAGTGTTCATTCTCCACATACATCAGAAATGCTTCTGGGTAATGGATAGTGTAGGTTGTCGCATCCTCAGGATGCATATCAATTCCCTTGTGCCACTTTGTGAACGATTGCAACTTCCAGAAAGGTTCGAGTATATCTGCAGAAATGAGACGCATGCTCATCATCGGAGTCCATTCAGTGTACTATTTGAACATCTAGTGTCAAGCTAACTTCACAGAGGAGAACAAGTTCTCCTTCCATTGAGAGTTGGTCGTAGGCAAAGCTCACATGACAGCATGCATATGGTTGATCATATCATTGTTCACTGTGTTAACATGATGGAACATAACTGTATGCCTCTTCAACATCTACTGTATCGAATATCGAAATGGCCGCAATACTTCCACGACATCCTCCACGATGGTCCATTCATTTTCAGTTGTGAGAAGCTGGCGTAAATCACTGTATTTTGCATTTTGGAGTTGGTAGTGTGTGAATTATCATAATCTGTAGGCACTCTTAACCAACTCCAGTGTTGAATTCCAACGTATCTTGATATTCATACTTGGAAGTACCGTGATGTCGATTTGGGCTTTTTGACCGTCTATGAAATCGTTTTGAAGACCGTGTGTCTGCGTAATCAATACTGCAAGAATTCACCTACATGAAGGTCAGTTTGAGGACATTGAAAATATCATGAATTACTTACTTCCTCAATTATCATTGTAAAACCTGGCCGTATGGCCGACACCTTATTGATTCTGGCATTGCCTGGTTTTTGAAGTCTTGGACTCTTCCCGATGTCTATGCTTTCATTCTCTCCAAATTGCTGATCGCGCTCATGGGCATTCCAAGACTTGGTGCCACCTTTTCCACCAAGACTGCTGCTGAATGTACGTAAAGTCAGCTGTATGACATGCGCCGTGCATGGTATATGCTTCCACCATGCAGGCCACTCCATTTCGGAGGGCTCAAGTGTTGATTGCAGCTCACAAGTCATTGAGTAATTTGATAAACTAATATCAGTCGTAATACCATGCAAACGGCAGTTGGTAAGCTCACATTGATAAACCACATCCTGCAACTGTACAGCTAGCCTTGCTCCAGTATAATGACCCATGATTCATTATCCTTAAATGGCTTTCGAAAGCGGAAAAGAACACATGATCAACCTCATCAAATGCCACGGGAACTACCTGCAATGCTCTATTTCGATCTATAGAGTAAGCATTGAACAAGGATATGCATAGTTTGTTTAGGGATGTCCATCCGTCCAAAGCTAAACTAACTTTCATTTATAATGGCAATTCGTTTTTAATTGCATACAGGCTCAGTGCATAGTCCATCCGAATAATGTTGCTAAGGTTGCTAGTGGACCACAGCACAAGTTCATCACATATTGCCTTATATGACCATCGTGGCTCCACATTTGATACCGAGTTCCATGGATTATGAGCCAAGACATATTCTAATATGTGGTAGGGATTCCATGTGTCTTGGTGAAATTCGGGAGTTTCAAAGTCCTTCACTGCCAGTTGGGCATGTTTTGTCAGTCATTTCGGTGAATATGGATTCACCAGGATGTCCAAGATGGTTAGGCTCTGTGAACTTAGTATTGTGATTTCTCGACTTTCTGGCCTATTCAGGATGGCCAAACCTGTTTCATCGATTATCAAACTTATCAATTCAGTAACCTCTGACTCTGTTAATCTATTGAACTTTGCCATGTGAGCTTTTGTCAGCAAGTGTTTCTCCATTGAGCTGGTCCCACGTTATGATTGTTGGCGAAGTACTTCATGACACATGACACATATGATACAAGGGCTGCTGAACTCCTCAATTCCGCAGTGTGAATTGAATCCCCATGATGGAAGATGTCTAGAATTAATCCAGGTAATAGGCCGCTTCAAGCATACATTCCTTGAAGCCCACCAAGCATCAAAGAAGATTTGCAAAGTCAGGTCGTCCAAATCACAACAAAAGACATGTTCTGTTTTGCAAGAGATCTCAACTTCAAGCAATGAGGTGTTCAAAGATTTTGAAACCGACATGATGGTAGGAATTAGAAAGCTGGATAATCTGACTTCAGAGACTCTCAAAAGTAACGATTCTGTATAGCAGACTGCGGGTTTATCATTATTGACTGTACAGCTACAAGCAAAAAAATCAGATCTGGAAGACATTGCATGCATATTTGTAAAGTTGTATACAAGGACAGATTGCAAAGAATGACTGCGTAAAACTTAATTTAGAACGAGTACAATGCAGTTCATTGCTGTGTAGCCCTCTGAGCCTCCACGAAATTGTTGACGCTCTGTGGGCACTCAATTATTGGAGGCACACCTGATATCGTTACTAGTATTTTTGCCCATAACGGCTGCCAATCGGTTCAATGTGGCTTATTGGCGTTCCATTGCTGATATAGTAACCAAGATGCAAGATCAAAAACCCTTGATACTCCGTTGATGCCAATTTTGTGACATGGTTACGAGCTTGCTGTAAACATTATTGCCTAGACAGGCGGCCAATAGTTCGATTATGGATCAATGTGGTCACATAACCGTGTGATTTTCCAAAATGTACTGTCTGAAATCGTTCATGCTCCATTGATGCTCATTTTTAGGGCATAGTGACGGTGTCGTCGAAAGAAATTTCCCCAAGGAAAGCGGCCAATATTTCAATTATGGGATAATGTCGCTGCACTGCCCTGGCATTTTCCAAGATGCAAGGCCAGAAGTCATTGATGCTACATTGACACTCATTATTAGGACATAGAAGTGATGTCGTAGCAATTATTTTCGCCTAGAAAGGCGGCCAATAGTTTGATTTTAGCGTAATATAGCCACACTGCCCTGGTATTTTCCATGATGCAAGGCCAAAAGTCTCTGACGCTCAGTTGACGCTCATTTGTAGGACATAGTAGCCATGTTGTCACAACCATTTTTGACTGGACAGGAGGGCTGAAGTTCAATTATGAGTTAATTTTGTTGCGAAACACTCTGGATTGGCCATGATGTAATGCCAGAAATTGTTCAGGCTCCTTTGACGCTCATTTGAAGGGGATAGTAGTGATAGCTTTCAAAGCATTTTTGTGCACGAAGGAGGCCGGGAGAATGATTATGGGTTATCATTGTTCCATAGGCCTTAGATAATGCAAGATGCGAGCCCAAAAATTGTTGACTCCATTGACAGCCATTTTTAGGAGGTAGTAGCGATATTGTCTCTAGTACTTTTGTCCATAAAGGCCGCCAATATTCTGATTATGGCTAAATGCCAGTGCACAGCCCAGTGATTATCCAGGTTGCAAGACCAGAAATTGTTGACCCTCCGTTGACATTCATTTCTATGATGGCGCAAGGTGTCTGTTTCTTGCCATTTTCCCTAACAAGACGGCAAATACATCTTCTTTGGACAGATGTGACTAGGCAGTCATGTGATTGCTGAATCTGTAAGGCTATAAATCTTTGTTTCTCCATTGATGCTCACCTTTGAGCTCACCTCAGAGACATACTAACAGTTATTGGGTGCTCAACAATTGTACGAAACATCCATAGAGTCATTATTGGCAGCCAGTATATGGTTTCTATGTATGATCATTTGAATTCAAGATCTCTAGAACATCGCAGTTTCTGAGTCAGCAATATACATGTCATTTACCTGATGAATGAGGTAGGTCCATCGCGTTTGAGCACTTTCTGTGGGTAATTTATGGCATAAACATTCAGGCACTAGTTGTAGATATTTATAGCCCGACGTCTTCACCGTATCTTATGCAGCTCATTCTCTTCAATTTCCATGACACACGATAAGCAATGTTCAATTTCTCGACCATGCATAGAAGGTCTGAGCAGGCAGTAATGTTGTTGGCTGCATGAATTAATCCAGCCTGACAGTGGTTAATTATCCGGCTTTGGGATGTGCCATAACCCCTCCTTCTGTGAGTCGTATGACATCACTGATGTTCCGGGGGTTCTTAATCCCAATAATCAATCCAACATCTATTAAACAAAGTACAGCCGCCTATCTTATTTCTCTTTCTCTCTTCGTTTCTTCCTGAGACTCAACCTCTTGCCCTATTCTTTCAACAGCTTCCAAATCGAACCTCCTCCAATGTCCATCTCTGATATAGAAAACAATTATGTTTCCACGTCAAACAACCAGTCCTCGGAAAATTCTTTGAATCGTAGTGTTCCGGTAGTCAGTTACTATAGCACCAGGTAGTTGATATTCTCGGGTTCACAGAAATGAAAAACCACCCGGCCAGTGCGAGCTATATGTTGCTCTGCCAATGGACAAAGAACGTTGCCGAAACTCTCGACAACCTGTTGCAGTGCGTACTCGGTTTGTGTGTATTGATGTCCAGGCATAGGTTGCCCAATCACGAGTATGTATAAGAGAAGTAATTTTGAATAGATAGAATTCTTATTAATATTTGAAGATTGTCTTCAGTGCGCTGTGTTGATTGTTTCTCGCTGCTTGTGCTCTTCACCTTCCTCGCAATACTACTGTCTCTTTAGAGGAATGTCCCAGGGCCCCACGCCTAGATACAATAACCACGAACAACCTTTCTTATCGTTATCGTGATTAAGCAATGTTGTTTGACCTCATTACGCTCCTGACAATCAGGCCATTGATCGCCCGCCAAATACACACTTAAGTTAGACTCCTCGCAATCCTATATGTCGGTAGTTGGAGCATCTACCAACCAAGTTGGTAATGCTTATCGCTTGTTGAACCCTTCATGCAGAGGAGTAATTTGATTGCGTCATAGATTTATTCCGTAACCAACCGATACTATGCCAAAGTAGAATATTGACACGTAAGCTCGTATCTGATACGAGTTCACATTGTGATCCAGAGTGCTTAACCTAAGAAGCAGTGCTCGCTCTAGGCTGGTGCCTATGTCGTTATTCCATCAGTTATGCAATGTGAAGGTGGACACTATTCTCCGGACCGGAATGTGCCCCACCATATCCTAGCCCGTTACAGGTAGGGGTGAAGAGTCCTCTTAATCACATATTGACTTTCAACTGCTGTGCACGATAATCGTGCTTGCCCCGCAAAGTATCAGGGCATCCACAAGAACGGAACTATCAGTAATGCTAATCACCAATGATCTCAGCCTGACCTTTGTTCGTACTGTTCGCGCGACTGATATGAACTCGCGTTAAAGTGCATTTCACTGACCACTTGAATAATACATTCATTGATGTTATGCATATCATAGATATGTATGTGTCTGGTATTCATAATTGAACTATCATTATCGCTGTTAAAGAGAACCCGTAACATCACCCCCTTCTCTAAGACCGTTGACCTCAACCGTGCTCTGTCAAATCAAAACAAAAACAAAACACTCAACACCCTCTAATTCCAATAACATCAATAGACAAAACAAATTATTTTCTGTTCATTATCTTTGTCGTATGTCCTGTCTTTCGCCTGATATAATCCTTCCATCATTTTCTGCCAACTGGTTCTTATTATAATATTCCTCGAACAATTTTAGATCACTCTATGCCAAGTTATCATATGTTTCCCATGGGTTTTCATCAGGCAAATAATCAGTCCATTGAACGACGAACACATGATGTTGTGGATTTTTGTCTGATGGTCCGCTTGCGATTGATGATTCATTTACCAAGGGATTGCCGTCCACTTTGACCTCAATTACTTGTTTCTTCAGATCCTCTCCCTTATAGTGTGCCAGCAAATGGATGTGGGATACTGAATGTAACTTCCAGGAATCCGGTGTTTTGAACTTGCAATACGGAGAGTGGCTTCCTACTGACCGGATTTCGAATGCACCAAACATTGTGTCATCCATTGTCTTGCAACGATGTTTCGCTCAAATATTCCTCCCGTTCAACATTACTACATCTCCCTTCTCAAATGATTCAGTTATCTTTTGCTTTTTATTGTATTGTTTCCTCATCCTTTCTACTGGTTCCTGGAACCATAGTTTAAGCCTCAAATGAACGTTGATCATTTAATTGCCATACATTTCCAATTCTGGGTGTTTGAACTGAATATCCATACGACCGTGCAGATGAGGTTCGAATCCGTAATTGGCATTGAATGGTGATTTCTTAGTCGATGAATGTTTCGAATTATTGTATTCGTATTCAGCCATAGCTAGCATAGACGCCCAATCTTTCTGCTCGTAATTGCAGTATGACTGTAGCTATCATTCCATTACTTGATTAATTCTTTCTGTTTGTCCATCGGTTTGAGGATGAGAAGCTGTGGATACGCTGCGCTTAATTTCCAAGTAATCATACAAATCCTTGAAGAAGCGTCGTGTGAACCTCCAGTCCCAATCCCAAACGACATCCTCGGGGAATCCGTAATCATTCCAAACATTCTCTAAATATGTCCTGGCTACTGATTGGGAGACTATTTCCCAAATTGAATTAAAATGGGCCATCTTTGTTAACCGGCCAACTGCCACCAGGATGATTGTGGCTCCCATGGACTCGTGTAAATCAGTTATGAAATCTGTGCTGATATGTGTCAAATGTTTGCTAGCCAATTCCAACGGGTGGAATTGTCCATACTTACCATGTCGAGGTGTTTTCGTCCTCTGACATATGTCGGATTCACCGCAGTATTATCGTAGATGTCGTTCCCAATTTGGCCAGTAAAATTTTCTGCTGAGTAATTCAAGCATTAGATCTCTTCCAAATTGTCCTGGGATCTTCGAGTGGTGCTCTGATGCCATCACTCTTTGTTGCATTCCTTCTGGTACATAAATCCTATTTTTCCGCATGGCATATCATCTTTTACCTATTTTCCTTCGTTGATGTTTGCTTTATTAGTTACTTGCTTGCAAATCTTTCGATAATTGTCATCTAGCATTGCTTTTTCCTGGATTCTTGCTTTTGCTTCTGGTAATAGAATCTCAACATCTAATACAGCTAATGGACTTGTTTCAATGCTATCGTCCTCTATTTGAATTGCTCCAATGTCTGACCATTGTTCTTTTCTTAACATTGTTTTGTTTGTTGCTGAGGTTTTACCCCTTCCTCTAGAGGTGAATACTGGGAACCGAGAAAGTATATCTGCATTGGCATTTGATGACCCTTTTCGATATAACAACTCAGGAGTGTATTGTTTTAATTGTTCTGCCCACCCGGCCTGTCGTTGGTTCATCAAAATTGCAGTTTTGAAGTACTTCAAGTTCTGATGATCAGAATAGATAGTTGTTTTATGAATTGCTTCTTGCAGAAAATGCCGACTTTTGTTCAAGGAATGAACCACAGCCAGCATTTCCTTATCATAGACATCATAATTTAGTTCTGCAGAATTTAATTTTGTTAAGACACATCTGACTGGATGTATCTTGCCATCTTCGAACTGTTGAGATAAAATTCCCGCTATTGTGGAATCAGATGCATGAGTCCCCAGAAGTGCTGGTATGTTGGGATCATACTGTCTGAGAACTGGGGTTTTGCCGCAGGCAAATAATATTGTTATTTTGGTAAAGGCTGCCTCCTGTGCTTCTCCCCTATTGAACTCAATATCTTGTCGTAACAAATCGGTAATTGGTCAAACTATTCCCGAAAAATTATGTATTAAGTGTTGATAAAAATTCCATAATCGTAATAATTGTTGGACCTCCTTCCTTGACTGCGGTCAAGGCTAGTCAACAATCGATATCGGATTTTCTGGATCCATTCCTAATCGTGAATCTGATACGACCAATTACAGAAATGTTTCGTCTGTGGCGTCGAAGATGCACTTATCAATCTTGACACATATGTTATTATCCATGAGTAACTGAAAAACCATCGAAACCTGTTTGTGATATTGTTCAAGGGAACCCTTAGTTGCTATAAGTATGTCGTCGATAAAGGTAATCACTATTATTCCTTCATATTCATCTGTGTAGATTTTCGTATCGATGAGTAATTCCATTCTTAACAATGGTTGTAATATTGTATTGATTTCTCCTTGCAAGGTAGCAGGCACATTGCGGAACCCAAATTGCATGACGATATACTCATATAGCCCGAACTTTGTGCGGAATGCGTTAAACCTTTCATGTCCTAACGCTATCCATGATTGGTAGTCGCCGGACTTGAGATCGACCTTCGTAATAAAGTCTGCTCCATTGAATCAACTCTGGAGTTCTTCCATTGTCGGTATAGGTATTCGGTCATTTTTGGTGTAATTGTTTAGATGTCAATAATCGACACAACATCATAACAATCGACCGTTACATCAGCAACCACTCTAGATTTGATCTCAAAAACCCACGTGTTCCGGATGGCTATGCCGGCTCTGATGGAACATTGTACCCTCCGACGGAGTATTACACGCCGCAGGTGGCACAGGTGACGGGTCGCGTTGCATACTTACCTCCATTACGATGAGCCTGGTATATGGATCATCAGAACCACACGTGTGTTACACTGTTCCCAGGGGCTGCAGTTATGCTGGGTCCGTTGCCACAACGCCTGGCGATGTTTATGCCTTTCTTCGGCTGATAGGCACATACCGCACTCTAATTTATGTTTAGCTTTGAGAGTTTGTCACATATTGCAATAGTCTTCGCTTCGGATATATTGCTTGCCGTTGCATTTGCTTCGCCATTACCGTATTTTACATGTCTGAAATATACTGTCCAATCTTCACAACCTCTAGTACTACGCCCCCAGTCCTCCACATTCTGCATTGATCCATCATCGGCTTGCGATGCTTCTGCCTCCGCATCCGTACCCGCATTGTCGCAATCCTTCCACTCATACCGGTTCACACCACTGGTTCCCAGGTCAGTCCTCCACATTCTGAGTTGATCCATCATCGGCTTGCGATGCTTCTTCCTCCACATCCGCATCCGCATCCGCATCATCGCCGCCCTCGCCCTCATGCCCATCGACATAACTGGTTCTCTGGTCAAATCTCTCGAGTTCAGTTGCGGGCCATCATCGCCGGCTGGCGGTGAGGATGGCATCGTGCTCGTCGCTTTTGTCACCTTCATCGTCATAATCCCCACTGCCCCGTGACATCCCGAAATGCAGTTAGCCATTCATGCAATTGGTGTCTATTGGGATGTTTGGGTCCCTGCTTCCGACCTCAGGCCCCTCAAGCGCCACTTTGGAGGTCAAATAGTCGAGATGAATAGCATTGTCAACACGCGCTGCTTCCACGCTGATGACCACGGCAGGCGTTGAGTTCGCCACCTGTTGGATCTGACGCTTGACTGTAGCAAGTGGATTCTTATACACCCTCTGTTGATAGCTCTCCGGTAGCGTGTTACCGGGATTTATCAAGAATGTATACGTGTCTGCAACGCCAGGCCAGGTTACGAACTTGCGACCCATTGCAGCACAGCAGGATGTGTTCTTACCACCGTCATTCTTATAATTGCAGTAGTTCGAGGGATCAGGTCTGTCCGCTTGCCGCTTTGACTTGGAAGCTTTCCGATGAACTCCTTTGTTCTTTTGCCACTCCTGAAGAGCATGGCGCAAAGCGATGCAGGTGAACATGAACATTGCCGAGGGTATATGACCGTCCATGTCGTTGATCATGGAATTATAAATCCATCAGCATACTTACCACCGTAATTCGCTCGATGATAAATTATGATGTAGATAAATCCCGGGATTGCTTCTGCCAGGGAACAATGTGGACTCTGGCCATTTGTTAGCAGCTTTCGACTCTCTCTGCGTTGAACTTGGGCCGCATACACCACCTTCCACATGCTTTGCTAAACGAAAAAGATACTTATTGTCTGCCAGAAGGGAATCAATGAATTCCAAACGCTCTGCGGCAGATTCAAAGAGGTGGAGATCATAAAGCTCTGCAATGTTTTCCCTTGCTGATTGAATGAAATGGGATTTAACCTTATCGACTTGTACTCGAACCTGGTACAGGTTTGAATGTGTAATATCCAACATGGGTTGTTGCTTCAGCATACCACTTTCAAGATCTGCTTTGTGCGCACCTCAAATGCTATGGACCAAATGTTGTTTTGCAGCATAGCGGTGTTCCAGTAGGTATCTATCATCTGCCAGTGTGGGGCTTCAGCTAATGCTTTCGAAATGCGTCGCGTTGCATAACCTACTGTCTGTGAGTCCCTTGCACACGTAAATGGCCGTCTGTTCCACATGTAGAGCTCCAGGAGTCTGCCAGTTGCAAATACAAGACGCATCATGTCTGAGTCATCAAATCGATGGATGCTGCGTCTACCGGAGACCAATGATTGATGTGTAGACAGCTCCTGCGGTTGCAAATGCCACTGCCTGTGACTTTGATTGTTTTCAGGAGGTCGCGTTCGGAGTGGATTTGTAATGCTCGCGCGGGCTTCTGGATTAGGGATGGGGGTAGGCAGCTTTTCAAGACCTCGGAGAGGAGTGGGAGTGATAATAATGCCGGGTGCGGGGCTGGATACAATGCGACGTGTTGAGGTTCCTCGGGGTGCTGGTGTGCTACGACTGCTTGGACCTGGCGTGGCGGCTGGAGTATTTATTGACTGACGGTGTGTAGCGGACGGGGTAGAAGTCACTCGTTGATTGATATCTGCAATGCCAGAATTGTTCACCGCAGATGAGGGGGTTTTAGTTCTGACGTTGGATTGTAGAGGGTACGAAACTTACTCCTTGAGAGGAATCCCTCTTGTCAACCGGTACGGAAATGTCTCTCTTACCGGGCGGAAGTTGAGAATTCCCCAAAGCCCCACTCTTTTGTTCATTGTGACGATTAGCAAGACTTCAAACAGATCGTACGACCGGAGGCATGTCAGTGTGAGGGCTTTGGGAATGCATCGTCCAATATAGATGTGCGACATTAAGAAAGTAGGAACAATTGCCTGTACATGCATATGCAACGGCGGTCGAGGTAGACTCCCATTTACGCGACCATGGATGGTTTCGGCCAAAAAAGGAGGCGCAGTGTGGACCGCACTAGACTCCAATCCCTGATAATACTTGGTGACGAGATCCCTTGAAAAGCATTCAATTATGGGGTTAACTGCGATCAGATTAAACTCAGATTAAACTCAGATTAAACTCAGCATTGATATTCACTGTTACAGCAACATCTGAAGGTCTATTTGCACCGCTGGAATGGTGTTTATGCCATGTTGGCGCGAGTATCATCATATTGCACCCATTCGTGGCACAACACATCCAACCATCGATTTTGTATATCTTCTCCCTCCCGGTGGAAATCCCCCTTTGGAAGAGCTACGCGTATCGCAAAGCGAACAATGAGCTATTCTCAATCGTATGACATCAGTTGTGTTAGCTTTTCCCACTGCTAGGTGTTCGTAGCCGTGTAGGATGGTTGCACAGTTGGGATAACTTGAGAACTACTCAGTTTGCTCCAAGATGCATGAGGTCTGAGCAGTAAAAATGATGAATGGTGCAAAAGCAACACCCGGTTTGGTAAACTGTCCTCTCTGCGAGTACTCAATCTCGTCTCGAGGCTTGTCGTTCATGAGGTGGCTGGTAGTTCTTCAAGATGATGGCTGGGCCGTTTTGTGTTCGTTAACCAACAAAATTCACAAGTTGAACCTTGAACTGAGAAATCGCCGGCACTCGAGTATATATATCCCTTCTACCCACCTACACCTCCTATCCATTTTCCTCCCGTATTATACACATGAACAGCAACCTGATCTCAACATCACGTGACTTGGACAAAACAATGCCTCTCGTTCCAAAACACACCCAATAACCTACACAAGTTTGTACTTTCCCTTTGGGATTCCTTTCAATACAACTGTTAGGTGTTTTCACCGAACAGCGATAATGGTACTTGCATGAAGTCTTATGAATACATGTCACGGTGTTACACTCGGTATAGTCACGTGATGTGCATAACACCAATTCATGACACGCAAGGTTGGCCAGTCTTATGACCTTTAGCGGGGTTACATAAGAATCGTGTGGTGATTGAATAAGTGACCAAGTACACTTAGCGGATTCACGTCAGATGATGCAATCATGTCGCTATTGCGGGAAAGCTTGCTTTAGCCGTGGGCATGATTTTCAACTGCATTCACTATTCCTGAAAGTAGCGGGACTTGTCTAGTCAGACACAACAGTCGATAGTCAATATGCGAGTACGCGGGATCGTCAACTTATTGCCTCAGGCGACAACAGTAATTGGCGCACTCCCCGGCCAAAGAGAATGGTCTCAGCCTAAGCATGACGTGACTGAGGGAATTATGACGTCGGCTGCTGATAGGAGGCCGGAAGCAACCCTGCTCATTGGATTGAATTAGTATGCATTGCAATGTTGGACTCTTATTTTATATGAGCTGATGCATCAGGTTCTACGTTGGCAGAGTATGGGTTGGTCGCCGATTAAAGCTATGACGCAAGGCAAATAGCCTTAGGGTGAGGCATTAATTGCGATAAGCACTGCCGACTAGGATCGGCAGATGTTCCAACTATTGATGCAAACAGATTGCGAGATGTCCAAGTTCAAGTTTCATCTGACACACTGCATGACGCGCAAATTGCGCAATGGATGGCCTGATTCTTATCAGGAGCGATAAAGCTTTAATACCTCATTGACGTCATGTGTATCTGTTATCAGTGGAGTCATAGCATCGAAGTATGGGTGTACAAACCCTCGAAACTGACTATAAAGAGATGGCATTGTTCCGGCAATGAGAAGACAAGCTCAAGCAGCAATCCACAGTCATACAATCAGAACACCGAAGACGATCTTAAAATATTATTCAGAATTATATCTATATTACCACAATTATTTCTTCCCTCATACATTTATGTGATCAGGCGGTATCTGTCTGGATAATACTGGATACAATCTGAATACGCTCTGCAACAGATTGTCGGGTTATTTGGTGATTTGCTTTTTCAGTTGGAAGAAGCACACCTAACCCTCACCTACCAAGTAATTTTCCGTTTCTGTCAACTCGAGAATATCGATTACCTGGTGGTGAGGTATACGAATACCGGAGCACTACCGTTCAAGGAGTGCGCAGAGGAGTGACTTTTCGAAGAGGAAGTTTAGTCTTCATATACATCGGAGACGGTCAGTGGCGGCTCTTTGATTTTGGTCGCTCTTGGACAAGTGAGTCAAGAGGTTGAGTCTTTGGATAAGATGAGGGAAAAAGAGCAAAATAGATATGCGGTTGTACTTATCTTAATAAATATTGTATTGATTATTGGGATTAAGCACCCACGTAACAACAACTGTATCATAATGCTAATGTTTCGGATGTAGATTCATTTTCAACTCACGGCAATGGCACCATAGGGCAGCAGCAAAGGAAAGGGGAAGGCTATGGCGAAGATGATGACATCAGTTATAAATCGACGCCTGTCATTGGATCGGGACCGTACAAAGGGATTCATCTCAGAATATATGTGTGGACTGATCCGGATATACAATGTTTACGGCATCAAGGATGACAGGGCATGGAGCCTCTTTTAGGATATAATCTTTCTTGATCCAGTCACAACTCACCACTTTTCACAATTGCGGCTGATGTGGCCACACTGTAGGAGCAGGAGTTCACCTGTTTGGGAGTGGAGGGCTGCCTTCCGCTCATATATCCGGCAAATGTTTGACAAAACCTGCGACCAAATGAACAATTGAAGGTGGGACAATCCCCATGCCTTCGGGGATGAAGTGGATCGCTCCAACCCGCAGACAACCATCCTGGGGAAGGTTAAACACACTGGTGAGCGTTTCTCTTGGTATGTTAGGGATGATCTCAGGGCGAAGATTGAGCCCCCAACCTGTCGGCAGTACAAACCAGGTTACTTCCCGGCCGTTAGACCACTGAATTAGAATGAGATAATCGAGGAGGATGATGTTGATGACAACTGGGCAGATCCCAGTGCACCGAGCAGAGGAATGAGCCGTCCTGGCGATCACAATTACAACGATGACGGCGAGAGTGAGGAGGACACACAGGACGGTGAGAAAGGTACCGGGAAGGGGAAGCGAACGAAGGATGGGAAGGGGAAAGGGAAGATAACTGAAGCCGGGAAGGGGAAAGGGAAGGGGAAGGGGAATGGAAACGGTAAAGGGAAAGGTATTGTTAAAGACACCCCAGGGGGAGATGATATCTCTCGTGCTGTTGCTCTGCAGTTGCAAAAGGGAATGTCAGAGGCAGACTTGGACACGGAGGGCTAACTAGAGCGGGTATATTAAGAGCCGGAAGCATTGCCCGACATGTCAATTTTCTCAGATGATGATACGAACTCTACCGAGTTGGATGGTAAATATCACTCAGCACGTTATTCTGATGTGGAAATGTGAATGGAGGATGTTGTGGACACACCGGACAGCCTTGATTTAGACGGCAATGTGTATATGGAAAGGGACGGTGAAGCTGAGGAAGATGAAGAGCAGGGAGATGAGAAGGAGCAGGAGGTGGTGGTTGAGGATGAGGTGGTGGATAAGGATGAGGAGGAGGATGAGGATAATGGCAAAGAACCTCGGACGATTGGCCAGGGAGAGATGGTAAATACATCGGCTGACGATGTTGATACCATGGTAGACGATGAGCCATCCGTGCTACGTAAGCAAGGCCAGGTGATGCGCGAGCATACCCCACGGCCATAACCTCCGGAGTCTGCCCCATGGCCACAAACCCCGAAGCCTCCCCCACGACCACGAACTCCGGAGACTCAGATTCTCAGTGGGCTGCAGCTTTTGGAACTTATGATGATGCAAAAACCTCGCCCAGCGGAACCAACTCTGCGAGAAGCTGAGGTAGCCGGAAACACCTCGGACGTCATTGCGGAGCAGCAGCTACTAGGCGAATTGGAAGGCGGCGACGGCCACCCCGATGGCCCTCTTCCAGATGTCCCATTCCCGGATGTCAGTCTCCCAGATGTCCCCCTCTCCAATGTCCCTCACCCTGATGTCCCTCTCCCTGAGGCGCGCCTGGATGGCTCGATAGGCGAGGAGTGAACCAGTCCTCTCGTTGCAGAGGAGCCATGCGTTTGGGTTAGAGTCGGGTGCTTGACTTGTGAATTTCCTAATCAGCAAAATGTAATTCGGTTTGGAAGCCACATGTAAACCTCCCAGACACTCCGGGCGACCTCACCAGTGCTTCTAAGTACTTTAAGACGCTCCCACACCCCCCTGGAGCTAAGCAAAGTGCTCTGAGAATTTGCAAGAGCATTCTCAGGATGCTCTATCTAGGATAGTCAAATTTCTGAGCTCCAGAGACCTCTGCGCAGATCTGCCGGAGACTTCGAGAGAAGCTGAGACAGCTGGGCAGCTCTGTGGGATACTTGATGCCGTATTCTCGCAGCAGTGGTTGTTACCTAACCACAACGCATTTCGTCTTATCATATTCATCTTTGTTACAGTCAGAAGATTCGCTACATCATTTTATGGCATGCATTATTTTAGTCTCTCTATATATACATACGGTCAATTAGGCCGCAGATGGTACTCGAGCATAATGGGCGGAGCACCAGGCCACGCCCATTGAGAGAACTTTTAGAGATGCACCATTTGGAGGCCATTGCAGTGAAATGATGGAGCTAGAGGGCAGAGAGCCCACTATCAGCAGTTCGCCGCACCTCTCGCGATATCCAAGCGGAATTCATAAGAAACAGCGGTTGTAGTTCGAGGAGCATAGGAATCGGGTGAGAAGATATTATACTACCCTGCATTGAGAATCCTACGCAATTGCGTGGATCCACGACATCACAGACAAACCAAGTGAGACCAAAAGTTGTGAAGGATAGAGTGTGTATTTTCATTGTGTGATATGATGATGCCTAACAACTCTGGGGTCTGCCGAATATATACTCCCCGTCACACTTTCCACCTTCGTTACTGCTGCATCTCCGTACACCCACCGTAGCTCCTTAAATATGTACTTGGAGGCTGTGATTGAGCGAGTTTGGTGAGGCACTTGGAGGCCGTGATCAACCGAGATTGGAGGCCATAATCAACGGAATCTGGAGATACACTTACAGGCCTTGATCGAGCGAGTTTGGAGACTGTAATTGAGCGAATGTGGAGATACACTTAGAGGATGTGATCGAGCGAGTTTCGAGATACACTTGGAGGCTTTGATCGAGCGAACTTGGAGGCCGTAATTGAGCGAGTTTGGAGATACACTCAGAGCCCGTAATTGTGCGATTGTAGAGATACACTTGGAGGCTGTGATCGAGCGAACATGGAGGCTGTAAGCGAGCGAGTTTAGAGATACACTTTGAGACTATGATGGAGCAAGTTTAGAGATGCACTTGGAGGCCGTGATAGAGCAAAATTAGAGGAGTACCTGGAGGCGGTCAATGTGGAAGAGGTAGTTCGGGAGGGAGGTGCGACGGGAGTTGACACTCTATTCCTTAGCTAACTCATGATTGTGGGAATGTAGAGAATTGAGTACACCATGGTCTGCCGAGAGAAGAGAAACTGGCTAGGAGCAGGAGGCAGTGGATCTTGCGATAATGCAGTACGCGGTGTATGCAGTACTCAGTGTATGCTTGACTCGGTGTATGTTGTACTCGCTGTATGCTGTACTCGGGGTTAACTGTTGATCATGGCATGGAGAGATAGAGAGCGATGACTTGACTTCGTGTTCTTAGGTGATGGTAGACTTGAGGACCAGAAAGAGAGAGATGGGAGGAGCTGGGGGAAATCATAATGAGAAACTGGGACTTAAGAGAATTTCGTGGGCGAGTCAATTTACCATCCCCGATACAGCAGGTACGAATCCCGATCTGGCGTGTAATTACACCGATATGTGGTCTTCCCAACCCAATTAGGCAAGTCGTATCTCTGATTCCTCATATCCGCTCGTATTCTCCACACCGTTCTCATCTTCATCCCCCATCTCTCTCTTTCTCGTCCACAACTCTAACATCATTACAGAACACAAAGTTAAGTTATCCCTCTCTATCTCAACATGTCATGATTATGAGTTGACACCGAGAATGGCATACACCGAGTACTACATACACCAAGTACAGCATACACCGAGTACAGCATACACCGAGTACCTAAGATTTTTTGTCTTCCCTTCATCCTCATGATTATGAGTTGACCCCTCACTGCAGCTTCAGCTTCCGGAGTTCCTCCCTACACCATCGACCGCTATCAGCCATCTCTCCATGAGAGCTCCTAGGCAAGGTCACCTTGTCACATTCCCACAGTTGCAAGTTAACTCACTGATGAATAGAGTCTCAGCACCCGGTGTGCCGGCCATCGACCGCCTCTAAGTACTCGTCCAAACTCCCTAGATCACGGCCTCCAGGTTCGCTCGATCACGGCATCCAAGTGTATCTTCAAACTCCCTCGATTATGGCCTCCAAACTCGCTTGATCACGGCCTCTAAGTGTATCTCCAAACTCGATCAAATACGGCCTCTGAACTAGCCCGATCACGGCCTGTAAGTGCATCTCCAAAATCGCTTCATTACGGCCTCCAATCTCGCTCGAGCACAGCCTCCAAATGCATGTCCCACCTCTCTCGATTACGGCCTACAAGTTCGCACTATCATGGGTTCGAAGTGCATATCTCCAAACTCGCTTGATCACGGCCTCCAAGTGTATCTCCAAACCTGCTCGATTACGTCCTGCACAAGTGCATCTCCGAACTCCCTTGATCACAATCTTGGAGTGCATCTCTAAGTGCACTTGATCACGGCGTCAAAGTGTATCTCCAAATACGCTCAATTACCGCTGCCAAGTGCATCTCCAAAGTTCCTCGATCACGGCCTCAGAGTGTATCTCTGAGTTCACTCGATCGTCATTGTCAGGTGCACCTGGAATTGCTCTCAAGCGCCACCTGCTGCCAATCCAGTCATACAGTGCATAGATCGGTAGCTATATAGATACATATATGAGAATACAAATTAAATTTGCGAGTTTTAGCAATCATTGATCGATATGTAGTAGCTAGGATTTCCAGGCCCACCAGCAGCATTGCCAAAGAAGATGTTGTTTTTCCCAGACTGCTGTACTGTAATTTGATGTGCTCCCAGACTTGTCGCTGGCGCTCCGAGACTTATCGTCAGCGCGCCCAGACTTGCGGCCGGTGCACCCAGACTTGACGCCGGTGCTTCCAGGTGCTCCAAGGCTTGTCGTCAGCGCTCCCAGCATTATTGCGGGCGCTCCCAGGTCCACCCAATGTTCTCTCCGGTGCTCCGAGGTGATTCCAAACCTATCACAATCACTTCCATGGTACTTCTGTAGCAGTCATCCGAGATCCCAGTTACTCTGAAGGCCGGCCGGAATGCCCTTCTAGTGTCTGATACTCTCCTGCAATTGACTCATCTAAGCTTACACTCCACATCCTCTCAGACACTCCTGGAGTCTTCCAGTGACTGAAATATATTCTGCTGATGCTTTGGTGTAATCTATTCATCTCAAGCGCTATTTAAGGCACACATGGAGGTGTTATGTTCGGTTGGGTTAGGGTTGGGGGCTTGTTCGTTTCCTGTCTTCTAATCTATTTATCTGAAGCATTGATTATGACACGCGTCGTGAGGTTTTTGGATTGCTCAGGGTCTATTTTTTATTTATTGATAGTGGAATGGAGTATCGTGTATGCAGTGTTTTTGCACCCCCTGGCGTGATGGTGGTGAGGCTGAATAAATCTTTGAAGTATCGTAAGCTAATACCCACACCAGACTGCTCAGGCCCAGTACCAACTTTCGTCCCTTTCTACAGTGAATACTCCACTCCTCCCGTGTTGTCGGGAATGCCAGAAAAGACCCCATTTCGTTGCCCCGAATTTTCATGCCGAAAGAAGTTCACCTCAGACAGCTGGCAACTTAAACATATCAAATTACACCATCCTGGACACCTTCAAGTTGCAACGAATCTGACTGTTTGCAGTGCGCCCAGACGCGGTGTAACCGCTCAGCGTCCGGAATTAAACCCCAACAAAGATTCAGTCGAAGACTTGGACATGTTTCTCTACCTCAAATACGTTGAAAACATCGCAGACTCGGAGTTGCAACCACCACCACGTTCGCTGCCGCGGACCGACACATACACCGGTGCCGGAGCTCCCCTGAGCAATTACATTGCTGAGCCATGGGAACACGACCCTCAGGGTTTTCTAGAGACGAACCTACAGAACTATCCCTACTACCCGTTTGCGACGCGTGACAAATATAAATACATGCAGTGTGGGATCAAGATGATGAGCATGACGACGTACTATGAAAAAATGCTGAAGGAAGAAAACAGTGCCCTGCATTTCCCAAGCTTCAAAAATGTGGGCGGCGTCCAGAAGCTCGTGGCAAGCATGCCAGATGATCTGGCTCTCGGGGAGTGGGAACTACACACTCTCGAGGATATGAGATGCAATGATAATCACAAACACCCTATCAAATACTGGAGTCGACACATCATCAAAAGCATGAGATGCTTGATGCGGCAGCCAGAGTACACTGAGCATCTTATTTACACCCCTCAGCATTGCTTGAACAGCGATACACCACCGAAACGCCTGCATACCAAAATGCACGCTGCGGACTGGTTGTGGGAGACACAGGTAAGAAGAGATACTCCAGGATAATAACGTGCTAATCGAGGTTTAGGCAACGCTCAAAGTGGGGGATACGCTGGTACCCGTGATCTTCATGTCCGACGGAACAGATCTCTCGAATTTTGCTGCCAACAAGAAAGAGTGGCCTGTATATATGACAATTGGCAATCAATCTTCGAAGTTCCGCCAGATGCCCTGAACGCACAGCGTCGTTATGGTCGCTCTCCTGCCGATTCCAATGAAGAACCGCAAGATACCTTAGGAGCGGCTGCATGAGCAGTGGCAAACAGACCAAGAGGTGCTGAACGAAGTACTCCAGGGATTACTCCATCCTCTCGTCTTTAACCACACTCCCAGCGCCGAGAGCGGGTATAACAACACTCTCTGTTCAGATGGCAACTTCAGGCGTGGCAAACCGGTTTTAGCAGCATGGCTTGCAGATTGTCCTGAGTATAGTGACCTGCATAATCTCCAAGCGGAATGTCTGTTTTTGGTGTGAGTTTCCAAAGACCGAACTTGGAGATTATGTCCCTCCTGACAAGCAAAACCACTGGCGGGATCACAACCTATATCGAACCCACAGCGATGCCAACACCAATGCAGCCAATGACGAACTCTTGTTGTGCCATGTTCACCGAGGTGTCAATGTGTTTTGACACATTCCCTGTATTGTGAGCGACCTCCCTAAGCCCAACCTCCTCCATACAATGCAGATCGGCATCCTTCAGCAACTCCAGAAGTGGAATTTCCACTTCATGAAGACTCACGAACGGCTTGACAAGTACAATGCAATCTGGTTATCCATGCCTGCTTTCCACGACCTCACACCAAAAAATAAGTCATATGCAGAAGTTTCTCAATGGAATGGGAAGGAGATAAAGGAAATGAGCTGGTGCCTGCTTGGAGTTGTAACCCAGTGTCTACGAGGCGTATGCCCCGCTCAGCGTCCCATATTCAATCACGCAATTCAGTGCACATGGGCATTGTTACAATTCTATATTTATGCTTGATATAAATCTCACAATGATGCAACATTGAGTTACATGGAGGACGCCTAGTGTCGTTTTCACACCTTCAAAGATGTGTTCTCACAGGTGCGAGCCGGCAAAAAGGCGAAGGCAAAAGACAATGCCGGTAGAAAGGAAATCGTGAAGAAGCGAATGGTAGACGAGGAAACAAATGGTTAAACTTGGACGCCATCTAAGAAGCGGCGCGAAATGAATGCCTGGCAGGATTATAACAGCCACAAGATGGATGTTTCCAAGGAGTTAGATACCGACTTCAACTTTCCGAGAATCCACTTGATGTCTCATTGGGTCGAACAGAATCGATCGATACGGAGCCTTGCAACAGTATTCTACCGAGAGACATCAACAAGCAAAGCAACCGAACCTCAAGCACGGTTGGAATGCCTCCAATCACAATATCAACTACCTGCCACAAGTAATCACCATTCAGCGTCGCATCCTCTGCTTCGAAGTCAGAGAGCTCAATCTCCAAGCCCTCGCTCAGGGTCGAGAGAACAGCCCTGCTGCATGGAAAGTACCCCCGTCCGGTGCTGATCTGGCTGCTCCCCTGAGCCCGGAGTCATATGCGAAGCCGGAATTCATGTGACCCCAAAACCGCTGTGATGGAACGCATCCTGACGCGATGATCAAACACTTCAGAGCATTACTCGACAATACGCAAGATGCAACGCACTGCATGGCAATATACACAGGCACAAGGCAGTTTATCAAGCATACGAGTCATAACAAGACGTATATATCGGATGAACAACTGCACGCAATGGCGCTGTGTATTCTCCATGCTATTAAGATTCAAGTTGAGGGTTTAGATGGTAAACGCATATCTCAGATGTGTCGATGCACAGTAAGCCAGAGCTGGCGGGGAGGGGATCGAGTGAACAACTGGGTGTGGGTAAAGCGATGCCCGGCGAGGTGTTCTGGCGCACTGAATCGGCGTCTCACGTGGCAACTGCAATGAGTAATTAAAATCAATCTCCAAAATGAGAATGGAGCTTTCGTTGAGTACTGGTTAGCGCTAGCTCTCACCACAATACCTGAAAACTCGGGTAACTTCGACCCGGTTTCGAAATTTGTACAGGTGAGGAAAGCAACCGCAGCCGTTGCCTTGAATGTTTTCATTGTGGGAAATATTGTCGGCTGCGCGCACGGAATTCCAGAGATAGCTAGTAGCAGTAAGGCAGCACACGGACGGAACGAGCGCTGGATTGTCAATAGCCACCAAGATCTGGCGACTTGGAATGATATGTATACTTAGTAACGAGACAATTGGATTTTGCGCATAGATAGAAGGAACGCGAGGAGAGGTATTCGCAGCGTCACCCATCGCATTACAATCCCGATGCAAGTGCGTACCCACTGAACCCATTCCAACCTATTGTTACAGTTGGCCACAATGCCAGAGTGATCCTTCACAATAGGAGACCGAAATAACGCGAAAAGACAGTGAAACAGTGATCGGAGGGCAATATACAAAGCGATGAGTTGTATTGACGCCAGGCGCGGAGCAATCCGCCTCCGGGGTGTCTCTGAAGGTTCTGACAGAGCGCCTCCACTGTGACACAGTCATTACGTTCGTACGCAATATTTTTTTGCTGATGTAGATTTTGGAACGAATAAAATCAGGCTTCCCACTGTACTGATAGATGTTCTAATCATGTCTGCTTCACTCATCTTATCGAGGAATTGAATTAGCATCTTTTCTTCTTCCTGTCATAATTGACACATAGGTCCCATTCCCAACTGTTCTTCAGTTCCGATTTGCTAGATCCTATGATTAATGCCTTGCTTATCTGGTAGTTTTCCTGATTTTTGTGGATTGAATAAAAGCATAAATTTATTATAATGAGTAGGTAGTTTTTGCATTATGAATGGATTACTCATAACTATTGCTCCAATGGGTATAGCTTTATTGTTCAGCAAACCCAATTTATCGTACGTTGTCGAGTATTCTGGATGAATTTTGCTATGTCCATAACATTCTGATGATCGATGAGGACAGTGTAGGTTACTAGTAGTTGTTCCCCTGGCTTTATGTTTTTCTAGATACCACGCTGGAATCAAAGCATCATGATCTGCGGTAGTCGTTACTACTTCAACAGGATGATAGTCTTGGTCGTAGGATCAATGATTACCGAATGATAAGCTAAGTAGTATACTCAATGATCCATGGGTAGAAATGCTGTTTCCTGAAACATCGTTATATTGAATCATCTTTGTACATTTTACCACTGGTATTGCAAAAGCCTTGGCTGCTTCTGGCGATATAACAAAGGAGGTTCCTCCTAAGTCGAACCTGCATTGTAACAGAAAGTACTGTCCATTATGGTCGATACAGAAACTATATATTGGTCTTTTTCCGATCTTTGTGGAAGATACTTTTCTAACATTTTGTGTGGAGGCTTCTTGATAATTGACGAAATCTGTGGATGTATTAATTTTTTGGGTGTCATCATAAGACGTTCTGAGACTTTCCGTTTTGACATCGCTATTCTTTCAACAAAAACGTTACCTCAACGGGTAATAGGTATTTTGATTGTAGTAGATGTTGTTAGGGTTGTAGTTCGTATTTCCTGACTGACCAGCAGTTTTGATCTTCCAATCATCCTCAGAGGAAAGATACAGACAACAAAAAAACCGTCTTCCGAACATGTTTAGATATGGCAAAATTTAAATTTTCGACCTCAAGTTTAATACAACTTGTTTAGTTAGAATCCAAGTCTGAATCCCACCAATTCTTTTCCATTTCCTCCACAACTAATTTTTCTGAATCTTCTAGTACCTCTCCTTCTGAATCTTCAGAGTTGGCATCCGCTGAACCATCAGAGTCCTCATCCTCTGATTCCGACTACTCGGAGTTACTATCCAAGTTATTATCTCAATAGCTATCCATTTGCAACACTGGTATCATCATTTTTTGATAGTCGTTTACTTTTGGATAGCTTGGCATTTCTTTTCGCAAATTAATCAGCCTTTTGCTGAGTTTAACCCAATGACTGCCTTGTCGATCTGAAGGCCAAGCACATCTTAAGCAATCCCCCGCTGCTTTCCCTCTTTTGATTTATGATTCTTCTAAGCCTCCTGTTTCGACAAATTATTTGCGGTCCTTCTTCTTGAGTCTGTCCTTTTTGAACTAATTTTTGGACCTCCGCTCGGTTGTTGACGAATCCCGCTTGTTTTTGTAGTCGCATTGTTTGTGTTTTCGATATCATTTTTCTTCGAATTTCATCGAGGCCTTGCGTCCAAGATTTTTCTTTGGTGCATCACATTTTTCCGTCATCCTTCCAGTGTTCATAATAATATTGATTATTTTCTGGTCCGTTCTGCCAGTAAGATTGACAGTATGCATTTGTTCCAAAATTTTCTGATGTAGCCGTTCCAGAATTAATTTTTAAATGCTGCTCTGGAAACCAGTGCTTGATAATTAAACATCCAGATTTGAGTGAACATATCGCGGATGCAGCCCTCATATCGTACTTTGTCAAGATTGGCAGATACCTCATTCTTGGCATCACAGTCCTGGAACCTGAGCTTTAGGGCATTAATGTATCCTATCATTGACTTAGGATGTAATTGGCTTAATATTCCCTTACGCCATTGAATATCTCATGCTGCTGGATATTTATCCATTAATGATCCGATTCAGTCGATAGTTCTCTCATTCTTGGGCAACTTCTCTGGTTGATCCTCAATATAGAGTTGGACCCATACCCACCAAGTATCAGAATCATCTCCTGGTTTCGCATCGAACCTCTTTTGTTGCCAGAATTTAATAGGTTTGGCAGATTCTAACTGTTTAATTCGACTTTGTTTTTGGGACATTCGCCTTCCTCCAGGTCCTCCATGACCTGATCGCGGTGGATCTAGTGGTGCTGGTGGATCTGCAGCGGCTCCACCGTCTTGCCCTCCGGCTGCTCCACCATCTTGTCCTCCGGCTGCTCTACCATCTTGTCCTCCGGTTGCTCCACCATCTTGGCCTCTGGCTGCTGCAACATCTTGCCCTCCGGCTCCCCAGTTACTTCTTGCTCCTCCTCTCATTTGGCCAAACCAGGATATTTCATTCTCAGTATCCCTAAAACTCGATGCTGATATAGACTTGTTAAATACAGCGTGTCTGTGAGGGTGAAAGTTTTGAGTGCCCGAGGGTCCCGCAGTAGCTGATGTTCTTCTGAAATCGTATGGTGAAGATTCAGAGAACTTATATCCTTCCAGTACGGTATTTAAGCCTGTATTGACGTCAGCCACTTGAGCCATTTGATCTTCCATTGTTTGAACCTGTAACCGTAACTCTCTCTTGGATGGAATAATCTTTAATGAAGTCGTAATGCCTGCAAAACTCTTATTGACTTCGTCAATTCTTTTGGTTATTGTAAATTACCCTCTCGGTATTGATTGACTGTTCGCATATACTCCCAGCAGTTGTAATGAATTATCGGGAATTTGTTTGCTTTGTGTATCTAACTCTTGGCACATTCCAGCAAACAAATCCGTTGCTTCATGTACTATTTGAATATCCTGAGTCTGACGAATATGGATTCCGGAACGTAATTCCTGTAATACTGCCTGTTGAAATTGCACCATTGATCCAACTCCTGGCACCTCAGAGTCAATCCTTAATTTCTCTGTTTGCAATCGGCTTTCCATTATGAGGATTACATTTCTAACGGAATGGAATTTTTCCTCAATTAAGTCATTCTGCTCATTGTATGCGGTTATAACATGCATGACTTGTTGAGCAAGTTCCGACAATTGCTTTTGCACTAAGTCAGAGTCCTCGGTCATTTCTATTACACCTTGACCTCTGGGTGCTTCTGGAGGTGCTTCGTGCTCTCTTAGTAGCAAGTATTCCTTTCAGGCAGCTTGCAGTCAGCACTTTGCACCTGAACGATAGGCATCTCCTTAGGGCCGCCATTTGGGATTAGGTGACTATAGTATTGTGCGGGAAATACTGTATTTAATTCAACTGATACATCATCGTTATGCGGGCAATTTTCGAGATAACAATGTTTCACACCGTGTCTTTGTAGAACAGATCAATCTCTTCTGTTTGATTTGCCCAAGTACATGTATCTGTAGCACTCTAGATGAAAGTTACAGCATTGGCAGAGTGCTGCTGGACTGTTTTCCTTGAATTTGTATAACTGGGACCTGACGTGGAATAAGTTCTGGCGTCTGCAATGACTAGCGCACGTTCTCTGTCCGAGATAAATGCTACCGAAGTTGTCTTCGCACTTCTGGCACTCCAAACTTATATTTATTGTTAATCACTGGTTTTGGTAAAACCGTTAAATGTCGCTTGGCATCTTTTGGGTACCATACAAAGTATGCCCCTGTTTGGTATAACTTTTTATGCAAATTAAGTAGCTTTGATGGCAGATAATCCTCAACATTCTGATACAGCGTAGAGTACATACAATATTATACTGTTACGGGGGTTCTTAATTCCAATAATCAATACAACAGTTATTGAACTACGTACAGCCGCCTATCATATTTCTCTTTCTCTCCTAATTTCTTCCTGCAACTCAACCTCTTGCACTCTGTTTGCAAGAGCTTCCAAATCAAACCTCCTCCAATGTCCGTCTCCAATATTGAAGAAAATTATGCTTCCCAGTCAAACGACTGCTCCTCGGAAAATTCCTCCCATGGCTGTGCGCCGGACTTCAGATACCATGGCACCAGGTAGTTGATATTCTCGAGCTTGCAGAAACAAAATACCGCCTGGTAAGTGTGGGATAAATGGGGCTCTGCCAATTGAAAAAGATGAATGCCGAACCACTCGACAACCAGGTGCAGTGCATACTTCGTTTGTGTGTATCGGTGTTGAGGCATAGGTTACCCAATTTCGAGTATGTATCAGAGATGTAATGTGGAATACATAGAATTCTGAATAATATTTTAAGATCGTCTTCGGTGCTATGTGTTGAATGTTTCTCGCTGCTTCTCCCCTTAACATACCTCGCAATACTGCTGTCTCTTTATAGTAACATCCAAGGCCCCCACGCCTAGCTGCTATAACCACGAACAACCTTCTTCATGGTTATCATGTTTAAGCATTCTGGTTTGAAAGGATTACACTCCTGAGAATCAGGCGATTCATCGCCTGCAAAAGACAGATTTAACTTAGACTTCTCGCAATCGTATATGTCGGCAGTTGTAACATCTACCGACCCAGTTGGTAAGGGGTATCGCCTTTTAAACCCCTCATGCAGATGAGTTATTTTATTGCATCATAGATTTATTCGGCGACCAACCGATACTATGTGAACCTGGAATAGTGACGCGTAAGCCCATATCTGATATGAGTTTACTTTGGGTTCCAGAAGGCTTACACTGATACGCAGTTCTCTCGCTAGGCTAGTGCCTATGTCTTTATTCCCTCAGTTAGGTCATCCAAGGGTCGAGACTATTCTCTTGACCGGCATCTGCTCCGCCTTCTCCTAGCCCTACTCAGGTAGGGGTAAAGAGTCCTCTTAATCGCATATTGACTGTCAACTGCCATGGATGATTATCATGCATGCCTCGCAAAGTATCAGGGCGTGAACGAGAGCGGAACTATCAGTACTGCTAATCACCAATGATGTCAGCCTGAGCTTTGTCCATACTCTGTACACAATTGATCTGAACTCCTGATAAAGAGCATACCACCGACCACATAAATAATACAGGCAGAGGTTTTATGCATATTGTAATTATGTTTGTGTCTGGTATTCATAATTCAAGTATCATTATCGCTGTTAAAGCGAATATCTAACAACTGACTTAAAATTTGTTAGTAAATTTCGTCTCAAATTTAGGTTTCGCTTTATCATGTAGCCATAACAGGCAATACCGTCTACAGTTTGTTGTATGTCAATCAACATGATTTGGAGTCTGGAATATTCGCATGACCCATATGACCCTGGCACACACTCCCGAATAATCTTGTTTTACCATTTGGGTACTGACACCCAGCCAAAGCTGACACGTGACAAAGTAGCGAGAAATAGTGTATACTCAAGATACGGGATCGACAATCCCAATTGGGCTATTTCCTCCTCTGGCGACCCAAAAGCCGTCAGCATGTAGTTGTCAGAATCCACTTGCTATGTTGTAATTATCTCGGGATGCCATATGCAGAGGTAAAAGCTTATAGTTAGAACTGGCTTCGCAATCTCCATGTGTGACAAATTGGGAACTGCGTTGGGCGTGAGCAATACTGGATGATTGTCTGCCTGAGGATTCCCTGAACCCAGCCACCTTCGACTACTTCCCAGTCGAGATGTCACATGTGGCATTTGTGATTGTCTGGGGAAGATATCAACAGCCTGCATAAGCTCTTCAAATGTTGTCGGTGATGGTGTGGCTGCGGCTGTATCTGTTTGGGGCTTCACAACTGCCAGAACCTTTAATTCAGTGGTCCAGTACTTAATATCTCTCCCACGGGAGTATTAAGTCGCATCCCTCAATCCTTCATTCCGCCATTTCATCAAGCCGCATCTTCTTCTGCCGAAAGCTCACTATGCGGAGCTGTACCATTTTGAAGATTGTACCCATCACCCAGCCAGGTTCACCAGCTTCGCTCCGCTTGCCACCCTCTGTACCTTGCTTAGCATTATCCTGGTTTTCCTCATCCTCCTAATCTTGAGAACTTGCAATATCGCTTGGACTGTCTCCCACAGCATGCAACATCTCTTCACATGTTCTTGCAGTGTTTGTGTTTGATGATCATGCCTTTTCGACATTTCTCACATCTTCCTGTTCTTCCATAATCAATGTCTCTGCGTCTTGAATTTGCTTTCTTGCCACTGTGGTCTCACTGTCCACAGAATCCTCAATCCATTTGTCTTTCTCTTCGTTGTTTAAAAAGTGCGTTTCCTATCATTTTTCCACCAAAAGCTACTTTTTGGATCGTAAGCTGCGGAATGCTCCCAACGCTCGGACCGTTTCAACCTCCTAGCCACTCTTGATTTTATTGGCTGGATAACATCGTCCTGTGGATTGCTTGTTCTATCTGCCATATTTGCCCACTGTAAGTGACGAAAAATGCTCTTGCGGAGTAGTGACCATTGTATCTTGTGTTGATCTTGTTGTTGGGTGACATGTTGGATGTTGCAAGATATGGACTACATGGAGGAAAGCTGCGTCTTTTATGTCAAGGTTGGTTGGTTTGATCAATTTGAACAAAGCAAAATCAGCCTTTTGACCATGACTTCATTGGGAATAGTCATGCTAACAGTGCAATATGACCGTAATGGGCGGGGTCAGGCGTAGGTGATATTGGTAACACTAATGTTATACTGAAAACGGGGCAAGAGGCTCGAGATTCGTTTCGAGGAAATCAAGACAAGACAAGAGTCGAAATTGTTCAAAGTCGTAACTT